>ERZ773035.73-NODE-73-length-83803-cov-45.888773_pt1 | contig 83803 bp, 83 predicted proteins | sample MGYA00511487_ERZ773035 | MGnify/ENA primary metagenome ERZ773035 (study PRJEB29015, sample SAMEA2737985) | human oral metagenome | biome: human oral; feature: human-associated habitat; material: dental | place: China | collected 2024 ... | reverse complement strand
TGGAGGATAGCGGCGGGTTAACAATTGCTGAAGAGTTTGCACTCCGTCATGACGGTGCGGAGATTAATCCTTCTCATTTTCAGCATTGGCAGAAGTTTGGCGAATGGTTCGCTAATAAGTAAAGGTATAAATGCAAGTTCACGTCGCCATCCCACACTATAACGCCCCTCAGGCTTTAAGAAATATTTTGGCGCAGCTGACAGGACAGGATTTTGACAGCACCACGGTGCTTGATGATCATTCCGCCGACCAGCAAAAACTGCAAGATGTCGCCCGTAAATTTCCGGCAGTTAATTTTATCTTTGGTGAGAAAAATGTTGGCGCAGGAGCTAATCGTAATCGCTTCTTGGACATGCATAAAACTGGCGTGGTATGGTTCATTGATTGTGATATGCGTGTTGAAACGGTGAATATCGCCGACATTTTGCGTCAAAAGTTTGCCACCGGAAATCACATCATGCTTGGCAGTACCATTCTCTACGCTAATGGTCAGCCAATGGCCTGGAACTATGGCCATGAAATGCACCCGCAGCGCGACCAGCAGTTTACGCGGGCGACTCAGGCAGACGACCGCCAAATGTTGCAACAGCGTGGCTGGGATTATCCATGGATTTGGGGCGAGCGAGTTGCGGCGGATCGTCAAGTTGATTGGGTGGCTGAGGGGAGCTTCGCGCTGCTGGTTGATGATTTTGCAAAGGTCGGCGGTTATGACACAGCGTTTCGTTATCACGAAGGGCAAGATTTAGCGCATCGACTGCGTGAGGCAGGCGTGAAGATTATGGTGACCGGAGATATTGTCTGTACGCATTTGGATATTGATGTTCGTGGCAAAGCTCGCCACCGGGAAGTTGAGCAGTCCGCCAGGCTATTTTACCGGAAGCATCAGATTCGGCTTGACTAAGATAGTGTATAATGCACATATGGATAAATTCAGAGCACCGAAGCTCTACTGTTTTTCGCCGCCAGTGATGTTGGTAACCTTGGTAATTGAGATTGTTTTGGCGCTGTATACAATATGGCGCTACAAATTAACTCCTGTGACGAGGATTGTCGTGGCGCTGCTCGTTTGTTTGGCGCTGTTTCAATGGGCTGAGTACAATGTTTGTGAAGGCACTGTACTGTTTGATAGCCTGGGCTGGGCAAAGCTTGGCTACGTGGCGATTACCATGTTGCCACCTCTGGGTATTCATCTGGTCTATCAAATCTCTGCCGACAAACGACGTTGGATTCCAGCGCTGGGATATGTCCTGGCGGTCGTATTTATCAGCTACTTTTTACTGGCAGTAAACGGAGTTAGCGCCGGCGTTTGCTTGGGTAATTATGTAATTTTTGAAAATCAGCCAGGCATCAGTGAGTGGTATGGGTTGTATTATTATGGCTTACTGGTTGTGGCGATTGCCTACGCCTACACTCATGGCAAAAACGCCAAAAAGCATATTCGCCGCTCGTTGTGGTCATTGATCATCGGCTACGTACTGTTTATTGCGCCAACGACATTTGTTAATATCATTGATCCATCAACCATCATTGGCATTCCATCAATTATGTGCGGTTTTGCAGTGCTGATGGCTGCCACTCTCGCGGGAAAAGTATTGCCAGAATACACAGAGCAAAAATAGTGCTTGTGTTTTTTTGGAAATTGGTGCATAATCACAAGTGAGCTGGTACGCATAGGGGCATCTCCTATGCTTGCCAATTGAAAGACAAACACGTTTCAAACATGCCCCGGGTGGGCGCGTAGCAGCTCTTTTATGCCGCTTATGGTATGATATAGTTATGGTTACAATTTCAAAAAAGAGGGAAGAAAAACTAGCGGGATTAGTGCGAGAGTTTTTTGCGGCGCATCCAGAAGTTAGATTGGTGGCGGTAACGGGCAGTGCTGGAAAAGCTAGCGCAAAAATTGCTATTGGTACGGTTTTAGCTCAGCAATTCAATATTCAGCTTGGTAATGATGAGCCAAAAACAAAGGCAGATGTCCTATTGCAAATGATGGGTGTAAAAATGCCAGAAAGGGGCCTCTTCAAGTGGTGGAAAGTGATTAGAGCGGTAAAGCGAAGGATTGAAGCAGAAAAACCAGAAATTCAAATTATCGTTCAAGAGTTTAATCCTAAAGAAGCTGGCTATAATGAATGGTTTAAGAGTTATGTCATGCCAGATATCGCGGTTGTGACTTCTGTGACAAACGGGCGTATGCAAGTTGAGCATTCACTGGAGGAGGTGGCGAGTGAAATGATTTCACTCGCAAACTTTTCACGGATGGCAATGATTAACCGCGACGATATTGATGGTAGGTTCGCTGGCTTTTTGACAAATCCCAATATTACTACCTATGGTAGTGACTCAGTGGCAGAGTATAATTTTGATGATCGTAGTTTTTCTTTGACAGATGGACATCATGGTTTTATTCTGTCGCCAGAGAACGCTGATGGATTAGAGGTTGACGTTAAGTTAATCGGTGAGCATAATATTCGTCCAGCAATTGTCGCAGCGGCAGTTGGTTATGCATTGGGTGAAACTGAGGAGAATATAAAAAAAGGCGTGGAGCATTTGCGTCCATTACCAGGTCGGATGAACTTATTGAAGGGGGCGGACAATACTTGGCTGATTGATGATAGCTATAGTTCGACTCCATTGACTGCACTGGCAGCTCTGCAATCGCTATATAGAATTGAGACACCACAGCGGATTGCCGTGTTGGGTAATATGAATGGACTGAGGGGAGTTTTTGAACAGGCTCACGCTGAACTTGGCTCGCATTGTAGCCCTGATCTATTAGACTGGGTGGTGACAGTTGGCGAAAAGGCAAACCAATATCTGGCGCCGGCCGCTCGTCAAAAGGGGTGTCAAGTGAAGGAGTGTAAAAACGCCATTGAAGCTGGTTCGTTTGTCCGAGATAAATTGAAATCGGAAGGCATTGCATTATTTAAAGGTTCTAGTGGTGGAGTGTGGCTGGAGGAGGCTATAAAAATTAATTTACACAGCACTGAAGACAATAAAAAGTTAGTACGACAAACCCCAGAATGGATTGCCAGGAAAAATCAATTTTTCTCTCAATTCAAAGATTAAATATGATATATTAAAAATTAAGATAAGCATAGGGAGGGGAATATGGATCAGAAAAATCAACCTGCACCGCAGCCACCATACGGCAATATGAATACGCGGCCAAAGAAGAAGAAAACAGGACTGATTGTCGGCATTACTTTAGGTGTGATAGCGGCTATTGCAATTATTGCTGCCGTGTTGGTTTACTTCTTGTGGTGGCAAAATCCACAAAAAATGGTTACCGACGCCGTGTCTAATGCAATTACAACAAAAAGGGCTACTGCCAATGGTAAGGTAGTTGTTGACATGCAAGACTCAGCGAAATTGGAGCTTAACATAAAAGCGGCTTCTGTGCCTGATAAAGCAAAAGTTAATATTGATGCTACCTTAAACGTTAAAGCGGTTGAGAAAAAGTTTTCTTTGAAGGGCGATGTTGCTATTGATGGTGACGGAACTATATATATAAAAATCGATAACTTAAAAGATTTGTATGGCGATATCCTTGATATGATTATAGAGAAGCAGAGTGTGGAGTCTGGTATTAATCTATCAAAAGATCAAATGAAGGCCTATCGTGACCAGGCTTTAGGGCGACTTGATTCTCAATTGGATAAGGTCAATGGCAAGTGGATGAAGATTTCTCCAACCGAGTTTACAGATGATAACAACAAGTGTTATGCTGATATCTTAAAGAAGGTTCGAAGTGATGAAAATGTCCGTAAGGAAATCTCGCAGTTTTATCAGAAGAATAGCTTTTTGGATGTAAAAGATACGAAGCTCAGTGATCGCAATGGTGGTCGTGGTTTTGAAGTTGAGGTTAATCGCGACAAGGCAGCCAAGTTTGCTAATCAATTGAAAGATTCGTCAATTGGTAAAGAGATTGGTAATTGTAAGAAGATTGATGGTGGTGAAGTTACCGATTCATCCGCTGAAAAGAGCACGTTAAAGTTGTGGGTTGATAGTTTCTCTCATGAGCTGAAGGCGCTCGAACTTAAAGGTAAAAATGACAAGGCTTCCACAGAAATTTCGCTTGATGTCACGATGAATAAAGCTGATGAAGTGGATATTCCATCAAATGCCAGCAGCTTGAAAGACTTCTTGGCTGGATTTACGAGTGGTTTGTCATCTTTGTGATTGTAGGTATCTCGTATATCTAACATAATCCCGTTCGTAATGAGCGGGATTTTTGTTATAATTACAGATATGAAACGCTACAATCCGACGGAAATTGAGAAAAAATGGCAAGATAAGTGGGAGGCTGACGGCACCTATGTCACTGACCTTAGTGATATGACGCGCCCAAAATACTATAGTCTTAGTATGCTGCCTGGCATCACCGGAGCTGGTATTCACATCGGTCACGGTCGGACGTTTCAGTTTGCCGACATCAAAGCACGCTTGAAGCGTCAGCAAGGCTACAATGTGTATCATCCAATTGGCTGGGATAGCTTTGGTTTGCCGGTGGAAAATTACGCCATCAAGGTCGGTAAAACGCCGCGAGTGGCGCATGACGAAGCCAAGACTCATTTCATCGCCCAACTGAAGCGGCTCGGGTTTAGCTATGATTGGTCGAAGGAGATTTCTACTGCCGACCCTGAGTATTATAAGTGGACTCAGTGGATTTTTACGCAGCTGTATAAGCACGATTTGGCGTATCAAAAAGAGCAGCCGCAATGGTGGTGTGATACCGACAATACGGTGCTGGCTAACGAGCAGGTCGAGGGCGGCAAATGTTGGCGCTGCGGCAATCCTGTGACCAAGCGCAACCTCAAGCAGTGGTTTTTCCGCATCACAGCCTATGCTGATGAGATTTTGGAGGCGACTGATGACCTAGACTGGACGGAAATGGTCAAGACCATGCAGAAAAATTGGATTGGCCGGTCGGTTGGCGCAGAAGTTGACTTTGTAGTCAACGGACAGGATGCCATCATTACCGTATTCACCACGCGCCCTGACACCCTGTTTGGTGCCAGCTACGTGGCACTGGCGCCAGAGCACCCATTGGTTTCTCAGCTGGTCAATGCCGACACGCGTGCCAAGGTTGAAACATATATTCAAGCGGCGCAGCAGAAGTCCGACGTTGAACGCCAGGAAAATAAGGATAAAACCGGCGTCTTTACTGGCAGCTATGTTATCAATCCAGTCAATGGCCAAAAGCTGCCAATCTGGGTAGCTGACTACGTACTGAGTGGTTACGGCACAGGTGCGGTCATGGCGGTACCGGCGCATGATGAACGTGACTTTGCCTTTGCTGAGAAATTTGATCTACCGATTGTTCAGGTGGTTGATAAGCCTGAAGATTCGGCAGACGTCGGCTGCTATACCGGTGAAGGTGAATTGATCAATTCTGGGCAATTCGACGGTACGCGGAGTGAAGATGCTCGCGAACAAATCGTCGCGTGGCTGGAGCAGCAGGGATCTGGTCGTGGTAAAACTACTTACAAAATGCGTGACTGGCTGATTTCTCGTCAGCGGTACTGGGGCGCGCCAATTCCGATAGTTCATGTTGCCGGTTTCGAGCCAATTGCTGTAGCGGATGAGTGCTTGCCGGTGATTCTGCCAGAAGTCGAGAACTTCAAGCCAACGGGCGGTAATACGTCAGTCCTAGCACAAGTTGATGATTGGGTGCGCGTGTGGGTTGACGTCGAGACGGGTAAAACCGCGCCGATTACTGAGCCAAAGCCTGCGGGCGACAATTGGCATGAAGGCCGGCGCGAAACTGATACGCTGGACGGCTATGCTTGTTCCAGCTGGTATTTCCTGCGCTATCTCGACCCACACAATGACGCCGAGGCATGGAATCCTGAGCGAATTGGTCATTGGATGCCAGTCGATTATTACAACGGTGCCGACCACGCGGTGGCGCACCTACTGTATAGTCGTTTTTGGATGCACTTCTTCCATAAACTCGGCTTGGTGCCGACGCCAGAACCATTCAAGCGGATGATGTACAATGCTTACATCATGGCGCCGGACGGTCAAAAGATGAGTAAATCCAAGGGCAATGTCATCGATCCGATGGAAATTATGGACAGTGGTTACGGTGCCGATGCGCTGCGGGTTTACGAGATGTTCATCGCGCCGTATGATATGGATGCGCCATGGGATCCGCGTGGCGTGCCGGGGACGTATCGCTTCTTAAATCGGGTATGGAACGTGGTGCAGGAGTTTTTAGCAGCGCCATCCTCCTCCAGAGTACACTCTTCGCTCGAATCTCCACAGGAGATTGCTCGCGAGCGTTCGGCTGGAGCGTCCGCTACTCACGAACCCTCCACAGCCTCTGTCGGAGGCGGTGATGTATCCACTGGCCCTTCCTTGAGCGACCCATCGTCATCGACTGATTCTTCTGAATTATTGCGCCTCACTCACCTCACTATCAAAAAAGTCACTCGTGACATTGAGGATGAGAAATTCAATACAGCCGTGGCAGCAATGATGGAAATGGTCAACGGTCTGTACAAGTTCAAAGAGTCGCACAGTATGCAAGCATCAGGAACATGGCGATTCACCCTGGAGAGTTTGCTACAAATCTTAGCTCCATTTGCACCGCACATCACCGAAGAATTGTGGCAGGAACTGGGCCATACTGATACAATTCACGTTAATCACTGGCCAAAGTGGGATGAAAAATATTTAAAGAGTGATACGATGATCGTCATTGTCCAAGTTAACGGCAAACTTCGATCAAAGCTTAAATTACCAGTAGATACCGACCGGCAAGGCGTGGAAGCGGCGGCTCTGGCTGATGAAAATGTCCAGAAATTCACAAACAATAAACCACCTAAAAAGATGGTTTATGTTCCAGGTAAGCTGGTGAATATTGTTAGCTAAGTTTACTTGGCCGTGTTACCTCTACTACTGCCATGTCTCGTTTACCGTCGTTATTCATGTCTACAGCGACAGCTGTAACTCGATCGCCCGCATGCATTTCCGCTGACGATGAAGGCTTCGCTCCTTGTTCTCTATTGAGGCCGTATACTATCTGTGTACTCTTTAGAACACTTTCTCCTAGATGATTCATTTCGTCTTGGCTGAAGTTGTTCTCCTCAGCTAGTTTGGTGGTTTCTTTAACTATATTTTCGCCTTCTTCTATAGTGAACGTCTCTACTACTGCATCATCAGGCAAGTCTGCCGCTCCTTCTCTGTAATCATCTACAAACCGAGCGATCTCTTCTTGTGTGCTAGGTTTTTGCTCGGGCATATTGGCTTGTCTTGCTACATACACGAGAGTACCTCCAGCTATTAGGGAGAGGGCTAGAGCTATCCCTCCTAGTCTTTTAGGAAGTTCTGCTACCGTTGTTCTATTTTTAGATTCTACTCTATTTGGTGATAGTTCTTTACTCATGTTCCATATATTAACATAACCAATACAAAAAGTCAATACACTTGTATAATTTTTAGATAAAACCTTGAGATTACCTAATAAAAAAGGTATAATGGTACGTAAGTTTTATGACAACCTAAAAGAGGAGAATAAATTATGGCACAGCCTAAAAAACAGAGCAGTCCACGTAAAACTGGACTTCGTCGCAGTCATTTGGTATTAAAATTGGCACGTCGCGTTAATGGAACTTCACCAGTGAAAGTGAAGACGACTAAGCGTGAAACTGGTAAAACAACAAAATAATAATTACGAACAGGACGCTTAGTAATGGCATCAAACCGTCATTTAGGACGAATTGTCGCGTTGCAGACACTGTATGAATATGAGTTTCGTGCGGATGTTGGTGATAAGGATATTGAATATCCAGCAATTTTACAGCGCAATTTGTCAGAATATAAATCGTCAGTTGATGATGTTGATTTTGTCGATAAGTTGGTTGGTGGTGTACTCTCAGTGCAGGAGCAACTAGACGAGAAGCTGAAGCCCTTGGCGCCGGAGTGGCCAATTGATCAGTTGTCGCGCGTTGATAGGGCAGTGCTGAGGATTGGCCTGTATGAATTGCTATATTGTGCGGATACGGTTCCGCCAAAGGTGGTGATTAATGAGGCGGTGGAATTAGCAAAGGCGTTCGGTTCGGATAACTCGGGTAAGTTTGTGAATGGCGTGCTTGGCACGGCACTCCGTACCCTCGTGGAGGAGTCCGATAATGAAAACAAGCAACTTTGATAAGATAAAAAAATACTTTGGTGGTGGTAAGAAGCCGCTGATTCAGGAAATTGTACGCGAGCCGACCGCTGGTGGTGTAATTTTTCGACGCAATGAAAAGGGCGAGGCAGAATTTTTGTTATACCAAGACGCTCGTGATCGTTGGACGATACCTAAAGGTCATATTGAGCCGGGTGAAACGGCTCAGGTGACGGCGCGTCGTGAGATTGGTGAAGAGACTGGACTGAAGAATATTGAATTACATGGCTGGCTGGGCAAGGTGAATTTCCGTTATCGTCGAATTGATAAACTAGTACTAATGACCACGCAGGTGTATTTGGTCAAAGCTCTTGATCCAAATGAGAAGTTGCAGAAAGAAGAGTGGATGAATGGACTAAAATGGTTTAGTTTCCATGAGGCGTTGGATGAAGTCGAGTATGAAGACATTGGTAAGCTGATCCTGTTAGCGATGAAACGAATTAGGCAGGAGAATTTGTAGATGAGTGGCATGAACACGACTCCGTATCAGGAATTTGCGCGCGAAAAACTAGGGTTTGAATTTAATAATTTGGATCTGTTGATTACGGCATTAACTCACCGTAGTTATGTTAATGAGCACCGTAAGTCTGTTCATCATCACAACGAACGTCTGGAGTTCTTAGGCGACGCTGTACTGGAACTGGCGGTGACGGAGTATTTATTTACGCATTTTTCTGAACCGGAAGGGGTTTTGACAGCTTGGCGGGCGGCGCTGGTGCGTACGGAAAGCATTGGTGATGCGGGTGATAAGTTGGGCTATGGGCCGCTGATTCGTATGTCAAAGGGTGAGAAAAATGGCTCAGAGCGGGCACACTTGCAGATTTTAGCCAATGCTTTTGAGGCGGTGATTGGCGCGATTTATCTGGAGCGTGGGTTTGAGGACGCGCGAGATTTTATTCATAAGCACATTATTGTCAAGCTAGATGGAATATTGGAGTCGGGTAGTTGGCGCGATCCGAAGTCGTATTTGCAGGAAATTTCTCAGCGTGTCGATAATCAGACGCCGGTATATAAGGTTTTGTACGAGGAAGGTCCGGATCACGATAAGGTCTTTACACTTGGAGTGTTCGTCGGTGAAAAGATGATGGGTCGTGGCACTGGTCCTTCCAAGCAAGTGGCTCAGCAGCAGGCTGCCCGTGCGGCGATTGATAAGTATAAACAATCTAGCGAGAAATAGAGAAAAATTTGCACAGCTGAAAACGCTCATGTATAATGTAAGTTACAGTTTAATTCCAGGAGGAGGGGCAGAATGTCAACAATAGACCAGCAATTTGTGGAGTATGTCGTAAAAACACTCGTTGGACATCCCGATGATGTCGTGGTGGAGCGGGAAATTGATGAGAAGGGCGTTCTGCTGACATTGACCGTTAACCCAGAAGATTTGGGTCGGGTCATTGGTAAGCGCGGCGGCACAGCACAAAGCTTGCGGACTCTACTGCGGGCTTTGGGGGCGAAGAATGACGCGCGATATAACTTGAAGATTGTGAATAATGATGGTTTTACTGGTACACGCGAACGTGATGATTGTGATAATCGTACTTCTGTGGATAACTCAACAGATGAAGTTGTGGAAAATAAGTCATCTTACGCAGAAAACACCAGAAAAGAGCTTGCAGAACTGGACGATCTTGATATATAATAAAAACCAGTTCAAGCACAGACATTATGCGAGAACAGCTCTATGCGAGACAATGGGAAACCATTGAGAGCCTTATTTGTGCTAAAAAACCGTCCTTACTGGGACGGTTTTTTGGTGGGAAATGATTACTATAAAAAGACATGAAAATAGCCCGCCAAGAGGCTCAAGCCGAGACTTTGACGTCTCAAAGGCGAGCTATTCTCATTGGCGGGCGTTAGCCCCGTCTTACTCCCTTCCTGTGTAGAGATGGCCAGATGTAGGGTAGTATACTACCCTACAGTCTACGGCATATTGTAGGATAGCTCCCGCGAGACAATCGTTTCCGATGACCGTCCCTAAAAGCTGTATTGCATTTATGGATGGCTTTCTTTGTGAATTGGTCGGCTCTATATTGAAGACGACTGAATCGTCTTCTGATATGAGAGACAAACCAATTTCTTGGCAGTTTTTTGCGGTATGCAATATAACTTGGTCAAATTCGAGCCAGCACAATTGATCAACGAGACACTTGGTGGATGGGTTAAGGCTGGAAAGTGCATTCTTTCCTCGTGTAGAGATATACGCACTAATGTTTACGTGCGTGTATCCACGGAGGTTTTCGATTACGACCTCCGTCTTCAGTTTTTTGCCAATCTCATCAGCAACTTCTTTCCAGATGTCGTACATCACTTTCTCCTTTGTCCAAGGGGCTACTTTCACTCGGTTGAGTAAAAGCTGATATATATATCATACCTGGACAAAAAAGTCAACACTTGATACACTGTAACAGATGAGAAAATTTCAAGTTATTACGCTTTTCCCGGAGATGATGACGGGGGTTTTTAATAATTCCATGATGTGGAAGGCGCAGAAAGACGGTGTCGTGGAGCTCACGACGGTGAATCTACGTGAGTTTGGCCTGGGTCCTCGCCTTCAAGTGGACGATACGCCGTATGGCGGCGGTGATGGCATGCTACTGATGGTCGAGCCATTATGGAAGGCGGTGGAGTTTGCTAAATCTCAGGATGAAACGGCAAAGGTGGTGCTGATGAGTCCACGTGGCCAGCGCTGGAAACAGGCCAAAGCCCAGCAAGAAGCGGATGATAACAGAGGTGTGATATTTATTTGTGGGCGATATGAGGGTGTTGATGAGCGGATTTTAGAGCTGGTCGACGAGCAATGGAGTATTGGCGATTTTGTACTGACCGGCGGAGAGTTAGCGGCAATGATGATGATCGATTCTATTGTTAGGTTGATCCCTGGAGTGCTGGGCGGTGAAAAGTCGGCGGAAATTGAGAGTTTTTCTGATGGCGAGACACTAGAATTTCCGCAGTATACTCGGCCTGAGGAATTTAAGGGGCTACGAGTGCCGGATGTGCTATTAAGTGGCCATCATAGAAATATCGCCAAGTGGCGCGCCGAACAGTCGCAAATGTTGACAAAGAAAAATACCCCATAAAGGCGGGGTATTTTAAGTTGTGGTGGATGTCGTAGAGCGAAAGATACGATTTTGTGGTGTTTATTTTTGTAACGTTCGCTAATTTAACTGTATGATGTTTTATTAAAAAGAGCAAGCGTTTTCGTAAAAATTACAACAAGCTTGAGCTTTTCTGGAACGCAGGCTATACTAAAGTTATGCCTGAAAAAGTAGTAAAAATTGTAAAACTAGCCACTGGTGTGTTGATTATCTTGTTGTTATTGTGTCAATTATTTACATTTGAGAAGTTTCCGGGGATTCTTTTGGCGGTGGGAATTAATTCGTCAATGAGTTTGGTAGTGATGATAGTTTTAGTAATTACTGAGCTAATGTCGTTGCCGTTTTTCATTGGCATGGAGACATCGCGATTGGTGGTCCTGATAAGTCGAGCGGCTGGATTTATTAGCCTGGGGGCTATGACGATGATTAATGTAATGGCGGTCATGAATGGATCTCCGGCGGTGATATTTGGTGCAACATTGAAAAACGTTAACAGCTTAGTCGGATTGATGGTTTTAATAATTATGTGGGCGCTGCTAATGATTGCAAATATACCGACGAAAAAAACAGCCAAATAGCTGGCTGCTGAGTTTCAAATTTGGCTGGGATGGAGGGATTCGAACCCCCGAATGCCGGGACCAGAACCCGGTGCCTTACCGCTTGGCGACATCCCAACGGCAAAGATAATTGTACTATAGAAAAATGATTTCCGCAAGCGTTTACGAGCATCCGTCAACGCGATATACTGATGGTATGGACTTGCAATGGATTGTGAAATTGATAGCCGACGGGTTGGTCGTGCCAATTGCGCTGATCGGCATATATGCGTTACTAAAATTGGTGCCGAATAATAAAAAATATCAGGTTTACGCTCGGGTGTTGATGGCGGGGCTAACGGCATATGTGGCAGCAAAAATTATCGGGGCGATTTACCAGCCAGATCAAATGCGTCCGTTTGAGGTCTTGGGGGTGGCAGCAGGAGCGTCGTTTTTGAATAATCCAGGATTTCCGTCTGATCATGCGTTATTTACGATGGCGATTACACTGGCAGTATGGTTTGGGACGAAGGATTGGCGATTGGCGTCTATTTGTCTGGCAATGACGATTCTGGTATGCGTAGGGCGGGTGATTGCTTTGGTGCATACGCCACTTGACGTTGTTGGCGGATTATTGATTTCCTGTGTAGGGATTGTTTGGTATTTACCGATGAAGCGTCCAGAAAAGTCGGATATTTAAGCATATACATTTGCAATATTGACAAGTTTACGTTACAATTTTTATATGAAATTATTGTCGGCTATTTTTCGCGAGGAAATCTCTGATTACACTTATCCGTTTCCGAAACAGAGTTTTTTACGGATTTTTGCACTATTGATTGTAAGCGGTGCAGTAGTCTGGGTACTGGCCTTAGCTTTTGACAAATTAATGATTGGTCCGGTATTTTGCTCAAATGCAGACGATGTATCAATCTGTGCAAATAGTACGACTATCGCCTCATATGTGGCGCTGGTGTTGACGGGAGTTTTGTTGGTGCCGCTTTTGGCAGTATTTGGAGTGAAGAGACCGCTGCTAGTGGCGGTTGCGGCGACAATATCTCTATGGGGAACTACATTATGGGCGAACGGTTCCTGGATATTGTCAATGTTGTGGGTGTTGGCGGCAACAGCGCTAGTGTATTTGGCGTTAATTTGGCTGAATCGTATTCGCGGTAATGCGGCGGCAATTTTATTTATGGCACTGTTTGTGATTTTGGCACGAGTTGTCTTGTCTCTGTAATCCCTGTACACTAAGAGTATGGAAATCATTATCATTATTCTCTTGGTTATTATTGTTATGGGGCTGGGTGCGACGCTGTTTGTGCTACAGTCAAAGTTAAGCGAGCTGAAAAATCAATCATCAGTTGAACTCATTAAAACTGACGTGGTGGAGCTGGGGCGAACCATCGCCAAGCTAAATGAATCGGTTAGCGATAAATTGGAACGCAGCAATGCTCAAGTGCAAACCTCGGTGCAAAAGCAGTTGTCAGAAAGTGCCAAGTTGGTGGCGGACGTGACACAGCGGCTGGCGAAGTTGGATGAAACGAATAAGCGGGTGGTTGACGTGGCGACTGACCTGAAAACCCTGCAGAACGTCCTGCAAAATCCCAAGCAACGCGGCGTGTTCGGCGAGTTTTACCTGGAAAGCGTGCTGGATAATGTGCTGCCAGTCAAGCAGTTTCAGATGCAATATCGCTTCAAGGATGGTGAGATTGTTGACGCGGTGATTTTTTTGGACAAGGGGCAGATTTTGCCGGTGGATAGTAAGTTTAGCTTGGAAAATTACAACCGGATGGTCAACGCCGAGACCAAAGCTGAGCGTGAGCTGTGGCTAAACAAGGTGAAGGCTGATCTGAAAGGTCGCATTGACGAAACCAGCAAGTACATTCGTCCGCGCGAGAATACCATGGACTTTGCCTTTATGTTTATTCCGTCAGAGTCGCTATATTATGATCTACTCATCAACAACGTTGGTGCGGGCGGTTCGAGTCGCGATTTGATCGAATATGCCTTTCGTGACAAGCGGGTGATCATCGTCAGTCCGACCAGCTTTTTGGCGTACCTACAGACGGTGCTGCAGGGCCTGAGGAGCCTACAAATTGAAGAACAGGCCAAGGACATCCAGGTGCGTGTTGGCCAGCTGGGCGTGCATATCAAAAAGTTTGATGAGCTGATGACCAAGATGGGCAAGAGTCTCAGTACCACCGTCGGGCATTATAATAATTCGTATAAAGAGCTGGGCAAGATTGATAAAGATGTGGTACGGATCGCTGGCGGTGATCATCAAGCGCAGCCAGAGTTAATCGACCGACCGGCGCAGGAAGAATAAATATTACTTATAAGTGTAAAATAAAAACCCTCCGCTTAAAACGGAGGGTTTGTTAGTGTATAGGCGTCTTACTCTTCGTCTTTATTGCGGTAATTTACTAGTAAGAATAAGTTGCCGCCGAGCGCTGCGCCGATGAGCGTTGCTACAATCACTTCCAGACTAAATCGAGAATAACTCTTTTCGCCTTCAGCTGGCAGTGGACTATTACTGCGGATTTGCGAGTCGGTCTTCTCTGTGCTTGCCAGAGCAACTGCTGGGTTCAGGGTTGCGCCTGAAACGTAAATCTCGCGTGGATAGGTTCGGCCATTCTTCTCTTTTTGAGCGGTGTTTTGCTCTTTCTGAAGTTTCGCAATAGCGGTACCTTTAACGTATGACGCCAGTGAACCGGATGCAACTAAGCCAATCATTAGCGCCAAGCCAATGCCAACAGCTTGCCCAGCTGCCTTGATTTCTTTGCGTTGTAGAACTGCAGCAATACCAAATACGAAGATTGCGGTACCGATTAATTCTACTGCGAAGATTTCCCAGGAGAACGCAGAGAACTGATCGAAGCTAAGGGCAAATCCACCGTTCGTCAGCGAGCCAATAAGCACGATAGCTGCCATTGCGCCGAGAAATTGTGCACCCCAGTAAAATGGCACCAGAACGGTCTTCAATTTACGCATTGACCATAGGCCGAAGGTAACAGCTGGGTTGACGTGCGCACCGGAAATACCGCCGATAGCGGTGACAATGAGCATTAATGCAAAGCCGACGTACATTGAAGACAGGATGTCTGATGCAAATAATGCGGCCAGTGTCAAAATGAATGTACCAACGATTTCCGCGATGACGATGTTGATTAAGTTGTTTGGTAATTTAGAATCTAATTTGGTGCGTTCGCTCTTGGCCGCAACAGATTCGGTAACGACTCGCTTGACGGTCGTTTTGGTTTCGGTTTTGGCTGCAGCAGTTTTCTTTGCCGTAGCTTTAACCGGGGCTTTCTTTGAAGTTTTCTTCGTAGCCATACTCCCTCCTTAAAATAGTATCACGACTATTATAGCATAATTTGTTATACTATAGTCATGGGATTATTTGTGAATCAAAACGATCAGCGCAGCGAACTACAAGAGCGCATTGCGGCGGAACTACGCGAAAAGGCAAAAGCGTCGGGACTGCAGGAAAAAGCCAGCTTGGACGGCGTGGAAGATGTGAAATATTTGGAAGATACGAAGCAGACGACGACGCTGGCGCCAGCTTGGATTTTAATTATCATTATGGCAGCGGTGGTTGTCGGTATGTTTTTAATGCAGGGGCGATGACATGGAAAAGTTGGATGAAGTTCGATCACTATTATTATCGCGCGTAGCCGAGGCAGCTGAACCGCGCAGCGTGTTGCGGAGCGCGGAGCTGCGGGAACTATACGGCGTTATTGCGACGTTACCAGCCGAGGAGCGCGGGGCGTTTGGTAAGAAAGTTAATGAACTGAAGCAGGAATTGGAGCGGGCGATTACGGCTCGCGAAGATGAGCTGTCAAAAGTTGACTTGCCGCCAATTGACGTGACGGCGCCTATGGACGTCAATGCTCCCCGGCCTGAATTACTGCCGAGTGAGCGGGGTACGATTCACCCGCTGAGCGCCGAGATTGAGCGTATTTCTGACATTTTTAACCGCATGGGCTTTGTGACGGAAGAGTCGCGTGAAATTGACGATCAATTCCATATGTTCGAGAGCTTGAACTTTCCGAAGGGTCATCCGGCGCGCGATGATTATGACACGTTCATGACCGAAGAAACTGACGCTAACGGCGACCGCTTGATTGCCCCGGCGCACACCTCGACCATGCAAAACCGCGTACTGAAAAAATATCATGGCAATTTGGAAAACGGCGAGGCGATCGCTGCCATAGTGCCCGACCGGGTGTTTCGTAACGAAGACCTGGACGCGCGGCACGAGCACACGTTCTACCAAGTCGAAGGCGTGTATGTCGCCAAGGGTGTTAATGTCGGCAATCTCATCGCTACCTTGCAGGAGTTTTTGCAGGAATATTACGGCAAGAAACTTGACGTGCGCGTCAATCCATTTTACTTCCCGTTCACTGAGCCGAGCTTTGAATTTGCATTGAGCTGCCCATTCTGCGAAGGTAAAAATACGGATTGCAAAGTTTGCTCGGGTGAGGGCTGGATTGAGCTGCTGGGCTGCGGCATGATTCACCCGAATGTGCTGAAAGCTGCTGACATCGATCCGAATGAATACACCGGCTTTGCCTTTGGTTGCGGCATCGACCGCTTGGTGATGATGAAATACGGCATTGAGGACGTGCGGCATTTTGAGAGCGGCAAGCTGGACTTTTTGGAGCAGTTTTAAGCTATATGCAATATCGCCAAATTGAAAAAAAATTTTACAAAAATCGCCTACAGGTGCTATGTATTTTTTATGCGATTATTATATCTGTGGGGGTGACTTTGGCGATCCTTTTATCTGATGATCCTCGGTGGATGAATTGGAGCTTGAGTCGCCTGGGCGAAACTAGTACCAATCGTCTGTCGGCGCTATCATTTAACATAGGAGTGTTTCTGTCTAGTCTGGTGATGGCAGTAATTGGCGTTTTTATGACTCGCAGTTATTCTCAACTTGGACAACGGCGTTCTGCCCAAGCGTCTGGCTGGCTGGTGGCATCGTTGACGATTTGTATGCTGGGTGTGGCACTTTGTCCAAACGACACTATGCACGCGGCGCATTTCTTTTTTTCACGCGGTGTGGTGATATTGATGGTGATGTTGATGTTTGTTTTGCCGTCAAGCTTAAGTTATTTAACTCACCGTGAACGATTATTGTCGTTTAGTTTTCCGGTTTTTGCGGCACTTTTGGCTATGCAAGGGTATCTGATGGGGCGGTTTTGGTTTGTTATTATTGAAGTCTTCTTGGGGATTTTTGCGATGGTCTGGCTGTTTTTGGTTTGTCGCCGGATTGATATTAAGTTAGCGGACGTGAAACTTCATAAAATGCTATAATTGTCTCAAAAGGAGCAATTATGAATCACACAATTTTTGACGATATCGTGTCAGGTAAAATGAAATCTTGGAAAGTCTGGGAAGATGAGAAATTTTTAGCGTTTTTGACGCCATTTCCAAATACACCAGGCTTTACCGTGGTGATACCGAAACATAATCCAGGTGATTACGTATTTTCTTTGGATGATGAATTGTATTCTGAGATGATGCTGGCAGTGAAAAAGGTTGCTAATATTTTAGAAAAAGCCTTCGATACGCCGCGAGTGGCATTGATTTTTGAAGGTACAGGCGTGGCGCATGTGCATGCCAAGCTGGTACCGCTGCATGGTGACTTAGCGAAGGGTATTGGCTCGGCAGTATCGCATGAGCAGGCATTTCACGAAGAATATCCAGGTTGGCTGACTACTGCTGACGGTCCAAAAATGGACGATGCTCAACTGGATGAGGTTCAGGCACGGATTTTGGCGGTGCAGGATAAAAAGTAAATTGCTAATTTGATTCTAATTTTACGTCTTTTCCTTCGTATATATCCAGGTAAAATGGGTATAGCTTGTTGGAATGTTTCTTGACTGAATCTTGACTCAAAGCTACTATGTCATGACCAATGTCAAACGAGGCTGGTATAGTAGAATGTTGGAATTTTGCATTGGAGGCATCAGCCATTTGTTTCGGTATATTAGTCGCAAGGTCCATGTCGATTGAAGTGTCGTTATCGCTTATTACGACGCCAATATACTTTAATCCTGGCGCCTTAAAATCAGACTTGTAATTTTTGGCGATTATCATGTATTTACCGAGTGCACGGTATGACAAGTTGCTGTCTGTGCTGAATGAGTCAGGAAGGATGTTGCGCCCGTAAAGATTTCTAAGAAGTGGAGCTTGCCAAGTGGGCATTTCCGAGGCTGAAGGCTGATAAAAAGGTGATAATAATAGAGCGCGTGATATGGTAGCGCTATTATACTGAGTTATCCAAGTTGCCATATTGGCGCCGCCAGATAGGCCAACAACTCCTACTTCCTCGCCCAAACCGCTAATAATGCTGGTGCTGGTATTCATGAATTGAGCCATTGCCGGAATGGTAATTTCTCCGTGTCGTTTATTGTCGGTGAGGCCGTGGCTGGGAACGCGGGGGATGTAGACGTTGTAGCCAGCTTTGAAGAAGGTGTCACCCAGGTCTGCGAATTGCTGCGGACAGGCGCTTATACCGTGAATCATCAGGACAGACTTGGTGGTTTTTTGGTCGTGAGTTTTAATAATTGATCGGCAATCTGGTCTAACTTCAGTATTGGCAGCATCTTCATTGACGATGCGATTGGCGGCGGTGATGGCATCGCTATAACTTAACCTCTCGGCATTGGATGATTGGAGTTGCTTGGTTGTTGCTGGCCAAAAGAAGGCTGCGGCTGCCAGTAATGCTGCGATGAAGATAATTGCACTAACTGTCCATACGATAATTTTGATAATCCGATTCTTATGTGGAGTGTTCATATTGATATTATATTGGTTATGTGTAGAGATGTGAAGTTGCTATAATTAATTATATGCAACAAGATCCAACTGTTCTCCTCGTTGAAGACGAACCCGCCCTGTGCACTGGCACCGAGCAATTCCTCCGCCAGCGCGGTTTTACGGTAGTGATGGCAACCAGCGGCGAGGAAGCGCTGCAGAGATTCGTTGGGGCGGATGTGATTGTCCTTGACATCATGTTACCAGGAATGAGTGGCATTGAGGTATTGCACCAAATTCGCCGGACTAGCGACGTGCCGGTATTGATGTTGACGGCACTGCATGATGAGCCGACGCAAGTTGCCAGCTTTGACGAGCTGGCGGATGACTATATGAGTAAGCCGTTTTCGCTGGTGATTTTGGAAAAGCGAATTAAGGCGCTGCTTCGTCGCCAACAGTCTGTCAAAAAAACCTTGTGGCGCCATGGTTTGGCTTCGGTGGATTTTGCGGCCTATCAGGGTTTTTATGATGATACTGACGCGCACCTCAAGCCCAAGGAAGTGCAGCTGCTCAAGCTGCTCGTGGATAATCCAAACATGGTCTGGAGTCGGCAGGCTATCATCGATAAGTTATGGCGTGATGACGAGGTACCGTTCGACCGGGTGATTGACGTCTACATCAAAAACCTGCGCAAAAAATTGCACCTGGACTGCATCATCACGGTGAAGGGAGTGGGGTATCGCTATGAAGAATCTTAAATTATTCCCCAAGACGTTTTTGGTATCAATCGGCTTGTTCGCGGCATTGATCATCCTGGTGCACGCGTTGGTTTACACATTGATGCCACAATTTTATTTACAGCAAAAAGAACGCGAGGCGGCGGATAATCTTACGGCGCTGACAACTGAACTGCGCGGTAAATCGACTGAGGAAATGCGCCGAATCAGCCAGGAATTTGCTCAGGTGAAAAATGTTAATATCACGCTGACAATTGACGGGCGTGATCAGTATTTTCAAGGTTTTCAATCGATCAACATCGTGACGGACAGCGGTAAATCGGTCGATACTAGCGTGGTAAAAATTGCTGATGGACAAACGGTCGATCCGCGCTCGGTGATTTTGCAGCAGGGTAGTGTGGCGAATAGCCACGGCCAAACGATCGCCGTCAAGCTGCTGGCTGATGTAGCGCCCGTTACCCAGGCCAAACTCGCCACGCTGCACGTATTGCCATATACCATGCTCGGCTCGCTGTTGGTGGCGCTGATTTTCTCGTACATTTATAGCCGCTTTGTGACGCGGCCGATTCGCCAGATGGCGGCAGTGACGACGACCATGCAGCAGCTGGAAAAGGGTGCGCATTATCCAGTGAATAGCCGTGATGAAATTGGCGTGCTGGGGCGAAATATTAATGAGCTCTATCAAAATCTGTGGCAAACGATTCGTTCGCTGGAGCATGAGAATAAGCGGATCACCCAGCTCGAGAAGGAAAAAATCGCCTTCCTGCGCGCGGCCTCGCATGAGCTAAAAACGCCGTTGGCGGCCCTCCGGATCATGCTCGAAAACATGCAACTAAATATCGGTGAGTATAAAAATCGTGATCAATACCTGGCGGAATCGGTGGCACAGGTTGACCGCTTGGCGGCGATGGTGAATGATGTCTTGCGCTCTGGCAGTGTCGCCGAGCAGGCTTTGCGTCAAGAAAAGCGACTGAGGATCGATAAGTTACTTGTTGAGGTGGTCGACGATTATATGTTGCTAGCGAAAACGCGCGGCATGACTTTCACGGTTAATACAGAGCTGGCGACCATTCGTATTAACCGCGACATGATGCGCCACGTCATCTCGAACCTGGTGTCAAACGCGGTGCGCCACGGCGACGCCGGGAGCGTGATAACGATTACTTGTGACGAGCATGAACTGGCCATCGAAAACGCTTGCAAACCGCTCACCAAAAAACAACTCCAACACGTCTTTGATCCGTTTTATCGCAGCAATGCCACCACGAAGCAACACGCCAACAGCAGCAGCATTGGTCTCTACACCGTGAAAATGCTGCTCGACGCTAAGGGTCTGGATTATGAGTTTGCGCCACACGGGCGGGGCATGCGGTTTGTGGTGAGGTTTGCTTGAAACAGATAGTGCTAAACTATAATTATGGACTTAATTTACGCGACGACCAATAAGCACAAGCTTGCCGGCGCTAAGCAGGCGCTGGCAGGAACGAACATCAACTTGATCGCGCCATATAAAACCTTACCTGACGTGCCAGAAATCCAATCCGACGACCAACAAGCCGTCTCTATTGATAAGGCGCTAAAATACTACAATCTACTTAAGCGCCCGCTGGTGGTGATGGATTCAGGTCTGTTCATCGACGAACTGAACGGCTTTCCCGGCGTTTACACCAAATACGCGCTCGACACAATCGGTATTGACAGGATAATTCAGCTGCTCGGCGCCGGCGCTCGGGCGTACACGCAGCGTACAATTACTTACTTTGATGGCGACAAACCGCAAACCTTTACCTTAAAACTGCACGGCGCGTTATTAAAAGAACCGCGCAGCAACAACGGGCGCAATTACGATAAGTATTTCTTGCCAGACGGTAAAAATAAAACGCTGGCTGAAATGACTGATGAAGAGAAAGTGGAATTAACGGCAGCAGTTTGGCGAGAGTTGGCGGCGCGGCTGCAAAAAGCAACAAATAAGACTTATATACTTAACAAGCGGAGAAGCACCACTTACCGTCAAACAAATTTCCACCCCCTCACCCCATATAAAGAACCCACAACCAAAAACATATCCTGCTAAAGCTCCGACCGTCTGTGCTACAATTAGACTATGAAGATTATTGATACGATAACCCTCACCGAGCTTCGCCTGATGGCCGAGAAGATGTACGGAACGATGGTCAAGGCGGATGTTGATGTTGCTAAGAAAATTGTGGTGATCGACATGGATATGCATGCTGATGGCGAGGCGTATTTGTTAGAACGTGGATCGCAATAAGCAGATCTATGGGGGATTAACCTATATCCGGATAAGTTTAGCACCGATGAATTTATCGAGTTTGACAGCATGATAAACATCCGTCCGCGACAAAACAATCCGTCGCGCGATGTGCTCGACCCAGCGGTGCGGCAGCAAATTATCGATATCATCGCCGGAGTCGTCCGTGAGTGAACATGTCTTTGACCGGCAAAAGTGGCAGAGCTTAACGATATTCGAACAAATGGGCAACATCGGCTCAGAGGTCGGGCGAGCCTTTGCCGCCCGGCGCCGCGGCGATACGGCTGCAATGACTGGCGCCTGGCAGCGCGGCTTAGACTTATTGGACGCCACCGCCGAGCAGCTTGCCCGCCAAAAATCGCCAAAACTCCGCGAAGTCCTACGCGCCCGCGAACTATTCGCTGGTATGGAGGACGAATCGTTGGAGGATTACTTTATGTGGTTTGCGGTGGCGGCGAGGAGAGGGAAGTAAGATAACTCTTACTCTAGCTATTATATTAAAAATGAGAAAGTTGAAGTAAAATTGGAGATATAATGCAAAAAATAAAATGTGATTTAGTTAATTGCTACGGGATTCAGAAGTTGGAAAGTGAATTTACCTTCTCTGACACTAGCGTAATCGCCATTTATGCGAAAAATGGCTTAATGAAAACATCATTGGCTAAAACATTCAAAAAGATACAAGATGAAAAGCGAGATGAAATTAGAGACGAGATTTTTGACATTCAGGGAGAGGTAAAAATAACTATTGATGGGCAAGGTATCACAAACAAAGACGTATTCGTGATAAAAAGTTTTGAAGCCTCCTATCAGTCTACTAATCTTGCTGACTTATTAGTAGACGAATCTATCAAGGAAAAGATAGCGGAAGTTCTGAAATTAAAAAGTGATTTATTGAAAGATTTAGAAAAAGCCTCTGGTCTTAAAATTAAAAGAGTTCAACAAGGCAAGAATATACGCGGGTTAGAGTCAGAAATTATAGAAGATTTTAACCTGGACGGCAGCAGTATATTGCTAGGATTAGAACTTATACAGGGGCGTATAGACATTGATTGCTCGGAAATTAAATATTCGGATATTTTTGATAATACCACACTGGGATATATTAAGAAAAAAGGGTTTCAAGAAAATATTAAAGAATTCTGTAAGACTAGTAATGAGATCTATGAACGACACGGCTTCTTGAAGAAGGGTATTTTTAGTCTGTCTGAGCTTAAAAATGTCGAGAAATCACTGAAAGATAATGGATTTTTCGTAAACGATAACCTTGTAAAGCTTTTTGGCGAGGAAGAAATACATACAGCTGAAGACTTTAGCGGCGTGGTAAAGAGAATTGAACAAGAGATTAAGCAGAGTAAGGCCTTTACTGATATAGAGAAAGATTTGAAAACAGCTAAGGGTGGCGTACTAAGAAGAGTTATAGAGAATAACCCTGATGTAGTGCAGTATCTAAAGGAGTCTAAGCTTAAAGATCTACGTAGGCAACTATGGCTATCTTATATAAAAGATAATACCACGTTTAGCAACCTCAAAGATAAATGGAATAGTCTTCGACATGAGATTGGTGGCATAGATCCAGAAAATACACGCTGGGGGGAAGCACTAAGAATTTTTGAAGAACGATTTACGGTGCCGTATAAAATGAAAATTGCCAACGGAACAAGTGCTATTATGGGTGAGAATATTCCACAGGTAGAGTTTGTATTTACTAGAGATGGTCGGCAACAAACTATCAGTAGGGGAGAGCTTGAAAGCAAGGACACCCTAAGCCAAGGAGAAAAAAGATCCTTATACCTGCTAAATATTATTTTTGATATTGAGAAAATGAAGAAAGATTTAGCAGGAACAGATAAAGAAGTTTTACTAATAGTTGATGATATTGCTGATTCTTTTGACTATAAAAATAAGTATGCAATTGTTGAATATTTATATGAAATGGCAAATTGCAAAAATTTTAAACTCATCATCTTGTCACATAACTTTGATTTTTATAGAACAGTCACTAGTCGATTCGGTTTGCCTAGATGTGCTCGTTTACATGCAGAGCTGGATAATGGCGAGGTTATATTGAGAGAAGAATATTATCAGAATAATCCAATTGACCACTGGAAAGATAATATGACACTCACTCACGTGGCTGCTCTTATACCCGCAGTGCGCAATCTCATTGAATACACTAAAGGGAAAGATAATGAAGATTATAGCGAATTAACTAAATTATTACATAGCAAAAGAGAAACGTCTGGTATAACATTTCAATCGCTTAAAGACATCTACGAGAGATGCTTAGGTAGGAGCGATTTTATAAATATCAATATAGACACTCCAATAGTCGAGGCAATTTACGAAGGGGCTGAAAGAATAACCATCGAAAATTCCTTACTTGAATATAAAATCATTCTGGCTATTGCAATTAGACATAAAGCGGAAGAATATATGAAGCGTAAGCTAAAAGAATATAGCGGTCAAATATCTTGGGGTCGTGGAGGGTCGGAAAGCGGCTCTTCACAAGAATTTCTTGATCAATTGGAGGGTCAGAAAAGCCAAACTAGGAATCTCTCTGATGCATTTAAGCAGACTGCGTGTGATAACGATACTATGAAAGTGATCGATGAGGTAAATATTATGACCCCAGAAAATATACACCTTAATGCTTTTATGTATGAACCTCTTGTTGATATGGATATCAATGAATTGATTAATTTATATCAGAGAGTTAAAGAAATCTGTTCATAGCCTCTATATTAAGTTAATGATAACTGTTTTCTAGAGTTAGTAGAGGTTACCTAGAGCCAGATAATCCCCGCCCATTTCACATTCCCTTCACACACCCTTGCTACACTGACATAGAACCAAGAAAGGAGATCTATGTCATTTATACAACGTGCCTGGTTGTATATCACCAGGAAAAAACTCAAAACGCTGATTTTGCTGGCGATTTTGCTGTGTATGTCGACGATTATGCTGAGTGGATTTGCCATCAAGCATTCGACCGACGCGGCGGCGCAGTCGCTAGACAAAACGCTCAAGGCCGGCTTTACGCTAGGCAATAATCCGCGCACCAATCCGGGAACCGCCCGCGGTTCAGGAACGGTGTCGAACAAAGATATCGACGCAGTGAAAAATCTGGAGGGCGTGACGGATTATGTCAAGCGCCAGAACGCCACGGTTGACTTCATCAATACTAAACTGGTGCCATTACCAAGTGGTGGCAGTGGCTATGACGCCCAAAAAGACAAGCAATTTGGCAATGCCGCGACTATCATCGGCGTCAACAAATCTGAGTCCGAGAAAAAGTTCCGGGCCGAGTCGCTCAAGCTCATCGCTGGCCGGCACATCACCGAGAACGATTCGCACAAGATTTTGGTGCACGAAGATTTTGCCAAGGCCAACAACCTGAAGCTGGGCAGTAAAATTAAGCTGAAGGCCAATCAATACGACACCGATAACGAGCATCCATCCAAGGACGAGGTCGAGGTAGAAATCGTCGGTATATTTAACGGCAAAAACCCAAAGCAGGCGACGTACCAGGTGGAGCTGTTCGAGAATTTGTTCCTGACTGACCTCGCGACGACCCGCCGATTGAACGCGTACACCGAGCAAAATGAAATTTATCAGGATGCCACGTTCTTTACCAAAGGCACCAAGCAGCTGGACGAGGTGATGGCGCGGGCAAATAAATTGCCGGTCAATTGGCAAAAGTACCAGTTGAATAAGAACAGCCAGGAGTTAGCTGGCGTGACTGGTGCAGTCAATGGCGTGTACGGCTTGATCGACGGTATGCTGTGGGCAACGGCGCTGGTCAGCGTAGCAGTGATCGGCATGGTGCTGTACTTGTGGATGAACGAGCGCAAGCGCGAAGCGGGCGTACTCTTGGCGACGGGCGTGCCGCAGTCAAAGATTGTGTTGCAATATATCGCTGAGCTGGTGATGATCGCGGTGCTGAGCTTCGGTGCGTCGTACTTTACCGCAGGGCTGATTGCTCAACAGATGGGTGATCACGTGGTGTCGCAGGCGGCACAGAATGCCACGCGTCAAGCTGGCAGTTCCCTCAACGGTGCATCGCTTGGTGCTGACGCCGACTCGGTGACGTCATCACGCACACTAGAAAAGGTGACGGTTGGTGTGCAACCGACAGATCTGCTGGCGGTGTGGGGCGCTGGACTGGCGGTGATTATCATTGCGGTGCTGCTGGCTTCGCGGCCGATTACCCAATCAACGCCAAAAGAATTACTAACCGAAGTGGATTAGGGGCGAATGATGACGATTATCAAACGAGCCTGGACGGCTGTGACGCGGCGGCGGCGTCGCAGCCTGACCATCGCCCTGATTATGACGCTGATTTTCACGCTGCTAATCGGTACACTGACGGTGCAGCAGACGATGGCGCAGCTGAAGCAATCGGTCGAGCGTAACATCCGCGCTGGTTTTAGTATCGCCAGCAAGCAGCCATCGGGCGAGGTGCCGATGGAAATGGCGCGACAGGTACAGCGCCTGGACAATGTCAAAGCACACAATTTCCAATCAGAGACTACCGCGGGACTGCCAGGCAAACAATTGATCGACACGGCAGGCAGCGGCGTGCAGCTGGACTCTGGAATTGCTGGTGAAGCAAAAGTGACGGGCGTGACACAGAGCGACCTGCTCGGCGAATTTACTGGTCGGTTCTACCAACTGGAGCAGGGTAAGCACTTGACCGAGCGCGATCAAAACGCGGCACTGATTCACAAAACGTTTGCCGAGAAAAATAATATTAAGCCAGGCGACAAGCTGGACATCACCAAAGACGGCCGGCGCGTGACGGTGACTGTCATGGGCATCTTCAGCGGCAAAGGCGAGAAGCCAGCGGTCTTGCAGTCCGACATGGCGGAGAATCATCTCATCACCAACTTGGCTGCGGCGCAGCAGCTGACAGGTAGCCAGCAGCTGACACGAGCAACGTACTTCGCCGAAAATCCGCACCAGCTGAAGTCGCTAACAGACCGCACCAAAAGTTTACCAAACGTCGATTGGCAGAAATTCAGCCTGACTGACAACGGAGCGGTATTTGCTGGGGTTCTCCAAAACATCGCTGGCATTCAAAACATTTTGACGATTGCCACCATCGGCGCAGCCGCAGCGGGGCTGGCGGTGCTGTCACTGGTACTGGTGTTCTGGGTGCGCGGCCGCTTGCATGAAATTGGCATCTTGCTGTCCATCGGCATGTCAAAGCGGCAGATCATCAGGCAGTTCTTGGCGGAGCTGGCGATAATCGCTCTAGTTAGCTCGGTGTTCGCGCTCGCCATCGGTTCGGTCGCCTCATCGCAAATTTCTACCGCCCTCACGGCACAAACCGACCAAAGCCAGCGTGTAGAAAAAACCGTGGTGCAGGCCGCGCCACCGGCGACCTATCTACAGGCTTTCACCTTCGGCTACATGGTTGTTTTACTATCAGCCATCGCTGCCACTGCGCCAATCATGCGCCAATCACCAAAGCAAATTTTAGCAAAACTAAGTTAGGAGTTATCATGTCAATACTTACTTTACGCGATATCATCTATTCATACGCCGACGGCACTAGCAATGTGCTGAACGGCATCAATTATCAATTTGAAAAAGGCAAGTTCTACGCCATCGTCGGTAGTTCTGGCGCCGGTAAATCGACATTGCTCGGGCTGCTAGCGGGGCTCGATACGCCAACTGGCGGGCAGATTTTGTTCGACGATCAAGACATCGCTGAGCAGGGTTATTCGCACCATCGCAAGCACAATATCTCGCTGGTATTTCAGAATTATAACCTGATCGATTATCTGACGCCGCTGGAAAACTTGAAATTGGTGAATGCCAAAGCCACCAACGAAACGTTGCACACCATGGGTCTGGACGACGATCACATTCACCGCAACGTCATGAAACTGTCTGGCGGCCAGCAACAACGTGTGGCGATTGGGCGAGCGCTAGTCTCGCATGCGCCAATTATCTTGGCGGACGAGCCGACCGGCAACCTGGACGAAACCACCGCCGCTGATATCATCGACATCCTGCGCCGAGCCGCCCACGAAAACGACAAATGCGTCATCGTCGTCACCCACAGCAAACAGCTGGCCAAAGAGGCAGATGTGGTATTGAAGCTGAAGGATAAGAAATTAAAGGGGTGATGCTGATATAATAATTAGCATGACTGCGCATATACTTAAACTGCATCCTGAACCATTTGCCGCTATCGCATCTGGCCATAAAACCATTGAGTCGCGTCTATATGACGAGAAGCGTCGGAAGATTCAGCTCGGCGATCAGATTATATTTATTAACCGCGTTAACCCTGAGCAGACCGTGACTGCGACGGTGGTTGGCCTGCTGCGTTACGCTACGTTTCATGATTTGTTTTCTCATAATGACCCGCGTAAGTTTGGTAGTGAAAGTGTTGAGTGGCTAGAAGATCAGATGAATGGATTTTATCCGCTGGATGAGCAGTTGCAGAACAGCGTTGTCGGTATTGAGTTTGTATTGACCTCATAGTCATAGACCATAAACTTAGGCGTAGATAACTTGTATTATTACGTGGGATATTGGACAATAACCTTAGGAAAACTATGAAATCCCCGGTCACTATCACCATTCGCAAAGCTAATGAAAACGATTTTAATTTTGTTGTTCATTTGATGGATCGGGCGCTTGATTCATTTTATGGTGGCGATCATCAAGCGCATGCACAGCGTATCTTCGCCGCACATATCAACGACAATGTTGATTCAGTTGGGCAATTCTCAACTGGGCAATATATGTTTATTGCCGAGATTAATCACCATCCTGCTGGGATGATTCATCTGGTTATCAAGAAGCAGGCAACAGTTAAGATTAGTCCACTTATCGTTGCGCCAGACTATCGCGGCAAATTTGGCATTGGCAGTAAATTGATTAGCTATGCTGAGGATTTTGCTCGCCAGCATCATGCTCGACAACTTTACTGTACAGTGGCCGCCCAAAACCAAGCCACGCTCAAGTTTCTGCTACGCAAAGGCTTTCATCTAGCTGGCAAAGCGCAAGATCATTACAAGCCCGGCATCGACGAGTGTATGCTGTATAAGCCACTAGGCCAAAGCACTACTCTCGATCCATCAGTTATTTCAATTGTTCCATTTGATGAAGAGAAGCACGCTGCAGTGGTGCGTCAGCTGATATTATCGCGAGTGGGCGGTGATTTTTATGGCGTAGATGATGCGTGGGTAGACGCGTTATTTGCTAGCTACCAACGACGCGAGAGCCGAGATGTCAACGCTAAATATAAGCTCATTTTCATTGCTGAGCAAGACGATGAAGTGGTTGGTGTGGTCGTTGCAACACCGAAGAAAGGTCAGTCAATTAAAATTATGCCACTGGTGACAAATTCAGACACTGCTTTTGAGTCGTTGCTTATCAATTTACCGACAGTGTTAGTTAACTACGGGCGTAAACTATACATCCACCTCGTTCCTGAACCGCAACAGATTACCTACCTGCAGCGTCACGGCTGGGTAATTGAAGGCCTGCTTCCAGAGGCTTATGCGCCACGTATTATTGTACAGCAGTGGGGGTTGAGTATTCAAAAAGAACCAGCCACGCGAAAGATGAGGATTAAAAAACCATATTATGACGCCATTATGTCAGGCTGTAAAACGTTGGAAGTTCGTGTTGGCTACGGCAGTATTAAGCGCTTGCGAGCTGGTGAATTATTACGACTAGAGACCAGCTATGAATCTGGCACGGCGCAGATTAAATCGATCCGTGTCTATAGTGATTTTATGAAACTGCTAGCTACTGAGGATTGGCGGCAAATCGTGCCACAAGCCAAAGATAAAGTTGAGACTATCCAGATTCTTCGCAAGATTTATCCGCCTCACAAAGAGAATCTAGGCGTTCATGCTATTGAAGTTGTAAAAATATAGAGTCAAAGGTGTGTTATATTAGGCGGCACGATTCCAGGTCAACGATTATACCCTCGGCTTTGTCCACGTCGATGGAAAGATAGGCGAGAGCGCTGGGATTGATGAGGAAGCGTCGCATGGATGGTATTGTAAATCTAAAGCAAGCTATTGAGATAACCGTTCGCGCTGCGCCCGTTTTGCCAAAAAATGGTATAATGGCGTTAGTATGAAAGTCAGCCTAAATCTTATCAAACAATTGATTAATTTTGAATTGCCTCCCGTAGATGAGTTGGTGGCGCGGGTCAATCAGCAGCTTGGTGGCGTCGAGGAAGTGATTGACCTCAACGCTAAATATGGCGGTGCGCGAATCATCCGGGTGGTTGAATGCGCCAAGCACCCTAATGCTGATCGGCTGAGCGTGACCAAGATTGATGATGGCGGTGTGGTGGCGGACGTACCGCGCGATGAGAATGGTCTGGTGCAGGTAGTCTGCGGCGCGCCGAATGTGCATGCGGATATGTGGGCGATTTGGCTGCCGCCTCAGAGTACCGTGCCAGCAAGTTTTGATGACGACGAGCCGTTTGTGCTGGACGCGCGACTGCTGCGCGGTGTGCTGAGCCAAGGTATGTTGGCGGCGGCGGATGAATTGGATATCGGCACGGATCATGAGGGAATTGTTGAGATTTATGAACACGACGTACCGGCTGGGGTTGAGCTCACGGCGGGCGCTCGTTTCGCGGAAATGTTTGGTTTGGACGACTACGTGCTAGACATTGAAAATAAGATGTTTACTCACCGTCCGGATTGTTTCGGGCAACTTGGCGTGGCGCGCGAGATTGCTGGGATTTTTCACCAGCAGTTTACTAGTCCGGATTGGTATAAATCAGTCCAGCAATTCACAGGTGCTGAGGGTTTGGATTTAACGGTCATCAATGATGTGCCAGAATTAGTGCCGCGCTTTATGGCAGTAGCGATTCGTGACGTTACTGTGCAGCCAAGCCCGCTATGGTTGCAATGTCAATTGGTGGCGATGGGCGGTAAGCCGATTAATAATATTGTCGATGCTACGAATTACATGATGCTCATGACGGCGCAGCCAACGCATGCCTATGATTATGACAAATTGCGTAGGTCTACACTCGAGGCGCGGATGGCTCGTGATGGCGAGAAAGTCAGTCTGCTCAATGGCAAGGAATATGAGCTGACGACGGACGACATCGTCATCGCTGATGGTGAGGGCGTGATTGGCCTGGCGGGAATTATGGGCGGTACTGATACCGAGGTTTCTGATGGCACAAAAAACATCGTTTTGGAATGCGCTAATTTTGACATGTATGCACTGCGTCGCACCGCCATGCGCCACGGTATTTTCACTGACGCGCTGACGCGGTTCAACAAAGGTCAGTCGCCGCTACAAAATGCTGCCGTGCTGAAACAGTTGATGGGTATGGTTGGCGGGGTGCAGGCGAGTGAAGTGTTTGATTTGAAGCAATTTAGTGACGAGCTCGATGATTATTTTGATGGAAAATATACGCCAGCTAATATTGATATCGACAGTAAATTTATCAATGAGAGATTAGGTTTGGATTTGTCTGACGATAATATTTGCGACTTGTTGAATAACGTGGAAATAAAGAGTCATGGTCCGGAAGAAGAATTGAATTATATTTGCATCCAATCGCCATTTTGGCGCACCGATCTTGAACTACCGGAGGACATTGTCGAAGAAGTTGGTCGGCTCTACGGTTTTTACAAACTTCCTCGCCAATTACCAATGCGCAGTATCAAGCCAGCGCCGAGGAATCCGCGCCGCCAGCTCAAGCAAGCGATTCGCCAGAGTTTGTCGCGCGCCGGCGCCAACGAAGTCTTGACTTATAGTTTCGTCCACGAGCGCGTCCTGAAAAACGCCGAGCAAGACCCGAGCCGCGCCTATCGGTTAAGCAATGCCCTCAGTCCTGATTTGCAGTACTATCGCACCAGCGTGCTGCCGAGTTTGCTGGATAAAGTTCATGCCAACATCAAAGCCGGCCACGACGAGTTCATGTTGTTTGAAATCGGCAAAATTCACGATAAAGAATTGCCGCTTACCGACGAGAATCTGCCAAGCGAGCAGACGTTTGTCGACGGTATTTACGCTAGCAAAAAGCCGCGGGCGGGCGCGCCGTTTTATAAGGCGAGAAAGCTAGTGGATAGGCTGTTGGCGGATCTTAAAGTTGAGGCTGATTTCGTGAAAATAGCAGAGTCTGGCGCGGACGTGCCAGCGCCGTTTGACGGCCAGCGCAGTGCTTGGATTGTCGCAAAAAATGGTGAGAAGATGGGTGTTGTTGGCGAATTATCTCAGACAGCGCGGCGTAATTTTAAGCTGCCAGATTACACGGCGGCGTTCTCGCTTGACATTGAAAAATTACAAGTCTGTCTGACTGAAAGTCGCGAACATAATTATCGGCCGCTGAGCCGCTATCCGTCAACGACGCGGGATATATCGCTGAAGATGCAGTCTGCGGTTGATTATGCTTCGGTGTATGCGTGCGCTGAGGAAGTTGCGAAAAAACACCGCGAATTGCAAATTGGTATCACGCCAATTGCGATTTATCAGCCGAAGGACGATGATTCAACAAAAACCGTAACTTTGAGTATTAAATTTACTAGCGCCGAACGAACCTTAACAGATAAAGATACTGCGCCGATAATTGAAGAAATAGCAGCCATAGCAGCGGAAGAATTTGATGCCGCGCAGGTTTAGGCGGGCGATTGTTGTACTTGGTAAAAATTGTTATAATTGGAGAGGTAAATAAAGGAGGATTATGGCAACGACGAAAAGCCAAAGGATAGGGATTTGGGTGATTGCTGGCATGATGTTTTTAGGAACAGTTGGCGGATTTATCGCTATGATGGTGCAGCCGGGCAATGACGCCAAAGATCAGGCTGAGCTGAAGCGGGCGCAAGAAGACTATAAGAAGGCAACCACGGAGCGTCAAAAGAAAGTTGACGCGCAGACGGCAGAATTGAATAATAAATATTATAGTAAATTTGCCGAGTTTAGTTCACGAGTCGGTAAGTTTGAGGCTGGTGATGTTAAGGAATTGGGTAAAGAGGATTTGACGAAAGGTGACGGCGCCGAAGTCAAAAATGATACCAAATTCGCAGTTTACTACATTGGTTGGAATGCTAAAGGGGAAGTTTTTGACCAATCAATCGCTGATGGCAAATTGAAAGCGCCTCTTAATTTGGACGGCCCGGCGAATACGTCGGTGATTCAGGGCTGGAAAGAGGGCCTGGTTGGCATGAAGATTGGCGGCGTGCGCGAATTGACGATTCCAGCAGACAAGGCTTATGGTAAGCAATCCCAGGGCGATAAGATTCCTGCTAATTCACCACTGAAGTTCGTGGTTATGGCTATCGAAAAACCAGCAGAGATTCCACAGCCAGAAATGCCAGAAGTTATGAAACGATATTACAGGTCAAGGGGGTTGAATGTCTAAAGAAGTTATCATTGTCGGTGCCGGTCCAAGCGCACTCACTGCAGCAATTTACCTGTCGCGCGAAGATGTGCCGACGACACTATACGAGCGCGGCGTAGTCGGTGGTATGGCGGCCATCACTGATCAGATTGATAATTATCCAGGGTTTGCCGAGGGTGTGACCGGTATGAAGTTGGCGTCAGAATTGCAGCAGCAGGCTGAGCGTTTCGGTGCGGATATCGAGTACGGCGACGTTACGGATCTGAAACAAGTTGACGGTGAATTGGAATTGACGATTGATAGTCATCCAGTGCGAGCCAAAGCGGTATTGCTGGCGACCGGCTCAAATCATCGCAAACTGGGCGTGCCAGGCGAAGATGAATTGTATGGCCGCGGCGTGCATTACTGCGCCACGTGTGATGGGGCGTTTTATCGCGACAAGAGTCTGATCGTCGTTGGCGGCGGCAACTCGGCGGTGCAAGAAGCGATATTTTTGACTCGCTACGCCAGCCACATTGACCTGTTGGTGCGCAGTAAATTACGTGCCAGCGATGTCCTACAAAAAGAGTTACAAAAATATGTTGATGAGGGTAAAATTACCGTCCACCTTGGCGCAACCACCGACGAAATTATCGTAAAAGACGACAAATTTTACGGCGTCAAATCAACTCAAGACGGCGAGCAGAAAGAATTTACCGCGGATGGTTTGTTTGTCTTTATCGGCCTGATTCCAAACACGCAGTTTTTAGCGGACTCAGACGTGGAGCTGGACCTCGGCGGACATATCGTCACCGACGAACATTTGCATACCAATATTCCTGGCGTCTTTGCTTCGGGTGACGTCCGTTCCGGTGCGACCATGCAAATTGCTTCAGCGGTCGGTGAGGGTGCGGTGGCGGCATTGCAAATTCGTGAATATTTACAAGAAAAAGCCAGAGAGGAGTAGTGTATGGCAGATTTTAACCAAGTATTAACCCCAGGAAACTATCAGGACGGCGAAGTTACCGTTGTCGTGGAGATTCCGGCTGGGTCAAATCATAAAATTGAGTGGGATCGTACGGTTGGCGTCATGCGGCTAGACCGAGTCGACCCAGCGATTTTCGCCAAACCGACTAATTATGGTTTCATTCCGCAGACATTGGACGAGGACGGCGACGAGCTGGATGTGCTATTGGTGACGGACACGCCGCTGACGACTGGGCTAGTGGTCGAGGCGCGGATCCTTGGCGTAATGAAGTTTGTCGATGACGATGAAGTCGATGATAAGATCATCGCCGTGCCAAGCGACGATCGTCACAATGGTAACGCCATTCAGTCGCTGGAGGATCTGCCGGCGCAGCTGATTAAGCAAATTGAATTCCATTTTAATCACTATAAGGACTTGAAAAAGCCAGGTTCGACCATTGTTAAAGAATTTGCTGGCGTTGATGCTGCCAAGCAGGTTGTGGCGGCGGCGATTGAGCGCTGGAACGAGCAGGCGTAATACTTATCTTTGTAGCACAAAGGCAACGTCGCGTATCACCAGGTTCGGTGTATGCGTGTTTGTCACGCAGTGCAACCGTCAGCCGTCTCCTCCAAGTCGAATACATCCGGCAACGCCGTCCGCAGAACCATCGACTTGTCAGAGAGGCTGACGGTTTCTTGCATTCTCTACGGGACTAGTATAGGAGGTGTCACGCCTGCCATAGCCTCTGGGATGAGGTGTGGGTGTTTTGCTTACCGTCGAAACAGCGACGAAACACCGTCGGTTAACCCGGTCAAATGCGCTAGTACGCCGCCACTCCTTGATAACTGCATACGTAATTTAGCCTTGGCATGCGGTGTGATGACCATGTCGCGCCAGGCTGGTTTGGGCTTGGCGGATTTGCTGGTCAAAACTTCGACGATGTCGCCATGCTGCAATTCGTAGGTGAACGGCTTCATGACGCCGTTGACTTTGAAGCCGCTGGCGTGCGCTGCGATGTCGGAATGAATGCGATACGCGTAATCCAGTGGGAAGGCGCCGCGCGGCAAGTCATAAATATCACCCTTTGGAGAATAAACGAAAATTCGGTCAGAGAACAATTTCATGCGGAACTTGTCAGAGTCGAATCTCTTACCCTCGCTAGCCAGCGCTGCCGCTTCCTGAAGCTCACGAATCCATGACAGGTCTGCCGGCATGGCGCCCATGCGACCTTTTTTGTAGGCGTCAGTTAATTTCTGTTCATTGTAGTGGAAGCTGGCCGCCAAACCACGCTCAGCGTGTTCATGCATTTCCTTGGTCCGAATTTGAAACTCAACGATTTGTCCTCTTGGTGTCTGTACTGTCGTATGTAGACTTTGATAGCCGTTTGGCTTGGGGTTGGCAACATAATCTTTGATTCGCTCATGCATCGGCTGATACATGTCGTGCAAAATCCCTAAGACCAAATAGCCCGTCGACAAATCATCGACAATCACCCGCAGGGCGATCAAATCATAAATCTTATCAATATCACCGACCTTATCAAGCTTTTTGAACAGGCTGTAGACGCTTTTGACGCGGCCGTCCATTTGGAAAACCAGCTTTTCTTCCTTCAATCGTGCCTCAACTTCACGGCGAACACGGTCCAGTTTTCGCTGCGATTTTTTCAATCGACTATCCATCAAACTCTTGGTGCGGTGAAAATCTTTCGGCATCAAATATTTGAAACTCAATTCTTCCAGCTGCACACGCACACGCCCCATGTTCAATCGGTCTGCCAGCGGCGCAAACACCTCGATCGTCTCGCGGGCAATCTTCTTCTGTTTCTCAGGCGACATAAATTGCAGCGTCCGCATATTGTGCAAGCGATCCGCCAGTTTAATGATAATCACCCGCACATCTTCGCCCACCGCGATCATCAGCTTGGTCAAATTATCCTTAGTGTGCGGCAAATAGCTGTCCAGACTGCGCATACCAGCGCGCGCCTGTGAAACCTTGGTTACACCATCCACCAAAAACGCCACATCCCGTCCAAATAAACTCTCTAGTTCATCCAGTGTCGCGTCAGTATCTTCAACCGTATCATGTAACACGCCCGCCACTACCGTGTCGATATCCATGCCCCACTCAATCAAGATCCCTGCCACTGCCAGCGGGTGATTGATGTATGGCTCGCCACTTTTACGTTTTTGCCCAGCGTGTTTTTCGGTCGCATAGTCAATCGCACTTGCCAAGACCAGCACTGGCACTTCGTCGTACTTTTGCCCAGCTGTGGCGAGTAACTCTTCACGCGTCATGTATTTATTATACAACTTTGTAGTATAATTAAAAAAAGCTAAAGCGAAATATCTAACGGGGAGGGCGTATGTCAGTAACAAGAATAGCAATTAATGGCTTTGGGCGGATTGGGCGTAATGCGTTTAAGATTGCACGTGAGCGTAGTGATTTGGAAATTGTGGCAATTAACGATTTGACGGACACGAAGACGCTGGCGTACTTACTCAAGCATGACAGTAATTATGGCGAGTACGGTCGGCAGGTTGATTTTACTGAGAACGAGCTAATTGTTGAAGGTCAGACGGTTAAGGTCTTGGCGGAAAAAGACCCAACAAACTTGCCGTGGGGCGAGATGAATATCGACGTAGTGATAGAATCGACCGGATTTTTTACTGATAAAGATGGTGCAGGTAAGCACTTGACTGCGGGTGCCAAGCGCGTGGTCATCAGCGGGCCAACCAAATCCGACGGCGTCGATACAATTGTCCTGGGTACGAATGACAGCAAGATCAAGGACGCGACGCCGATCGTTTCTAATGCCAGCTGTACCACCAATAGTTTGGGTGCGGTGATGGCGGTTCTGGACGCAGAATTTGGCGTGGAAAAATCAATGCTGACGACGGTACATAGCTACACTGCCAGCCAAAGGTTGCAAGACGCGCCGGCTAAGGATCTCCGCGAAGGTCGCAACGCGGCTGAAAATATGGTGCCGACAACGACGGGTGCGGCCATTGCTGTGACAAAAACACTGCCGCAGCTGATTGGCAAGTTTGACGGTCTGAGTGTCCGCGTCCCAACACCAGTGGTGTCTCTCAGCGATGTAACAGCACTTCTCCGACGCGACGTAACGGTTGAGCAGGTAAATGAAGCCTTCAAAAAAGCTGCACAAAGTAATTTTTACCAGGGTATTTTGGGCGTATCTGAAGAGCCTTTGGTCAGCCGAGATTTTATTGGTAATTCGTGCTCGGGAATTGTTGATCTGCCGCTGACGAAAGTGGTCGGCGGTAACTTGATAAAAGTGATGGTTTGGTACGACAATGAGTGGGGCTATTCGAATCGGTTGGTTGAGCTAGTGGCGGATGTCGGACATTACTTGAAAAAGAGTCAATAAAAACTTCTTCCAAAAAGGAAATAACCCCGCACCGTGATGGTGCGGGGACGCGGGATTTCCACGATTTTACAGAATATTTCGTAATGCGCCTCCTGCTGGCACGGAGCATCTCAGTTTGCGTCGGAACTCTGTGCTTCTTCTCCCTTGAAACAGGAATCAAAGCGGGGATCTTCTTTGAGAGTCTCCAGCGACGGATTCTCAGAGAAGTTTTCGTTGTCGCCAGGCACTGCCACATATGGGGTACCTGTGTCTTTGTCAATGATGATGCGGACGCGACATTTTCCTGCGCTCGCCATGATCACTACAGATTGCTGATCGTCCTTGACCACGACAGGATCAAGGTATCCTGATTTGATCGCTTCTTCAGGCCAGACGTCTCGTGCGTTTTCTCTGCATGCTGTCCCGACGATACTCATGCTCGCGGTAAGAATGAGAGAGATGAGCTTGCGGTGGGTGTACATAAAACCCACCACCTCCTTCCAGAGAAAGCTCTGAGGTGCGGCTTTTCAAAACCGCGACCTCAAGCGGGGTGTACTCCCCGCGAGTTCACCTTTCGGTTTGAAAAGCTGATATATATATCATACAAGCTGCAAAATGTCAATACTTTTTGTCAAATAGACATGCTCCACCTCTGGAAAAATCTCCAACTTTCCCTTGCAAAAATCGCCGAAACCGCTTATACTAAAATTATGAAAATCTATCTCGGCTCAGACCATCGTGGCTTTTTTTTGAAAGAAAAAGTTTTTGCATATTTGGCGAAGAACGGTTATGATGTCGAGGATGTTGGCGGCGTGGAATTGAATCCAGACGATGATTTTCCGCAATTTGCCCAAGCGGCGGCGTTGAAAGTTATCGGCGATGACAGTAAAGACCCGCGGGCGATTTTGATTTGCGGCGGCGGTCAAGGGATGTGCATGGCGGCTAACCGTTTTAAGGGAATCCGCGCCAGCGTGATTTGGGATGCATTTGAAGCGAAGATGACGCGTAATGATAACGACTCGAATGTATTATGCCTGCCCGCGCGAATTTTGGAAGATGACGAGGCAGCTTGGAAAGGCATCATTGAGACGTGGTTAAATACACCGTATGCTAATGCTCCGCGGTTTAATCGGCGCAATGCGCAGTTGGATGAGCTATCATGAGCGCCGTAATTACGCCAGCGATTTTAGCAGAAAACGCTGCTCAGTATAAAGAGCAAGTCGATAGAATCACCGGTTTCGCTGAGCGCGTGCATATTGATATTTCTGACGGTGAATTTGCGCCGACGCTAACGGTTAGTATTCCGGAATTGTGGGCGCCTGAAGGTTGGACAATTGATATTCATGCCATGATAAACAACGTGGAAGAATATGTACCAAAGTTGATTGCCCTAAGGCCACATATGATTATTATCCATGCGGAAGCAACTGGTGATGTAAAGGCGGCTCTCATGCAGATACGTCAGGCAGGAATCATGGCAGGTCTGGCGTTATTAAAACCGACAGTGCCGCGGACGGTTGAGGAGTTGATAAAATTAGCTGATCACGTGATGATTTTTAGTGGTGAATTAGGCCATTTTGGTGGTACAGCTAGCTTAATGCAATTGGAGAAAATCCGACTAATTAAATCTATCAACTCAAACGTAGAAATCGGCTGGGATGGCGGAGTGCTGGTGGATAATGCATATAGCTTAGTGCAGGGCGGTGTCGATGTTTTGAACGTTGGTGGTGTTATCCAAAAATCATCAGATCCACACGCCATTTTTTCCAAACTCCAGCAGGAAATTAATAAAACGAGTATACTTTAATGTCTGATATCCAGCTGGATGAATTAAGGAAAACGTCGCAATATCTTCGGCAATTAGTTATTCGTGAACTAGCGGCGGCCGGTTCTGGACATACGGCCGGTTGTTTGGGTTTTGCGGACGTTATGGCGGTTCTTTATTTTCACGCCATGCGTCTAGATCCTAAAAATCCTGATTGGCAAGATCGAGATGTTTTCGTGATGAGCAATGGCCACTATGCGCCGCTTCTATACGCCACTTTAGCGGAGCGAGGGTTTTTTGATAAAAAAGAATTAGCTAATTTAAGGAAATTTGGCGCTAAGCTTCAGGGACACCCAGAACGCGGTAGTTTACCTGGCGTTGAAACCACAAGCGGTCCTTTGGGTTGCGGTCTAAGCCAAGCGGCCGGCATGGCGTATTCATTGAAATATTTAGGCGGCAATCTCCAGCGGTTCGTTTATTGTAGTCTGGGTGACGGCGAACTTGATGAGGGAAATATTTGGGAAGCGGCGATGTTCGCTACGAAATACAATTTGTCAAATATAATTGCGATTATTGATAGGAACAATATTCAGATTGGTGGTGATACGGAAAAAGTTATGCCGCTAGGGGATTTGGCAGGCAAGTGGCGGAGTTTTGGCTGGTTCACGCAGGAAGTTGACGGACATAATCACGAGGCAATTGTAAAAGCGATTGACGTGGCAAAAAATTCCCATCAGCCGAATGTGATTATTGCGCATACAATTCCTGGATTCGGTGTTGATTTTATGGAATATGATTACCAATGGCATGGAAAAGCCCCGAATGCCGAGGAAGCCAGACGTGCGCTTATTCAGCTAGGTGAAAAAGGAGATGTCAAGTGAGTTTTCTGAGAGAAGATTGGCGGCAGGCAGAGTCTGCGGCGATTCGCATTGGTTTTGGCGAAGGGTTAGTTGACGTCGCTAAGAAGAGTAATTTGGTGGTAGTACTGAGCGCAGATTTGATGGAGAGCGTCGGCTTTGGCGAGTTTGCTAAAGAAATCGGTGAACCAAGGACAATCGAGGTTGGCGTGGCAGAGCAGAATTTGGTGACGGTGGCGTCTGGACTGGCGGCCATGGGCAATATTCCGTTTGCGGCCAGTTATGCAGCCTTCAGCCCAGGGCGCAATTGGGAACAGATTCGCACGACGATTTGCTTGAATAATCAGCCAGTCAAGTTGGTTGGTTCTCACGCTGGACTAAATGTTGGCCCGGACGGTGCGACACATCAAATGCTGGAAGACATTGCGTTGATGCGCAGTTTACCAAATATGGTGGTGCTGGCTCCGGGCGATGCCAATGAAGCTAAGCTGATGGCTGCGGCAATGGTTGGTGACAAGCGACCGAATTACGTACGTCTACCGCGCGAAAAAACGCCGTTGTTTTTGAACCAGACGACATTTGAAATTGGTAAGAGCTACTCTCTGCATCAAGGTAAAAACGTGGCGCTACTGGGAACGGGCGTGATGACATATCAACTACTAAAGGCGGCAGAAAAACTGGCGAAAGAATACGATATCCAGGCGGAGGTGATCCATTTTCCGACGGTTAAGCCGCTAGATGAAGAAGCGGTGCTTGACGTGGCTCAAAAATGCCAAGCGGTCATTACAGCGGAAGAGGGGCAAATTGCTGGTGGATTCGGCTCGAGTGTGGCAGAATTACTCAGCGAAAAGCTGCCAGTGAAGATGAAGCGAATTGGTGTTAATGATATGTTTGGTGAGTCGGGTAAAATGTCTGAATTGTGGCAAAAGCATGGTTTGGATGTCAATTCAATTGTGCGTAGCGTCGTAAATTTTCTCCAATGAAAATAGCCCGCCGAGTGAGCTCAAGCCGAGGCGTGAAGCCTACAAGGCGAGCTATTTTCGAGCGGGCGCTATTCGCTATCGAGGTCATCGCTGACCACGATAGTGGCGACGGCGGCGGCAATCGCCGCCACCACACATAGTCTCAGGGGCTTCCGCCCCATCGCCCATGATACTACCCACATGAGTGGGTAGCATATAACAGCCAGGGCCATAGCCCTGACCGTCAATCTTCTGAACAGCTTCATCTTTCCTTCCTCTCGAGAAAAAAAGATGACGCTCGAAGCCAAAGGGCACTTTCGCCCTTTATACAAAACTTCGAGCAAAAGTTGATATATATATCATATATGAGTCATAAAGTCAATGCGTTGAGTTATTCTTCTCATTAAAATCTCTTGGCACAGTACGCGGTAACTGATATAATTACCATAAGTATTTTAGGGGGCAGTATGGGACTATCGATTTCAGAGATTCGGCAAAACACGACGCGGGCGCGTCATTTAATGCAGCGGACACGGGCGCAACATTTTGCGGTCGGGGCGTTTAATATTGACAATCAAGAGACGCTGATTGCGGTGGCACGGGCAGCACAAAAACTTCAATCACCAGTTTTGGTGGAAGTTTCTGATGCTGAAGTAAAGGCTATGGGTCTAGAGAACGTTCGTGATTTGGTGGATAACTATAAGGCTGAGTATGGCATTGAGATGTACTTAAACCTTGATCACGGACCGACGGTTGAGGGCTGTAAACGGGCCATTGACGCGGGCTATGAGTTTGTGCATATCGACATTTCCCAGGCAAATCACGACGCTTCGGACGAGGAAATCACTGCCAAAACCCGCGAAGTGGTGGAGTACGCTAAGTTTACTGGTGCGTTGGTGGAGTCGGAGCCGCACTATTTTGGTGGTAGCTCCAACGTCCACACTGAAGCTATCGACTATGAAGAAATCAAGAAAACCTTTTCCACGCCAGACGGTGCGCGGGCATTTGTCGAGGCGACGGGAATTGATACCTTTGCGGCGGCAGTGGGTAATCTGCACGGTAAATATCCAGTGCCGAAAGTGTTGGACTTGGAATTATTGGCACGCATTCGCGAGGCGCTGCACTGCCAGATTTCGCTCCATGGTGGATCAGGCACGCCGCTGCACTACTTTGAAGATGCGGCAAAAATTGGCGTTTCCAAAATAAACATCAACTCCGACATGCGCTACGCTTTCCGCACCACATTGGAAAAAACATTGCGTGAAAATCCAAATGAATACGCTATTGTTAAGTTGATGCCCCCAGTCTACGTAGCTGTCCAGGAGGTAGTAGAGTCAAAGATAAAGGCATTCAATTCTGCAGGAAAGGCAGTTATTTAATGGCAAAAATTATTACTGTTGGCGCCGCTATTCAAGACGTTTTTTTAAGCCAATCCGACGCATTAACTCCAGTATGCGAAAGTCCGGAACACTGTTTTGCGCGGCTGGATTTGGGTGCGAAGGCTGACGTTAATCAGATTCATTTTTCAACGGGTGGTGGTGCTACAAATGCGGCAGTTACCTTCGCTAGACAGGGTCACTATGTCAGTTTTATGGGCGCGATCGGTCATGATCCAGCTGGTCAGGCTGTCTTGGCGGATTTGGATAAGGAAAATATTGATACGCATTTGGTTCGATATTCACCAAAATACAGTACTGGATATTCAGTATTATTATTAGCGCCAAATGGTGAGCGAACGATTCTAACCTACCGTGGAGCTTCAACGCATTATCATGAGGCAGATTTTGATTTGTCTGATGAAGATGCTGATTGGTTATATGTTTCGACTTTATCAGGTAATATGCCGATGCTTCATAAACTATTCCAGCAAGCCAAACGTCGTGATATGAAGATTTGTTTTAATCCTGGGAAAAAAGAATTGGCACAGAAAGAAAAATTATTAGGACTATTGCCTGACGTCGACGTGCTAACTCTGAATAAAGAAGAGATGCAACAGTTGGTATCGGGCGACGGGCTGGAGGTATTGGTGCGACGGGGTTTAAGGTTAGTACCAGTCGTGCTGGTGACGGACGGAGTTAATGGTTCAATGGCCAGTGATGGTAAAACTATTGTGCGCGCATTGATGTATGATGATAGTCCTTCAATTGACAGAACGGGTGCAGGCGATGCTTTTGCTTCTGGCTTTTTGAGCGAGTGGGCGAAAAGCGGGAATTTGAAGAATTCTGTACTGGTGGCCAGTGCTAATGCTAGTTCGGTTGTTATGAAAATTGGCGCAAAAGCTGGGATTTTATACGCTGGCACACCACTTCACACTATGCCAATTCAAGAAAGGGAGTTATAATGGCGCAAAACTTGGAAAAACTATTAGGAAATGATAATAAAAAACGTCTCGCTCTGAATGAACTAAGACGAATGACTAGGGATGATAGTGACGTGCGGTTGATTGCGGAAATATTAGCTAGGGCGCATTCGATTATCCGTTCTCTGGGTTTGGATCCGACAAACGCAACAGCAGAGGAGATTTACCAGTCGCTTATGGCCATTGCTCCAAAGGTAGATAAATGGGCGCCATTTAAGGCCTCCGACTGGGTACTATTAGATGTTGACGGGCAGGTGATATCATTTAACCCGATTGATGTTGTGAATAATTATCATTGTCAATTACCGCTTGGCAAACAACAGACAACTCATGGCAAGCGAGGATTAGGCTTTGAAATTACGCGTCGCTATAAAAACCACCCGCGCACGCATAATCCTGCGGTTGAGCGAGTGGTCTGCCAGGGCGGAATCTGTTGGATTGAGCCAAAATCTAAGAAATAGTTCAGTGGTCGCAACAAGTTCGCCGATTTTTAATGACGCTGATTATTTCTGGGATATTTTCAGTGATGGTGTAGATTTTTTCATCACCGTCAGAGATCAACTTACTAGGAAGCATATTGCTGCGAACAAAATCGTCCCATTTACCCCAAAACTTTTTGTCAAATAGAATAATCGGTGCTGAATTCATTTTTTTGGTCTGTGTTAAGGTGATGATTTCACATATTTCATCCATCGTCCCAAAGCCGCCCGGGAAACAAACGTAAGCATCGGCCAGCAATGTCATAACAATTTTACGCGGTGCGAAGTGGGTAAAGGCAAAAGAGTCGGTGGTGTATTTGTTGAGTGATTGTTCGTGTGGTAAGCGAATATTAAAGCCAATTGATTGCCCGCCAGCTTCTATGGCGCCACGGTTGGCTGCTTCCATAATTCCGCCGCCGCCACCAGTAATAATTGTGTAGCCATCTTTTGCCAATTGAAAGGCCAGTTCTTTAGCTTTTTGGTAGTAATAATTATCCTCGCTGATTCGTGCCGAACCAAAGAACGTTACGGTTTTATGATATTTTTGGAGAATTTCATAGCCGGCATGGATTTCTTCATCGACATTACCCAGACGAAACATGGCTGCCTGGAGTTGTAGCTCGCGCGGAATACAAACATTTTTCGGAGTCATTATTATCCTTTTTATTTTATTTTTTAACTTTCCGATTATATCATAAAATGCCTATGGTTGCAATGAATTGACGACAGATAGCCAGTCATATACAATCAAAAGCACAATCTAAAATGGAGGGTTAGGTATGGAGAATAAACCAACGGCTAATAAATGGTTGATAGCGACGGTGATTGTTATGGGGCTAGTTATTATTGGTCTGGTGGCTTGGATTATTGTGGGGGCGCTAAATAAGGATAAAAGTGTTGAGTCTTCAAAAAATAACGAGACGAAGAAGGATTCTTCTAGACTATCAGATAAAGCCCGTGAAGAAGAGGTAAATCCGTCGAGTGAAACTAAGAAAAAATATAAAGATTTTCGCACTGGCGGAGACGGTAGGGGCACTCAATTAACTTCAGTAAGTGATGTTGATAAGTTGGATATCGACGATTCTCTAAAGGAGTTCTTGAAATCTAAAGTTGGCCAGCCAATTCCGGAGCGTGAAGGTTATACTTATAAACCGGTTATTGACCGTGCGTATGGAAAATATGCAGCAGTTTACGGCTTGACTAACGCCTATACAATAATTGGCCCCAAAAAAGGCACGGGTGAAATTGGTATAGTCGCAGGCACACAACAGAGTTATATACCATGCTCAGATCTAAAAGCCGCTTCGGTTCCGAGCCGGCTGGTTGATGGTAAATGTGAAATTTCTGGCACACCTCAAACTTACGAACAAGACTAGTTTTTATAAATATAGTAGAATAGAGAGGTGAATAAATTTCGCCTCTCTTCTTCGTATCAGCCGACTGGCGACCAGCCAACGGCGATTGCTCAGCTGGTGGGCGGTTTGGAGCGGGGCGAGCGCGAGCAAACGTTGCTAGGCGTGACGGGGTCAGGCAAGACCTTTACTATGGCAAATATTATTGCTCGAGCCAATGTGCCGACGCTAGTGCTGGCGCACAACAAGACCTTGGCGGCGCAGCTGTTTTCTGAGTTTAAGGAGTTTTTTCCAGACAATGAGGTGCATTATTTTGTCAGTTATTTTGATTATTATCAGCCGGAGGCCTACATTGCCAGTAGTGATACCTACATTGAGAAAGACTCGAAGATTAATGACGAAATTGATCGGCTGCGGCATGCGGCGACCTCGGCACTGCTAACGCGGCGTGATGTGATCATTGTGGCTAGCGTATCTTGCATTTACGGCATCGGTTCGCCGGAAACCTACGCTGACATGGCGATTAAACTGACGGTCGGTGAGCGGCGGGTCCAGGATAAATTTATTCGCTTGCTAACAGATATTCAGTATAAGCGTAACGACGTTGATTTTGCACGCGGGACTTTCAGGGTACGTGGTGACGTGGTGGATATTTTCCCGGCTGGGCAGGACACGGCGGTGCGGGTGGAATTTTTTGGCGATGAGGTTGAGAGACTCACGCGAATCGATCCGCTGACTGGCGAGATTTTGGATCAGCCAAGGCAGTTGACGATTTTCCCGTCTAGCCACTATTCGACGCCGCGTGAACGAATTGAAAAAGCCATCACTGGTATCGAAAAAGAGTTTGACGAGAGGCTAAAATGGTTTGAGTCTCACGACAAATTGTTGGAGGCACAGCGCCTAGCTCAGCGCACCAAATATGACCTGGAAATGCTCAAAGAAACAGGCTTTGTCAAAGGCATTGAGAATTATTCGCGCTATCTGACGGACCGTGAACCGGGCGAGCAGCCAGCGACCTTGATTGATTATTTCCCGGATGACTGGCTGCTGTTGGTCGATGAGTCGCACATGACCTTGCCGCAAGTTCGTGGTATGTATAACGGCGACCGGGCGCGCAAGGAAGTGCTGGTGGAGCACGGGTTTCGTTTGCCGAGTGCGCTGGATAATCGTCCGCTCAGGTTTGATGAATTTGATCAGCATATTCACCAGGCGATTTATGTGTCGGCGACACCGGGCGACTATGAAATTGCTCATTCGCCAAAGCCAGCTGAACAGTTGATTCGGCCGACGGGGCTGCTTGATCCGCCAATTGAAGTGCGGCCGACCGAGGGGCAGGTTGATGATTTGATGGAGGAGATTCGCCAGACCATCGCCAACGGTCACCGCGTATTAGTAACGACCTTGACCAAGCGCATGGCCGAGGATTTAAGCGCTTATTTGACCGACAATGGTGTAAAAACGGCGTATCTACATAGTGAAATTGACACATTAGAGCGCGGCGATATTCTCAAAGATCTGCGGCTGGGGACGTACGATGTACTAGTTGGTATCAATTTGCTGCGCGAGGGGCTGGACCTGCCAGAAGTTAGTCTGGTGGCGATTATGGACGCTGATAAAGAAGGGTTCCTGCGTTCTGAGCAGGCGCTGATTCAGACGATTGGCCGGGCGGCGCGGCATGTCGATGGGCGGGTGCTGATGTATGGCGATAATGTAACTGACAGTATGCGGCGAGCGATTGATGAGACAAATCGTCGGCGGCAGATTCAGCAGAACTATAACGAAGCGCACGGCATCACGCCGCAAACCATTCAGAAGAAGATTGATGATGGCCTGCGTTCTATCATTCCGCAAAAAGAATCGGACAAAAAGCCAAAACTTGATTTGAAGAAGATCCCAAAGGATGAATATCCGACGCTAATTAAGGAGTTGACTGGTCAAATGGAGCTCCATAGCGCCAATCTAGAATTTGAAAAAGCGGCGGAACTGCGTGATTTAATTGCAGAAATTCGCCAGACCATGTAGAATAGAATTATTATTAGATTAGGAGGTATTATGGCAACTAAACAACAACCACAGCCATCAACCGTTGCGCAACCAGAAATGCCAGCGCAGCCAGCCGGTTATCAAGCATACCCGCAACAGTATACGTATGCTGATCCAAATAAAGGTAAGGCAAAGTTATTGACATTGGAATATGCTTTAGCGATGGCTTCAGCAGTTATATCAGCGTTTTTGTTGATCAATGTTATTTCTAGTGTGTTTGGCTTGTGGGCAGACACAACTTCAATATTAGTGAAAACTGCCGGCGGCTTCTTTGCCCCATTGATGGAAACCCCAGGAACTGGTATTGTCGCAGGCGCAGTCTTTGCGCTTCTTTTGGCGGTATTGTCATTTATTCTGTTTTCGCGTGTATCAAAAGCTGTTCCAGATCGTGAAGGCTATACACAGCGCACAGCTTATAAGCTAGTAACTTACGGTGGCGTAGCAGCTTTAGCGATTCCAGCTCTTGAGTTGGTTGCCCGTCTGGTTAGTATTCTAATCAATTCATTGCTATTTATTGGTACAACTGGCGCAGAAAAAATCTACAAGAGTTTGTACTTGAGTGAATTCTTGCCGTACCTATTAGCTTTCGCAGTTGTGGCGGTAAGTATTTACTTTATTTATCAAATCGTTCAGGGTCGCAACACCTCAAAGGCTTTGACACTAACGTTAGTCGTTGCTTCTTCGGTCGTTCTGTTAGCTAGTGCGATCACGATCGCAGTGAAAGTTCACAACGCCAGTAGCTCGAGCTCGGTTCCGTCAACTACGACGACAGATTACAAGTATAATAGCAATAGTCAATACAAGAGCTATCGTAGCTACTCAACCCAATAAAAATTGTAAAATGGATAAGTCGCTCACTTTGGTGGGCGACTTTTATTTTAGTGTTATAATATTGATATGACAAATATTTCTATAAGTGATATTCAGCACTTGGCGAGTTTAAGTAGTCTGGCATTAGCCGATGATGAAGTTGATGGACTGCGCCAGGATTTGGAAAATATAATTGGCTATATTGAGCAGCTAGGGAAACTCGACACGGCGGGCGTGGAGCCAACCTATCAAGTTACAGGTCTAGAGAACGTTTGGCGCGACGATGAGGTTCAGCCAGGGATTTCTCGAGATGAACTCCTTAACCTAGCGCCCGAAAAGCAGAATCATCAAGTGAAAGTGCCGCAGGTATTGTAATGAGTCGGATTAGTGATTTTACCGGAAAGAGTGCAGTCGAAAATGTTAAAGAAGCACTGCGGCGAGCGCGCGAAGTTGAAGAATACCATGCACTGCTCAGTTTGACAGAAGAGCGAGCCTTAGAACGGGCTTCTAAGGTTGATCAGGGCGAAATTTCTGGCAGGCTAGCTGGCGTGCCGTTTGTGGTGAAAGATAATTTCTTGGCCTTTGGTGCACCGACGACTGCTGCTTCAAAAATGCTCGAGAATTTTGAGGCGCCGCTCCAGGCAACAGCGGTTGAAAAATTAGAGGATGAAGGTGCAATTTGCATCGGCAAGGCCAACTTGGATGCCTTTGCCCACGGTGGTTCGACGGAAAATTCAGCCTTTGGTCCCACTAAAAACGCTGTAGATAAAACGCGCGTAGCCGGTGGTTCATCGGGCGGCTCGGCGGTGGTGACGGCGCTTGACGTGGTGCCATTTGCGCTGGGAACAGACACTGGCGGCTCAATTCGCCAGCCAGCCAGTTTTAACGGTGTGGTCGGCGTCAAGCCAACCTACGGCGCAGTCAGCCGCTACGGCGTGGTAGCCATGGCATCAAGTACGGACACTATTGGTTGTTTCGCCACGAATGCCGATGACACTAATCTGGTTATGGAAATTATGGCGGGCCGCGACGATAAGGACATGACCACGCTGCCGGATTTTTGGCAGCATCAGCCAGGCTTTACTAAGAAAAAGATTGGTTTGGTTAAGCAGTGCATGACTGACGATGTGGACGCGGCAGTTCGTCAGAAAACTCTTGATTATACTGAGAAATTGAAACAACTTGGTTATGACGTTGAAGAAGTAGATCTGGGTATGATGCAATATTCGCTGGCAATGTACTATATAATTGTGCCGGCAGAATTATCGTCAAATCTGGCGCGCTATGACGGCGTACGTTATGGTCACCGGGCGGCCGAAGTGAAAACGCTGGCGGAATTGTACGGCCGCAGCCGTAACGAAGGTTTTATGACGGAGAATAAGCGGCGGATTATGATTGGTAGCTTTGTGCTGTCGAGCGGTTTTTTTGACGCTTATTACATGCAGGCGCAAAAAGCGCGCACATTACTCATCAACGAGTTCAAAAAGTTGTTCACTGAGTATGACGCGCTGTTAATGCCGACAGCACCAACGCCAGCGTTCAAACTTGGTGAAAATACCAATGATCCGATAAAAATGTACTTGGCGGATATTATGACCGTGCCAGCCAGCCTGGCTGGGCTGCCAGCAATTTCCGTGCCGGCTGGAAGCAACGACGAGGGCTTGCCAATTGGTGTGCAGTTGATTGGTGATTATCAGTCGGACGGCAACTTGCTGAAGTTAGCGGCGGAAGTGGAGGCTGCCTGATGGACGGCTTGTTGATTGCGCTGGTGGTAGCGGCGTTGTTAATCGGCGGCTTGTTGATCGTTTTTATCCAATTGACATCGCGCGGGCACAAGCAGCTTGACAGAGAAATGTATCAAAAAGTTTGGCGGGCAATTCAGCGCGGCGCTAAGGCGGGTAACTCGGACAGCTTGCAGATGGCAATTGTCAAAGCCGACAAGCTGCTCGACAAAGCTATGCGCGACTGCGGCGTGGCGGGCGCAACGATGGGTGACAGGCTTAAATCTCGCAAGGGTGATTGGACGGATGAAAATGGTTTGTGGGCGGCGCATAAATTGCGCAATCAAATTGCCCACGAGACTAAAGTGAAACTAACCGCGCAAAGTTTTCGGCGAGCTATGACGAGCTTTGAGCAAGCACTAAAAGATTTGGGAGCGTTATGATGAGTGTATATGATGAATATGAAATGACTATCGGCATCGAGTGCCACGTCCAGCTGGCGACCAAAACCAAGCTGTTTAGCCCAGCTGATAATGACGCACGTAATGCCGATCCAAATGAAAAAACACATGAGATTGATTTTGGTTTGCCGGGAATGCTGCCGGTGCTGAATAAGCACGCCGTCAAGCTGGCGGTGCGCGCCGGTAAAGCGTTGAATGCACCGATTGCTCGCGTTAGCCGGTTTGATCGCAAGCATTATTTCTACCCTGACTTACCAAAGGGCTACCAGACATCGCAAATGTATCAACCGATCATTTTGGCTGGCTATGTCGATGCGCCGCTAGAAGACGGTTCGCTCAAACGGGTGCGGATTCATCACGCGCACATGGAAGAGGATGCCGGTAAGCTGACGCACCACGACGGCTATTCGCTGGTTGACCTCAACCGCGCTGGTACGCCGCTGATTGAAATTGTTTCTGAGCCGGATATGCACTCGGCTGAGGAAGCCAAGGCTTATGCCTCGGAGCTGCACAAATTGATGGTCTATGCAGGTGTGACGCACGGTGATTTATATCATGGCAATATGCGGTTTGATGTTAATATTTCGGTGGCTAAGAAAGGCGCGACAGAGCTCGGCAAGCGTGCAGAGGTTAAAAACCTCAATTCTTTCCGCAGCGTCGAGCGCGCCGCTGAATACGAGTTCAAGCGCCAAGTTGACCTACTTGAGCGCGGCGAACCGGTAGTTCAGGAAACTCGCGGTTGGAGCGACGACAAGCAAATTACTACTTCACAGCGCTCGAAAGAGGACGCCCAGGATTATCGCTACATGCCTGACGCCGACATTCCGCCAGTGGTGCTGAGCGATGAGGAGATTGCGCAGATTCAGGCTGAGGTGCCGATGTTGCCGAACGAGTACCGAGAACGCTGGGTAGATTTGGAGCTGGATCATTCGGTAATTGATACGGTGCTAGCTCATCAGGAAGCTGCCAAAACTCTGGACGCCATTTACTCCCTGACTGATAGCAACGAGCAATCAGTGCTGGAGGATTTGAATGTTGATCGCCAGACTTACGACCGGCTAGCTAAACGAAGTTTTAACTTATTTGCTTCCACGCCGGACGAACAATTAGACTATCAAAAAGTCGAGTCTGGATTAGTCGGTCCGCGCCGCTTGACACACTTGGCACTGCTGGCTGAAAAAGGGACGATTAGCTCGAACAGCGCCAAGGAAATCTTTCTCGATTTATTCAATGAAAAGTACGCTAGCGTTATGCCGGAGGATATCGCCAAGGAGAAAAACTTGCTGCAGGTGTCTGACGAAGGCGCCATCGCTGCCATCGTCGATGAAGTGTTAAGCGACCCGGCCTCAGCAGCTTCCATTGCCGATATTAAAGCTGGTAAGGACAAAGCCATTGGTTACCTCGTTGGTCAGGTCATGAAGCGTTCTAAAGGCCAAGCCAACCCGAGCCTGGCGCAGAAATTAATCCGCGAAAAATTATAAATTTCGACACTTCAGAAATAGGAGAGAATAGGAGTTAAATTATGAAAAAACCAACCAAAGCTATCATCGCTGCCGCTGGTTTCGGTACGCGTTTCCTGCCGCAGACTAAAGCCATGCCCAAAGAAATGTTGCCGCTAATTGACAAGCCGATTATTCAATATGTCGTCGAGGAATTGGTTGAGGCTGGTATCAAGGATATTATTATCATTGGTAGCGCTAACAAGCGGGCGATCGAAGACCATTTTGACGCGCCAAACGAAGAGCTGCTAGCTAATTTGCGCGCTGGCGGCGTCAAAAAGCAGCCGCTAATTGACATCGTTCAGCGTCTGTCCGAGATGGCTAACTTCGTCTACATTCGCCAGAAAGGTCCGTATGGCAATGCGACGCCGCTGGCTTGCGCCTCGCATTTAATTCGCCACGATGAGCCAGTGATTTATACCTTTGCAGACGATTTTATTGCCGCTAGCCCAAGCCGTTTCCGGCAAATGATTGAGGCATCGCAGCAGCTTGACGGGGCAATTCTGTCCTGTAAGAAAATTACCGACGATTCGGAATTTGATCGTTACGGTGTCATCAATGGCCAACAGGTCAAAGACGGCGTCATTAAAATGACCAATATTGTCGAAAAGCCTGGCAAAACCAATGCGCCGTCTGACCTAGCGAGTGTCAGTAGCTATTTGCTGCCTGGTGAGATTTTTGGCTATTTGGACAAAGCCAAAGACCAGTTTGATGGTCATGGCGAATTCACCATCCAGCCGATTATGCAGGAGATGATTGATGATGGGTTTGATTTTTATGGCGTGGAAATCACCAACGGTACATATTATGATACCGGCGATAAATTGGAATATTTGAAAACGGTGATTGACTTTGGTCTGCGCGATCCGAATTTTGGCGAGGACTTGCGCGCTCATCTGACAAATCGCTTGAAATAGTGTATAGTAAAAAACATGAATGGTTTGTTAATAGTTTTAGTAGCGTTGATGGCGGTATTTGTCGTCATGTTGATCGTCATGACAATTTCCATTATTAAGTTGACGCGGCAGATTCGCCAAACCCAGCAAAAAGTAGAGGCGATAACTCAGCGAATTTCTGGATTTAGCGGAATTGTCGGTGCTGTTTCAATTGGCGCAGAACTAGCAAAAAAATTGACTTCAAATCATGGATTTTTAGCAAGGTATTTTACTAAAAAGAAGGCAGGAAATGGCAGAAAAACCAACCAAAAAACGACCAAATAAATTGGCGCGGAAAATTATAAGCGACAATGAAAACGGTGCGCGGCAGGCGATTTTAGAAGATTTGTTTTTTGATTTTCATCGTTCGCGCCGTCAAGTCTATTGGATGAATTTTATCCGCGGTATCTTCTTTGGCATTGGCAGCGCGCTGGGGGCGACGCTGTTGATTGCCTTGCTAGCTTGGCTATTAGGCCAGTTTGCTGACATTTTTCCGCCGCTGGCTGATTTTATCAACCACCTAATAGAGACGATGCGGCACCGTCAATAACATGCTATAATTATTAGCAATGACTGGGGGAACTAGCGGACAATCATCGCCGGCAGCTTTGAAGCCGTCGGATTTCGTGCACCTGCATAATCATACCTTTCATTCGGTGCTAGACGGCTTGACTAAAATCAATGATTTGGTTGATAAGGTCAAGGAGTTCGGTATGGAAGCGGCGGCAGTAACCGACCATGGCACGATGAGTGGTATCCTTGACTATTATAAAACTGCCAAAAAGGCTGGCATCAAGCCGATCCTTGGTATCGAGACGTACGTAGCGGCGCGCTCGCGCTTTGACCGCGATCCGGCTAAGGATAAGCAGCGCTTTCACTTGACAGTACTAGCGATGAACAACACCGGCTTTCATAATCTGATGAAGCTTTCGACGCAGGCTAATCTGGAGGGGATGTATTACAAACCGCGGATTGATCACGACTTGCTGGAGGAGTTGAATGAAGGGCTAATTGTGATGAGCGGCTGTGCTAGCGGTGAAATTGGCGTAGCTCTCAAAGAAGACGATTACGATCGCGCCCGCGATATCGCCAAATGGTATAAATCGATTCTGGGCGACCGTTACTATCTGGAATTACAAGACCACGGCCACCCGAAGTCAAATACGCACTGGGACGTCCAGGCAAAAATCAACGAGGGCTTGATTAAGCTGTCGAAAGAGCTGGACATCGAGATGGTGGTGACTTGCGATGGGCACTACTTGACGCATGATCACCAAGACGCGCACGAAATTTTGCTATGTGTCGGTACTGGTTCGTACTTAAGCGATGAAAAGCGGATGAGTTTGAAGGATTTTGAGCTGCACTTGACCGACCCGCGCGACATCATTGCTCACTGGGGAGAGGAATATCCCGAGGTAATTCGTAACACTAAAAAGGTAGCTGACCGCTGTAACGTTGAAATTGAGCTGGGCCGCATTCTTATTCCTAAATATCCGCTGCCTGAAGGCGAGAACGAGCACTCGTATCTGCTGAGATTGACTTATCAAGGCCTATTGCAGCGTTATAATGGCGCTTCGAAAGAGGAAGCCGAGAAATTAGACCCTGATGATATCATCCCGCAATTATCTGACGAAGTTTGCCAGCGCGCCGAGATGGAGCTGGGCGTGATGGGCAATATGGGCTATGAGGGTTATTTCTTGATCGTTCAGGATTTTATTAACTGGGGTAAATCTCAAGGGATTGTTTTTGGTCCGGGCCGTGGTAGCGCCGCCGGCTCGATCATTGCCTACGCGCTGAACATTACTGACCTTGATCCGCTGAAGTACGGTCTGCTGTTTGAACGTTTCCTAAATCCGGATCGTATTTCCATGCCGGATATCGACGTCGATATTCAAGATACCCGCCGCGACGAAGTGATTGAGTATTGCGCTAAAAAATACGGCGAAGACCACGTCAGCAATATCGCTACCTTTGGTAAGATGTTCGGCCGCATGGCGGTGCGCGATGTCGCCAGGGTGCTGGAAGTGCCGTATGCCGAGAGCGACCGCCTGGCTAAGTTGGTGCCGCCGCCAAACCAAGGCCGGCATATACCGCTGTCGGTTAGCGTTAAAGAGGATGCTGATTTGCGTAAGGAGTACGAGAATAACCCTACCGCCAAAGAGGTGCTAGATTATGCCATCCAGCTCGAAGGAACGATTCGCAGCCACGGTGTTCATGCCTGTGGCGTGGTGATCGCGCCGGACACGCTGGTCAATTATATTCCGCTAGAAATGGCGCAAAAAGGCGTGGTGGCGACACAGTTCCCGATGGGCGAGGTTGAGGAATTGGGACTGCTGAAGATGGACTTTTTAGGCCTCAGCAACTTGACGATTATTAATAATGCCATGCGTATCATTCGTAAAGCATATAAAACTGAGATTAATCTTTCGGAACTTCCGCTTGACGATAAACCGACGTATGAATTATTCCAGCGCGGCGACACCACCGGTGTCTTTCAGCTTGAATCGGCAGGAATGAAGCGATATTTACGTGGTTTAAAGCCGACTACATTTGAAGATATCATCGCCATGGTGGCTTTGTACCGCCCGGGGCCGATGCAGTTTATTGATAGTTTTATTCGGCGTAAACATGGCCAGGAGGAAATCACTTATCTACATCCTGGGATGAAAAACTCCCTGGAAAACACCTACGGAATTTTAGTTTACCAAGAGCAATTTATGCAAATTTCCAAGGAATGGTGCGGCTTTACTGGTGGCCAGGCTGATACGCTGCGTAAAGCTGTCGGTAAGAAAAAAATCGACCTGATGAAAAAGGTTAAGCCGGAATTTGTCGAGGGCGCGGTCAAAGTCGGTGGCGCCACGCGCGAAATGGCGGAAACCTTTTGGATGCAGCTGGAGGAATTCGCTAATTACTGCTTTAATAAGTCGCACGCCGCTTGTTACGGCTTAATCGCTTATTGGACGGCCTATCTAAAAGCGCATTATCCGGACGCTTTCATGGCGGCGCTAATGACCAGCGATCACGATGATACGGATCGCTTGGCAATTGAGATTACAGAATGTAAGCATATGGGGATTGACGTATTAAGCCCGGATGTTAATGAGTCATTCGTCGAATTTGCAGTGGTGCCTAATGAGAATAAAGTTCGCTTCGGTATGTCGGCGGTGAAGGGTGTTGGTGTTGGTGCGGTTGAGGAAGTGCTGCGCGCGCGTGAAGAAGGTGTGTTTTCTTCAGTGGAAGATTTTGCCAAGCGCGTTTCGACCAGTAAATTTAATCGTAAGGCTTGGGAGTCGTTGATTAAATCCGGCGCCTTTGATGATATGGGCGATCGGTCGGACTTATTATTTAATCTGGATTCTATCACCGCCTTTGCATCTAAGCTTCAAAAAGAAGCCGCCAGCGGTCAAACGGATTTATTTGGCATGCTGGGTAGTGATGAGGCAGCTAGTATCCAGTCAACGCTTCATCTGCAAAAAGCTCCTGCCAAGCATGATGATAAAGAACGTCTGATGTGGGAGCGGGAACTGCTGGGGCTCTATATATCGGCACATCCACTGGATCGATACGAAACATATTTAAGTGAGCAGACACAGCCGTTGACGCAGCTGGTGCCAGAATATGATAGCCGGATGATGACAGTTGGCGGAATTATTAGTTCAGTGCGGACAATTGTCACCAAAAGCGGTTCAAAGATGGCTTTCGTGGGAATTGAGGATAAGTTTGGTGAAGGCGAGGTGATAGTTTTCCCAAATCTATATGAAAAAGTTGGCGCCAAGCTGCAGCAAGACGCGGTAATTCGGGTGTCTGGCAAAAATTCAGCGCGGGATCGCGACGGTAATTTGGGCGATGAAAGTAAGTTGATTGCTGACGATATTATTGTGATTACCGATGGCGATATTGATGGATATGAATCAACTGGTCGTAAGATGGAGGCGCCGAAAATTAGTGCTGCAGTAAAGAAGGAACGTCGCGAAGCTTATCGTAGCCGGAAAGAGGGCGTTTCTACCAAGCCTACCACAAAGACCACTGCCGTAAAAGCTCCAGTAAAAACAAATACTCAGCCTGTTAATGTTACGCCAGAAACCCCTGTCTCTAAGTTATTTGTACACATTAAAGATCCGAACGACCATGCTCGCCTAATAAAAATGAAGTCAGTGTGCGGCGAGCATGCTGGCATGACCGATGTAGTGCTGGTGCTGGGGGAGGAGAATAAATCAGCCATGCGTCTGCCGTTTAAGGTGGATACCAATGACAATTTATTAAGTCAATTAAAAAACACTCTGGGTGAAGAGTGTGTAGTTGTGAAATGAAAATAGCCCGCCAAGAGGCTCAAGCCGAGGCTTAACGTCTCAAGGCGAGCTATTCTCTTGACGGGCGCAGGGATATTACTCCTCGCCCCTTGGTAGTTGTGGATGGCGCAGATCCTCATTGGTTATGAAATCATCTGGAGAGACTCCAATGCACGCGTCGTAGCCGCACTTGTTACAGTGTGACCATATTCTCCAGCCGGTGTCGACCACAAAATACCCTGAGTAATCAGGGTCTTCTGTGCTCCGTGGTACGGTACCCTCGTTGGAGCATGGACCCACGGGGTTTGGTGGTGGCGTGGCTGGAGGTGACATAAGCACCACAGCTACAGCGACAACAATCAACGCCGAGATAAGGACAGTAAGCATTTCATCCTCCTCAGCCAGAAGCAAAGAGCACTTTTGCTCTTAGGAAAACCTCTGGCAAAAGCTGATATATATATATCATATAAGACCGAAAAAGTCAATCAAAACACCCAAAATATGGAATAGAAAATTATTTTCTGACTGGAAAATTCATTCCAAATAGCGCAATTCCCGTTGCCACCGACACGTTAAAGGATTCTTTCTGGCCAAACATCGGAATTTCTACGGTAAATTGACAGTTTTCTAGCAATTCTGGCGTAATACCGTGAACCTCTTCGCCGAGTAATAGGGCAAATTTTTCAGGTGGCTGAAATTCTGGCAACATGATGCTGTTTTTTGCTTGCTCTAGTGCCACAATTGGCAAGCTTTCTGTTTGCTCATTTTTCTTAATCCAGTCATTGATATTTTCGTAAAACTCAAATGACACTAAATTCTCTGCGCCCAAGGCGGTTTTATGGATTTGATGAGTAATTTTTTCACGAATGTGTGGCAGACGAGGGTCTTCGCGCCGAATTTCTCCATCAATTAACGCACAAGTAGGCGCCTTACTGCATAAATTCAAATCTGGATATGGTGTATAGCCGCTAAGAATAATCTTCTTCACACCAAATCCTTCGGCAGTGCGGAAAATCGCCCCGACGTTATGTGTCGAGCGAATATTATGAATCAATAGCGTAATTTCTGGATGCATACGACTATTATATCACTCGTCAAACCGTAAGCTTTTTGCTATAATTCTCATATGGACGAAGACAAAATTCAGGCGCGTCGTCGCGAGCAGGATGAGGAAGCGACTCGTCGCCGAGCGTCAATTTTAGGCCTTCAATATCTGGATGGGCGAGAATTTGAAGACACTCTGCCTTTGCTTAAAGATGTTTTGACAATTGAAGAAATGTATAAGGGCCGATTGGTGCCATTGGCTTTTAATGAGGATGATCAATCTTACAGATTTGGCGTTACATCACAGACTTCCGAATCACTTATGAAGCAAATGCGTGATCAATATATTGAGAATGGCAAGAGGGTTTTCTTTTTCTTGATTTCTGGCTCGGCGTTCCGATCAATCATGCTCAGGTTTGATCCGCCGAAGAAAGTAATTTACGATAATATCGAGATTGCTAAGGAAGGGGATAGTAATACGCTGGCGCAGGTTACGCAAACTCTGGCGTCGGTGGGGACGAACGATGTATTCAACTATTTGGTTGATCAGGCAGACCTGCTGGGCGCGTCGGATATTCATATTGAAAACCAGCGTGAGTCAATTAGGATTCGGATGCGTGTTGATGGAGCGCTGCACACTGTGGCGGAGCTGAGCCGAGATCGTTATCGGGTGATTATGGCGACGTTAGCATCGCGGGCAAATATTTCTACCGCCTCTAGAGAGCCGCAGTCGGGCCACATGCAACAAGAAATTCATCGTGGTGGCGTATCTCATATACTTAACTTGCGAGTAGAGGCTGTGGCGACAGTGTATGGACTGGATGTGGTCTTGCGCTTGTTTAACTTTGACGAGTCAATGTTAAATCTGGATCTTTTAAGTATTTCTAAAAAAGAGCGTGAGCAAATTGACGAGATTGTTTCTCATCCGCGCGGCATGTTGTTGATGGTTGGCCCGACTGGTTCGGGAAAATCAACGACGCTGTATAGTATTTTGAACGCCTTAAATACGCCAGATCGGAAGATTATTACGCTGGAAGATCCGGTAGAAAATACGATTCCGGGGATTACGCAGATTCCAATTGATACGACGACAGGTCAGAGATTTGCTGATGGTCTGCGTAGTGTTTTACGACTTGATCCAGACGTGGTGATGGTCGGTGAGATTCGTGACAATGAGACTGCTAAGACGGCAATTCAGGCGTCGATTACTGGTCATTTGGTTTTATCTAGCTTTCATGCCAATTCTACCGCGGCGGCGTTTAGTCGGATGATTGATATGATTGGGCAGAATCCAATTTTTAGCTCGGCGGTGCGGCTGGTGATTGCGCAGCGGCTGGTGCGGAGGCTATGGGATGAGAGTAAGGAAGAATACGAGCCAGATGAGGCAACTCGTAAATGGGTAAAAGAGGTTTTAAGAGATTTGCCAGAAAATGTTGATTGTCCGAATCTGGACACATTTAAGCTATGGCGAGCGGTGCCGACGGATGATGTACCATTTGGTTATAAGGGGCGTATTCCAGTGATGGAGCAGCTGGTGGTGGATGAGAATATTCAGCAATTTTTACGCGGCGATGTTGGTGATGTGCATACTGAAACTATCGAAAAAGCCGCCAAAGAAAATGGCATGGTGACTTTGCTTCAGGCAGGAGTACTGACGGCGCTGCGTGGCGAGACAACCCTAGAAGAAGTGAACAGAGTTATCTAATTGACTTTACCATCATAAACTTATATAATATGAGTTTATGAGTGAATTGCTGGGAGACCGGGGTACTGTAGAAAAACCGTCTAATGAAGATCCTTTTCTTGGGGTGATTAATTATGTTATAGAAAAATTTGGTGAATTTGCTAAAATAAGTCAGCCGAATATACAGAAAAAGATAATTGGCGTACTTGAAACTGCTAAAGGTATTTATCTCAACAAAACAACAAGCCCTGTAGAAATAATTTTTGACGAAAGTGACGTTTATAATGGACTGCAGCGAATTTTTGATGATACATATAATCAAGCTTGTGAGCGCTTTCTTTCTTCGCTTGATATAATTTTTCCTAGCAACTTAGCAGAAATAAATCTGCCAGAGTATTGTCAAGTTAAAATTCCTACGGTAAAAAAATTTCAGCATGACAACCATATGAGTGTTGAGGTGGCGGATGCTATATACATGGAGCTGAGTAAAGAGGCTAAGTTGGGAGTGGCCGAAGATTTTAAGCTAGGAAAAAAAGAAAAGCCAATCATGTCGGATTTTATAATTGACTATCCTGAGATGCGGGACGATATCTTGGTAATTAAAGAGAATCTAGCTCCACTGCTAGAAACTTGTGTGGTCAACCTTGCTAGTGATGATATTGATGACGAAACTAAATTGAAAAAAGCTCGGGAAATTCTTGCATATTTAGAAAAATTGCCGCAGCGGCCCTGCAAGGAGCGTCTGGCGAATCAGTATGTCGAGGATAATTATCAAAAAATCAAGAGTCTTGCTGAAGTTGTCGTTTATGAGAAAGCGCAAAGGAGTTTGGAGAGTCAAATAGCTTTATTTGCTGAAAAGCTGGATACTTATGAGGTTTGTGGCGAGACGTTGGACACTGCTTGTGAGAAAAAGTTAGAAAATCCGGAGAAAGCCAAATCTGACCGCGAGAACGATCAGCCACCTACCATACCAGAGCTTACATTAGATATCGGAGATAGTATAATTTCTGACGGAAAGACATTCCCATGGTTGGATGAAGGTGAGAAGATTCCGATCTTACATATTGAGCAGGGTGATAATGGAGTTACGGTAGTAGTTGACGGGCGTACTGAGGTAGCCAAGAAAATTGAACATAAAATGACTGGCTATGAGACTAGGAAGAAACGAAAGAAAATTTTACCTGACCTTTATAAGAAATTAATATTAGCAGCAAGAATAATATCAACATCAGATTCCAGGTTGGATAATATTTGGCCGCCCCTAAGAAACCGAGACAAAGAGAAGTATCCTTTTAATATTATCGCGTGGAAGCCTAAGGAGCCTGACGCAAAAAGATTGTATGTTGCGTATGTATCCGTAGATGGGCTGCCTGACGGAGGCTTGAAAAACGAGCTAAAGAGTGGCAGCGTATCTCATGTAGTTATACTTTTGGGTATCTGTGATAAAAATAATCAAGCTGAGCTATTACAATTATTTACTGGACAGACGCGAGAGCGGGTCGTTGCTGAGGGTGCTGGAAAATAATCTTACCTAATAACATTAGCGACAGTGTCGACAACTCCCTTGTCGAACGCTGTCGGGATAACTTTATCGGTAGTTGGGTTTTCGACGAGTGCCGCCAGAGCTTCGGCTGCCGCTAGCTTGTGCTGATCAGTGATTTTTTTCACTCCGTGATCGAGCGCCCCGCGGAAGATGCCGGGGAAGGCTAGGGAGTTGTTGATTTGATTTGGGAAATCGCTACGGCCAGTGGCGATGATTGCTACGCCTGCCTCTTGGGCAACATCTGGCATAATTTCTGGCACTGGATTTGCCAAGGCAAAGACGATTGGATCTTTCGCCATTTTTTGTACCAATTCAGGCGTGAGCAGTCCTGGTTTCGACACGCCGATGAAAATGTCAGCATCAGTGATGGCGTCATCCAGCGAGCCGCTAATATCAGTTTTCAAATATTGTTTCAAGGCGGTTTTCTCGACATTCAAGTCGTCGCGAGCGTCGGAAATGATGCCGCGGCTATCAACAGCGTAAATATTATGAACACCGTACGTGTATAGCAATTTGGCGATGGCCGTACCGGCAGCGCCCGCGCCAATCATGACCACTTTGCAGTCAGCCAGATTTTTGCCGACAACTTTCATAGAGTTAATCAGCCCCGCTAACACCACGACTGCCGTGCCGTGCTGATCGTCGTGAAATACGGGGATATCCAGCTCAGCCTTGAGGCGCTCTTCGATCTCAAAACACTTTGGCGCAGCGATGTCTTCCAGGTTGATAGCACCAAAACTTGACGCGATGGCTTTGACGGCGGCGATAATTTCCTCCGGCTGGTGAACGTCCAAGACAATTGGCACAGCATCAACATCAGCAAAATGCTTGAACAGTAGTGCCTTGCCTTCCATCACCGGCATGGCAGCTTTCGGTCCCAAATCACCGAGGCCCAAAATGGCTGAGCCATCAGAAATCACGCCGACCAAATTGTTTGTCCAGGTGTATTTCGGCAAATCCGCTGGGTTTTCGGCAATTGCCTGACTGACCGCACCAACGCCCGGACTGTAATACGAGCTCAATTTGTCACGGTCCAGTTTCTCCTGGTCGCGCAAGCTGGTGGTAATTTTACCCCTATATTTTTCGTGTAATTCAAGTGCTAATTTGTTGTAATCCATATTACCATTGTACTCCATCCGCGGCTTTTTCTCCATTAAACATTGGTAGTCGTAAGTAGTGGTTTGCGTCGTCTTTCAAATTAGCATAACCATTGATATACTAGGTGCATAAATAAGAAGCATATCATCATCACAAGTATAATTACCGCTGTTATTGTCGGGGGAATCGCGGGGCTCTTTGGCTATTAAGGCCACAGAATCCAGCTAACAAATCGATAGTACGGCAGGATGCTTCACGTCAATATCCCAATCAATCTCAATCAGACACCCAGAAAAAACCAAAGCCTCAGCCATCAACTCGCTCACAACAGCCAGTCAATCCAAACACTGGTCGCTATGCTGATTATATTGATGGAAAAAATATGGAACATGCCTACAAAAAGACGATTCTATTTTTCCACGCTTCATGGTGTGGCGATTGCCAGGCTTTTGATAAGGTTCTGAGTGAAGGTCCAATTCCGGCTGGCGTGCAGATTTTGAAGGTTGACTATGATAGTCGTCAGGATCTCCGTCAAAAATATGGCGTAACCAAGCAAAGCACTTTTGTTGAGCTGGATGATGACGATGATGATGATCACGACCATGACATTTGGGTTGGCTACGGCAAAGAAAAGTCTATTCACGCCATTTTGAAAAACTTATAAATCAAGTGCAATGATATGTCTCTAAGATTTCTTCCAAATCTTGTATATATCCTTATTTTGTGCTAAAATACACTGAAGTTGTACAGAGTTAAATTATTCAAGCTTTGTTAGGTGTGGAGCCGCAGTAGTACAGCTGCGTGGCCAGCCGTGGCAGGTTTGGAAGATAGGAAAAATTATGAGTTTTGAGCTAATCAACAAAGTCAACCAAGCACAGAAAAAGCAAGCGGTCGTCGATGTTCGTAGCGGCGATACCGTACGCGTTTACCAAAAGATTAAGGAAGGCAACAAAGAGCGTATCCAGATGTTTGAAGGTGTGGTTATTCGCACCGACAACAAAAGCTCGCACATTTCGCGCATCACGGTTCGTAAGATTGCGTCAGGTGTTGGCGTGGAAAAGTCGTTTTTGCTGCACAGCCCACTGATTGAAAAGGTAGAAATTGTCCGCCGCGCTAAGGTTCGCCGCAAGTTCCTCAGCTTCCTACGCAAGCGCTCTGGTAAATCAGCTCGTCTGACCGCCAAAAACTTTGACCGCGTGGCGGTAAACAACGTTCATGACGCCAAGGCTGAAGCGGAAGCTGAACGCCTGAAAGAGGAGGCTGCACAGGCTGCCGCTGCCAAGCAAGCTGAAAAAGACGCTGCTCAGGCAGAACTTGACGCTAAGGCTGCCGAGGTCGCAGCTCGCCACAAAGAAGCGTAATTAGTTTTGAGACACATAGACCGCTCTCTCTGGGGGCGGTTTTCTCATGGTATAATGCCAATATGTCAATCTTTCATTATATTTCCGTTTTCGTTCCCGTGACTTTGGCATTTACGGTGCCGTACATGCTACGCCGCCATGGCTTTACCGATGAAAAGAAGTATCGCTGGTTGTTATACCTTGCATGCCTGTTGTTCTTCATCTCGTGGTATTTGCCATCACCACTCATTGACGGGAGAGACACTAGCTTTATGAAGCATTTTGTGGGTGGTGGACTGTTCACTGGGCTGTTGTGGGTATACTTGGTAGTGGCGACGCGCTGGCGGTCGCACTGGTTGGTGATGGTGTTTTCGGTGTTTGCATTGGTGTCGGCGCTGGGCTGTATTAATGAACTGGCAGAATTATTTATGGTCAAGGTCGGGCTAGCTCGCATCACACTGGACGATACTAATTGGGATATTCTGGCAAATACATTGGGTGCGGCGGCAGTATGGCTTGGCTGGGTGGCTATAAATTTGGCGGTAAAAAAGGTCGGCGCTAGGCATGATTCTCGGCATTGATGAAGTTGGGCGCGGTCCGTGGGCTGGACCATTGGTGGTCGGTGCGGTGATTTTGGGCGGTGCTGAGATAGAAGGGCTAAACGACAGTAAGAAATTGACCAAAAAACGCCGTGAGGTTTTAGACGGGGTGATTCGCGAGCAGGCGGCTGCTTGGGCGCTAGGCTGGGTGAGCGCCGGGGAGCTTGATGACGTTGGCATGAGTCGGGCGCTGCGATTGGCGACGCGGCGAGCGGTCGAGCAAATTCAGGCGCAGTGCAAAGAGAAGGGTCTGACATTTGATGAAATTATCATTGACGGGACGGTCAATTTTCTGGCGGATACGGCACTGGAACAATATGTGACGGTGATGGCCAAGGCTGATGGTTTGATTCCGAGCGTATCGGCGGCATCGATTATCGCCAAAGTAGCGCGCGATCAGTTTATGGCCGAGCAAGATGCAGTCTATCCAGGGTACGGTTTCGCGTCAAATGCTGGCTATGGCGTGGCAAAGCACCGTGCGGCAATTGAGCGGCTGGGCGTGACGCCGCTGCATCGGCTGAGTTTTGCGCCGCTACAGAAGTATGCGGATAGCATGAAGTCGCGGAGTCTGCATCAGAAAAAGTCAAGTGCTCTACCGAATGAGTCGTCTGTTGGATATCCTCAGAAAATAATTCGGAACCCACGTAAAGTTGCCCAAGATTTTTCTGTGGATATCACTCCAGTTGATTCTGTAGGTACTGAAGATGTTACGCAGATCGACTTACCAAATACCGTTCCAGAAACGAAAAAATTAGCAACAACTCGCCAGATTGGGGATAGAGGTGAGCAGGCGGCGGCGGATTGGCTGACGGCGGATGGCCATGAGATTATTGTCCGCAACTGGCGGACGCGGTACTGCGAAATTGATATTGTCAGCGTGAAAGATGATGTGCTGTGGTTTACTGAAGTAAAATACCGCAAAAATGACGACTTTGGTGGTGGGTTGGGGGCGATTACCGCCAAAAAGCAGCGTCAAATGCGCTTTGCGGCGGAGGTATTCATAGCAAAACAACCGCAATATGAAGGCTGCGACATGCGATTAGTGGCGGTGGCTGTCGAGGGTAATCCGCTGACAGTGCGAGAGCGGGTGGTGTTGGAGTAAAATAAGCCAAAGAAAATAGCCCGCCAAGCGAGCTCAAGCCGAGGCATGGAGCCTACGAGGCGAGCTATCTTCGGCGGGCGTTAGCCCTTTACTCTAGCATCTCGTCGAGTGTCTGAATTTTTTTCTTCAAGCGCTCCTTTCGTCCACCCTCCGGCATAGATGATACCGCTGCATGGGCGATTTTTTGATACCATTGATACAATTCGATGATGCGGTTTTTCTCGTTTATTGTTGCGTACAGGAGGCCATCCTGTGTCTCCGCCACGTCTTCACGGCGAGAAATGCAGCAGCCACCCACGAAGCCGCCGACGACAGCCATGATGGTGACAATAATGGTAAATGCAGTATCCATGATTCCTCCTAAGAATCAAGGCTCGAGTAAAAGGGCGCTTCTCGCCCTTTTATGAAACTCAAGCGAAAAGCTAATATATATATCACTAATAGAACAAAATGTCAAGCGATTTTGTCAAAAATGTGGTGTAATATATCACAGTGTTGTTTGTAAGGCAGAGAGCACGCTCGCCTTGTCTCGCTCAATCAGCTCAACCCGGGCTGCGATTTCCGTGATGCCCAGCTCAATCGTCCTGGTGAGGGCTGGGATACTCAGCATTGGCTCAAAGAAGCGGCGGAAGTCGGCTAGTTCATCGCCGGTTGTCAGTCCAATGGCGGCGTAGCGGATGAAATCATCATAGCTTTTATCACCAGCAAAGGTTGTTTCGACCCACTGCCAATTGTCCTTCAGCCAATTCCAGGTGAGCTGGCGGCTTTCGTGAGTGCGGATGAGATAGATAAACCAACGGCTGGCGTTTTGTGGACGAATTATATCAGGGCGCTTGATATTTGCAAGGATCTTTTGCGCAGTTTCAGGGTTTTTGGTGGCAGTAAGTCCCAGGGTGATGTCGGCTTGCAGGTCGTTTGATGGCGTCTGCTGGTAGGTCTGGAACAGGCTATCAATCATCTCTGGTGTCTCAAAGTGTCTCACATTGGCACTGATGATCAGTGAACGGATTTCTGTTGGTAATTCTTTGAGGGATTGACCGTCAAACCGCCGCTTGGCTTCCGCCAGCACTACCTGGTCTTCGCTATAGATCATCAAGCCCAGAGCGGTGACGCGCCGTTCGCGGTCGTCGTCGGACTCGCCAGGCGTTTCGTCCCAGCCCAGCTCGTCAAACGTAGCGCGGGCAAATTCGCCAGAAATTTGCTTCAAGCGGGCCTTGCCGTCGTCGTCATCGTCAACAAATTTGCGTAGTTCCGCCAGTGCACCAGCCGCCATGTCGAAAACCTTTTCGTTGGTTTCATGTTTCAGTGACAGCGCCAGTGGCAGGAGTGAAGCTGAATTTTCAAATCCAGCCCGAGCCAACAGTGTGGCGTCTTGGAGTAGGCAGATTTTATCCAGAGTAGGCAGCTCATGAATGTTGGCCAATAGCTGCTCGCGAGCAGTAGTATCATATTTGGTCACAAAATGCCCGTTCAGCCCACCGTTTACCTGCAGCGGTTTCTCAATGGTAAACGTCTTTTCGCGCTCAGTTAAAATTTCGTCATCAAGTGGTTGGTTGGCGAACAATGGAATCGGCCACAAGGCGTCGGATGGCTGATGATCACCGATGAAAAAGCGCTGTTGGCGGAGGGTGGCGGCGGGTTGCTCAGCAGAATTGTCCTGCTCAACCTGCACAATCGGTAGTCCTGGTTGGGAAATCCAGGCGTTCATTAATTCAACAATCGGCTGGCCACTGGCAGTTTCTAGCTCCCGCCACAAATCATCGCCAACAGTATTTTGGTAGGCAAATTTTTCAAAATATGATTTTAGTCCTGCACGAAACGCCTCCTCGCCGATCAGCCGCCGTACCATCACCAATAGCCGTCCGCCCTTGGCATAGACAATTGCTGGATCAAACAAAGTGCTGATCTCATCTGGGTGATTGACGTCGGTCTGCACTGGCTGCACACCGTCCAGGCTGTCGCGTCGCAGTGCCGCGGTGACTTCGCCCGTCGCAAAATCCTCCCACATTCGCCATTCCGGATGCAGCGCGTCGACCGCTACGTATTCCATCATATTAGCGAAGCTTTCGTTCAACCACAGATCATTCCACCACTGCATAGTCACCAGGTTGCCGAACCATTGATGGCTGAGTTCGTGGGCGATGACAGTAGCGATGAAGCGTTTGGATGATTCCGGCGTTAATTTTGGATCAGCCAGCAGGCAACTTTCGCGGTAGGTGATGAGCCCCCAGTTTTCCATGGCGCCCGACGAGAAATCTGGCAGTGCCACATGGTCAGATTTTGGCAGCGGATACGGCACGCCAAAGTATTCATCATAAAAATCAATTGAGCGCGTGGCGATGTCCAGCGCAAAATCCAGCGTCTCTGTGCTCTGAGCTGGCGTCGCCCAAATATTAACTTCAACGCCAGATTTGGTGCAGGCGGTCTTCTTATGTAATTCACCGACGACAAAGGCCAGGAGGTAGCTGCTCATACGCGGCGTAGTAGCGAATTTGGTTGTCAGCGCGCCGTCATTTTCAGATGATTCAGCGACGGGCATATTACCGAGGACGGTGAGCCCCGGGGCAGTCACGAGCGTGACGTCGTAGGTCGCCTTGGCGGCTGGCTCATCAACGCACGGGAAAACTTCGCGGGCGTGGTGCGATTCAAATTGGGTGGCAAACAATTGCTTTTTGACGCCGTCATGGGTAAAGTAGCACGGATACAGTCCGTGCATAGCGTCGGTGATAGTGCCAGAAAAGTTAATGCAAACGACATGCTGGCCGCCGGACAACTCTGGGCGCGACAGCCGTAGCTCGTCAAATTCACCAAGAGAAAACTCAGCTGGCTGGTCGTCAATTAACGCTGAATGAATGGTCAAGTCTTTGGTGTGCAGCGAAATTGAATTGCCGGTTGATTCGCCAGAAATAATAACTGTGCCGGAAAAAGTTTTCTCTTTAGCGCGAGTTAGGTCAAGCGTTAAAGTGTAGTGGCTTGGTGTAAATGTGTCGAGTAAGCGTAGAACTTTAGTCATGGTTTTATTATAATACAGCCATGAGGGTGAATAAAATATGGCGTCGACAATTGATGGTCGTATTGGTAATTGCAGTAGTTGGTGTGGCAGTTTGGGCTTCACAAATTGCCCAGCCTGAATCTCAGACGATAAAAACATCAACGCAACGAGAATTATTTGGCGATTCAAACGCGAAGGCGGAGTTGGGAAAATTGGAAGTCAAGGGGCGTGCGCCAAAAACTGGCTATACGCGTAAGCAGTTTGGTAATGGCTGGGGTAAAATTAATGGCTGTTCGGTTCGCGAGGTGATTTTAGCGCGGGATTTAACGGATGAGAAGATTGATGAAAAATGCCGAGTTTTATCGGGTGTGCTTAATGACCCTTATACGGGGCAGACGATTCATTTTCAGCGTGGTGAGAAATCGAGTTCTAAAGTGCAGATTGACCATGTGGTGGCATTGAGTGACGCTTGGCAGAAGGGTGCGCAACAATTATCAGCCGAGGAGCGGGAAAAGTTGGCAAATGACCCGCTGAATCTGTTAGCTGTCGATGGTCCAGCTAATCAAGCTAAGGGCGATGGCGATACAGCGACTTGGCTGCCGAGCAATAAACCGTTTCGTTGTCAATACATAGCGCGACAGATAGCAGTAAAGCGACGATATCGACTGTGGGTGACAGAGGCGGAAAAGAATGCGATGGCTGGTATTTTAGGAAAATGTGCTGAATTAAATTGACAAAATGAAATATTTTTAATACAATAGAAAAGTACTCATCCGGCCGGCAGGTCGGAGTTTTTCGTTTATGGAAGTTTAAAGCGGAAAAGGATATAATTATATAAAAGAAGGAGAGTAAATATGGAAGATTTGAACATTAAGCAGTTGACGTTGGCGGTGCGGACGATTGCCGAGGAAAAGAACCTGCCAGAAGAAACCGTTCTAGAGGTAATCGAGCAGGCCATCGCGGCGGCATGGCGGCGTGATAACGGCACGCGCGAGCAGTTGGTGCGCGCCAGCCTGAATATCAACAGCGGCACGGCTGTGGTGTCAGTTGTTAAAACGGTGGTTGAAGAGGTTGAAAATGATGTCAATCAAATGAGCCTGGAGGAAGCTAAGGCGGTTGATCCGGCGGCTGAGCTGGGTAGCGAAGTGACGGTCGAGACCCACAACGTGACGACGTTTGGTCGTGTGGCGGCCCAGACCGCCAAGCAGGTGATTTTGCAGCGGTTGCGCGAGGCAGAGCGCGAGGTGGTGCTGGCAGAGTTTGAGGATAAAATCGGTACGGTGGTGACTGGTACGATTCAGCGGGTTGAGCCGCGCGTGGTGCGGATTGAGCTGGGCAAGGCGGTTGGTATCATGCCGCAGTCGGAGCAAATTCCTGGCGAGTACTACGGTGTTGGCCGCCGCATCAAGGTATACATCAAGGACATTGAGCGAGAAGGTCGCGGCCCGCAGCTGATTTTGAGCCGTGGCAATGAAGAATTTGTACGCTTCTTGTTCAGTCAGGAAGTGCCAGAGATGGAAACGGGCGCTGTGGAGATCAAAGCGATTGCTCGTGAGGCGGGTCGCCGCACCAAACTGGCGGTCGCATCAGCACTACCAGGTGTTGACCCAGTCGGTACGTTTGTCGGCGGGCACGGGACGCGTGTTCAGGCGGTGATGAACGAAATTGGCGAGCAGGAAAAAATTGACATCATTCCGTTTGAGGAAGACGCGGCTGGCTTTATCGCCAATGCCATGAGCCCAGCGGAAGTATTGAGTGTGACGGTCAATGAGGACGACAAGCGAGCAACGGTCTACGTCAGCGAGGATCAGCAGTCAGTGGCCATCGGCCGGGCTGGGCAGAATGTTCGTTTGGCGTCACGTCTGACTGGTTATGAACTGGACATTGAGGCAAAGGCGGCTGTTAAACCTGAAGCAAAGCCTCGCAAAAATATTGAGGATAGTTTGATGAGCGTGGTTGAGGAGGTGGCGGAATAGGCTGCCTCGTGAGAATCGCCGAAAACGAAAGGAGGGCGATATGCCGGAAGATTTTTCTGAATTGGAATCTCGATTGACGGAAACGGCTCGCGCGAGCTTGGAGCGGGCTGGTTTGCTGGCGCATAATGATGGCAGCGCTTATGTCGGAACCGAGCATATTTTACTCGGCGTACTGGCGCAGAATTCGTCGCTGGGTGCGAAGATTTTAGCAGAGAGCGGCGTGACCTTGGATCGGGCAGAATTGGCGTTAAATTTGACTGCCAAGCCGCTGGTAATTACGGTGGTACAGAAGGGTTTGAGCGCTGAAGTGGTCGAACTAATACGGACGTCGTGGCAATTAGCGGTAGAGTTTGGACAGGAGCGAGTTGGCACTGAACACATTATATATGGCATGTTGCAGCAGCACGAGGCGCGGGCGACCAAATTGCTGCGCGATATGAATATTGATATTGAACATCTGCGCGGAAGTTTGGAAGATGTGTTTGATAAGCAGCAGTTTGAATCGCTGCAAAGTGATCGCGGTACGGCGTCTAAGAAGTCGGGCGATTTGAAAATTCTGGACAAATTTGGCGTGGATTTGACGCGGCGGGCCAGCGAGGGGTTTTTAGATCCAGTGATTGGCCGGTCGGCGGAGATTCAGCGGATGATTACTGTACTGGGGCGCCGCAGTAAGAATAATCCAGCGCTAATCGGCGAACCGGGTGTTGGTAAAACCGCGGTAGTTGAGGGCTTGGCGCAAAAAATTGCCGATAATAAAGTGCCGGAGTTTTTGAAAGGAAAGCGGCTTTTTCAACTGGACTTGACGGCAATGATTGCCGGGACGAAATATCGCGGGCAATTCGAGGAGCGGCTGCAAAAAGTTTTGGCGGTTGCTAAGAAACACCAGGAAGTCATTTTGTTTATTGACGAGCTGCACTTGCTGGTTGGTGCTGGTTCGGCGGAAGGTTCAATGGATGCGGCTAACGTATTAAAACCAGCGTTGGCGCGCGGCGAAGTGCGGCTGATTGGCGCGACGACGTTTGATGAATATCGCAAGCACATTGAGAAAGATGCGGCCTTAAGCCGGCGTTTTCAGGCGGTAACAGTGGCGGAGCCGTCGCCCGAAGAAGCGGTAGCAATGCTGAAAGGATTGAGCGGCAACTTGGCTAAACATCACCAAGTACAGATTTCTGACGAGATGCTTGCCGAGGCAGTGGATTTGAGCCAGCGCTACGTGACGGAGCGGTTTTTACCGGATAAAGCGATTGATGTGATTGATGAGGCGGCGAGCCTGCTCAAGTCAAGCTTACCTGCGAATTTATCACGCAAGGATAAATTGTCGCGTCGAATCAAGCAGCTGGCTGGGAAGATTGACGCCGCTGTTGAGGATGAGGATTATCAGCGGGCCGCGGAGTTTAAGATGCAAATGCGGCAATTAGAGCAGCAAGCGGGCAAATTAACGGATGAGGCTGAGACGAGGCCTGGCTTGACGGATGAATATTTGCGGCGGGCGATTTCGGCGATGACTAATATTCCGGTCGATCGTTTGTCGCTGAATCAGATGAAAGATTTACTCCAATTAGAGAAGCGTCTGAGCCAGGGGGTGCTAGGCCAGGGTGAGGCAATTGAGCAATTGGCGCGGTCGATTCGCCGAAATAAAGCTGGGTTGAATCGCCAAAACGGGCCGTTAGGATCGTTTATTTTCCTCGGGCCGACCGGTGTGGGTAAGACGGAATTGGCGCGGGTGCTAGCGCGGGAAGTATTTGGCGGCGATAATAGTTTGATTAAGATTGACATGAGCGAGTTTTCGGAGCGGCACACGGCTAGCCGGCTGATCGGCGCGCCAGCCGGTTATGTTGGCTATGATGACGGCGGCAAATTGACCGATAAGGTTCGCCGGCAGCCGTATAGCGTGGTGCTGTTTGATGAGATTGAAAAGGCACATCCAGACGTATTAAATTTGCTGCTGCAGATTTTGGAAGACGGCAAGCTAAGCGATTCGCACGGGCGGACGGTCAGTTTTCGCCAGACGATCGTGATTCTAACAAGCAATGTCGGCGCTGAACAAATGGTGCAAGATTCAGAGCTGGGATTTGTACCGTCCAGCCGGCAGAAATCGTCTGGACAAGACCGCCACGAACGGAATTCGCGGGCTGCCTTGCGCGAACTGGAGGATTTTCTGCGGCCAGAATTGATTGGCCGATTTGATGGCGTAATTACGTTTAAGCCGTTGACCCGGTCAGTGGTGCGCAAGATTTTTGATAATCTAACGGCTGATTTGATTGAGGCGGTTAAGCAGCGCGGCATGACTCTTAATATTACGCCAGCAGTCAAGCGCTGTCTGATAAAACAGGGCTTTGATGAACAGCGCGGCGTGCGGGTATTGAGGCGGACAATTCAGGCGGAATTAGCAGATCCGCTTAGCGATGTTTTGTTATCAAACAAGGCAAAACCCGGTAGTATACTGGAAACTAAAATTGATAATAATAAGGTGGTGATTGATGTCAAGCTTACGTAAAGTTGCCGGCGGCTTTCTGTCGCTAGCTTTGGTTGCTGGCGCAATCCTGGCGGTAGTCAATCGGCAGCAGATTATTGACGAGATTACGTTGTGGCAGTACCAGCCAAGTGAGCAGATTGCCACGATTGCTAGTCGGGCTAAAATGTCAGACACTGGCAAGAAAATGTTTTATATTTCCAAGCCACAGCTTAAATCGGCGAACGAATTTAATGAAGACTGTCGGCGCGTAGAAAAAGGCAATGCGATTTTAGGCTGCTATAATCAGTCGTCTGGCGAAATTTATGTTTATGACGTGACTAATCCTGAACTTGACGGTGTAAAGGAGGTTACTGCGGCGCATGAAATGCTGCATGCGGCTTGGGCTAGGCTGGGCTCGGCTGAGAAAAAACAGCTGACGTTGTTATTAGAGCAGGCTTACGAAAAAGTAAAAACAGACAAGTTGGCTGAGCGGATGGAGTATTATAATCGGGCGCAACCAGGTTCGCGGGCTAATGAATTGCACTCAATTTTAGGGACAGAATTTGCCAATTTGGGAGATGAGCTGGAGCGCTACTATAAGAGATATTTTACTGATAGGTCAGAAATTTTACGCTTACATGCACAATATCAAGAAAAGTTTGAATCAAGAGAAAAGGAGGCGCGAGAGCTTAGTGAGTCTTTGAAAACTCGTAAGGAAGATTTGGACCAAGAATTAGCGCAATATTCAGCAGACGTGGCAGACTTTAATCGGCGAGCGGCGGAGTTTAACCAGCGAGCAAATAGCGGGAATTTTTCCTCGCAAGATGATTTTGCAAGGCAGCGCCGTAGCTTACAAGCGGAGCTATCAGGCCTAAATAGGCGTCGTGCTAGTCTGAATGCTCAGGTTGACTCCTATAATTCTGACGTTTTAAGACTGAGGCAGCTTGGTGTAAAGATTAATGAGTTGAATAAGAGCTTGGATAGTGTAGAGGGGGCGAAGTAATGGCAAAATCTCGAAGCCAGTTTATTTGCCAGCAGTGCGGAGCTAGCTTCCCAAAGTGGGCAGGCAGGTGCGAAAACTGCGGCGAGTGGAACTCATTAGTTGAGCAGACTATTGCACCAAGCGGAGCCTCTGCCGTTGATAAATCATCTGGGCGCGGCAAGGCGCTGAAGACCTCCAGTATTCGTGAGGCGGCGGTGGAATCTGGGCTGGAAAGGCTGAGTACGGGAATTGATGATCTAGACACAGTTTTAGGCGGAGGCTTTTTGGCTGGTAGTGTGGCGCTGGTGGCAGGGCAGCCAGGTATCGGTAAGAGCACCCTGCTGGCACAAGTCGCGGCGTATATTGCTCTTTCTAAATCGGTGTTGTATGTCAGCGGTGAGGAATCTATCTCGCAAGTGAAATTGCGGGCAAGGCGCCTGGGTGCGGCCAGCTCAGAAAATTTGCAATTAGCGTCAAGCAACAGTGCCGAGGATATTGCTGCGTCAATTCAGCAAGGTAAGTATGATTTGGTAATTGTTGACTCGGTGCAGACAATTTCTTTGAGTGAAATTGCTTCAGCTCCTGGTTCGGTCAGTCAAATCACCAACTCATCCAATGTCATCATTCGCGCCGCCAAGGCTTCAGGCACGGCAGTGATTTTAGTCGGTCACGTCACTAAAGAAGGCTCAATTGCCGGGCCGAAAGTCCTGGAGCACTTGGTCGATGTGGTGCTAAATTTTGAGGGCGATCGCTACGGCGGTTTTCGAGTAGTGCGGGCGCAGAAAAATCGCTATGGCTCGACCAACGAGGCAGCGATTTTCGAGATGGACGAGCAGGGCCTTAGAATCGTCAAGAATCCGTCAGCGGAACTTCTGGCGGAGCGGCGGAATCTTGACGGCTCAATCGTCCTGGCGACCATGGAGGGGGCGCGGCCGCTATTGGTGGAAATCCAGGCGCTGGTCAATCCGACGAATTTTGGCTATCCTAAGCGCACAGCGAGTGGTTTTGATTTGAATAGGCTAAATCTGTTGGTGGCAGTTTTAGAGAAGCGCACAAAATTAAAATTGGCAGATAAGGATATTTATGTCAACGTGGTCGGTGGATTAAAGTTGAATGATCCAGCGGCCGATTTGGCGGTAGCGATGGCGATTGCTAGCGCGAGTGCTGGTCGGAGCTTAGACGAGGGGGCTGTGGTGTTTGGCGAAATTGGTTTGGGCGGTGAAGTTCGTTCGGCAACAAATTGGCATGCGCGCATTAAGGAGGCGAAGAAATTGGGTTTCACTTACGCAATTGCTCCAAAAGTTCACAAGGACAAATTTATAAAGGGCGTCGGCGATATGCGACAGGCGCTGATTGATTATTTACAATAAGAAAGAGGAAAAAATGAAAGATTTTTATAGCTTAATTATAATTGTTATGCTGCTTGGTTTGGCAGCAGAAATATACTTTTTGGCAAGACCGCGGCGGCATTCATATACGGGCGCTACGCCAATTTTAGTGGATACTTCGGTGTTGATGGATGGTCGAGTGATTGATTTAGCTAAGACTGGCTTTTTGCTTGGGCAAGTTATTGTACCGCGAAGTGTGCTAGCGGAGTTGCAATTGTTGGCTGACGGTGCTGACCATGATAAGCGTGAGCGAGCGCGATTTGGCATGGATGTCATGAAGGAATTGAAGGACGTGCTGAAATCATCGTTCGAGCTGTATGAGGACGGTTCGCGGGTACCAGAAGGTGTTGATTCTCGGCTATTAAAGTTGGCTAAAGAAATGGATGCGGCAGTGCTGACCCTTGACTATAATTTGAACAAGGTGGCACAAGTCGATGGCGTGAAGGTACTTAATATCAATGAGCTGGCAAAGAGCTTGAGGATGAGCTATCTGCCGGGCGATGAGCTTGATTTGGAATTAACCCAAAAGGGCCAGGATTCACATCAGGCGGTGGGATATCTAAGAGATGGCACGATGGTGGTAGTTGAGAACGCCAAGCGTTATATTGGGCAGACAAAAAAGATTGAGATTATTCGAAGTCTGCAAACCGACGCTGGGAAAATGATGTTTGCAAAACTTGCTACTGAGCCAAAAAAACCAATCAAAAAGCAGAAGACAAGCGCCCCTAAAAAACGGACAAATGGTCGTGCAAAAACATCAGCCCAGCACGAAGCTGAGCTGATTAACCTGGTAAATAAGCAATAGGCTGTTTGTTTAGTCGCTAGATGATGAAGTAAAGCTACTGTTGGAAGTGGCCGTGTAGTAAGCTCGGTCTCTTACAGTTACAGAAACAGTATGTGTTCCTGCGCTGCTTATCTCTACAGTGGCTGTTTGTTTACCGCCGGTATTTATTTCTGAGCTCTTGATACTCTTGCCATCAACGGTAATTTCAATTGCTGCGACTTCCCATGTTCCGGCTGAAACGTCAACGCTAATGGTATATTTTTTGCCGCTATTAGACACCGATACAGCGCCAATTTGCGGCTTGACATCTTCACATTTATGAGTATCGTCCTCGGCATTGGCGTCGTATCCATCTGGAGCCTTAATTGATTCCTTCTTTGTTAACGGATCGATAATCTTTGTAACTTCAAGCTCTTCCTTGGCGCCATCTGGCGTACAGTTGGTAGCTTTCTTCTTCGAGACCTTGTCGAACGTGATTTTCTCCGAAGACTGACTTTGTTTCTTATTCCACCAAGATGGATACAGCTCGCCGTCAACCGTTTGGACGCCGTTTGGACGATCGTACCATTGACCAGACTTCCACTTGCCTTCTTTGGCATAAACCTGAGTATGGGCAAATGACATAACGCTCCTAACGACTGGCATGGCGTAATTTGAGGCAGACGTACCAATCACGCTTGTGTCGGAGTTACCAAGCCAAATTCCCATGACTAGCGCTGGGCTATAGTTAACAATCCAGAGATCCTTTGGCTGTGAGCCTTTGTCGGATGTACCAGTTTTTGCGGAAGTCCGCACACCATTAACACCCATCCAGCCGTGAAGACCAGTAGTCCTATCAGACAGGATATCGTTTACGATGTATGCCGACTGTGGGTCAATTACTCGCTTGCCGTCATCCTTCCATTTCTTCAAGGTTTCTCCCTGGCTATTTTTTACTTCAATGACGCTTGAGCTATCTTTCTGAACTCCCATCCGAGCCAGAGTACCGTAGGCATTCACCAATTCTGTTTGCTTAGTACCACAGGCGCCAATTGAGGCACCCAGTCCGTAACCACCAGCATTTTCCTCTTGGCGGCAGTAATTGGTATTGCCCATATTGCGGATTCCTTCAACGACCGGTTTAGCGGAGCCATTGCCAATGATATAAGCCGCCTTAACCGCTGGAATGTTTCGTGAGAAGGACAGGGCTTTACGTATATTGATACCGCCCATAAACTTACCATCCCAGTTACGCAGTTTCGCTCCGTAAAGACTGTCGATGTTATCGTCGCTCAGTACTGTGCCGCTGCCGTAGGCTTGTTTATTATCGTGTTTATCAAATAGCTGTGCAAAAACAAGTGATTTAATAGTGGAACCTGGCTGAATGTAGGAAACGGCAGCGTTATCTTGACCGTAGCCGGCGTGGTTAAAGTCGCGGCTACCAACCAGCGCTACGATTTGTCCAGTCTGGGTATCTTCGATGGTTGCTGCACCGTTACTAATTCTGACGGCATCTGGTCGGCCAGTCGCAAAGAAAGCTTTCATCTCGGTTTCGAGCTTCTCTTGGATTCGCCAATCTAGTGTAGTTTTAATCGTCAATCCACCGCGACCAACAACCGATTCGCCAAGCTCCTTACTGAGCTGGTTGCGAACCATCAATAGGAAGTGTGGAGCCTTGATGTTTTCTAGCTGTTCTGTTTGTGGCTTGATGGTACTTAGAATGTCAACTTTCTTAGCTTTTTCAGCCTCAGCTTTAGAAATGACACCTTGTTCAGCCATGTAATCAAGAGTTGTGTGCTGGCGGGCAATTAACGCCTTATTGCCGGCGTTGTTGTATGGATTATAGTAGGTTGGATTCTGCGGGATGCTGGCAATCAGCGCTGCTTCTGCTAGCGTCAAATCTTTGGCGTGCTTCCCAAAGTACGTTTGTGAGGCAGACTCTGCGCCGTTACGTCGACCGCCATACGGAGATTCGTTTAGATATAACGATAAGATTTGATCCTTGCTATACATGCGTTCGACTTCAATTGCCAGAATTATTTCCTTAATCTTACGAGGAATACCACTAATCGAACGGTCGCCAGCCTCATCTGCGAAGAAGACTTGCTTGACTAGCTGCTGTGTCAGGGTCGAACCACCTTGGACTTGGCGTCGTGAAGCGGTTGAGAGTAGCGCGCGTGCCATGCCGCTAACGCTAATGCCGTGATGGTTGTAAAAGTCACGATCCTCGATTGCAACGGTGGCTTTCTTTAAGTAATCACTAATCTGATTAGCCTCAACAACTAATTGATAATTTCCCGTTCCTTTATCTTCCCAGAGCAAGTTGTCGTTGCGGTCGTAATATTTGGTAACGGTAGTCTGTACGCGCTTGGCAAGTTCGCCAGGGCGAATTTTATCAAGATCTTTACGGAAGTAAGCGAATAGTCCGCCGATGAGCAGCAACATCAATAAAATGCTAACGCCGAGGATTTTCAGCGCCATTAGTCCGCCTCGCTTAGAGAGCCAATATTTCGCTAAACGCTTCGGGTGTAGCCGGTAAAAGAATCGCTTGACGGGATGTTTTGGCAGCGTTGCCAAATATTCTGCTCGTTCGCGCGCCTCCTTATCTTTCTTTGTTCGATGTTTTTGCGCCAGATTGGCATAAAGATTCATCCGTTTTGACGGAGATTTCTTCTCTGTTGAGCTAATCGATGTCTTCCTTTTCACAATTCTAATTATATCACGCATATGTTTCGCTTCAATCATAAAATTGCTATACTAATCATTAGAAAAGGAGTGATATGAAGTTATCAGAGGAATTACAGTGGCGCGGGTTTTGGAACCAGACCACATTCACCAATGACAAGCTTATCGATTCGGAGAATTTCACGCTCTATTTGGGAACCGATCCGTCGGCTGACAGTTTGCACGTCGGGCATTTGGCGGTCTACATGATGGTGCGGCATTTTTTGGAGCGCGGCCACAAGGTGTTTCTGCTGGTTGGTGGCGGCACGGGCATGATTGGCGATATGCGCGACACCGAGGAGCGGAGTCTGCTTTCTTATGCAGAGATTGAGCACAATAAACGAGCCTTAAAGGCGCAGGTCTCGCAAATTTTTGCTGGACGCGATTTTACCCTGGTGGACAATGCGGATTGGCTGGGCAATCTGGAACTGATTCCATTCCTCCGCGACATTGGCAAGAATTTCAACATGGCAGATTTGATTGGTCGTGAATTTTTCAAGGCACGCATCGACAACGGCAAGGGGTTGAGCTTTGCGGAATTTACCTACACCTTGCTGCAGGGCTATGATTTCTGGCACTTATTCAAACATCACGGTGTCAATTTACAAATCGGCGGTTCCGATCAATGGGGTAATTTGCTCTCAGGCGTGGAATTGATCCGCAAAAAAGAAAACACCGAAGTCTACGCCATGACCGCGCCGTTACTCATCAACAAATCAACCGGGCGCAAATTTGGCAAGTCCGAAGGCGGCGCCGTCTGGCTGGATGAAACCAAAACCAGCGTCTACAAGTTCTATCAATTCTGGCTGAACGTTGATGACGAAAGCGCCATCGAGTACATGAAGATTTTCACCATGCTTGACCGCGACACCATTGAGGCCATCGCCGAAAACCACGCGGTTAACCCAGGTGCGCGCTCAGCCCAAAAAGTCTTGGCGCGCGAAGCCACCGACATCGTCCATGGCGCTAATCGGCGCGAATCAGTGGAACGGGTGACTGAAGTGTTGTTTGGTGGCGGTGATTTTCGGCAATTGTCAGACGACGATCTGGATGCTTTAGCTAAAGAAATTCCGCGCGTTGATGTCGGCGTCGGTGTCATTGAAGCGTTGGTGGTTTCTGGTGCGGTCAGCTCCAACGGCGAGGCAAAACGCCTGCTGAAATCTGGTGCCATCAGCCTCAACGGCGAAAAATTAACCGAAGACCAAGCCGTGAACACCACATCGCTGTTGAAAAAAGGCAAAAATACATTTGTATTAATTATGGAGGGAGAAGAAGAGTGAAAAAAATTATCGGGTTTGATTTGGATGACACGCTAGCTATTACCAAGTCGCCAATTAGCGATCGGATGGCCGGCATTCTTAGTCAGTTGCTTGAAAATTATGACGTGTGCGTCATTACGGGCGGCACATTCCAACAGATTAAAAAGCAGGTGATTGATCGGCTTAATGTCCAGCCTGAGTTGCTCCAGCGGTTTCACGCGATGCCGACTTGCGGCACTAGGTATTATCGATTTGATGCTGCTGATAATGAATGGAAGATTCAATATGCGAACGATTTATCTGATGAGCAAAAAACTCAGATAACTATGGTGCTGGAGGAGGTTGCTCGAGAGATGGGCATTTGGTGCGATAATCCTGCGGGTGAAATTATTGAGGATCGCCACAGCCAGATTACCATGTCGGCATTGGGACAGCAGGCGACTCCAGAAGATAAGTATACCTGGGCGGAAAAGTATAAAGATATTCGCCCGGTATATCGCGATAAAGTGGCGGAGAAATTGCCCGGTTTGGAGGTGAGGATTGGCGGTACGACCAGCACTGATATTACGCTACCAGGAATTGATAAAGCCTATGGTATTGGTAAGCTACTTGAGCTGAACGATTGGTCAAAGGAAGAGGCGCTATTCTTTGGCGACAAATTGCAAGAAGGCGGTAATGATTTTCCAGTCAAGCAAATGGGCGTTGACTCAATCGAAGTGAGAGGTTGGGAGGATACCGCCTACGCGCTGGAAGGCATCAACGCTGTTTCGTAGATGAAGCTAACAACTCCACTGGAACACATCAAAGGCGTCGGCCCCAAAACTGCCCAGGCGCTGTTGGCGGCGGGTTTGGAGACGGTGGCGGATGCCCTAGATTTTTTGCCGCGGGCGTATGATGATTATTCGGCAGCGGTCAACATCGCTGATCTCCAGCCGGGCAAGGTGACGGTGCGGGCGCGCTGCGAGTCGATTTCCAAGCGCATTGTGCGTCGAGGCCTGAGGATTACCACGGCGGTACTGGCGGATGATTCTGGCAAGGTCAAGGCCGTTTGGTTCAATCAACCATACCGCGAATCCCAGCTAAAGTCGGACGCCGAGTTTATGTTCTCCGGCCAGTTCGGCATGCAATATAACAGCTATCAGATCAGCAATCCGTCGGTCGAGCTCGCCAAGTCAACTGATACATCCGACGTCCACCATACGTTGGGCATTCATCCGGTCTATAAATCCATCAAAAATCTCCGCCCAAAAACTGTGCAGGATTTGCTGAAGAATTTGCGCCCCATCATGGAATTTTTGCCCGAAACGCTGCCGGAGCACATCGTCCAGCGGCAAAAATTAGTCAGTCGCGCTGAGGCCGTCAAGTTTCTCCATGCACCGAAAAATCATCAGGAAATTGCCCGCGGTCGTGAACGATTGGCGTTTGAAGAGCTGTTTGAAATGATCTTGGCGGCGCAGTTTAATAAGCAAGAGCAAACCAAGCTAACTGGCTGGCGCATTCCGTTCAATCAGTCGGTCGTCAAGCAATTTGTTGAGCAACTGCCATTTCCCCTGACCAACGCGCAGCGCCGCGCCGCCTGGCAGATTTTGCAAGATTTAGAGTCGGAACATCCGATGAACCGCTTGTTGCAGGGCGACGTTGGCTCGGGTAAAACCGTGGTTGCCGGGTTAGTAGCTGCGGAAGTAGCGCAGGCTGGCTTTCAGACGGCCATCATGGCACCGACGGAGATTTTGGCGGCTCAGCACGCCAAAACGCTGGATGAATTGTTGTCGCCGTTTGGCGTGTCGGTGGCACTGCTGACAGGACACGTCAAGGGTGCGGTGCGGCGGCAGCTGCTGGACAATTTAGTAAATGGCGACATTAACGTGGTGGTTGGTACGCACGCGCTGATCCAGGAAAAAGTGGCGTACCACAAACTGGGATTTGCGGTGATCGACGAGCAGCATCGATTCGGCGTCAAGCAGCGGCAGGCGTTGCTACAAAAGGCAGATTACATGCCGCATCTGCTCAGCATGACTGCCACGCCGATTCCGCGGAGCTTGGCATTGACCTTGTATGGCGAGCTGGATATTTCGATTTTGGACGAGCTACCAGCCGGTCGCCAGCCGATTGAAACGAAAATTTGGTCGCCAGCCTCAGCGCCAAAACTCTATGAAACCATCGACCATGAACTGGCTCAGGGTCGCCAAGCCTACGTCATCTGCCCATTAATTGACGACAATCCCGACAATGATAAAAAGTCGGTCGAGGCGGAATATTACAAATTAGCAAAAACGATGTTTCATCATCGCCGCGTCGGATTATTACACGGTAAACTGCCGCCAGAGGAAAAAGCCGCGGTTATGCAACAATTTGCGGACGGCGACATTGATATGCTAGTGAGCACCACGGTGGTGGAAGTTGGCGTTAATGTGCCGAACGCCACGGTCATGCTCATCGAAAATGCTGATCATTTTGGACTCAGCCAGCTTCATCAGTTGCGCGGTCGGGTTGGGCGCGGCCAGCATCAGAGCTTTTGCCATTTGATGTTGTCGGGTCACGATAAACCATCCCAGCGCCTCAGGGAAATTGAGAAATCCCAAGACGGCTTCTACTTGGCGGAAGTTGATTTGAAACTGCGCGGTCCTGGCGAGATTTACGGCCGAGCGCAACATGGCGCGCTCAACCTAAAAATTGCCTCGCTGAGCGACACGCCGCTGATCGCCCGTGCGCAAACGGAGGCCGAGCGCTTTGTCAAAGAGGGGCAGGATTTGTTACAATATAACCATCTGGCGCGTGCCGTCAGTCGCTATCAGCGATTAACCATTTTGAATTAATATGTATGCAGGAACAACAATTAGAGATGGCTCTGGCCGATTTATCGGTGTTCATCAAAAGATAGATCGAGTGGCCAGGCGACATCTGACGCCAATGCTGCCTGATTGGTGTGAGTTTCCTGATGTGAAAAATATTCTGCATTTTGAAGGCAAAAACGGTCCTGACGGCGTTAAGCGCAAAAGTCCAGCCGTTGACGAACCGTGGCATTTCATCAATCCAGACGATCCAAACGACACGGCGCTTCTGGAGATGATTGACCAGCATATTGATAATCTGGCGAAAGCGTTGCAGAACCATAATTCTGAACGAGCTGCCTTTGAGGCGGCGTGGATGGCGCATGCCATCACCGATGGACTGACGCCAGCGCATCATTTCCCGCTGGAACACGCCATGCAGGAGCTGCGCGGTGGCGAAGGTTTGGAGACGCGAACCTCCATCCTCAAGAAAAACGTCATGAAGGGTGATACGGGGATTGAGCTTATAAAAAACAACTGGAAGTTTTGGGGCGCCAAAGGTATGATGACCATGCATGTGGCGTTTGAAGCGGGCGTGGCGAGCGTGGTGGCCTATCCGCGCTTTAAGGACGCCGTGCCAAGCGAGGCTGAGATTTTACAGGTCAAGCAGCAAGGCTACCGAGAATATTATCTAGAGCAAGTTCACGCTGTGGCTGACCTAAAGATGTATGACAATTTTGGTAAAAACGGCTGGACAACGGATCTGGCGCGGCAAACTAACCATGAACTGATGCCGATCATCATCAAAGCCGTCATGCTGGGCTGGCTAGCGTCGGTTTGGAAACTTGAGGCCAAGCGGTGAGAGTGCGCATCATCGCTGGCGAATTTGGCGGACGATTTATCCAAACGCCGCCAGGCTCGACGACGCATCCCATGGGCGAGCGGGTTCGTTCGGCGATGTTCAACTCGCTGGGCGAGACGGTTCGCGGCGCGCGAGTGTTGGACGCCTTTGCCGGCTCTGGCGCGATTGGTTTGGAAGCACTCAGTCGCGGTGCCGAGTCGGTGATTTTTGTGGAACGAGACCGAGTCGCGCAGCGCGTCATTGCTGAAAACATAGCCAGTTTGGGCGTCGATGAAAAATCTATTGTAATAAAAACAACGGTATCGAATTGGCTGGAAACTTCAGGTGTAACAGGGGAGTTTGATATTATTTTTGCTGATCCGCCATATCACAATCCTCAGTTTTCCACAGTTTTGCGACTAATGGGACTACTCAAACCTGGTGGAACTATGATATTATCACATCCAGGAATAGG
>ERZ773035.72-NODE-72-length-84515-cov-11.377634_pt1 | contig 84515 bp, 66 predicted proteins | sample MGYA00511487_ERZ773035 | MGnify/ENA primary metagenome ERZ773035 (study PRJEB29015, sample SAMEA2737985) | human oral metagenome | biome: human oral; feature: human-associated habitat; material: dental | place: China | collected 2024 ... | reverse complement strand
CCCCGGACGTAAGGGCCGTGCTGATTTGACGTCATCCCCACCTTCCTCACACCTTACGGTGGCAGTCCCAATAGAGTCCCCATCTAAATGCTGGTAACTATTGGCAAGGGTTGCGCTCGTTATGGCACTTAAGCCGACACCTCACGGCACGAGCTGACGACAACCATGCAGCACCTCCGCGGCAGCCCCGAAGGGCCTCATCCTCTCGGAATCGTTCCGCCGCAGTTCAAGCCCGGGTAAGGTTCCTCGCGTATCATCGAATTAAACCACATGTTCCTCCGCTTGTGCGGGCCCCCGTCAATTCCTTTGAGTTTCATTCTTGCGAACGTACTCCCCAGGTGGATTACTTATCGCTTTCGCTTAGCCACTAACAGTATATCGCTAACAGCTAGTAATCATCGTTTACTGCGTGGACTACCAGGGTATCTAATCCTGTTTGCTCCCCACGCTTTCGTGCATCAGCGTCAGTTGTATGATAGTAAGCTGCCTTCGCAATCGGGGTTCTGTGTTATATCTATGCATTTCACCGCTACACAACACATTCCGCCTACCTCTTTTACACTCAAGTACCACAGTTTCAAAGGCAATTTTAATGTTAAGCACCAAGATTTCACCCCTGACTTGTAATACCGCCTACGCACCCTTTAAACCCAATAAATCCGGATAACGCTTGCATCCTCCGTATTACCGCGGCTGCTGGCACGGAGTTAGCCGATGCTTATTCGTACAGTACTTGCAATAAAACACACGTGTCTCACTTTACTCCTGTACAAAAGAAGTTTACAACTCATAGAGCCGTCTTCCTTCACGCGACTTGGCTGGTTCAGTCTCTCGACCATTGACCAATATTCCTCACTGCTGCCTCCCGTAGGAGTCTGGTCCGTGTCTCAGTACCAGTGTGGGGGACCTTCCTCTCAGAACCCCTAAGGATCGTCGCCTTGGTAAGCCGTTACCTTACCAACTAGCTAATCCTACGCATACCCATCTCCAATCAATAAATCTTTAAAACAAAAAAGATGCCTCCTCTGTTTACTATGGGGTATTAGTCCGAATTTCTCCAGGTTATCCCCCAATTGAAGGTAGGTTGTATACGTGTTACGCACCCGTGCGCCGGTCGCCACCAAACTATTGCTAATTCGTGATGCCCCTCGACTTGCATGTGTTAAGCCTATCGCTAGCGTTCATCCTGAGCCAGGATCAAACTCTTCATTGTTAAGTTTTCCTTGTCTGACTTATATAATAAGCCAGTAGCTCAGATGTATATTTATAAGTTTTTTTCGTATTGACGGGAAGTCTTTTTAAAATAAGGCATATATATAAATACACCTCATAGCTTCCTTATACTACATTTTTGTTGTTTCAATATATCAATGACCTCTGTCTTCTAAAAAACTCCTCGACCTCCAAAAGTTCTCACCCCTCGAAATCGGATTGCAAAAGTAATACTTTTTTATTCCACCACAAAACTTTTTCGCATCTTTTTTCTGAAAAACTTCTCACAACATCATCAACAAACTGATATTCACTAAGAAAAAAATAAATTTTATTCACTCGACACCTATATCATAAGAGGCAAAAAACGCCTACCACCACATAAACAACTGGTAATACGGAGATTCATCATTTTATTTTTTCTTCCAATATTCGTATATCTTTCTGTAGATGTTTATCACATTTCAGTAGATCGTCGATAAGCCTACAGGAGTGTATTACAGTAGCATGTGTACGATTGCCGATAGTAGAAGCTATCGTATTTAGCGAACACGATGTGTGTTTACGAGCGAGATACATAGCTATCTGGCGAGGTTGAGCGACCTCCGACTTCCTACTCTTAGAACACAAAACATCCTGCGATAACGAATAATGCTTGCATACCAAATCGCATATATAATCGATATCTATCTTCTTGTTTTCCTTCGGAGTAATATTTATAAGTCTCTTGGCAAGCTCCATACTTATAGGTTCTTTATTTACCGTACTATGAGCTATAAGTGAAATCAATATTCCCTCCAAGTCCCTGATATTCTCAGTGATATTATCTGCGATGAAATCTACCACCTCGTCGGGCACACTCAATCCGTTGTTACCGATTTTGTATCGAAGTATATTCTTTCTTAGCTCCAAGTCGGGTCTATCTATCTCTACATTAAGCCCCCAACCGAAACGACTCAAGAGCCTATCTTCCATATTTTTCAGTGCCGACAAAGGTCTATCGCACGTAAGTATTATCTGTTTGCCAAGTCTTTGAAGATGGTTGAATATATTGAAAAATATATTTTGAGTCCCCGTCTTGGTCATAAACTCGTGTATATCATCGATAAGCAACACATCGAGGCTCTGATAGAAGTTGATAAAATCGTTTTGATTGTTTGTCCTTACCGAGTCGGTATATTGAATCATAAAGAGATTTGCCGATACGTACAGAACTCGTTTTTCGGGATACTGTCGCTTCACTTCCATGCCTATAGCATTGATAAGATGCGTCTTACCCACCCCCGAAGAGCCATATATAAACATCGGATTAAACACCGTCTTACCCGGATTGTCGGCAATATTGAGCCCTGTACTACGCGCCAACTTGTTGCTATATCCCTCTATAAAGTTGTCGAAACGATACTTTTCGTTCAACTGCGAATCGAATTTTATTTCAATACTACTATCAAACGGAGAGAATACTTTATCTCTTTTTATCGGCAAATTATTATTAGTTTTAGCAACAACACTTACAGTCAGTTCCGACAATTTGTCTGATGACATATCTTTTTCACCATCGTTGAGCACACTGTACAACAACTTGACCTCTTTCGATAAAACTTTATTTATAGTATCTCTCAGCAAACGAGAGTAGTGCTCGTCTATAAACTCGTAATAAAACATAGTAGGAACTTGTAAAACGAACTCATTATCAGAATATCTCAAAGGGATAATCGGTCTAAACCAACTGGTATAGACTTCGTTCGAGACATTGGCTCTGATAATATCAAGGCAACTATTCCACAAATCTATTACGTTACACATACAATACAAAAGACGATCTTCCTTCTCGCTTATAATATACTGATTAGTATTAAATTCCTATTTTTTATCTGTTTCCGAAAATGGTTTTGCAAAGATGACGAAAAAAAAAAACACCCACAAACAGATGTTTTTTTTGAGTAATTCACGCTTATTTATATGCCTAATAATTAGATTTTTGTCTTGGGTTATTGTTAGAATCAAAGTATTATGAGCATCACAAATTACAAATAAATTAGTATCTAATAGCTTAGCTTTTCATAGCACATAAAGTCGTTTTTTTTAAACCACACTATTTGAATATGGAATACTTTTTTTCATCGACCTCTTATTTGGAATCATTATAAACAAGTATTTTCTTTCGCCCCTTATTTCTTACTTCCAAAAACAGAGATATTTACATATCTTTTGGGATTCGCCTTAAGGTCAATCATCAGACTATTAGCGTTTTGTACTGTAGAATTGAGATTATCATACAAAGCTCTATCGCTTAATAAAAGTCCCAAAGATGAGCTCGGATCATTCAATTTTCGGGTGAAATTTTCTATGCCATTTAGAGTCTGGTTTACTTTCGTCATAAGCATATCGACATCGAGCTGACCGATCTTAGTGTCGAGATTGGTAGCCACACTATTCAATTTACTCATAGTCGAGGGCAACGAGGCTGTACCCTGCTTCAGTTGCACGACGGCAGAATTGATGTTGTCCATCGTAGAGCGCAGTGATGCTATTGTTTTTCTGAGATTTACATCGGAAGTAAGAGTATTTATATTTGTAGAAATAGAATCGAGATTGTTTATTATCTTCGATACGTTTGGAATATACTGAGTTATATGCGACATAAAATTTTCGGCTACATCGGTAGGAATAGTATCGTTCGACAAATAATAGTCCCTACCGCTACCAAGCTTCACATCTATAATCTTACCGCCTATAAGTCCCTCGTCGTCAAGAACAAATACTGTACCCTTAGGCAACTTTATATCTTTCTTTATAGCGAGCTCGACCACAAACGGCACTTCACTTTCGAAATCGTACCTTATTTTTCTCACCTGACCTACCTTATATCCTTTGATATTGACTGGATTGGATATCACAAGTCCGCCAATATCTTTATAAACAGCAAAATACCTATTGGATGAAGAAAAAATATTTATGCCTTTCAGAAAATTCAATCCAAAAAAAAGTATTGCCACAGCAACTATGAAAGTAATTCCTATCTTTATCTCTTTGGTGTTATTTTTAAACATATTATCATATGGTTGTATATAAATTTATCGAAAAACAAAATTACTCTTTTTTGTAAAGAGATAAGCAACTTTTTGTAACTTTGTTTCGTCGAAAAAAAATGTTGTTGAAAAAAATGGGAATAACCTTTCAGATAAAAGATGCAATAGATATAATACTTGTAGCCATTTTGATGTATTTATTATATACATGGACACGAGGTACAGGAGCAAAAAATATTTTTATCGGACTTATAACTTTCGTAGTAACATGGTTTTTCGTGACCCGAGTATTTAAAATGGATCTGCTCGGAGCTATTTTCGATGGTATATTCAATGTTGGAGCTTTCGCTATAATAGTAATCTTTCAGAACGAGATACGCCAGTTTTTCTCACGTATAGGCTCACGAAACAGCTGGAAATATTTCATACGATTTTTGGAGCGGGTACGTCTAAAGAAAAAAGGTACTTCGGTACAGCTATCTATAACTCCATTAGCCGACGCCTGCCGCAATATGGTGAAAGAAAAAGTGGGAGCTCTTATAGTTATAGCTCGCAAAAACAATCTACAAGAATATATTGACACAGGAGAAGTAATCAATGCCAAAATCAATACCCGCCTGATAGAGAATATATTCTTCAAAAACTCGCCGTTGCACGACGGAGCAGTAATAATAGCTGACAACAAAATAGTATCGGCAGGAGCCATATTGCCTCTCTCACGTAGCCACGAGATACCAAAACATCTCGGACTTCGTCACCGCGCTGCTATCGGACTTAGCGAACGTACTGACGCTATAGTAATAGTCTTGTCTGAAGAAACGGGCAATATATCGCTCGTATCGGGAGGTATTATCACTCAGAAGATTCCTCCTCAGTCGCTCGATAAAGCGATAGAAGACAAACTTATGTGGTAAATCGCTATGAAGATACTTGTACTATGCGACCGACCGAATCCTCCTGGATATATCCCACGTATCCGATATTGGTGTGATTATCTTGCAGGTATGGGGTATGAAATAACCTTGGTAACCGAACAATCGGAGGTGAAAAAATATTTATCAGATAAGATAAGGGTTTTCACTTTCAATTACCTTGTAAGTCGCAATAAAATAGCATTTTATATCGAATGGCTCGCAAAAACTCTCCTAAACCTTTTGTACGACCATAAAGGCAGATTTTTGCTAAGTAAAATATCGAAAATACCCGATTCTAACGAGTTCAACGCCGTCATTTGTTCTTCGACATTCCATTCATTCCCGCTAACTACTGCAGCAATGGTAGCTGAGAAAAAAAAGATACCCTTATACGCCGACCTCCGTGATATCATAGAGCAGACTCCTGCGTCGAACAATAGTATTTTCATACATCGCTTTCCCTCATTCGTAGGTCGCTGGATTACAAAACACTACAAACACACACATATCTGTCGACGCAATACCGCTATCCGAAAAGCCAAGGCACTAACAACCGTATCGCAGTGGCACAAAGACTTCTTACGCGACTATAATTCAAATACTTTCGTAATATACAATGGATACGACGAGCGGTTGTTTGCTCCGATAGAGATACGGCAAAAAAGTTTCGATATATCTTATTTCGGAGAGTTGAGCGACACTAACTTACGGTATCCCAATATATTATTTGCTGCTTTGAAAAACATAGTCGTACGCCACGATATAGATTTAGCGAATATAAGAGTAAGATGGTTTACCGATAGACGTTCGCAAGAAACTATCGAACGACTTGCAAAATCGTTTGAAATAGAACAACTTATGGAGTACAACGAATTTATAGAAGGAAATGATTTGGTTTACAACATGAATAGCAGTTCCATACTATTGATATTCACAAACAAGCCTGACATTGTCGGTTATCGTGGCATTATGACCACAAAATTTTTCGAATATCTGGGAACTACACGCCCAATACTAATTAGCCCCGACAATGCCGACGAACTCTCCGAGACGGCTAAAAATATATCTTGTGGTTTAGTGTCTTCCGATGTTGGCGAGATAGAAACATTTATCGCAGACAAATATATGGAGTGGCAAAACAACAAATATACAGCCTCTTGCATAGAATACGATAAAGTAAAACCGTTTTCTCGTCAGTACGGAGCAGAAGAATTAAGACATATCATTGATAATCAACAACCGAATAGATATTAAAAAAAATTAGGGGCGGACACCCCGACCCTAACTCCATTAATCTAAACATTAAATATAAAAAAAATAACAAACAACAAAACTTTTAATGCTTTGTCGAGCAATCGTTTCCTTTCAATATGCCCCTATCCGACATTTTTATAAAGTTCAATATTTCATTCCTTATCTCCGACGACTCGTACTCCGTCTCGATTTTTTCTATCGCCTGCGATACTATCATATCTGAGTGAAAAAGTATACGATACATATTTTTAATATCGTCTATCTGCTTTTCCGTAAAACCTCTGCGATTGAGCCCCACAGAGTTTACTCCCGTATATGTTATCGGGAAACGTGCCGCCATAATATAAGGAGGTATATCTTTGTTTACCAGAGCTCCTCCCTGCACTATCACGTGCTTGCCTATTTTTGTAAACTGGTGCACCAAAACGCCTCCGCTAACGATAGCATAGTCGTCTACTTCGACCTCACCGGCAAGCTGTACCGAATTGGAAGTAATGATATTATCGCCTAAAACACAGTCGTGAGCCACGTGACAATAAGCCATAATAAGGCAATTGCTGCCGATTATGGTCTTCTGACGCGAAGCGGTTCCACGATTTATTGTGGTAAACTCACGAAACATATTATTGTCGCCTATCTCCAGAGTAGTCTCCTCTCCTTTGAATTTGAGGTCTTGGGGGTCGCCACCTATCACTGCAGAGTGATATATCTTGTTATTACACCCTATCTTGGTGTTTTTCACTATCTTAGCACCCGACATAATAATACAATTATCGCCTATCTCTACATTTTCGCCAATAGTAACAAAAGGCTCAATCGTAACATTATCGCCTATCTTGGCACTCGGGTGGATTATACTCAACTCACTTATCATTTAATAAAAACGAATTTCGGTGTAAATATTTATACCGTATACGACGGTAAGATTCAAAAAATGTTGCAATAAAATTTCTACTTATTTTTCACTATCTGTGCCACCATTTCAGCTTCGGTAGCTATAGTGTCGTTCACAAACACATAGCCCTTTATAGCTGCAAGTCCGCGACTTATGGGCGATATAAGGCTTACTTTCATTATCATAATATCGCCGGGGACCACCTTCTTGCGAAACTTCACATTGTCTATCTTCAAAAAATATGTGGAATACTCTTTCGGATTTTCGACCTGATTCAATATGTAGAGTCCCATAGCCTGTGCCATAGCCTCTACCTGCAATACACCAGGCATAACAGGCTCATCGGGAAAATGACCGATAAACTGCATTTCGTTGTACGTAACGTTCTTTATCGCTACGATATGACTCTCACCGAGTTCGACAACCTTATCGACCAAAAGAAACGGATAGCGATGTGGCAATAACTCCTTTATACGGTTGATATCCATTACGCTTTCGCCGCTTAAATTGACAGCCGGCACAAAAACATCGTGCTTTCTTATCTCTTTTCTTATCTGCGACGCGAAAGCGGTATTGACAGTGTGTCCCGGTCGTTTAGCAATAATTTTACCCTTAAAAGGGCGTCCTATAAGGGAGAAATCACCGATAAGATCCATCAGTTTATGGCGAGCAGGCTCGTTATCGAATCGAAGGTCGGTATTGATATACCCTAGTTTATCGGCTTTAGGGCAAGGTTGCCCCATAAGTTCGGCTATACGAGCTATCTCATTTTGCGGAACCTCTTCGTCATATATCAGGATAGCATTGTCGAGGTCGCCTCCCTTGATAAGATTGTTTTTCAACAAATGCTCCACTTCTCTGACAAACACGAAAGTACGGCAAGGAGCTATCTCCTTCTCATAGTCACTCATAGTGTCGAGTACGGCATATTGGTTGTACAATACGGGCGAATCGAAATCTATCATCACTTGTACCGAAAACTCATTGTCGGGCAGTAGCGTAATAGACGATTGCTTATCTTCGGAATAGAACACCATTTTTTGAGTTACCGTATAGTAGTTTTTATCGGCATTTTGCTTCTTACAGCCGACCTCTTTTATTTTTTCGACAAAAACTTTGGCACTACCCTCCAAGATAGGCACTTCGGGACCATCCAACTCAATGAGACAGTTATCTATACCAAGTGCATAAAGGGCAGACAGACAGTGTTCGGTCGTAGCCACCGTAGCATCTCCTTTTTTGAGTACAGTACCTCGTTCGGTATTGCTTACAAATTCTGCCAACGCAGGTATCTGCGGCGACGACGGCAAATCAACGCGAGTAAATACTATACCAAAATTTTCTTCTGCCGGTTTTGCTACCAAAGTAACATTCTTACCCGTATGTAAGCCTTTCCCTTCTATCCTAAATTCGGTCTTTAACGTTTTCTGTTTTGACATATAAATATCTTATTTTGTTCGCTTTATATTATATCCGTGTTATATTTAATCTATTAGTGAAGTCTGATTTTATAAAACCAGTTGTCGTTCAGAGTGAAGTTGATTCCTATTTTAAGGTAATCTTCTTTTATCATATTATTCTGTTTCGTACCGAATCCACCATATTGAAGCAGTACGTTTATCATACTCTTATTGGTCCTGAAAGGAAACCCTACACCAAGACTTAGAGCATACTCGCTCAAAGAATTATTATTGACCTTAACATACGATGTAGAATAATTTGCTCCCAGACGCCACGACATACGGTCGATATAGCTGTTGCTTTTAGCTCTGTTTGTAAACTCTACTCCGGCAGAAATACTTATGCGGTCGTTGAGGAGGTCGTTTTTGTTTTGAAATAAAACTTTCGAAAACTGCTGATACTGAACATCGGCACCGAACAAGAATCTGTTATCGAGACTATATGTAGCTCCAAAACCGTATGTAGCAGGCAACTGAAATACATTTATCAGTGTGTCTCTGACCGTATCTATACCCAAAGTCTGTACAGTGTATTGAGAATTGAGTTTATATTGCATCTCGTATATAGCGCCTACGGTAAGCATATCGCGTGTATCATTTAGAGGCTGATGATATTGTAACCCCAGTCGTGCGTTGAATGAGTTGACTCTAAGTGCAGACTCCGAATATGTAGAATATGAAGAACGTTTATCTGAAAACGTCTGCTCAGACATACGGCTATGAATGATATTCCCAAACATATAATATCCGTTTATTCCGAGAGAAAGGCGTTTCATAATATCCACAGAAACACCTAAATACGCTTGTGAAATACCGCCTGAACCAGAAAAAGACTGATAGTTTATACTATAAACTTTCGACGAAGGAATAAGCGTAGAATCTTTACTATTAAAGTTGTAGCCGATAAAAGAGTAAGGTACTATGCCCACACTCATTCCCATCCACTTAGTCACGGGAAACTGCATCCCGAAATAGTCGATATTGCCCGAAGTCTTTAAGGCAGAGCCTCCGCTCGCTGTCGAAAACTTAGACAATAACCCCGAAAAACCGAATTCAAATATAAAAGAAGTTGAATCTATCGAGCTATAAGATGCTGGATTTACGACGTTTATAGTATTGTTTTTTCGGAAACCGATACCGATACCTCCCATCGATGATGTTCGAGCAAATCCGGCATCTACCAACTTACCGTAGCCAAACCGAGTGTACGGAGAATTAGTACTGTTTTGCTGTGCAAATAGCGAAATACTTATCACAGAAAACAATAGAATGTATATAAGTTTCTTTTTTCTCATTTTTACTCTGAATGTTTATTTTTTAGAACATTGTCTGACAACAAAACACAAAACAGTAGTCTTTTTTTCAACGGCTACTGCCTACTCTCTTTCTATCGAATTAATTACTTTATTGAGACCTATGAGTACTAAATTCGAGTTTACAAAGGTACATTGTTTTATTGAATTTTCAAAATAACGGGCATCGCCGCCGGTAAGTACCAAACGTATATCGGGGTATTGTATTTTGAGTCGCCTATAATAAGAATCAATCTCAAACACGATTCCCCAAAAAGCCCCGTACAGTACAGCCTCTTTCGTGTTTTTCCCCACAAACTTATCGGGTATATATTGCTTTACTATCGGAAGTTTAGCCGTATAGTCATGCATTGCTTTGAGTCTCATATAGAATCCGGGAGCGATATTACCTCCGTGGAATACGGCATCTTTGGTCACCAAGTCGTATGTAACACAAGAACCTACATCGACAATAAGCATATTGGTATCAGGAAATACCGCCAACGCTCCGATAGCTGCAGCAATACGATCTTTGCCAAGCGATAGATGAGTCTGGTAATCTATTGAGAGACTTTTGTATGTATTAGCCTCAAACTTAATAAAGTTGCTGTTTCGTTGCAGGAAAAGCTCTATCTCACGTTTAGTAAACGATACAGACGATATTATAGAATTGTCTATCGAATATTTACAAAAAAAATCTTTTAGGAACGATATCGTAACAAACTCTTCGGCAACGAAATCGACCATACCATCGCCTTCGAAAACAGCCAATTTCGTCCTCGTATTTCCTACATCTATCACCAAATTCATAGTTTTTGAGGCGGTCAAAGTCCGTATAAAGATATTTTTCGTTTATTCTATTGGAGCCAAATCGATAGTCTCTCTGTTCGAATCGACAAATTTATACTGCAAAAAGCCCAAATCTTGCATTGGCAAGATACGCATTCCCCACGAATAACGCATCTTCCACTTTAGCTTATCGCTAATGAGTCCCCTCGATAGATAAGCCTCTATAAAAGGATGAACATATAGTGAAAAGTGTTTTATTTTCAGATGATTCACTATCTTATCTATTTTTTCTTCGAGCTGTTCGGTAAATAGTATTGATGGTCTGGCTTTTCCCGTACCGAAGCATGTAGGACAAGTCTCGTCGGTATTTATCGCAATGGTGGGGCGTATTCTCTGACGAGTAATCTCCATCACACAAAACTTACTGAGGGGCAGTATATTATGCTTAGCCCTATCGTTGCTCATCAACTCTACCATACGCTGATATACTTTAGTCATATTGGCTTTATTGTCCATATCGATAAAGTCTATAACTATGATACCGCCTATATCTCGCAATCTCAGTTGACGAAAAATTTCTTCGGCTGCCAATAAATTTACCTGTAAGGCATTTTCTTCGGGGTTTTGATTTGCAAGTACTCGTACTCCGCTATTGACATCGATTACAAACATTGCTTCTGTCTGGTCGATAGTAAGATAAGCACCTCGTTTGAAAGGAACTATCCTACCAAATGATACTTTTATCTGGCGTGTAACACCGAAATGGTCGAATATTGGCAGTTCGCCCCGATACAACTTCACTATATTGGCGTGTTCGGGAGCTATCATCTGCATATACTCACGTATCTCTCCGTAAGTATCACTGTTATTGACGTATATCTGCTCGTAATCGCTATCGACAAAATCGCGAATTATGGACACGACACGACTATTCTCTTGCAACAAAAGACCTACTCCTTTCGATTTTCGAAGCATCTCCAATGTCTTGTCCCATCGCGATTTTAGCAATTTTAGTTCGTTGTCGAGCTCGGCTACCTTTTTCCCCTCGGCAATAGTACGAATTATGACACTACAATTATCGGGTTTAATACTGTGTATCAATTGTCTGAGTCGTACCTTCTCTTCTCTGTTGTTTATCTTCGACGACACCGAAGTACGACTCTCGTTGCAAGGGAGCATTACCATAAATCGCCCTGCAATAGATATTTCGCCCGATAGGCGAGCCCCCTTTGTCGATATGGGTTCTTTTGTAACTTGTACTAAAATATATTGGCCTGTAGTAAGTACGGAGCGTATTTGCCCGTCTTTGTCGAGCGGAGGTAACTTCTCTACCGAAAAGTTCTGACGACGATTGTTTAGTATTTTCTGCACTAAATTATTGAGGGTAGGGAAGTTCTCGCCCAAATCGTGGTAGTGAATGAACGCCTCCTTGTTACCCCCAATATCTATAAAGGCGGCATTGAGTCCCGCCATAATTTTTTTTACTCTACCTATATATATGTTACCTACTTCGTAACTCTGCTTGAGATCGTCGCGTGAAAATTCCGATAGTTTCTTGTCTTCCAACAACGCTATCGACACTTCTTCTTTCTGTGTGTCTATTATTAATTCTTTCATCAAATCTACTAATAATCAAACATATACAAGACATATTCCAATAAAAAAAACAAATTTAAAGCATTGATATATTGTTCTCTAAATTTGTTTTTCTTATCTCAAACCGAAAAAAGATAATATCATTTCTTCTTCTTATGCCTATCTTTTCTCAGCCTTTTTTTACGTTTATGAGTCGACATCTTATGTCTTTTTCTTTTCTTTCCACTTGGCATAGCTAAAATAGAGGATATTAATTAGTTAAACAACTTCTATTATTTCAGCTTTTTTACCGCGTTGGCAAATTCCTTTGATGGTTTGAATGCCGGAATTTTGTGAGCAGGAATCTTGATGGTAGTATTTTTCGTAATATTACGGGCAGTCTTTGCAGCACGCTGTTTTACTATAAAACTACCAAATGTCCTCAGATAGACATTTTCACCTTTCACCATAGAACCTTTCACTGTCTGCATAAAGGTTTCTAATGTTTTTAGAACATCTTCTCTCGAAATACCAGTCTTTCTGCTGATTTCGTTTACAATATCTGCTTTTGTCATTTCTTATAACTTTTAATTGGTTATACAATTATGTTTTTAAAATATACTTTACTTTCAAACTTTTAGGAATGCAAAGGTATATCTTTTTTTTTAATCTGCAAAAAAATAATTTTTTTACGACATGAAATTCAATTTCAAAACCGAATTACGCCTCAATATACGCAGTATTGCTGCGCTACAAAAATACAACTTTACACACACTATATCAGATTACAAAATTACAACTTTTATCTTATATCGATCTGTTTTTTAAAATTATATCGCATTTTATCTCTTTATTTTGTCTTCGCAACTCATAAGTGACATGTTACCAGCGATATAACACAATAGAATACTGTCTACTCTACCTAATGTATAACGTAAAACTATAAGAAACTATTGCAAACGACTGCATTTTGTATTATCTTTGCAAGTTCGAAGGAATTAGTATCTTCGTATTGATATCGAATAAATAATCGCCATATGAAACTTTCTCAATTCAAATTTGACCTCCCCGAAAAACTTATCGCTCAGCATCCTTCGAAAGACAGAGATGACTGTAAATTGATGGTCTTACATACCAAAACAAATAAAATAGAGCACAAAAAACTAATCGATATACTTAAGTATTTCGACGACAAAGACTTATTCGTATTCAATAATACTCAGGTATTTCCTGCTCTTCTGACAGGTATCAAGGAGAAAACGGAGGCGTTGATAGATGTCTTTTTACTTCGCGAGTTGAACCCCGCCACCAATCTATGGGACGTATTAGTAGAGCCGGCACGAAAAATCAGAGTAGGCAATAAGCTATATTTCGGTGACAATCAAGACCTTATAGCAGAAGTAATAGACAATACCACATCTCGCGGACGTACGCTGCGATTCTTATACGATGGCACTCACGACGAGTTCAAAGCGGCTCTATTCGCAATGGGGCGTACATCATTGCCGCCATACATTAAGCGCAAGGTAGACCCGAACGATACGGAGATGTATCAGACTATTTTCGCCTCAGAAGAGGGAGCAGTCGTTGCTCCGTTTGCGGGACTGAGATTCAGCCAAGAGCTGATGAAGCGTCTGAAAATAAAAGGCATAGACACAGGATATATAACGCTGCATTGCTCGCTTAGCATGTTTCGCTCGATAGACGTAGAAGACTTGCAAAAACACAAACTCGAATCGGAACAGATGTCTGTCACTGAGGATTTTGCAAACACATTCAACAAAAAAATCGTCGACAAACACAGAGTATGTGCCGTCGGCACATCTGTGCTACGCGCTTTGGAGACAGCATCTACAATAAAAGGCAAAATCAAAGAGTACAACGGATGGACAAATAGATTCATATTCCCTCCATACGAGTTTCAGACTGTCGATTCGTTGTTGTCGACATTCCAACTGCCCTACTCTACTATGTTGATGAACAAAGCTGCATTTGCCGGCTACGACTTCCTGATGAAAGCATATTCGACCGCAATAAGTAAAAATTACAAATTCGGTTGCTTCGGCGATATGATGCTGATATTAAGGTAAAAAGATTATAACAAAGATATTGTACAACAAGCAATTGAACTCAAACAGATATAATTTCTAAATCTAAAAAAACAGACCTCCAATAGATGCAAAAACCTGCAATACCCAAAGGTACACGCGACTTCATGCCGATAGAAATGGAGAGACGCAACTACATTTTCGATACTATCAAGGAAGTGTTCCGCAAATACGGATTCGTACAGATAGAGACCCCGGCAATGGAGAATATGTCGACACTGCTTGGCAAATATGGCGACGAAGGCGACAAACTGCTATTCCGCATACTGAATTCGGGTAATTTTTTCGACGGAGTCTTCTCCGAAGAGCAGGATATGGTCGATATAAAGGAGCTGACGCTGAAGATTGCAGAGAAGGGGCTAAGGTACGACCTTACGGTGCCTTTTGCCCGCTTCGTAGTACAACACAAAGAGCAGATAACGTTCCCTTTCAGGCGCTTCCAAATACAGCCGGTATGGCGAGCCGACAGACCGCAAAAAGGCAGATACAGAGAGTTTTATCAGTGCGATGCCGATATCGTCGGAGCCGATTCGCTGATAAACGAAATGGAACTTATAGAGGTACTCGACGAAGTTTTCGACAAACTCAATATAAAAGTAGCAATAAAGCTCAACAATCGAAAGATACTCACAGGTATAGCCGAACTCATAGGACAAGCCGATAAAATAACGGATATTACCGTCGCTATCGACAAACTCGATAAAATCGGGCTCGACGCTGTAAACAAAGAACTTACCGACAAAGGCATATCGGACGACTCCGTACAGCGACTGCAGCCAATACTATTACTTGAAGGCAGCAACACCGATAAACTCATCAAGCTCAAAGAGATACTCTACAACTCCGACATCGGACTGAAAGGAATAGAAGAGATAGAGACCGTAATGGCATATTTAGCCGATTGCAAGCTGAAAGCCCACTTAGAACTCGACCTCACTCTTGCTCGAGGATTGAACTACTATACAGGTATCATCATCGAAGTGAAGGCTCTCGACGCCAATATGGGAAGTATCTCGGGCGGAGGCAGATACGACAACCTCACCGGAGTATTCGGTCTGCAAGGTGTATCGGGCGTAGGAGTATCGTTCGGAGCCGACCGAATATACGATATACTCCAAGAACTCAACCTTTTCCCCGACCAAACAGAGGCTTCGACCAAACTGCTGTTTGTGGCATTCGACCCCAAAGGTATAGAGTACGCCTTGCCTATTGTACGTAAAATACGAAAAGCGGGGATACCTGCCGAGATATATTCGGAAGAGGCTAAAATAAAGAAGCAGATGCAATACGCCAACGACAAAAAGATACCTTTCGTAGCTATTGTAGGCGACGACGAAATGAAGACAAATGCCGTGATGCTAAAAAATATGACCACAGGCGAGCAACGACTCGTAGCAGTCGAAGACATTGTAAAAGATATATAATAAAGATATACAATATTATACCGCTAATATCAGACCCGATGAAATACCGAAAACTCAATAGCTCCGAAATAGAAATACTCGTCGCAAGGCGTTGCAGTGCCGACGATTGGAGCAATATCGAGGTTGCCAAAAGTTTCGAGGCAGATAGTATATACAACGTACATTTCTCGGGTGAAAACCGACTCGGGCATTTCGAGAAAGTTTTCTCGCTCGACAACGGACAGCAGCTGCACGCAGGCATATCGAACGCCGTAATACACAACTGCATTATAGGTAATAATGTCTATATAGCAAACATAGGAAACGTTATCGCCAATTATGATATCGACGACGACTGCTATATAACATCGGTAAACACTCTGTCGTGTACCCCTGGAACGACTTTCGGCAACGGTGTGATAGCATCGCCCGTAAACGAAAACGGCGGACGAGCCATACCAATCTTCGATCGTCTCTCGGCACAACTGGCTCATATACTAGTATATTACCGTCACCGAAAGGATTTTCTGTCGTACACATTCGACAAAATAAAAATGTATGCCGAAGAGCAAAAATCGCTTCAGAGAGGATATATAGGCAAATGTACGAAGATAGCCGACTGCAACACTATCACCAATATTCGCACAGGCAGTGGCTGCACACTACACGGCGTATCTTCGCTCAGCAACGGCACTATCGGAACAAATGCTTTCGTGGGTAGCGGAGTCGTAGCCAAAGACTTTATATGCGGTGCAGATACTACAATAGACGAAGGAGCATCGATAGAGCGTTGTTTCGTAGGCGAAGGGTGCATTATCGATAAGGGTTTCTCGGCGGTAGATACGCTTATCTTTGCTAACTGCGAGTTTGCAAATGGCGAGGCTGCGTCGGTCTTTGCCGCTCCATACACGGTATCGCACCACAAGTCGAGCCTTGTCATCGCCTGCGGGCTATCGTTTGCCAATATCGGCAGCGGCACCAATATGAGCAATCACGCTTATAGACTTGGCGCCGTACACCAATCGATTGCGGGGCGAGGCTGCAAATTCGGCAGCAACTCGTATCTACTATCGCCCACTCACATAGGCGAATACACTATGATTTTGGGTTCGCACAAGAATCATCCCGATACACACGAGTTTCCTTTCTCGTATTTGGTCGAAGAGGATGGGATGTCGATATTGATACCGGCAGTAAATTTATTTCGGCTTGGTACTCTACGCGATGTCTACAAATGGCAGAAAAGAGACCGTCGGCGAGGCATCGGTAAACTCGACAACATATCGTACGACTTGCTTACACCTTTTGCTGTTCAAAAAATAACGAAAGCTATCGCGATACTCCAAGAGCTACAGACACACAACCCCGATGCCACGCATTACGACTACAAAAACGTACGCATACAGGCTCATTCGCTAAAGAAGGCTATCGTTTATTACAACGAGGCTATTATCGTCTTTGTAGGCGACTACCTCATACGTCGGCACACGACAGACAAGGCTACTCCCATCGAAGACAGCTACAACGAGTGGCTCGACTTGGCAGGACTTATAGCTCCCAAGCGTATAGTCGAAGAGTGGCTCGACGACCCTGCGACAGTAGCAAACAACGACTTCGGCATCGCCCTTTTCGGGCAAGTAAAAGATAATTACCACAAATACGTCGATAGCTATATAGCCCACACATACGATTGCAACGACAGAGCAAAAAATATTTCTCTGCTCGAAAAATACATTTCGATACTCGAGACACTGCGTCGACGTCTGCACAAAGAGGCGGCTACGGAGTTCTACGGCGATTCGCGCATAGGATACGGCATAGACTTCGACGACAAGCAAAACGACGACTTCGATGCAGTAGTCGGACAGGTCGACGACAACGCATTCCTCAAAGAGACACTTACCAATATAGAGCATAAGATAGAGATAGCAAAAGGTATATGCAGAAAAGAGTAAAAGAAAACAAGATGATTTTCGGCTTGCACTCCATAATAGAGGCAATAGAAGCAGGCAAAGATATAGAGAAGATTTATATCAAACGTGACTTTGGCGGAGAGCTGGCTAAGACCCTTTGGGTAAAGATAAAACAACACGGCATCCCCTGCCAAAAGGTGCCACAAGAGAAGCTAAACTCTTTTACCGACAAAAACCATCAGGGAGCTGTCGCATTCCTATCGGAGATACAGTATAGCGATATTGCCGATATACTGCCTGCCGTCTACGAAGCCGGGAGAAGTCCGTTCGTGGTGATTATGGACGGAGTTACCGACGTGCGAAACTTCGGGGCTATCGCTCGTACGTGCGAATGTGCCGGAGTCGATGCTATTGTCATACCTACATACAGGTCGGCTACCGCTACGGCCGACGCCATAAAGGCTTCGTCGGGAGCTCTGTACAATATACCCGTATGCCGAACAGACGACCTAGCCTCCACAGTTGCTTTCGTCAAAGAGAGCGGACTTACCATTGCGGCACTTACCGAGAAGGCAAAAAATCTCTATACCGAAGCCGATTACAACTCGCCGGTAGCTCTTGTGCTTGGAGCCGAAGACCGTGGTATCAGCTCCGAGCTGCTCCGACTATGCGATACACAAGTAAAGATACCTATCGTAGGGCGGATAGAATCGCTCAATGTTTCGGTGGCAGCGGGTGTAGTCGTATATGAGGTAGTACGGCAGAGAAGTAGCGAGTAAAACTCTTCAATCAAGTACGAATAATAAAATAAAAACAGAAGAGGCGAAGACACTCACGTGTACTCGCCTCTTTTCAATCGTATGAGTTTATTTAAAGATTCTACTTCTTCACTATACGCTTCGTAGTGTCGTCGGCTCTGACGAGATAAACACCCGAAGGCAAATGCGAAATGTCTATACGGTCGGTATTGTATGCTCTGGCTACCTCTATACCGTATACATTATATATCGTTATATTTCTGACTATTTTATCGGCAGCGACACGGAGTATATTGTCGACGGGGTTCGGGTAGAATGATAACTCAGCCTGAGCGATCTCTACTCCCGAACTGGGACAGGTGTATGTGCCGTGAGTATCCGGTATCGAAGTTCCGTCTTTGTAGTATTGCAAACGCCAATTGCGGTCGAAAGCATTTTGGTTATTGGTGGCAAGCACAGTATCTTTTTGCGACGATGGACCGAGTAGGAGTTGTAGTTTGCCTACATCCAAACCATTTCTATCCGGAAGCTGGCAGTAAAGGTCGTCGAGTGCCTGAGTAGAGAGTTTATTGCCATAGCAATATATTGCATTTATCTGTCGGTTGTGTGCGATATCGAGCGAAGTAAGCAGGTTTTCGTTGCAATATAGCCATTCGAGCTCTGTATTGTGGCTGAGGTCTATCGACGCTATTCGGTTACTACGGAAATTGAGTATCTGCAAGAGCGGATTGTGTGTTACGTCGAGCGAAGTGAGCGTGTTCGAATGGCAACTGAGGAAAGTAAGCTCCGCACAGTGGCTGACGTCAAGCGAAGTGAGGCGGTTGCGGTAGCAACTGAACCTCGATAGCTTTGTATTCTTGCTCAAATCGAGCGAAGCAATGTTATTGTCGAAGCAGTGGAGTATACTTAACTTTTCGTTTTTCGTGATGTCAAGAGAATCGATATTGTTTTTATCGCAATAGAGTTCGGTCAGTTCCGTGCAGTGGCTGACGTCGATTCCTACTATACTTTCACCGTTTTCGTTGCAGTCGAATTGCTTTATTCCGCCATAGATTACCATGGTATCAGCTGCGACCTTGTATTTTTTCTTCCCTATCCAGAGATTTCCGACCGTGATAGTGCTATTTTCCGATCCGCTAACTATCTTTATGTGTGTTCCGTCGGCAAGAGCAGACATATCGAGAGCGATACTATCTACCGAAGCTTTCAGAGATAGCTTGATGTACTTGCTGGAGTCTACTGTCTGTGCCTCGGCGGTTACAATGGTCGTTAGCCCGATAGCGATGGCTAAGAGCGATAAAAATACTTTTTTCATACTAACTGTTTTTTAATTTATAACTACATTGATTTTAACGTTATAACTATCTGTTTATTTCGAGAAACTGACAGAAAATATCGGCAGCAAAGGTAACGAAAGTTTTCTTTGTTGCAAAAAAATAAGATTGTATCTTACGAAAATGTATGGTCAAGCCACTGCAAGATTGTCGCTACACATTGAAGCGGAAGTGCATAATATCGCCGTCTTGGACGACGTAGTCTTTGCCTTCGACCGATAGCTTACCCGCCTCACGCACAGCCGCCTCCGAACCGTAGGCAATATAATCTTCGTACTTGATTACTTCGGCACGTATAAACCCTTTCTCGAAGTCGGTATGAATCACTCCTGCACATTGAGGAGCTTTGCTACCGGCTCTGAAAGTCCATGCACGCACCTCATCGGCTCCGGCTGTAAGGAATGTACACAGGTCGAGCAGAGCGTAAGCCGACTTTATGAGGCGTGCCACTCCCGACTCTTGCAAACCGACTTCGGCGAGGAACATCTGACGTTCGTCGTAGTCGTCGAGTTCTGCTATTTCGGCTTCGGTCTTGGCAGCCAATACAAGCACTTCGGCATTTTCGTCACGGACAGCCTCACGCACAGCCTCTACATATTTGTTTCCCGATACGGCAGACTTCTCGTCGACATTGCAGACATACATCACGGGTTTGTCGGTAAGCAAAAAGAGTTCGCGGGCGATACGTTGCTCGTCTTTGGTGTCGAACTGCACGGTACGAGCCGAGAGTCCCTGTTCGAGAGCGGTTTTGTATTTCAGATATACCTCGTATGCAAGGCGAGCCTGCTTGTCGCCGCCCGTCTGAGCCTGTTTCTGCACTTTGGCAATACGGCTGTCGATGGTCTCGAGGTCGCGTATTTGCAGCTCCGCATCGATTATCTCTTTGTCTCTGACAGGGTCTACCGAGCCATCGACGTGAGTAATATTATTATCGTCGAAACAACGAAGTACATGGATAATAGCGTCTGTCTCGCGTATATTCGACAGAAATTTGTTGCCAAGCCCTTCGCCCTTGCTCGCTCCTTTGACAAGACCTGCGATATCGACTATCTCTACCGTCGTGGGTACGATGCGTTGCGGGTGGCAAATTTCGGCGAGCTTGTCGAGACGCTCGTCGGGCACGGTGATGACTCCTACGTTAGGCTCGATGGTACAAAAAGCGAAGTTTGCAGCCTGTGCCTTAGCGTTCGACAGACAATTGAACAAGGTCGATTTGCCGACATTCGGCAATCCTACGATTCCACACTGTAATGACATATTTTTATATATTATATTATTAAGTTTATACTATACGCTACGTTTAGCGACGTAGTATGATTCCACATCGCGAAGTTTCGAGTAAAAAGACATATATTTTTCGGTTTACGCAATCATATCCGAATACAAATATAGACATACTGAGAGGCAATATTATATATTTGATAAAAAAAACAGTCGTCTGTACTATGTTTTTTAGTAGTTGTACGATATTTGAGATACGATAGTTATACATTTCCGATTCGAGAAGTGTTTTTTGTACACTAAAAGATATAAAACAATATTGAAAGCATAGTAAATAACCTTACTCGATAGTAAAGCGGTCTTGCTTTGGAGTAAAGCAACATTACTTTGGAGTAAAGCAACCTTGATCGAGAGTAAAGCAACCTTACTCGAGAGTAAAGCAACCTTGCTCGAGAGCAAAGCAACCTTACTCTAAAGTAAAGCAACCTCGCTCGAGAGCAAAGCAACCTTGCTCTGGAGCAAAGTGACCTTACTTGAGAGGAAAGCGACCTCACCGAGCGACAAATCGACATCATTTGAACGTACGGAAGGTACGAAAATTCACTTAGAGTACTTTTTTGTAAATAAAACTTGTACATTACAACTATTATCGCCTTTTTTATACATACGGTAGACTACTTCGGAGCCTTCAGATATAAAAATATACCGATGGCAGTGAATATAATATTCGGCATCCAGATTGCGAGCAGCGAGGGCATAGAGCCATTGATGGCAAAGGTAGACGAAATAGTCGAAAACAACACGTATATGGCACTCAAAGCGATACCTACACCGAGGTGCAATCCCGTGCCGCCACGCACTTTACGAGATGCGAGCGACACTCCTATGAGAGTAAGTATAAGCGCTGCAAACGGCATTGCGAAACGATTGTTGTACTCGTTTTCGAACATTTGCGAGCCCGGTATTCCTCGTTCTTTCTGTCGGCGGAGGTAGCCGTAGAGTTTGGTATTGGTCATCTGAGGAGCGTCTTCTCCGCTGACAAAGAAATCCTGTGGATTCATCTTTATTACAGTGTCGAGGCTCTGCCCCATCGTCATTATCTCACGCATTCCTTTGAAGTCGCGTTTCACGTAATCGACCAAATGCCAGTGATACAAAGAGTCCATCTGTGCGTTGCGAGCCGTGAGCCTCGAAACGAGCTTTTTATCCTCGAATCGCTCGAGCGAGAAGTTGTATCCTTGATTGATAGTCTCTTCGTAACGTTCGAAATATATTATAACACCCGGCTCAAGCTCCATTTGTACGTTGTACACAAGCTCGGAGCGGAATTTTTTGTAATATTTGTCCTCGAAATCGAGTCGCGTCTTGTTCGACGCCGGTATGATATAGCCGCCCAAAATGAACGACATAAGCCCTATAATGGTCGCCGATATAAAATATGGCACCATCAGGCGTCGGAAGCTCATCCCTGTCGACAATATGGCTATTATCTCCGTGTTGTATGCCATCTTGGAGGTAAAAAATATTACAGATATGAAGGCAAATAGAGGAGTGAGCAGGTTGGTAAAAAACGGGATAAAGTTGAAGTAATAATCGACTATGATAGCACGCATCGGGGCGTTGTTTTCGGAGAAATCGTCGACCTTCTCGGCATAGTCGAACACTACGCTTACCGATATTATCAGCACGATAGACACGAAAAACGTACTCAAATATTTTTTAATAATGTATCTATCGAGAATAGAGAAGTATTTTGCGCTTTTTATACTGCTCGCCGCTCCCACTACGAGCGATTTCGTTTTAGCCGATATGGTGGTGTATGTATTTTTGAGTCTATCGTTCATACTTGGTATATATATTATTTATTTACAGCCTACGCATAGTTTTTTCTGCCATCTCCTTGTACCAGTCGCCGAAAGTACCGTCTACAATTCGTTGCCTTGCCTGACGCACCAACCGCAAGTAGAAAGCAAGGTTGTGTATCGAAGCTATCTGCATAGCCAATAGCTCACCCGCAACAAACAGATGCCGAAGATAAGCCTTCGTGTATTGCTCGTCGACAAAACAACCTGTCCCTTCCTGTATCGGCGAAAAGTCTGTAGCCCACTTCCGATTCTTGAAGTTGATGATACCCTCTTCGGTAAATATCATTCCGTTGCGACCGTTGCGCGTCGGCATAACGCAATCGAACATATCCACGCCGCGTGCTATATTTTCGAGGATATTGGCAGGAGTACCCACTCCCATCAGGTAACGCGGACGGTCTTCGGGCAGAATGCCGTTTACGAGTTCTACCATCTCGTACATCTTCTCTGTGGGTTCACCTACGGCAAGCCCTCCGATAGCATATCCTTCGGCGTCGAAGCCTCGCACAAACTCGGCAGACTGTCGGCGGAGGTCTTCGTAGACACAGCCTTGTACAATGGGGAAAAATGTCTGCGAATAACCGTATTTCGGCTCGGTCTCTAAAAAATGTCCGTAGCCGCGTGCCAGCCAGCGATGTGTTCTCTCCATCGAGAAGCGGGCATAGTCGTAGTCGGCATTGCCGGGAATACATTCGTCGAAAGCCATCACAATATCGGCTCCGATAGTTCGCTGAATATCGACGACATTCTCGGGAGTAAAGAGATGACGCGAGCCGTCGATATGGCTCTGGAAGGTAACGCCCTCTTCTTTGATTTTACGTGTACCTGCAAGCGAAAACACCTGATAGCCGCCACTGTCGGTAAGTATTGGTCTATCCCAGCCGTTGAAGCGGTGAAGCCCCCCCGCCTGCTCCATTATCTCCAGTCCGGGACGCATAAAGAGATGATACGTATTGCCCAATATTATCTGAGCATCTATATCTCTACGCAGCTCCTGCATATGAACCGCTTTGACAGAGCCCACCGTGCCTACGGGCATAAAAATCGGAGTCTGTATCTCTCCGTGCTCGGTCGTTATCCGCCCTGCTCTCGCCTGTGTCTGTGTATCTTTGTATTCTAAATCGAATGTCATCTATATTATGTATAAATATTGTATGGTAAAAACGAAATGCAAAAATACTCCTTTTCGGGTAGATATTATCAATATATGCAAAAAGTCTATTCGGCAGAGGCGATGAACGCACAATACTTTTCTTGCAAAAATCGAATAGCTCCTACGCATATCGATATTTTTGGTTATTTTTGCAATGGCAATAATCGCACCGCCTTACAACAGCGAATGCATTAATTTTTGAACTAATAGATAGACTTTTATGAAACAGATACTGACAATAGCCAAAAAAGAATTCCGTAGTTTTTTCGGTTCCATACTCGGATATATCGTACTCGCCATTTTTTTGCTCGGCGGGGCACTTTTTTTGTGGATTTTTCCCAATCAATACAACATCATCGATAGCGGATACGCTGCATTAGACGGGCTTTTTGCCATTACGCCATATCTATTTCTGTTTCTGTGTCCGGCGATAACAATGCGTAGTTTTGCCGAAGAGCGTCAGCAGGGCACGCTCGAACTGCTTCTGGCACGTCCCGTCTCGAAACGCCGTATAGTAACGGGCAAGTCGCTCGGCAGCTGGGCGATAGTGATTGTGGCACTGCTCTTTGTGCTGGTATGGTATGTGTCGGTGTCGATGTTGGCAAGTCCTAAAGGCAATGTCGATAGCGGTGCGTTCTGGGGCTCTATGCTCGGGCTGTTGTTTCTGTCGGCTATCTATATCGCGATAGGTATTTTCTCGTCGTCGATAACGGGCAATCAGATCTTTGCGTTTGTCCTCGGAGCTACGATGTCGTTCGTTATGTTCAAAGGCTTCGACTTCGTCGGTCTGCTCTTTGTCAAAGGCAATGTAACCGATCTTATCTCAGCACTCGGTATCAACTACCACTACAAATCGATATCACGCGGAGTAGTCGATAGCCGCGATGTGGTCTATTTCTTGGTAGCTACGTTCGTATTTATCTACGCTACCATAGCGGTACTGAATAGAAAAGGAAGGTAAGCTAAACCTACCTAAACCCAATACATAACTATGCTCATACTGAAAGCATCGGCGGGGAGTGGCAAGACGTACAATCTGGCTATGCAGTTTATTCTGAGGCTGGTCGTCGAGGGCGATGAGGCTTTTCGGCATATCCTTGCCGTTACGTTCACCAAAGATGCTACCGCCGAGATGAAGCTTCGGATACTGGCCGACCTCTACTCTATCGCCAACGGAAGTAACCAATCGCTCATAGACAACATAAAGCGGGAATTGCCCGGCAGACGCTCCATCACCGACGAACAGATAAAGGCGGTGGCAGGCAGGGCACTGTTAAAGATACTGCACGACTACGGCAATTTCAACGTAGGCACCATCGACAGCTTCTTCCAGCGGGTACTACGCAATCTTGCCCGCGAACTCGGCAAAGGCTCTCGGTTCAACATCGACCTGAACGACATCAAAGCCGTAGCAGAGGCGGTCAGGGAAGTAATAGCACAGGCACATAACGACACCGTTCTGCTCGATTGGCTCGAGAGTTTCGTAAACGATAAAATATCCGAAGAGAAGACGTGGAACGTCGAAAGAGAACTCAGGATTTTCGGACTCAATATCTTCAACGAAGTTTATCAGACACAGCAACACAACATCATACGCCTTCTAGAGGAGAATCCCGATATCTTCAAAGAAAAAATCGCGGAATACAAAAAAATAATAAACCATTTCGAGAGCTATTTGAAGAGGAAAGCCGACGAATTTTTCACACTGTCTGCCGAATACGGTATCGTAGCAGAAACATTCAACCGCAAAACCGTATTCAACCACTTCAAGAAGTTTGCCGATAAGGACTTCGATTTCGAGGCGGGTAAGATGGTTCTTGATGCGTTGGAAGACTACGGTAGCTTGGTAACCAAGTCGAACCCCGAGCGAAACACCCTACTGCCCGTGATGGAGAGGGTTTTCCACCCGCTGCTGAAAGAGACCGAAGAGTTCAGAGAACGGTATATGGCAAGGTATCTGGCAGCAAAACTGTGTTTGAAGAATATCTTTAATCTGGGACTTTTGAGCTACATATCGAAAGAGATAGACCGACAGAGCCGCGAAAACAACCGTTTTATGCTCAAAGACACAGCTATGGTGCTCAATGCGATGATCAACCCCGAACACGATTTTTCGTTCGTATACGAAAAGATAGGAGCCGATGTTCGCAATGTGATGATAGACGAATTTCAGGACACGTCGTGGTTGCAGTGGCAAAACTTCAAAGCTCTGCTTGCCGACATCACAGCATCGGGACGATTTTCGTTGCTGGTAGGCGACGTCAAACAGAGCATCTACCGATGGCGCAACGGCGACTGGCGGATACTGAATAATATCGAAGACGAGATTCGCCACGCCGAGACAAGGGTATTGGATACCAACTGGCGTAGTGCCCGCAACATCGTCGAGTTCAACAACGACGTTTTCGGCAAGATGGCTCAGATGCTACCCGAAAAGTTCCGAAGCACGTATGGCAGTCTGCCTTACAATCCTTTCGAGAAGGCATACGGCGATGTGCGACAGCATGCTGCAAAGACTGCAGACGAAGGCTTCGTATCGGTAGGGATATACGACCGTGACGACGAGGCTCTCGATATGCTCGGCAAAACACTCGACACGCTTGCCCGCAAAGGATACCCCGCCGAAAAGATATGCGTGCTCTGTCGTACCAACAAAGAGGTTCGGCAGGTTGCCGATTTTCTGGCAAAAAGCGAACCCGAGGACAAAACATACAAGAATGTCGTATCCGACGAAGCCTTCTTGCTCTCGTCGTCGCCCGCCGTACAGCTCATAGTAGCCGTTATGCAAGTAATCGATAACCCGCAAGATAAGGTAGCTGCATACGAAGTCGGTTTCATCGGTAAGACGCTGGGGCTACCCTCTGTCGATTGGAGAGCCGAACTCTCCGACTACGGGCTGAAATCTCTGTACGAGACCGCTATGACGATAATAAGCCTCTCGGGCATACGCCGTATAGAGGGACAAGCCGGATACCTATACGCGTTTATGGATTATCTGATGAGCTATCAACAAGACAACAACGCCGACATATCCGACTTCGTAAGATACTGGAACGACGAACTGAGCCGAAAAACCGTCGGTAGCAGCTCAATAAAAGGTATAAGGGTGATGACGATACACAAATCGAAGGGGCTCGAGTTCGACACGGTGATAATACCTTTTCTGGAAGAAGATATGCACCGAACCAACACCTCTTCCATAGTCTGGTGCGGAGCGAAGGATAAGCCGTTCGACCTGCCGGTATTCCCCATAGAGTACGACAAACGTATGGAGCGGTCTGTGTTTAGAGACGATTTTATAGACGAAACCATTATGTTGCTGATGGACAGCCTCAACGTCTTTTATGTAGCCTGTACTCGTGCAGTGAATAATCTGTTTATCTTCGCCAAAAGAGCCTCTGGCGAGACGAAAAAAATACGTATCGAACAGTTGTTGCAAGAATCTGTCGCTCTCGACGACGACACTTTCGCCTCGGGCAATCTGTCGGATTATAACACATCGGCAGGCAGCAGCAGTGTACCCGACGACAATCCGTTCAAGAACCCCTATTCGGAGACGGTACGGGCGGGTTTCGATATCCAAAACGGCACATTGGACAAGACGCTCTTCATACAGTCCAACTCGTCGCGTGAGTTTATACTCGGACAAGACGGCGAGACGAGCCCTTTCGTCTTGGAGGGTAACATAATGCACAGCATATTCTCGGCTATCGACACAGCCGACGATGTAGATAGTGCCGTTCGTAGTCTGGTATACAAGGGGATAATAACCGACAGCGACAGTCGGTATTACGTGTCGGCAGTGTCCGAGGCTATTGCCAATCCGTTAGTTGCCGAGTGGTATTCGGGACAGTACAAGACCCTCAACGAACAGACAATAATCTCCAAAACAGCCGACAACCGACCGACTGCCAGCCGTCCCGACAGGGTAATGATAGACGGAAGGCGGGCAATAGTGGTCGATTATAAGTTCGGGCAACCGCAGGCAACCCACCGAAGACAGATAGTGCATTATATGTCTCTACTCGAAAAGATGGGATACTCAGTAGAGGGGTATCTGTGGTACGTAAAAGCAAACAATATAGAGAGGGTTTTGTTGTAAACAACTCAAACACATTAAATTCCACGACATAGTGATATACATTCAACTTTTCTATACCTTCTTCAAAATCGGATTGCTCGGCTTCGGCGGTGGCTATGGGATGTTGTCGCTCATACAGTTTGAAATAGTGGAGCACTACCATTGGCTTACGGTATCGCAATTCACCGATATTGTGGCTATATCGCAGGCTACTCCGGGACCCATCGGTATCAACTCGGCTACATTCGTAGGTTTTTCGGTTGCAGGCATCTTAGGAGCAATAGTAGCTACTATCGCCGTCGTAACACCCTCATTCATACTAATGTATCTGCTCATATACATATTCAATCGATATCGCGACAATATATACACGAAATCGATACTTTCCGTGATGCAATACGTTGTAATCGGCCTTATTGCTTCTGCTGCAGTACTTTTAGTGAATACCGAGACATTCGGTAGCAAATACACCGATATATTTTCGTGGTCGATGCTGATTTTGTCATTCGTAGCGATGTGGCGGCTGAAAGCCAATCCCATACTTATGCTTGTAATCGGAGCTATTGCAGGCTGGCTTATACACTTATAAAAATTGCAACTATTGGCAGATTCGATTAAAAATAAAATTTTGTAGAACAAAAAAAATATATTACCTTTGCACTCCACATTTTGAAAGCACATATAGTTATTAACTATTTAATATATAAGTGAATTTATGAAGAGGACATTTCAGCCGTCGAATAGAAAGCGTAAAAACAAACACGGATTCAGAGAAAGAATGGCGTCTGCCAACGGACGCAGAGTACTTGCCGCACGCAGAGCTAAGGGAAGGAAGAAGCTTACCGTATCCGACGAATACACTATGAAAGCGTAAGCTTTCCGTATTAGATATTATATCAATTACAAAAGAGTGGAGGCTCTCGACGGTCTTCGCTATTTTTGTATCTACTCAAGTGGTCATATAAAAAATATTAGTTGGACTTCGGTACTATTTTTTATAACTTTGCACACTGTAATTTTTAGATAAAAGGCAGTATAGGCAGAACATATAATTTTCTTATTATTAAAGCAATAAACAAGAGAATTATTTGTTTTTGTTTTATTGGTAAATCAGCTAAAATATTGATAATATGTCGGAAACAAAGTATATTTTTGTAACAGGAGGAGTAGCCTCGTCGTTGGGAAAGGGTATTATTTCTGCGTCGTTGGGTAAGTTGTTGCAGGCTCGCGGTTATCGTGTTACTATTCAGAAGTTCGACCCGTATATAAATATCGACCCCGGTACACTAAATCCTTTCGAACACGGCGAATGCTATGTTACGGCAGACGGTACCGAGACCGACCTCGACCTTGGGCATTACGAGAGGTTTCTAAACATACAGACACAGCGCGTAAACAACGTTACCAGCGGGCGAATCTATCAGGAGGTGATAAACAAAGAGCGTCGTGGCGACTACCTCGGCACTACCGTGCAGGTAATCCCCCATATTACGAACGAAATAAAGGAGAATATCCTCTATCTCGGCAATTCGGGCGATTTCGACTTTGTCATTACCGAAATAGGCGGTACTGTCGGCGATATCGAAAGTCTTCCTTTTATAGAGAGTATCCGTCAGTTGCGTTGGGAGATGGGCAGAAACTGCATCAACATACATCTTACATACGTACCTTACCTCAAAGCAGCGGGAGAGCTCAAGACTAAACCTACACAGCACTCCGTCAAAGAGTTACAGCAAGAAGGGGTGCAACCCGACATTATCGTTCTCCGTACCGAACACCCTATTTCGCAGCAGATGAGGCACAAAGTGGCACTTTTCTGCAACGTCGAGTACGATGCCGTTATCGAGAGTGCCGATATGAAGACCATCTACGAAGTGCCTATCCGTATGCAAGAGGAGGGACTCGACCGTATAGTTCTGCGTAAGCTCGGTATCGAAGATACCCGCAAAGCGGAGATGGACGACTGGAATATGTTTCTGAACAAACTCAAAAATGCTCATCGTAGTGTCCGTATCGGGCTGGTGGGCAAGTACGTGCGTCTATCGGATGCATATAAGTCGATAATAGAGAGTCTTATACACGCCTCTGCCTACAACGACCGCAAGCTCGATCTCCGACTAATTCTCTCCGAAGATATCACACGCGACAACGCTAAGGAAAAACTCGCCGACCTCGACGGTATCATCATTGCTCCCGGTTTCGGCGAACGCGGTATGGAGGGTAAGATAGAGGCGGCTCGGTATGCTCGCGAAAACAATATCACCTGCCTCGGTATTTGTTTCGGTATGCAGTGTATGGCGATAGAATTTGCCCGCAATGTATTGGGGCTTGCCGACGCACATTCTACCGAAGTGGCTGAGAATACCTCCAATCCGGTGATAGATATTATGGAAAGTCAGAAAAATGTGGTAGATATGGGCGGAACAATGCGTCTCGGCTCTTTCGAGTGCCGCCTCAGAGCCAACACCAAGGTGCACCGCATATACGGCTCGGATACTATATTCGAACGACACAGACACCGCTACGAATTTAACTCCGATTACGCCGAACGCTTCGAGCGTAACGGTATGGTGCTGTCGGGGTCGAACCCAAAGACAAACCTGACTGAGATAATCGAGCTTGCCGACCCGAAACATTGGTACATAGGCGTACAATTCCACCCCGAATACAGTTCGACGGTGCTTCGTCCGCACCCGTTGTTTATCGACTTTATACGCAATTCTATACATTAATCATTACTATCGATTATACTAAAACTCCGTTTTATCCCTAAATCACAATTTAATCGTACTTTTGTCCGTTAAAAAATTATTATTACAAAAAGGGAACAATATGGATAAACAGGGAAAAATACTTTGGGTCGACGACGAAATAGATCTTTTGCAGTCTTACTTCATCTTCCTTGCCGACAAAGGCTATGAGGTCGAAAAGACTACAAACGGTATAGATGCCATCGAGCTCATCAACAACAACCAGTTCGATATAATATTTCTCGATGAAAATATGCCGGGGTTATCGGGGCTCGATACTTTATCGCAGATAAAGCAGAATAAGCCAAATCTACCGATAGTGATGATAACCAAAAGCGAAGCTGAAAATATAATGGACTTAGCTATCGGCAAACAGATAGCCGATTTCCTCACCAAACCGGTCAATCCCAGTCAGATACTACTCGTACTAAAAAAACATCTACATCAAAACGCTATTGTAAAAGAGCAAACCAACTCGGCATATAGCAGCGAGTTTATACAGATAAACAATCAAATATCGGAAGCCAACTCCGATGAAGATTTCTTCGAACTATACAAACAGCTAACCTACTGGGATTTACGACTCGACCAGACGCAAAACGAACTCTACAACATACTGATGTCGCAAAAAGAAGAAGCCAATTTCGCTTTTTCGAAATACATATCGAAAAACTATCTCAGCTGGTTTGCTTCGCCCGATAGTCGCCCGACTATGTCGCCCGATATATTTAAGAAACAGATATTTCCACTGCTCGATGGTGGCGAGAAAGTGTTTTTGATAGTAATAGACAATTTCCGCTACGACCAGTGGAAAATGGTCCAGCAGATATTGGAAGAGTTCTATACCATTGAAAAAGAGATACTATACTATTCCATACTGCCCACCACCACCCAATACGCTCGAAACGCTCTGATGTCGGGGCTTATGCCGCTGCAAATCAAAGAGATGTATCCGCAATATTGGTTCGACGACAACGAAGAGAACGGTAAAAACTTGTATGAAGACAAACTAATTGAACTATTGCTGCAAAGATATCGTAAAAATATAAGCTTCTCTTACAATAAGATAGCAAGTATACCCGAAGACGGCAAGCTAATCGAGAAACTACCTCAACTAAAAGACAATCAGCTAAATGTCTGTGTACTGAACTTTATCGATATGCTATCTCATACCCGTACGGAAATGAAGGTTATGAAAGAGATAGCCAATACGGAAACGGCATATAGAGCCCTATCGGTCAATTGGTTTAGATATTCGCCTATAATGCAGTTGTTCAAAGAACTATCTGTAAGCGGCTACAAAGTAATAATCACTACCGACCACGGCACCGTACAGGTAAATAAACCGATAAAAGTGATAGGCGATAGAAACACCTCTACCAACCTACGTTATAAGGTAGGTAAAGCCCTTAATTACAATAAAAACGAGGTATTCGACATCACCAATCCGCAAAAAGCTATGCTACCAAGCCCCAATGTAAGTTCTACATATATATTCGCTAAAAACAGGAACTTCATGGCTTATCCAAACAATTTCAACTATTATTCTACATATTTCAAAGACTCTTTCCAACACGGCGGTATATCGCTCGAAGAGATGGTAGTACCATTTGCTGTGCTTAACGGTAAGGGGTAGCACACAGAAAAACACTGTAAACAAGTAAATTACAATAAAAACATAAAACGCAAAATAGTAAGATATGAAAAAAATTATCACAATCGTCGCAGCAGCACTCCTCGTGGCGGCATGCAGCAAGACAAATCTGAAAATCGAAGGTGTAATAGCAGACAATCGCTTGGATAACAAGACAGTATATCTGACCGATATTGATATGACTCACCTCGACAGCACAGAGATAAAAAAAGGCAAATTCTCTTTCAAATGTAGGGTAGATACTCCTAAAATAGTAACTCTGCAGATAGATATGAATCAGGATGAGCCTATTGAGAGGCAAATAATACTCGAAAGCGGACAGATAAATATAAAAATCGGAGCCGACAACGAAATAGATGTCTCGGGAACTAATCTAAACGATATATACTCAGACTTTTGGAAGCAAAATAAACTGCTCGACAAAAAGTACGAAAATGCGCTGAATATCTCTGAAAAAGCAGCAGCAGAGGTAGATAAAGAGTATGTCGAACTTGGCTACAACTTTGCCCGCAACAACCCTAAAAATATTGTAGGAAAAATAGCGTTCCTATCGGCATATTGGGGAATGTCAATCGCTCAGCGAGAAGAAATAATATCGCTACTCGACGACAACTTCAAGACCGACAAGAAGATAGCAAAGATTATCTCTAATATCGAGCAAGAAAAGAAAGCGTCTGTCGGACAACCTTTTATAGATTTTTCTGCCAATGACATCAATGGCAAAGAGGTGAAACTTAGCTCCCTCGTAGGGCAGACCGACTATCTGCTTATCGATTTCTGGGCTTCGTGGTGCGGTCCATGCCGAAAGGCATTACCATCACTCAAAGCATTGTACGACAAATACAAAGGCAAAAAGTTCGATATTATCGGGGTATCGCTCGACAGTAAAAAAGAAGATTGGACGGGAGCAATCGAAAGATTCCAGCTGAAATGGACAAACATATCAGACCTCAAACATTGGGATAGCTACCCTGCCCGACTATACGCTATAAGCTTTATTCCCAATACTATACTACTCGACAAAGAGGGGAAAATTGTAGGTCGCAACCTACACATCAATGAAATAGAAGATATTCTGAATCAAAAATAATTAATCACTAAATAAAAAAGTAAGTTTATGAAGAAAATATTTGGCTTAGTACTTATAGTCGCTTTAATAACGGCATGTAGCAGTAAAACGGACGAAATGTCGTTGGCTTCTATGGATGCAAAAATGTCGGCAGACGAATATATTGCCGAAGACACGGCATTGAATACCGGAGGTTCACAAGCCTCTATCGATATCGAACCTCAAATAATCAAGACAGGTCGTATCTCGATAGAGACTTCAAATGCAGCTCAAACCAAATCGCTTATATACAAATATATAGGAAAATTTGGGGGACGTATATCAGGTGAAAGCAGATCTACATACGACGATATCACTACATATATTATATCGGTGCGTATACCTGCCAAAAACTTCGACGCCATGCTCGATAGCATATCGAAAAGCGGTGACAACGTACAAGATATGTCGATAGACTCACAAGACGTTACCGAAGAATATATCGATATAACGGCTCGCCTAAAGACCAAAAAGGAACTCGAAGCTCGTTATCTTGAGTTGCTTAAAAAAGCAAATAAGGTAGAGGAAATCGTTTCTATCGAAAAAGAGATTGGAAACCTACGCTCCGATATAGAGAGTATCGAGGGACGGCTCCGATATATGAATAATGCAGTGGCATATAGCACTTTGGATATATCTTATTATGAACACGCTAAGACATTCGGCAATAAAATTGTAGATGCCTTCAAAGCTGGCTGGCAGGTAATAATCTACATACTAATGGCAATAGTGAAACTATGGGCTATACTTTTATTGGTAGTAGCGATCATTATCATTATTATAAGAGTGAGATGTCGACGCAAAGCCAGACAAAATAACAGATAATGAATGAAATACTGAAATATTTTCCAACTCTTACAGAGCAGCAGACACGGCGGTTTGCTGCCCTGTTTGATTTATATGCCGACTGGAATACAAAAATCAATGTCATATCTCGTAAAGATATCGAAAACTTATACTTACATCATGTCTTACACTCATTGGCAATAGCTAAGATATTGCCCTTCAAGAAAGGAACAAGTATTATCGATGTCGGTACGGGAGGAGGTTTTCCGGCTATCCCATTGGCTATCATATTTCCCGAATGCACGTTCTGTTTGCTCGATTCGGTGGCAAAAAAGATAAAAGTAGCTCAAGAGGTAGTATCGGCATTAAATCTGCGTAACTGTACTTTTTCTCATAGTCGTATCGAAGATGAAAAACGTACGTTCGACTTTGTAGTTTCGCGTGCAGCAATGTCGCTGCCCGACTTGGTACGATTATCGTCGAAAAACATTGCAACAACGCAGCAAAACGCTCTACCAAACGGGATTATATGCCTCAAAGGGGGCGATTTACACGCCGAGATACAGCCGTATAAAAATATTGTAAGTGTATACAATCTAAGCGATTTCTTCGAAGAAGATTATTTCTCCACCAAAAAAGCAATATATCTGCCAATAGATAACAGCCGAAAAAAAGTATGACAATTATACAGATACTCCATTGGGTATGATTTTTTATATTACTTTTGTGCAAATTATTACACTCAACAACTAAAAAACACATACTAAGAAATGAAGAAAAAAACATTAATCTTACTACTCGGAGTTATTGTACTGCTCGTATTGTGGGCAGTATCGGGTTATAATGGAATGGTAAACGCAGAGGTAACAGTCGACCAAGAATGGTCTAACGTAGAGACTCAGTATCAACGACGTAACGACCTGATAGGGAATCTGGTAGCTACCGTAAAAGGATACGCCGAACACGAAAAGACCACTCTTAGCGAGGTAATAGCTGCACGTGCAGCCGCCACACAAACGACTATCAATGCACAAGATCTCACTCCCGAAAAGATGCAACAGTTTCAGCAGGTACAGGGGGAATTGTCGTCGGCTCTCGGTCGCCTTTTGGTATCGGTAGAGCGTTATCCCGAGCTAAAAGCCAATCAGAATTTCCTCGAACTACAATCGCAACTCGAAGGCACCGAAAACCGAATACAGGTAGCACGTCAGCGATACAACGAGACGGCAGGAGTCTACAACAAGAAAATCAGGAAATTTCCAAACAATATACTTGCCGGTATATTTGGCTTCGACAAAAAGCCCTTCTTCGATGCCGACCCTGAAGCAAGTAAAGCTCCAAAAGTAGAATTTTGATATAAAAATCAACGCCCCAAAGACTGCTCTCGCATAAAGGGCAGTTTTTATTTGCTGTTTATAAAGAATTAGGCTCTCCCATATCGGAAGAGCCTAAAACTTCAAATCAAATAAGACTATCTAAATTAGATAACGCCTTGTTCGAGCATTGCGGTAGCAACTTTCATAAAGCCTGCTATGTTTGCACCCTTTACGTAGTTGATATAGCCTTTTTCTTCGCCATATTTGAGGCAAGCATTGTGGATAGACTCCATAATCTGATGCAGTTTGGCATCTACCTCTTCGCTTGTCCAAGAGAGGTGTGCTGCGTTCTGAGTCATTTCGAGACCCGAAGTAGCTACACCACCTGCGTTCACTGCTTTACCGGGAGCAAACGGCAGTTTGTGGTCTTGGAAAGTCTTGATAGCTTCAGGAGTACAACCCATATTAGAAACTTCGGCAACCAACTGTACTTTGTTTGCAATCAAAGTCTTAGCGTCTTCTTCGTTGAGTTCGTTCTGGAAAGCACAAGGCAGAGCTATGTCGCAAGGGATAATCCATACTTTTTTGCCTTTTATGAATTTGCTTTCTTTGGCAAACTTCTTGGCAAACGGTTCTACTATGTTTTGGTTCGAAGCACGGAGTTCGAGCATATAGTCTATCATTTCGTTGGTCATACCGTTAGGTACTTCTACGCAACCGTCGGGACCCGACAGACCGATAACTTTAGCTCCGAGTTGAGTAGCTTTCTGAGAAGCACCCCAAGCAACGTTACCGAAACCGGAAACTATTACGCGCTGTCCTTTTATGGATTTTTTGAGTTTTTTCAGCATGTGGTCTACAAAGTAGAGTGCACCGTAACCTGTTGCTTCGGGACGAATAAGCGAACCACCCCAGTTGATACCCTTACCTGTGAGTACACCTGTGTTGTATTCGCGAGCAAGTTTCTTGTACATACCGTACATATAACCGATTTCACGACCGCCTACTCCAACGTCGCCTGCAGGAACGTCTGTGTCGGGACCGATATGATGCCACAATTCGAGGATGAATGCTTGGCAGAAACGCATTATTTCGGCATTGGATTTGCCAACCGGGTCGAAGTCAGAGCCACCCTTGCCACCGCCCATAGGCAGTGTAGTAAGAGCGTTTTTGAAAGTCTGTTCGAAGCCCAAAAACTTCAACATCGACAAGTTAACAGCTTTGTGAAAACGGATACCGCCTTTGTAAGGTCCGATAGCTGCATTGAACTGTACACGATAACCGATGTTCGACTGAACTTCGCCTTTGTCGTCAACCCAGTCTACACGGAAAGTGAAGATTCTGTCGGGTTCCACCATACGTTCGATGATTTTTGCCTTTGCAAATTCAGGGTGTTTGTTGTAAACCGGTTCAACAGATTCCAATACTTCGTGTACTGCTTGTAAGTACTCTTTTTCACCGGGATGTTTTGCCTCCAATGAGGCCATAATCTTTTTTACGTCCATAATAACAATGATTTTTTTAATATGTTTTTATTTAAAATATTATGCAACAACAACTTATACAACTATAAGACTTCTTGTATAATAGTCCACAAAGTTAATTAATAGTCTATGAATAAACAAATAAAAATCGATAGTTTTTTCAGAGAAAACAAATATATTTTACTCGTGGTGATAAGGCAGACCTGCTATTATGGTGAAAGCACGATAAAGTTGCTCTGCAAAAATGGCTCTTACTATCTGGTGAGAAAATGTCATCTTAGACAGAGATATACGCGAATCGGCTCTATCGTATACTTCGTTAGAAAAGCCATAAGCTCCGCCAACGACGAACGTAATATTGCGAGAAGCAGTCTGCCGTCGCTCAAGCCATTCGGCGAACTGCCTCGAGGTGAAGCTATCGCCTTTATCGTCGAGAATAGCTACAAACTCACTGTCGTCGATAAAACTAATAATAGACCTGCCTTCCTCCGATTTCTGCACCTCGACAGAATATTTTTTCTTGGCACCGGGTACTATTTTTACCGTTATATCGATGTTTTTTATACGTTTCAGATAGTCGTCGACTATGCCGGATATTCTATCGTCTACGGTTTTTCCTACAAAAAGTATTTTTATCTTCATATACAGCTATTTACTCGAATTTTATAGACTTGGCAGGCAATATCTTAGAAATCATCTGAGATGGGAGCACCATTATAAGTATTGAGAATAAAAACACCGACAAATTCAGAACTATCAGCAAACGGAAGTCGATATGTACGGGCACAAACGAAGTATAGTAATACTCGGGATTTAACGGCACAATATGCAGAAAATGTTGTAAAACGACAATCGAAAAACCTATGATATTGCCCCATACCATACCTCGCCCGACAAAAAACATTGCACTGACAACGAATACCTTACGTATTTCTTTGTCCTTCATTCCCAGAGCTTTGAGTATGCCTATCGTCTGTGTCTTTTCGAGTATTATAATAAGCAACCCCGACACTATATTGAAGCCCGCTACCGCTAACATTAGCACTATAACTATGTATGCGTTGATGTTTAGCATATCCAACCAATTGAATATCTGTGGGTATACCTCTTTGATAGACTGTACGTCGTATATAATTTTGCTATCGTCGAATTTATTGCCGACAATCTGCCGTATATGGTCAGTTATAGGGTCTAATCGGTCGAAATCGGTGATAGTTATTTCGAGTGAACTTATGTAGTGCCGACTCCAACCGTTGAGTTCTTGTAATACTTGTGAGTTGCAGAGGGCAAATAAGTCGTCGAACTGCGAGAAAGTAGTAGAATATATCCCCGATATTATAAATTTTCGTCCTCTTACTTGTTGCTGAAAGAAATAAGCTGAAACATCATCTCCTACTTTAAGATTCAACGACTTAGCTATGTTGCTCGAAACGATAATGTTGTTTCTGTTATCGCTATTCGATAGGTCGGGCACACTGCCTTCAACAATATTTTTACGAAAAAAACTCCAATCGTAGTCTCTATCTACTCCCTTGAATATTATACCTTTAAAATCATCGTCGGTCTTTACTATTCCAGGTTTAGTGACTACCTTCGCTACTCTATTTATGCCATTTATAGTCGTTATCTCAGCTAATGTATTGTCGTCGATAGATATAGGCGAGCGTTCGAACGACGAAGAACTGCTTCCATACGAAAATATCTGAATATGAGAACCAAAGCCTACTACCTGAGACGTAACCTCTCTTTTGAAACCTATTACTACACAGACAGATATAATCATCACCGATAACCCTACAGCGATACCGAATGTCGCTATATTGATGTTAGACTTCCTATGCGACTTATTGCCAATGTCGCTATATGTGATACGTTTTGCAAGTAGATATGAGAGGTTCATGCTCTGTGTTCAACAATCGGTATATTAATCATTTACATTTACTCTGTGCAACAATGAACTATCGCCATAACTTAAGAATCGGAAGTCGTTGTTTAAAGCAAAGTCATAGATACTCTTCATGTTGTCGCTACCCACGAAAGCCGACACCAACATCAACAGAGTACTACGGGGTTGGTGAAAGTTTGTAATTAGTTTATCGACTATTCTAAACCTAAATGTAGGCACTATCATTATTTGGGTTTTTGCAATAATCGACTTCAGCTTTTCTCTTGACAGATAATCGATTATCTCTTGCAAAGCCTCTACTACCGACAATCGGCAGACATCGTAGTATGCCTCCCATTGCGATACATTCAAGTCGGGAGCCGACCGATTCGTTTTTATATGGCATCCAATGTAATACAGGCTTTCCAGTGTTCGCATCGAGGTAGTACCCACTGCCACGATATGCCCGAGATGCTGCATTATATCATACAAAGTATCAAGCTTCACCTCGAATATTTCGGTATGCATAGTATGATTGGCAATATTTTCTGTCTTCACGGGCTGGAACGTACCCGCTCCTATATGTAGAGTCAGTTCGCTACTGCCGATACCTTTACTATGTAAGTCGCTAATAATCTTTTCGGTAAAATGTAACCCTGCGGTAGGGGCAGCTACCGACCCCAAGTTTTTGGCAAATGTAGTCTGATATCCGACCATATCTGCCTCGGTTGTACGGCGGTTGAGGTAAGGCGGTATCGGCAACTCGCCCATATACTGCAAGATACGGGCAAAAGTGATATTCGGATTGTCCCACGAAAAAACCACGATATTATTCATATTGTCGATTCGCTCCACATAACGAACTTCGAAAGTCGTCGACTCGCCGTCGATTATTACCTCTCGACACAATACTTCGTCTTTCCACCGACGCAGATTACCGACCATCACTTTCCAAAGACACGAATCGGTCGACGAAAACGACCGCCCATAATCGCTTGGTTCATAAGGCTCTAAACAAAACACTTCGATAACAGCTCCGGTAGACTTAACAAAATGTAGGCGTGCCTGTATCACCTTTGTATTGTTGAATATCAAGAAGTCGTCTGTTGCAAGTAGCTGAGGCAGAGCAGAAAAACATTGTTTTGTAATACCCTCTCCATCAAAATGCAACAGAAGCGACCCACCTCGCTCTGCAAGAGGATATTTAGCTATCTTTTCGGTAGGTAGCTGATATTCAAATTCGTTTATATCGAGATTTACCGGCATCGCTTTATGTACGGAGATTTATCGGAATTTATCTATAAGTATCTTTTCTATAATAAGTTGTACCTCATTGCTATCTACTCCATTGTGTAAAAGCAGATTATTGTCTGCCGAAAACACATCGATAAATCCCTTTAAATCTTTGGCTTTGGCGATAGCCTTTTGATAACGCTCGATAGCTATATCTTGCATCTTCAAACAGAGAGCAATATGGCCGGCTGTGATTAAATCTTTCATTTCCAACTCGGCAGACTCTTCTATATGTCTCGTAGCAAGCTCATTAGCTTGTTCCAACTTACCGCAATAAAAGAGACACGATACTAGTACGGAACGAATATTTCGATAGTCGGGCTTGAGATAACTTATTTTATATAAGACAGATAGAGCCGAGTCGTACTGAGAAATCTCCATATAGCAAACTGCAAGTCGAAACATCACCCCGAAATCGTCTTTGGCTACTTCCAATATCTCGTTATAACAATCGATAGCCTTGGGAATATCACCGATTTGCCTATAACAAAATGCAAGACGTCGGAGATACCAAGTGCTGTTTTTGTCGAGTCCTTCGGCTACAATATAGTAGTCAATTGCCTCCTGATATCTACCCACTTTCTGGTAAGAATATGCCAGATTGCGATACAATTCATAGTCGATATCGCTATCGCCTGCAGCCTCTATATCTCTATTATACACATCGATAGCCTGCAAATAATGGTCGTAAAAGAAATATGCATCTCCTATCTTACGTCGCTCTGCGGGAGTCGGAAACATTGCTTCGAAGATTTTCGAGTCGCACAAGTTGAGTATTCTCGATAGAGGATTGTCTATCTCGGTGTGACGAGGAAAATACGAATAAAACCGATATAAATCAAGTATATAGTGATTTGCCTCTATTTTTTGCGGAGTATAATTGTGGCTCTTGTCGGTATCTTTTATCATTTCGTCGAGTTGCTCGCGTTCTTCTTTGATGGCAAACTCTACCGTATCGAGCTGTTTATCGGGCATTTGCAATAAATTTAGCGAAAACGAAAACTTATCGGAATTGCATAGCAACGGATTCGACGAAATAGCTTTGCCGATAGACTCTTTTTTATTGGAAAGCCGTCTCACATAAGGATTTCGAGAATCGAAAGGCAATATCCAATTTTCGATAAAGGCAAAAAACGGAAAACCCTTCATTTGTGCGAAAGTCCCTGCAAATACATCCGAACCACTCATTTGCAACTCGGTGAAATCATGTATCTTATCCGAAAAATCGATTCCGTCGAACATATTCTCTATACTTGGCTTTATCTTCTCGCTATCTTCGTCGAAATCTATATTTTTAAGTTTGTCTTGTATTATCGGCGACATTTTCATTATTTCGGGCATTATCTCCTCGTTTATTTGCTTGGAAATCTTGTTCGTTTCTGTAGTGCGTACTACCTGAAATACAATACTTTGTATTTCAGACACAAGTTCGCTGTTTTGGCAAATAAAAGTTATTCTGTTGCGTAAATGCTCGTCGTATTCGATGATATATCCATATTTCGATATTATAAGTACTATACCGACCAAAACTCTCTGTCTTATAGCGTTTTCGTTACTATCTACGAGCGAAAGCAATACATTTGTTTTCTGCGAATCGAAAGCACGAAGTACATTCATAGTAAGGGCAGATACCGCTATACATCTGGCATCTAAAGCTATTGTGCTATCGGCGATTATAGCCTTGACCTGCTCGAGGTCGGCACTCGACATATCGCTTTTCAATAAAACAAATGCAAAAAGCGGCGACATCGTTTTTTGATAGGTGCTTGTAACTGTATTCCAATAGTTTATATCTCCATCATTTTCATCTGTCGCTTGGTCGGCTGCCGCGTACTGCTGTCGAAGAACTGTGTGTATCTGCTCAAAACTCGGAATTATATCATTGAGAAACATATTAGGATTGTTAATCATCAGCCTCTGCCCCTCATACTCAATGAGATTCGATTGACGCAAGAGAAAAGTCTCCTTCGCCTTTTGAACAAGCATAAACAGATTGAATACAAGCCTATTATATATCTGCCGACTCTCTTCGTTTCTTGTAAACTCTTTTGTAGCAATACTATGAGATAGCATCTGCAGGTAAGTCGATGAATATTCGTCTATTTCCATCGACATATTCCAATCGTTTATCTCCTTTATAATCTTTCGTATGAGAAAAAAAGCTTCTGATACACTACCCGTGTAGAGCTTCTCATTCACTTTATTGTAAATGCTTAATATATCATTGATTGTCATATCGGTACTAAACGACTTTATGGTCTTTATCGAATCTCAAAATTACATATTTTCTACCGAACGCCAAAAACTTATTTATACGAGTAAGTTACAGCGCTCATATACAGCAAAATTCACATTTTGATAAAAAAATAGTAATTTTGTTGTTCCTTTGATAGTTATAATATGTAATATAAAACAATAAAAATCAATTCGATATAGAAATTTATGGGAAGAGCTTTTGAGTTTCGTAAAGAGAGAAAATTTAAACGTTGGGGCAATATGGCTCGCGTATTCACTAAGTTGGGCAAGGAGATAACCATAGCCGTAAAGCAGGCAGGACCTCTGCCCGAAAACAACCCGCGTCTACGCCTGCTGATGCAGACCGCCCGCAAAGAAAATATGCCAAAAGACAATGTCGAAAGAGCCATAAAAAAAGCAACCGACAAAGACTTCACCGATTACAAAGAGGTGAACTACGAAGGATACGCTCCTCACGGCATAGCAATATTTGTAGAAACTGCCACCGACAACACCACCCGCACAGTTGCCAATATACGTTCGTACTTCAACAAATTCGGAGGCTCGCTCGGTACGACAGGTAGTCTGGAATTCCTTTTCGAGCACAAATGTGTGTTCTATATCAAGCACAAAGACGGCATCGCCACAGAAGACCTCGAGCTTGAACTCATCGATTACGGCGTGGACGAAGTAGTCGAAGACGAAGACGAAATAGTACTTTATGGCGAATTTACACAAAACTCCAACATACAAAAGTATCTGGAAGACAATGCTTTTGAGATAACAAAAGTAGAGTTTATCCGAATACCGAACGAGTTAAAACAGGTTACCGCCGAACAAGCAGAGCAGATAAATAAGTTGATAGAGAAGATAGAAGAAGACGAAGACGTTCAGAACGTATTCCACAATATGGCGGAGTGACCGACTCTCTAACCTATTTTGTCTGTTTGGCAACAGGACTGTACAATTAATTATATAGTAGCGTATTATGAAGTTTGTAAAGATGCACGGTGCGGGCAACGACTACGTTTTTGTAGATTGTTTCAGGCAGCAGGTCGATACCCCCGAGAGGCTTGCTGTGGCTGTAAGTGACCGTCATTTCGGAATCGGTTCCGACGGACTTGTACTCATAATGCCCTCCGACAAAGCCGATTGTCGTATGCGTATGTTCAATGCCGACGGTTCGGAGGGAATGATGTGCGGCAATGCTATCAGATGTGTGGGGAAATATTTTTTCGAAAATATAGACTCTACTAAAACCACTATCACAACAGAGACCGCAAGCGGTATCAAAAGACTCGAACTTACCGTAGTTAAGGGAGCAGTAGAATGTGTCGGCGTAGATATGGGTAGAGCCGATTTCGCTGTGAAAAACGTGCCTTTCGTATGCGACAAAGATGAATTTATCGCTTCCAAACTTAGGGCAGACAATCGTACGTTCAACGCTACGGTACTTTCTATGGGCAATCCTCATTGCGTCGTTTTTGTAGACGATGTAGACGCTTTCGACGTAGAACACTACGGACGAGCAATAGAAAACAACCCTCTTTTCCCGGAACGAGTAAATGTAGAGTTTGTCGAAATAGTCGATAAAGACACAATAAAAATGAGAGTATGGGAGCGAGGCAGCGGCTGTACATTGGCTTGCGGCACAGGAGCTTGTGCCTCGGTAGCGGCAGCTACCAGAAATACGTTGTTACCGATGGATACAGAGATATGTGTCCGACTGCTCGGCGGCGACCTGTGGATAAAATGTGCATCGGATTATACTATGACAATGCGGGGCAATGCGGTAGAAGTATTCAGAGGAGACTACGAACTATAAAAACCTATCAGACAATGAAATATATAGGAGCACACGTAAGTGCGAGCGGAGGAGTAGAGAACGCTCCCGTCAATGCTCAAAACATAGGAGCAACGGCTTTTGCCTTTTTTACCAAAAACCAACGACAATGGGTATCGCCGCCGCTTACGGAAAAGAGCATAGAAAAATTCCGTGCAAATTGCGATAAATACGGTTTTACCGACAGTCAGATACTGCCTCACGACAGCTATCTGATAAACCTCGGCTCGCCCGACGAAGAGGGACTTGCCAAATCGCGTAGTGCATTTACAGACGAGATGACACGTTGTGAGCAGCTCGGACTAAGGTATCTCAACTTCCACCCCGGAGCACATCTGAATAAGATATCCGAGGGCGAGTGTCTGAAGATTATCGCCGAATCTGTAAACATAGCTATAAGTAAGACAAAAAACGTAGTGGCGGTAATAGAAAACACAGCAGGACAGGGCTCTAACGTCGGTTATCGGTTCGAACACCTCGCAGGGATAATAGAGCTGATAGACGACAAAAGCAGAGTAGGCGTATGTATAGACACCTGCCACGCTTATGCCGGAGGTTATGATCTACAGACACGCGAAGGGTACGACAAAACTTTCGAAGACTTCGAACGTATAGTAGGCTTCAAATACCTGTGCGGCATGCATCTGAACGACGCTAAGAAAGGCTTAGGCTCACGCGTCGACAGGCACGACTCACTCGGAGCAGGTCTGCTGGGGGTCGATACTTTCAGGTGGATAATGCAAGACTCTCGTTTCGACAACATACCTCTGATACTCGAAACGCCCGACGAAACACTCTGGGCACAAGAGATAGAGATGTTGAAAAACTTTGCAAAATGATTGGCAAAAAACATTTAATCGAATAAAAATGCAAAACAAAGACAAACAAACACTTCTCGACGAACGGTATATGCGTATGGCACGTATCTGGGCAGAAAACTCGTACTGTCTGCGGCGTAAGGTAGGAGCCCTGCTCGTCAAAGATAAGATGATAATATCCGACGGGTACAACGGCACTCCTTCGGGTTTCGAGAACTGCTGCGAAGACGAGCATAACAACTCCAAGCCATACGTGCTGCACGCCGAAGCAAATGCCATCTCTAAGGTAGCACGCTCCAACAACTCGAGCGACGGAGCGACGCTCTACGTCACGGCGTCTCCGTGTATGGAGTGTGCCAAGCTGATTATTCAGGCAGGTATACGGCGGGTAGTCTACGGCGAGGAATATCGTATCGCCGACGGACTGGAACTGATGCGGCGTGCCGATATCGAAATCGTTTTTTGTGAGGTTTAGGTAGTCCGAAAAGTATTTTTTCAGAATAAAAAAAGAAAGTAAAAAATGAAAAAGGTATTCATTCCATTTATGGTAGCGTTGTGTATCGCTTTGGGGATAGTAATCGGTAATTTCTACTCCAAACTGAAGACACAGAAACAACTATCGCTGCCATTCGACAGAATAGTAAAGACCAACGACAAGATTTCCGATGTATTGGATATTATAGAGGAATTCTATGTGGATACTATCGTCAGAGACAGCCTTGTAGAACAGGTCATACCTGAGATAATATCGCAGCTCGACCCTCATTCGTCGTATATACCTGCAAAAGACTTGCAGATGGTAAACGAAGAGTTGTCGGGTAGTTTCTTCGGTATCGGCGTGCAATTCAATCTGCAAAACGATACTATTTACGTTATCAACGTCATTTCGGGAGGACCTTCGGAGAAGGTAGGCATAATGGCAGGCGATAGGATTGTACGTGTAAACGATTCTGTGTTTGTGGGTAAAAAGGTAACTAACGAAAAGGTGATAAGCACACTCAGAGGCGATAAGGGCACGAAGATAAAACTCGGCATTGTTCGTCGCGGCTCGAAGGAAATCACCAACTACGTAGTAACACGGGGCGAAGTGCCCGTGAGCAGCATCGATATAGGTTATATGATTACGCCGAAGATTGGATATATATCCGTAAACAAATTCGGGGAGACGACCTACAAAGAGTTCCTCAACGCTCTGACAAATGTCAAACAGCAGGGGGCAAAGTCCGTTATTGTAGACCTCAGAGGCAATGCGGGCGGATATCTGGGTGCTGCCGTGGAGATGCTCAACGAGTTCCTGAAAAAAGACGACCTAATAGTATATATGCAGGGGGCACACCAGAAGCGTATCGATAGCTATGCCGACGGTACGGGCTCGTTTCAGAATATGAAGATGGCTGTCATCATCGATGAGTTTTCGGGGTCGGCATCGGAGATATTCGCCGGAGCCATACAAGACAACGACCGCGGTACTATCATCGGGCGTCGTTCGTTCGGCAAAGGGCTGGTACAGAAACCCATACGCCTGAGAGACGAATCCGAGATACGACTTACGGTAGCCAAGTACTACACGCCTTCGGGCAGATGTATTCAGAAGCCCTATTCGAAGGGCAATATAGCCGATTACGAAATGGATTTGATAAACAGATTCAATCACGGCGAGTTCTATTCTCGCGACAGTATCAAAGAAAACACGACAGAGGTATATCATACCAAAGGCGGTCGGGTCGTCTATGGCGGTGGCGGCATAATGCCGGATATTTTCGTACCCTCCGATACGGTCGGCTCTACCAAATACTTCACAGAGATAGTAAACAAGGGATTGACCTACAAGTTTGCCCTCAACTATACGGACAACAACCGTTCGAAACTCAAAAAGTTCAAGTCGTCGGCGGAATTACAAGGATTTCTCGAAAAGCAAGACCTGTTTGCCAAAATGATGCTATATGCAAAAAAGAGCGGTGTGGTTTGCAGCAAAGAAGAGAAAGACAAGTCCAAGCCCCTCATAGAGCGTCAGGTGATAGCCTATATCGAACGTAATGTCCTGAACGAAAAAGGCTTCTACCCGTACATCAACCAGACAGATAAATGTGTACGGAAAGCTTTGGAGATATTCAACACTCAGAAGTAGTGTATATACAATCGTCTCATTGTCTGAAAGGAATATATGTGGCTCGAAAAAAAGATATTTTCCCTTCTCGGTTGGAGAGCCGATATTAAAATAGAACTTCCCGATAAGTGTGTGGCTTGTATAGCTCCACACACATCGAACTGGGATTTTTTCTATTGTGTCCTCTTCAAAGAGGCTTATCGTATAAAGGTAAATTTCCTGATAAAAGAGGAGTGGACTAAGTCCGTAATAGGCGGTCTGATACGAAGATTGGGAGGCATCGGCATACGACGCGACAAATCGTATTCATCTACCGATACATACGCCAAAACGTTCGACAACAACGAGATACTAAGGATAGCTATCACACCCGAAGGCACGCGCAAAGGCAATAAAGATTGGAAACAAGGTTTTTACTATATTGCCCTGAAAGCGGGCGTACCTATCGTCTTGGTAAGCCTCGACTACAAAGAAAAACGTATCTCGATAGACCGCATTATCGTTCCTAACGGCGATATCGACACTCAAATGGCAGAGATAAAGGCTTATTACAAGGGAGTCACCGCCAAGTACCCCGATAGGTTTATACTGTAGCAATCGTACGATGTATTATAAGTCAATATAAATCGAATAGGTATCGGATAAAACAGAATACCTACTCCAATGCAACTCGTAATCCATAATTATAATTGATTTTGTGCTCTGCACAACCCCAAATTCAACAGTTAAACGATTACACGCTTAAACAATTCAACAATCGAACCCTAAAAAAACGCTACAACGTATACACCGTTTCAACAATAATTTTTTGTACCTTTGTCGTGCTTTTTCGAGATAAACGAATCAGTCGAAAAAGAGAGATTATGCCAGCCACAGATAATAAGTTTTGCTTTTTGAGCCTTGGTAGCAGCAGTAGCGGTAATTGTTACTTCGTCGGTACCTCCGATTACGGTTTCCTTATCGATGCGGGAGTAAGTGTGCGTACGGTCAAGAAGGTATGCAAAGACAATGGTATCGACTTTAGCCATATTTACGGCATATTCATCACCCACGCCCATACCGACCACGTCAAATACGTCGGTGTATTGGCAGAGAAATACAATCTCCCCATCTACACTACGCAAGCTGTCTTCGACGGTATCAACGGCAATGTCCGTATCACCCCCAAGATATCGAGCCACAACCGCCGAGTATTCTGTAAGAGCGACAAAATTACAATCAGAGACTTCGTCGTGCAGTCGTTCCCTGTAAGCCACGATGCAAGCGATGCAATGGGGTATTCGGTCTTGTTCAACAATCAGACTCTGGTAATCGCTACCGACTTGGGCTATATCTCGCGCGACGTGTCCGACAATATCGCCCGAGCCAACTATCTTGTCATCGAAGCCAACTACGACGAAGAGATGCTCAAAAACGGCAATTACAACTACACGCTCAAGCAGCGAGTACGTTCGCACACGGGGCATCTGAGCAACGAACATACAGCCCGATTCCTCGCCGACAATTGGCACGATAGCCTTACACATCTATTCCTCTGCCACGTAAGCGGCGAAAACAATACTCCCGAACTCGCTTACAGCACCGTCGGCGATGCCCTTAAAGAAAAGAATATATTGCCCAAACTCTTTGTGGTATTAGACCGCTTGGCACCCTCTCCGATGTTCGTACTCGAATAAGGTAAGCCTTTGCCGATAAATACTTATTTCTTACCTTTGTAAAAAAGAAATCGAATCGGAGATGATACTCGAAAGAATAAATATACTCAACTACCGAAATATCGAAGAGTGCGAGCTTACGTTTTCGCCCAAAGTGAACCTCTTCTGGGGCAACAACGGCATGGGCAAAACCAATCTGCTCGATGCCATATATTACCTGAGTTTCTGCAAAAGCCACCTCAACTCCAAAGACAGCCACCTCATAAGGCACGGCAGCGATTTCTTTATGATACAAGGCGAATATATCGACTCCGGTAGCGTAGCCACTGTCTCGTGTGCCGTCAAGAATAGGCGCAAAAAGCAGTTCCTATACGACAAGAAAGAGTACGAACGTCTCTCAGAGCATATCGGTAAGATACCTCTCGTACTCGTATCGCCTGCCGACAACTCGCTTATCGACGAGGGCAGCGACGAGCGCCGACGGTTTATGGACATAATCATCTCGCAGTACGACCGAGAATATCTCCAGCACCTTATGGCATACAATGCCGCCCTTCGTTCTCGCAACGCTATGCTTAAACACCCCGACAGTATCGACGGCACACTGCTCGAAATACTCGACGACAAACTCTGCACCGAAGCAGAGCCGATATTTGCCCGTAGGACTGAGTTTATTACCGATTTTATACCCGTCTTCCGCGATTTCTATAGCAGCATATCGCAAAGACAAGAAGAGGTATCGCTCTCTTACTCTTCCGTATTGCAGCAGGCAGACCTCCGACAACGGCTTGCCTCGTCGCTCGAGCGCGACAAATATCTCGGCTATACCTCGGCAGGTATACACAAAGACGACCTCGAGATGATATTCGACGGCTTCCCGCTCAAACGAAACGCCTCGCAAGGGCAAAACAAGAGTTATCTTGTAGCAATGAAGCTTGCTCAGTTTATCTTTCTGAAAAAAAACTCGAATAAGACTCCCATTCTACTGCTCGACGACATATTCGACCGCCTCGACTCCGAACGCTTGGAGAATATTATCCGCCAGATATCGTCAGACCGCTTCGGACAGATATTTATCACCGATACCAACCGCGAACATATCGATAAAATCATAGCCAACAACAACAACGACTTCCGCCTCTTTGCCATCGAAGACGGCAGAGCCGTAAGTACCACTCAAAACTCGAAATGAAAATACCGACTCTACTCATATCTATCCTTTGCTCCACGGCAATGCTCTCACAGAGTTTCCGCACACAGACTATCGACCCGCAGATAAAGACGCTGCAGGTCTATCCCGAACACGATATTACGGGCTTCCCTCTCTTGGAGCTCGGTAGCGACCACCGACTCGTGGTGAGCTTCGACGATATGGTATTCTCCGAGCGCACATTTTATTACAAGATAGTGCATTGCGATAGAAACTGGCAGCGTTCGCTCTTGGGCGAAATGGAGTATTACGACGGCTTTACGGTCAATCGTATCGACGACGTCGACCTATCGCAAAATACCCTTACAAACTATACGAATTACCGCTTCAGCCTTCCACGCGAGGGCGATAGCTTCAAAGTATCGGGCAACTATGCTGTCCTTATTTCCGACGATAGCAGTTTCGATAAGGTCGATGCAGTAGTGTGCCTCTACGTCGCCGAACGGCTTGTAGATATATCGTCTAAGGTTACCTCCAGTACGCTAAAAGGCTTCAATACACATTATCAGCAGCTCGAAGTCGAGGTCGACAACGGAGCTTATCCAATACAGAACCCCACATCCGAGCTAAACCTCTCTATAATACAGAATCGGCGTACCGACAACGCCGTCCGTAACCTCCGTCCTACCTTTGTAAGCACTGCTCGGCAGACCTATAGCAATATAGGTGAGCTTGTCTTCGAGGGTGGCAACGAGTATCGGTTTATCGACTTTTCCGATGAGTACCGTTATAGCGGCGATATCGACAAAATAGATATAAAACCCGACCGCTACAACGTATATACCCTGCCCGCCGCTCCTCGCAATAGGTCGTATCTGCCCTCCAACTACGGCAATGCCAACGGGCGATATATCGTAAACCGCAAAAACTATCACGACCCCGACTACAACGCCGATTATATGCAGGTGCATTTCGTCTTGCCTGCCGATATGGAGTATTATGGATACGATATATACATAGTAGGCGATATGTTCGACAACCGCCTCGACGACAATTCGAAGATGGAGCTCGATACCAAGCGTAATATCTTCCGTAAAAGTGTCTTTCTCAAACAGGGCGGATACAGTTTCTTGTATCTGTTTGTGCCTCACAAAGCCTCTCGGTCGTTGCCTGCGACTCCGTCGCTCATACCGTTCGAAGGGAGCTTTTGGCAGACTCGCAACGAGTACGCAATATTATTGTATCATACGCCGTTTGGAGCTAAGTACGATAGACTTATCGGGTTCAAAATATTTAATAATCAATAAAAAAATACGGAGTAATGTTTGATTTGTTTGTCAGATTCCCCTATTTAGCAGCAGCAGTATCGTTTTTGGTCGGACTTATATTGATGCCGTTTGTATTGCAATTCGCCAAAAGTCGGAATATGGTAGTCCGCCCCAATAAGCGTACCTCGCACCAAGGTGCCGTACCCAATATAGGAGGCGTCAATATCTTTCTTTCGCTGCTGGTAGTCTTTATTCCCTTGGTCGTATCGGGCAATATGAAGCCTTCGCTCTTCGTGGGCTTCTGTATTATATTCGTCATCGGCTTTATCGACGACCGCCTGGTTCTCTCTGCATATTGGAAGATAGTGGGCGAGACTCTCTGTGCATTTTTTCTCATATATTTCGCCGATATTCGTATCACATCGCTTTCGGGTATTCTGGGTATATACGAGCTTCATCCGCTATTGAGCTATGCCTTGTCGTATCTGTGCTATACTCTTGTGATAAATGCCCTGAACCTTATCGACGGGGTCGACGGGCTCGCCTCGGGGCTTGGCATATTGTATTGTCTGTTTTTCAGTTTATGGTTTCTGTTTATGCAGATGTATTCGTACTCGATTATAGGTTTTGCCGTCGTAGGAGCCCTTACCGTATTCTTCCTTTACAATGTTTTCGGCAGAAGTAAACGCAAGATATTTATGGGCGATTCGGGGTCGCTTATGCTTGGATATATTATCTCTTTTATGGCGTTTATGTTCATCGAACTCAACAAGACGCCTATCGCCGACCCTTCGCTATACTTTCCCGTGGCTCCCGTATCTGTGATTGCTATTATCTTTATCCCCATATTCGATGTGTTTCGTGTAGCTATCACACGTATCATAAACCACAAGTCTGTTTTAGTTGCCGACCGCAATCATATTCACCACCTGCTACTTAGCTTAGGATTTTCGCATAAACAAGTTACAGCTATCTTGCTATTGGTAACTATAGCATATTTCCTTATGGCTATCGTTCTTAAGTCTTATAGTGAGTGGGTACAACTTGCCATATTCGTACTTACGGGGTGTCTTATGATATTTATAGTGTGGCAGTTCATTAATATCAAAAACCAGAAGCAACACCATGAAAAGCTCGATTAAAATAGCGACATTGTTTATCTTGTCTGCCGTCTTGTGCTCAAATAAATGTGTGTCGCAGACCAATACAAACGATAAGTCTAATGAAATAAATTATAAAACAATGCAATACAATAGTCTTACTCCCGAAGAAGAGCGGGTTATCGTCTACAAAGATACCGAACGCCCCTTTAGTGGCGAATATCTTAACAACAAACGTGCGGGTACTTATGTATGCCGTCGGTGCAATACGCCGCTGTATAGGTCTGAAGATAAGTTCGATTCACGCTGTGGTTGGCCATCGTTCGACGACGAGATAAAGGGTGCCGTAAAGCGTCTGCCCGATGCCGACGGTATGCGTACCGAAATCGTCTGCAACCAATGCGGAGCGCATCTGGGTCATGTCTTTCTTAACGAAGGTTTTACCGACAAGCAGACTCGCCACTGTGTCAATTCGGTCTCTATGCTGTTTGTAGCCGACGAAATCCCGAATACCGATACTGCATACTTCTCGTCGGGATGCTTCTGGGGGACGGAGTTCTATTTCATGAAAGCCAATGGCGTCAAACATACTACCGTAGGTTTTATGGGCGGGCATCTCGACCACCCGTCTTACAAAGATGTTTGTACTCAAACTACCGGACACCTCGAAACCACAGAGGTCGTATTCGATACCACAGTCACTTCGTACGACGATATGGTGCGTCTCTTTTTCGAGACACACGATTTCACTCAGACCAACGGACAAGGACCCGATATCGGACAGCAGTATCTTTCTTGTATATTCTATACCAATGATATACAGAAAAATATAGCACAGAAATATATCGATATTCTTACAGCCAAAGGGTATAAAGTAGCTACTATGCTACGTCCGGCAGCACATTTCTGGAGAGCCGAAAACTATCATCAACAATACTACGAACATAAAGGCGAACGCCCTTATTGCCACAAATATACCAAAATATTCTGATACTTACCATTGATATAATACTATCGATAAACAAAAGATTCTCTGTGTAGTATGGCAAAAGATAAAGTCGTGTTTCTATGTACTTCCTGCGGTATGGACTATCCCAAAGCTTATGGGAAATGTCCGAGTTGCGGAGCTTGGAACTCTTTCGTCGAACAAAAAGTAGCTAAGACCGTGCCCGACAAGATTCCGCACGGATATATAAATGTTGCTGAAAGCTCTCGTCCTCAGTTGATTAACGATGTGAAAATTACCAGAGAAGTACGTATCGACACTACTTCTGCCGAGTTCAATAAGGTTCTCGGCGGTGGGCTTGTATTGGGGTCGCTCGTACTCATAGGCGGCGAGCCGGGAATAGGCAAATCTACTCTTGTATTGCAAATAGCTCTGAATATGAAGGATAAAAAGATTCTTTATGTATCGGGCGAAGAGAGTATCAGCCAGTTGAAAATCAGAGCAGAACGAATCGGACAGCCGCAAAGTAACTGTTTCATATTGAGCGAAAACTCTTTGGAACAGATATTTACTCAGATAAAAGCCGTAGAGCCCGACCTCGTTATAGTCGACTCCATACAGACAATCGCCACAGAGACAGCCGATTCGTCGCCGGGTAGTATCACACAAGTCCGCGAGTGTGCCTCGGCTCTACTCAAGTTTGCCAAACAGACCAATATACCGGTCATACTCATAGGTCATATCACCAAAGACGGTACTATTGCCGGACCTAAACTACTGGAACACATAGTAGATACCGTTTTACAGTTCGAGGGAGACCGTCACTATATCTACCGAATACTGCGTACCAATAAGAATCGCTTCGGTTCTACCGACGAACTTGCTATTTTCGAGATGCAACAAAGCGGGTTGCGCGAAGTAAGCAATCCGTCCGAATTGCTTATATCTCAGACCAATAGCGATTTGAGCGGTGTGGCTATTGCTGCTATGTTGGAGGGAATACGCCCGTTTCTTATCGAGGTACAGGCATTGGTGAGTACTGCTGCCTATGGCACTCCGCAACGCTCGGCAACAGGCTTCGACATACGACGTATGAATATGCTTCTGGCTGTACTCGAAAAAAGAGCAGGGTTCAAACTCGCTCAAAAAGACGTGTTTCTCAATATAGCAGGAGGTCTTAGAGTGACCGATACTGCCATAGATTTGGCAGTGGCATCTGCCGTATTGTCGTCGAATTTCGATATTGCTATCGACAAAACTATCGCTATGACAGGCGAAGTCGGATTGTCGGGCGAGATACGCCCTGTCAATCGGATAGAAAATCGGATTGCCGAAGCTGAGCGGCTTGGTTTCGGTAAGATACTTGTACCACAATACAATTTCTCGCAACTATCGAAGCCCAAGTCGAAGATAGAGGTAGTACCTGTCGGTAAAATCGACGAAGCCTTTCGCCTGCTTTTCAAATAGATTTCAGTATTCGCTCCACTTGTGGTATTATAGCCGTTCGGTCGTCGTTTATTACCACGTAGTCGGCTCTCTGGCGGAGTGTCTTGCTCGACGTCTGATTTTTTATGCGGTTCAGTATCTCTTTCCGCGACATCCCCGAACGCATCTTTACTCGCTCTATACGCAATTTTTGTGGTGCTACGACAGCTATAATCTTGTCGAAATACTTCTCTAAACCGTTTTCGAATATTATGGCAGACTCGAATACCAATATGTCTGTCGCTTGTCGCTCTGCCCATCGACTAAAATCGTCGATTACCGCTGAGTGTACTATTGTGTTTATTTGCAACAGTTTCGACGACGATGCAAAAACCTCTTCCGCCACGAAACGCCTATTCAGCTTGCCATTGGTATACGCTTCTTTCCCAAATACTTGTGTTATGGAGTGTATGATTTTATCGTCGGTTTCCATCAAAGATTTCGCCCTTGTATCCGAATCGTAAACAGCGATTTCGTATGTTGTAAGTAGTTTGGAAACCACAGATTTACCGCTTCCGATACCACCGGTAAGTCCTATCTTTATGGCATGCCTCATTTCTCTTTCGGGTATTCCAGCGAAAACTCAGCTTCTTGTGGAAATACTCTCAATATCTTTATGTTAGACAATTTCGATACAATCGTTATCGGACAACGATTGTCTGCCGTACGTTGATTGTAGTCTATCTCAGCAGTAAAGTCTTTGCTATCCACATCATTATACTTGCCGATAGGTACTATTACGCTTATATTCACTTTTTGCGGGAATGCCTTCATAGTGAGCCCCTCAGGTACATTCCTGTATTCTATATCGATAGGCATAGTCTTCTCGGTCGATTTGTCTATCGATATTTTCAGTTTTACTCCGTCGGGGTCGTAAGAGAATCTTTTATCGTTTTTGAATGTGTAAAATATTGTTTTGCTTTTGCTTAGAGAGTCTGTCGATAAATCGTTGATCCTTATCGTATCTATCATACTTATATCTTGTATTGAGCCGTAGATGGTTACAGTACTGGGATATATACCTACAGTATCCGAGAGTATGTATTGACTTTTTACGGGAATATCGCTGTCGAGTACTACGGCGACTCTTTTGCTTTCTAAGGTAACGTATTCTACAACAATTACTTTAGGTGTAAAATTAGATATGTTGGCTTCTTTTCCGAAGTCGTTCTTTACAGCGTTTTTTACAATATTATCGATCGAATAGGTTTTGCGTCCCGATTTTATATTGCGGTTAATATCCTTCAAATCAATTACCAAACGCTCTATCTGTTTCACAAAAAAGTACTTTACAAAAGATGTTTTTGCATCGGCTACCGATACATTTATCTCCTTTTCGAGCGTGTTGGTAATCTTTACATTGTTTGGAAGGTTTACGTATTCTACTGTGTATGTGATAGGTATCTCTCGGTTGCTACCTATCGAATGCATCAGCCAAAAGTTTGCCGACAGCAATAAAAAAAACAAAAAGATTGCCGTCTGTTTCCTGAAAATTATACCGGCAATCTTCTTAAGTACGTCAATCATAATTAAATATGAAATTATGAATATACGATTCCTATCGTGTTTTTTACTTTGGGGTCTATACGTTTATCTCTATTTATGAGAGACTTACGGTCTTATTTTGTGTTTTCTGTCGAGGTCGGATCCGACGAATCGAATACCATATTTTTGTTCACCTTTATTTTTACACCGTCTGCTATCTCCAAAATCACGTAGTTGTCTTTTACTTCCCTTATTTTACCATATATACCTCCCTGAGTGATAACGCTTTTACCGTTTTCCAATGAATCTTGAAACTTACGAATTTCTTTTTGGCGTTTGCTCTGTGGACGAATGAGGAAAAAGTAGAATACCACTATAAGAAGTGCAAACATTAAAATTGTACTCCACGCACCACCGCCACCGAAACCCGTAGCTGCTTGTAATAAAACTGTTGCTAATGTCATAATAATAATATATTTATATAAGAAAATTTGTGCAAAGATAATAATAATAAATCAATTCACCAATACGATTCTACTATATTTTGAATTGATAATGGGTACGACTCGAAAACAATGTATGATTATGTGCTGGTAGTCAACTGTATACTAAAATTACTCTATTTGTATATTGGAAGTAAATAACCCACTCCAAACTCGAGCATTTCCGCCACATTCCGATGTAGCTTTATTCCCCCTTGAAGAGCGAGGTTTTTGTGAATTTTGTACCGTATAGCAAGTCTAATATAGTTCCAACCATCCTCATTATTAATGTTATACGAGTAAAATATTCCACGTCGGCTGTTTGTGTGCGGGTATAAGTTTTTTATCGGATCGTATAGGTATATGCCTAAGTCGATAATACCGCTCAATCGCCCCATTATCACTTCGTTATTTACGGATATACCGACTCTTAGTTTATTGCTAAACTTATCTTCGTCGATTTTATATCTGGTAAACAGTGGGTTATCGTCAGAAGGGCGTTTCGTGAAAGCTCCGTCGTAGAAAACGTCTACTCCGCCACCAAGTGAATACCAGTTGGTTATAGGTGTAGTGACGCCTATATGTAGCGAGCCTACGAAAAAACTTTTGTGGTCTCTGTAATGTATTTCACGCGAGAATCCCGATATCACGGCTTTTGCTTCAAGGGCTGTAACTGACTGATATTCAGTATTATGTCGTGTCATTGCATTGTGAGCCAAGAAGTCGTATTTTGCCCCCAACTGAGCGTAGATGATATTCACCCCGAAATTAGGGTTGCGAAAACTGCCATTGCTCATGTGCGAATATCCCACATCGCCTGCAAGCGACAGACACTCGCCAATGCGATATGCGAAGTTTGTGCTTGCCGTAAGATAGCAATTGACGGGGAAACTGAAAGCAGAATTGGCTGTACCTGCATCGACTCCTCGCGACATATCGGCATCATACCAAGTTTTTGTAACAAAACTAAGCCCTGTACCTATTTTTAGATTGATTGCCAAGTGATTGCTGCCGTACATAGGAATAGATACGTACGGATAGCCGTAAATTGCATTGCCGAGTAATTGGTTGTTGCCCAGATTGATAAAACCGAGACCAATACCGATATTCGGGAAATGCCAATACTGCTGCCAATTGTTTTCACCCGGCTCCGACTTCCATTCGAATGCCAGCTCACCGCCAAGTACTGCGCCTTTGGCAATGGTATCGAGGTTCTTAGAGTGCGGCACTATCCAGCCTCCGTAAAAAGCACTTTTTGCAGTGTATTTATACTGTGCGTAAAGTGTTGTAGAAGAGAGTAGTATCGCGATTACGAGACCTTTGAGAGCAACGACATTCGATAGCATATTACTTTTGCGGCTATTTTTACAAAGGTAGTACAATTTTATCGAATCGATAGTATTAGTGGTGGTTTTCTTTGCCGTAAATCGTTTTATATGTGTCTGTTGTGGATGTGGTGATTGCTCGGGAAAGACGCCGTATACGACTGCTTATTACGAAAGTCCAACTTATATTAAACCAAAGACCGCGAAAGTCGCTTTTATTCGAATCGCCTTTTCCTCTTTTTTATAACTTTGCTTGTTGAATCTACAGATACGCCTTTTTGCTCCAAGTCAAAATTTTATTGTAATTTTGTAACGATATTACGGCTTTCAAAAGATTCCACAACAAAATATACAACAGTAACTTATGTTTTACTACTTATTCCATTGGTTGGAGCAACTCAACGTTCCGGGAGCAGGGATGTTTGCATATCTGACATTCAGGGCGAGTATGGCGTTCATCTTTGCCTTACTGTGTGCCACTTTCATCGGCAAACGAATAATACGATATCTGAAAAGCCGACAAATACTTGACACCCCCCGCGAGATGAACTTCGGCGGACTGTCCGACGACCAGATATTCGAACAACGCGAAAAGATGCGAAAAAGCCAGACCCCGACAATGGGAGGAATCATCATATTGATTTCTATCATCGTACCCTGCCTTCTGATAGGTGTTCTGCATAATATATATATGATTCTTATGCTTTTCACAACGATATTTATGGGCTGTATCGGGTTTTTGGACGATTACATCAAGGTTTTTCGCAAAAACAAAGATGGTCTCAGCGGACGTTATAAAGTGTTCGGGCAGGTAGGCATAGGGCTTGTAGTGGGGCTTGTGCTATACTTTTCGCCACAAGTGGTTATAATCGAAAATACCACGAAACACACAAAATACTCTGATAACGAAGAGGTTGTATATACGTCGAAAGCGGAGAAATCGACTCAGACCACGATACCTTTCTTCAAGAACAACAACTTCGACTACGCCGACCTTTTCGGCTGGGCTGGCGACAACAAACAGCTTCTGGGTTGGATTTTCTTCGTGCTCATCACTATTTTCATAGTTACGGCAACCTCCAACGGAGCCAATCTGACCGACGGCATCGACGGACTATCTGCTGGCAGCTCGGCAATAATGGGTGTGGCTCTCGGTATCTTGGCGTACGTGTCGGGTAATATCAACTACTCGGGCTATCTCAACGTGATGTTTATCCCCGGCTCGGGCGAACTGCTTGTGTTTGCCGCCGCTTTCATAGGTGCCACAATAGGTTTTCTTTGGTACAATTCATATCCGGCACAGGTATTTATGGGCGATACAGGGTCATTGGCTTTGGGAGGTATCATCGCCGTTTTTGCCATCATCATACACAAAGAGCTGCTTATACCGATATTGTGTGGCGTATTCTTGGTCGAAAATTTATCTGTAATAATACAAACATTCGTATATAAGAGAACCAAAAAACCGAATGCCAACGGCGAAATGGTCGGTCTGCGGGTATTCAAAAAGACTCCGTTGCATCATCATTATCAGACAAAAGGCGAAAACGTGGCAGGACCATACCTGATAAAAAGACCTATAAAAACCATTCACGAGTCGAAACTGACCATTCGTTTTTGGCTTGTTGGACTGATGTTGGCGGCACTGACGCTTCTAACCCTGAAAATCAGATAACTTCTCATCTCAGTCTCTATGGGTAAAAGAAAGATTATCAACGACGCTGTCCACGGATTTATATCCATACCGAACGATTTCCTGTACGAGCTGCTACAACATCGTTTTATGCAGAGACTCAATAGGATAAAACAACTCGGTGTCTCGGCAATGGTGTATCCGTCTGCCACGCACACGAGGTTTCAGCACTCGCTCGGAGCAATGCACCTTACTTCGGAAGCTGTCAAGGAGCTGCGGCTCAAAGGGCACAATATCTCAGACGACGAAGAAAAGGCAGTAATGGCAGCAATATTGCTTCACGATATCGGACATTGTCCGTACTCGCACGTACTCGAAAACATAATCGTCGGCAACATCAGACACGAGCGGATATCCGACATTCTGATGCAACAGATATCCGACGAGATGGGCGGACAGCTCGATATGGCAATACGTATTTTTCGCAACGAATATCCGAAACACTTCCTACACCAACTTATTAGCAGTCAGCTCGATATGGACAGGTTCGATTATCTTATGAGAGACAGTTTCTTCACCGGTGTAGTCGAAGGCAGCATAGGCTCTGCCCGTATCATCAAGATGCTCGACGTCGCCAACGACAGCCTCGTCGTAGAACAGAAAGGTATGCTCTCGGTCGAAAACTACCTCATTTCGAGACGATTTATGTATTGGCAGGTCTATTTTCACAAAACATCGATAGCTGCCGAGATAATGCTCCATAATATCATCAGACGGGCAAAAGAACTGATCGGTAAAGGGCAAAAGCTATTCGGGACACCTGCTCTGCTCTATTTCTTGGAAAATGACATCAACGTAGCAAATTTCGCCTCCGACGAGCTTGCAATAGAGAAGTTTGCAGAGATGGACGATGCCGATATAATAGCCTCTATCAAAGTATGGAGCAAACACAACGACAAAGTATTGGCTATCCTTAGCCGTAACTTCATCGACCGTAGGCTGTTCAAAACCTCGTCGGTAGCAGGCGAGACAGACAGGGCAACCCTCGAACACCTCGCCCGTGAAAAAGAAAAAGACATTGTATCTCAGCTCGGTATCGACAAATGTGATGGGCACTATTTTTCGTCGTACCAGATAGTCGAGAACGACACGTACAACTTCACCGACGACAAAATAATGGTACGTCTGTCCGACGGCTCCATCAGCGATCTGTCGGCAAGTTCGTCGATACTGACGCCTCAAAGCCTACACTACGATAAACGCAAGTGTCACCTATGTTATTATCAAGCATAATACGGTGATGTACAAACAAATACTACGTCTGGCTCTACCCAATATCATCACCAACATCACTGTGCCGCTCTTGGGTATGGTGGATCTGGCTATCGTCGGACACATCGGCGACACTCGATATATAGGGGCAATAGCCATCGCCACAATGATTTTCAGTATGATATATTGGCTTTTCGGCTTTCTGCGTATGGGCACCTCGGGCTTCACGGCACAGGCGTACGGAGCAGACGATATGGACGAATCTGCCGATATACTGTTTCGCTCGTTGTCGGTGGGGCTTACGGCAGCTCTCTGCCTTATTGTATTGCAAAAACCCATCATCGACACCGCTCTGATGCTTGTAGGCAGCAGTACCGAGCTCAAAGAGATCGCACGACGATACTTCTACGTCAATATATGGGCTGCCCCTGCCACTCTACTGATGTACGGCTTCAAAGGGTGGTTTATCGGTATGCAAAATTCCAAAATACCGATGATGATAGCAATCGCTGTCAATATAGTTAATATCGTGATGTCGTTGATATTCGTCTTTGTGCTGCGGCTCGATATAGAGGGCGTCGCCCTCGGCACAGTGATAGCCCAATACACAGGGTTGGGGCTTGCCTTCGTATTCTTTTGGCGTCGATATGCCTTTATACGCCATCTGATGAGCTGGCGCAGGAGTATGAGGCGTAGTCAGATGAAACGTTTTTTCAGCGTCAATCTCGATATATTTCTGCGTACGGTCTGCCTTATAGCTGTGTTTTCGTTTTTCCCCATTGCAGGCTCTAAGTATGGCGACAACGTATTGGCGATAAATACATTGCTGATGCAGTTTTTCACTCTTTTCTCGTACATAATGGACGGTTTCGCATACGCAGGCGAGGCTCTGACGGGGCGGTTTATCGGGGCGGGCGACCCCGATTCTCTGAGGCGCAGCATAAGAGACAACTTTCGGTTGGGCATAATGCTTACAGCCGTATTTACGCTTGTCTATGCCTTTGCGGGCGACGGTCTGCTGTATCTGCTTACCGACAAAAAAGATATAATACGTCTGTCGGCAGAATATTACCTTTGGGTGCTGCCTATACCTTTGGCAGGATTTTCGGCGTTCTTGTGGGACGGCATATTCATCGGAGCAACTGCCTCGCGTGCAATGCTCTACGCTATAACAGCAGCGACAATATTATTTTTCATTACATATTTTTCGTTGAACGATCTGATGGCAAATAGCGCCCTATGGCTGTCGTTGATAATATTCCTCTCGGCACGCGGTATCGGACAAACAATATTGGCAAAAAAAGCCGTCTTCGACAGAGTCAGCTAATCGGATTTTTTTTTGTACCTTTGCCATTCGAAATTTTTTATTTAAAATAAGCCATAACTACAACAGAATGAATATTGTTAGAAACGATGTCGACTCTTGTAATTCGACACTTACCCTTACTATCGACAAGCAAGACTATGCCGATAAAGTAGAAAAATCACTAAAAGAATACCGCCAAAAAGTACAAATGCCCGGATTCCGCCCAGGTAACGTTCCGATTGGAATTGTAAAAAAGATGTACGGTAAGTCTGTACTCGTCGAAGAGGTAAATAAAATTATTTCGGAATCGTTGTACAACTACATAAAGGACAATAAAATAGATATCTTAGGCGAACCTATATCCAACGAGAATATTCAGAAGCCGATAGATTTCGACAAAGACGAAACATTCGAGTTTGTATTCGATATAGGTCTCTGTCCTACAATGAATATCGACTTCGATACGAAAGATAAGATCACCTATTATACCATTACTGTAACAGACGAAATGGTCGACGAACATATAAATATGCACGCTTCGCGTCTCGGAAAATATGTAACAGGTGAAAAGACCGAAGAAACATCTGTAATAAAGGGAGATATGAAAGAAATTGTCGAAGAAGGAACTGAAAAAACAGAACCTCTCGAGGCTGTAGACGTCCTTCTTACTCCCAAATATATCAAAGATGCAAAACAAAAGAAACTATTCGTAGGTAAAAAGATAGGGGCTAAAATCAAATTTAATCCCGTCAAAGCTATGGAAAATGAATATGAAGTATCGTCGATGCTTAATATCAACAAAGACAAAGTGAAAGACTACGACCGAGATTTCGAATATGTAATAAAAGATATCACCAATCACCAAAACGCCGATATAGACCAAGATCTTTTCGATAAAGTATTGGGCAAAGGAGTGGCAAAAAATATCGATGAATTCAAGGAAAAGATAAAAGAGGGAATATCGGGTGTATACGCTGCAGATAGCGATTATAAGTTCGGTATGGACGCTCGCAAAATGTTGATAGACAAGAATAAAAACGTGGTATTCCCCGAAGAGTTTCTCAAAAGATGGATACAATCCACAAGTAAAGAGCCCAATAAAGAGGTATCCGACACCGAATTCAATGGTATGCTCGAATATCTGAAATGGGATCTGATAAAGAAATCGTTCGTAGAGAAGTACGATATCAAAATCGAAGATAGAGAGATAAGAGATGCTGCTCGTCAGGATATTGCTATGAGATTTGCTCAATACGGTATCAACAATCCGCAAGAGGAAATTTTAAATTCTTACATAGAAGAGTCTATGAAGCAAAAAGGTGCTATCGAACAGTTTTATCAGCAAGCAGCCGAGCGAGCCGTCGTAACAAAAATAAAAGAGTTAGTAAAGATAAATAAAAAAGATATTACCCTCAAAGAATTCAATGAGTTGGTAAGTGGCAAAGAATCATAGTTAAAAATATATATAAATTAACTAATGTAGGAAATAGAGTCTAATCCCGTAGGGTAGATTCTATTTTTATTTATTTCCCTATCAACTAATATATTACTACATATTAAATGATATGTAATATACAGCATATTGGATATTGACAAATATTTTCTTTGGTATTTTCGAATAAACATAGAGAATATTTTTATACCTTTGTGTTTCAGTTATCCATATAAGCAAAACCTATTAATTTAATTATGAACAGTTTAGAAAACCAAGAAAACATTGTAAACGACACTACGGAAGTTTCCGACAAGAAGGTAGAACCCACTGAGAGTATGCAAGATACGACAGAAGTCGTTGCGAATACAGATATGCCTGAAAATAAAGAGGGAGGAGATAGTCTTGAAAAAAATAAATCCTATGTCGGCTATACTCGCGAAGAACTTGTAAATGAATTGCAAGAACTACTGAAAAAGACTGAAGGTGCCGTTATAACCGATATAAAAGGTTCTGTAGAATCCATAAAACAAGCGTTTTATAGGCTTCACAAAGATAAAGAGAATCTTTTACAATCGGAAGGAGATGAAGGTACCGTTGTAGAGAGAGTTGCCGATAGTGTAGAGGAAACTTTCAGACAATTGCTTGGTAAGTATAAAGAAATGAAGGCATCTGCAAATGCGTTGCTTACAGAAGAAAAAGAAAAGAATCTAAAACTCAAAGAAGAAATTTTAGCCAAACTCGAAGAGTTGACAAACTCCACAGACGACTTATCGACGACGATTCCGGCTTTCAGAAAGTTGCAACAAGAGTGGAAAGCTATAGGACAAGTACCACAAAAGGCTGTAAACGAGATTTGGAAGACATACAATAAATATCAGGAAAAGTTTTACGACCTCATAAAAATAAATAACGAGTTGCGTGAATATGATTTCAAGAAAAACCTTGAGTTGAAAAACACATTATGTCTCGCCGCAGAAAAACTCGAAGAAGAGCCTAATGCTGTACTGGCATTCAATACGTTACAAAAACTACATGAAGAATGGAGAGAAATAGGGCCGGTAGCAAAAGAAGAGCGTGAAGCGATATGGAATCGTTTTAAAGAGGCATCTTCGAAGATAAACAAAAAACACCAAGCCTACTTCGAGTCGCTAAAAGAGAAAGAGGAAGAAAATTTAAGACAAAAAACAGCAATCTGCGAGAAAGCAGAGGCTATCGACCTCGAATCGCTAAAGAATCGAAAAGGCTGGCAAGACAAACTCGAAGAAATACTGGCACTACAAGAAGAGTGGAAAAAAATAGGATTTGCAACTAAGAAAGCCAATACAAAGATATATAAGCGTTTCAGAGCGGCTTGTGATAGTTTTTTCAAAGCCAGAAATATTTTCTATAAAGCCTTAAAAGAAGAGATGGCAGAAAATCTGGATAGACGTAAAGCTCTTCTTGAAAAAGCAGAAGCACTAAAAACATCTGACGATTGGAAGGCTGCTACCGAGAAGATAAAAGAACTCCAAAAAGAATGGCGTAGTATAGGCGTTACCTTCAAAAAACATTCAGACGAAGTTTGGGAAAAGTTCTCGGCTGCTTGCGATTATATATTCGAACAGAGAGAGCAGATATTCTCCGACCAGAAAGCAACGGAAGAAGAAAATCTTAAACAGAAACGGGCTATAATAGACAAGGTAAGCGAGTTTTCGCCGACAGGAAATAAGGAAGCCGATATTGCTACGCTTAAAGAGTTTATGGCAGAGTTCGACAAGGTAGGATTCGTGCCGAGAAAAGACAAAGCAGCGATACAAAATGAGTTTAGGACTCTTATAGACAGTAAGTTCGATATCGTTTTCAACAGACAACCTCAGAACTACAGCGACAATAAAAAAGCAATCGACGAAAGTTCGAACAAATATCTAAAAGAGTACAATACGCTAAAAAAAGAGATTGCTTCGTACGAAAACAACATACTATTCCTAAATTCGTCGTCGAAAAAAGGTAATTCGCTTGTAGACGAGATGAACAACAAAATATCGGAGCTTAAAGCAAAACTCTCGGAACTTTCTAAGAAAATCTAACAGATTGATTAATAATGCAAAATAAAGAGGAAGTCTTGTGTAAGGCTTCCTCTTTATTTTTATATATACCAACCGACATATAAAAAGCTCTATTATTGCAAAAATCAAAATTTATTCCTAACTTTGCCCCGAAAATTTTATAATTCGTTTTTTCCTTGCGGTCGAGCGTAGCATAAGACTTTTACAAAAACAAAATACAAAATAAATAAATAACGAATAGTTTATGAAAGTTTATCAAACTTCGGATATTAGGAACATTACACTTCTGGGCGGTGCCGGTACGGGCAAAACCACTCTGGTGGAAGCAATGCTTTTCGAAAGCGGTGCCATCAAACGCAGAGGCACTGTCGACGGTAAAAACACCGTTTCAGACTATTTCCCTGTTGAACAGGAGTACGGATACTCCGTTTTCCCAACCATTATCACTACCGAGTGGGCAAATAAAAAAATCAACATCATCGACTGCCCCGGTGCAGACGACTTTATCGGCGGAGCTATATCGTCGCTGACGGTTACAGACCAGGCTGCAATACTCGTCAATGCACAATACGGCGTAGAGGTAGGCACACAGAACCAATTCCGCTATGCCGACAAGATGAAGAAGCCCGTCATCTTCGCCATCAACCAACTCGACAAAGAGATGGCAGACTTCGACAAGACATTCGAACAGCTCCATGAGAGCTTCGGCGGTAAGGTGGCTCTCGTACAATATCCCGTCAACGCAGGCACCAACTTCGACGCTGTAGTGGATGTGCTCAAGATGAAGATGTATCGTTGGAAACCCGAAGGCGGACAGCCCGAAGAACTCGACATCCCCGAAGCCGAAAAAGCCAAAGCCGTAGAGCTGCACGCCGCTCTGGTAGAGGCTGCCGCAGAGAACGACGAGAGTCTGATGGAGAAATTCTTCGACCAAGGGTCGCTACCCGAAGAAGATATATTTGTCGGTATACACAAAGGACTTATCGACTGCGGCATATATCCCGTGCTGTGTATGTGTGGAGGCAAGTCGATGGGAGTACGTCGCTTTATGGACTTCTTGTGTGCCGTAGCCCCTTCGCCCGCCGAGATGCACGCTCCCGTTACCACGACAGGAAAGGAAGTAAAACCCGACCCTGCAGGACCGACCTCGCTATTCTTCTTTAAGACAAGTATCGAACCGCATATCGGCGAAGTACTCTACTACAAGGTGATGTCCGGCAAGATAAAAAGTGGTGACGATATGGTCAATATCAGTCGCAATGGCAGCAAAGAGCGTATCTCTCAGATATTCTCCGTTGCGGGACAGACTCGTACGCAGGTCGACGAAATGGTGGCGGGCGATATAGGTGCCACAGTCAAGCTCAAAGACGTACGCACAGGTAATACTATGAATGGTAAGGATATCGATTGGATATTCCCCGAAGTAGACTACCCCGCCCCGAAATATCGTCGTGCCATCAAAGCCCAGAACGAGAGCGAAGACGAAAAGCTCGGCGAAATACTCAACCGTATGCACGCCGAAGACCCGACGTGGGTCATAGAGCGGTCGAAAGAGCTTCGCCAGACGATACTGTCGGGACAGGGCGAATTTCACCTCCGCACTCTCAAATGGCGAGTAGAGAATCTCGACAAGGTGATGATAGACTTCAGCGAACCCCGCATACCTTACCGCGAGACCATCACCAAGGCAGCACGTGCCGACTATCGCCACAAGAAACAGTCGGGCGGAGCGGGACAATTCGGTGAGGTTCACCTCATCATAGAACCATATATGGAAGATGTCCCTGCCAAAGAGATATATAAATTCAACGGACAAGAGTATAAGATATCCGTACGCGATACACAAGAGATTAACCTCGAGTGGGGCGGCAAACTCATCTTCATCAACTCCATCGTGGGCGGCTCCATCGATGCACGCTTTATGCCCGCCATACTCAAGGGTATTATGGACAGAATGGAGCAGGGACCGCTGACAGGCTCTTACGCACGCGATGTACGCGTCATTGTATACGACGGTAAGATGCACCCTGTGGACAGCAACGAAATATCGTTCCGATTGGCAGGACGCAACGCCTTCGCACAAGCTTTCAAAGAAGCCGGACCGAAGTTGCTCGAGCCGATATATGACCTCGACGTGCTCGTGCCGTCCGACAGAATGGGCGACGTAATGAGCGACTTACAAGGACGTAGAGGTATGGTACTGGGTATGAATTCCGAGCGAGGTTTCGAACACCTCAAAGCCAAAGTGCCTCTCAAAGAGGTGGCATCGTACTCGACAGCTCTCAGTTCGCTGTCGGGAGGTAGAGCGTCGTTCTCTATGCAGTTCAATGCTTATGAGCTGTGTCCGACCGATGTTCAGGAAAAACTTATCAAGGAATACGAAGCCACTCAGAAAGACGAAGAGTAACCAACCCTCTAATCGAACGACAAAAAGAGAAGAGCGACCTCCACACACGGAAGAGTCGCTCTTTTATTACCCGATAGTCTGTGTTCGATTAATAAACACTCCAAACAACACTCCAAAAGAAAAACTTACCCCCCGATAATCGACTTGAAAATCAAAAGGTAAGTCAAACGAATAGTACCCGGAGCGGGACTTGAACCCGCACAGCCGCGAAGCCAAAGGATTTTAAGTCCTTCGTGTCTACCATTCCACCACCCGGGCAACACAAAGTAGTTTAAAAAGAGCGGAAAACGGGACTCGAACCCGCGACCCCGACCTTGGCAAGGTCGTGCTCTACCAACTGAGCTATTTCCGCAAATAAAACGACTGCAAAGGTAATACTTTTTTTAATACAACCAGCAACATCTCAGATGATACTATTTCAGAAATTTGATGTACTTTTGCAAGCAAAATACGGTACAAAGATGGCGATTGATTTAGACGAACTTAACCTTATTATTTTGGCGGTAGGCACAGTGGCAATACTTGCTGTATTTGTCGTACAGGTATATTATTACTTACACTATTTTTCGGCAATAATAGCAGAAAATCGCAAGAGGAAACGAAACAATTTCTCCGCACATAACAGCCCTACACCGCCCGTATCGGTCATTATCTGTGCCCGAAACGAAGAAGATAACTTACGCGAGTTTTTACCGAAAGTATTGGAGCAAGACTATCCCAATTTCGAAGTAATAGTGGTCAACGATGCTTCGGAAGACAATACCTCACAAGTGCTCGACGACTTTGCGAAGCTATATCCCCATCTATATGTAACCAATATGCCCAACGATATTAATATTATAAGCCGAAAGAAACTTGCTGTTACCGTAGGTGTAAAGGCAGCGAAAAACGAACTTCTGCTCATGACCGATGCCGACTGCTATCCCGCTTCCAAAGATTGGATAAGGTCGATGGTGTCGAACGTAACCGACGGTATTGAGTTCGTCGTGGGTTATGGAGACTATATCACCGAGCGAAGTATCGTAAACCGACTTATAACATACGATACACTCTTCATAGCAATGCAATATATGGGCTTCGCTCTGAGGGGTAAGCCCTATATGGCTGTCGGACGCAACTTCCTTTACCGCAAATCTACATTCTACAAATACAAAGGCTTTGCCGGACACCTACACATCGTCTCGGGCGACGACGACCTGCTCATAAATAAGGCAGGAAACGCCACAAATACGGCTGTAGCCACCAGAGCCGAGAGCAAAACAATGTCGGTAGCAGAGCCCACGATGTCAAAGTGGCTACTGCAGAAGAGCCGACACCTGACATCGTCGAGCCTATACACCAAAAGTAGCCGACGACGTATCGGAGGTGAAGTCGCAAGCCGCGCCTTATTCTACCTGCTTGTTGTGTGCGGATTGGCGTATGCAGACTTGTATGTAAGTGCATTCGTATTGTCGCTATTCGTATTGAGGTACGCTATGCAGGCTGTGGTAATAAACAAAACGGCAAAACGATTGCAGTCGAGGCGATACTCGATATCTATATTAATATTCGATATTGTGCTGCCCGTAATATCGTTGTGGCTTATGATAAAGGGATGCATTAGAAAAAAATGATACCGAGCAATATACCCCCGACTCGATAGGAGTAAAACTTTTTTATTATAACTCATATTTAGCTAAAAAAGCAAGATGAAAAGAATAGTATTGATACGACACGGCGAAAGCATTTGGAATAAAGAAAATCGTTTCACGGGCTGGACAGACGTCGACCTTACAGAGACAGGATTAAAAGAGGCTGAAAAAGCAGGCGAGCTACTCCGCAAAGAGGGCTTCCGTTTCCAGAGAGCTTTCACCTCATACCTCAAACGAGCCAACAAGACACTAAACGTGATACTCGATAAGATGGACCTCGACTACATACCGATAGAGAAGTCGTGGCGACTCAACGAAAAACATTACGGTAACCTACAAGGGCTCAACAAAGCTGAGACCGCTGCAAAATACGGCGACGAACAAGTATTGATATGGCGTAGGAGCTACGACATACCGCCCACTCCACTCGGCAACGACGACCCTCGCTCGGCTCTGAACGACCCTCGATATGCCGACGTACCGAAGATATATCTGCCAAATACGGAGTCTTTATCGGACTGTGTAGGACGTACTATGCCCTATTGGCATACAAGAATATTCCCATCGCTAAAGAGCTGCGACAGCATAATAGTAGCCGCTCACGGCAATTCGCTACGAGGTATAATAAAATACCTAAAAAACATTTCAGATACCGACATAGTGAACCTCAACCTACCTACTGCCGTACCGTATGTATTCGAATTCGACGACGAACTGAACATATCGACCCTCAGAGACTATTTCCTCGGCGACCCCGAAGAAATTAAGAAGCTTATGGAGGCAGTAGCCAATCAGGGTAAAACAAAGTAACATACAGACCGAAGGCAAAACCACAAACGAGCAATATTATTTCACCGAAAACAAAAAAACATTCATATCAAAAAACACATTTTATGCTCGATATAAAAGAGATATATAAGATATTCAAGACATGTCCGAGGATAACGATAGACAGCAGACATTGCCCGAAAGACTCCATCTTCGTAGCTCTCAGAGGCGACAATACCGACGGAAATCTATTCGCAGCAAAGGCTCTCGAAAACGGGTCTCGATACGCTATCGTCGACCGCAAAGAGATAGCCGTCGACGACAGATACATCGTAGTCGACGATACTCTGACTACTCTGCAAGACTTGGCACGGTATCACCGAACGCAGATGAAGGCAAAAATAATCGCCATCACCGGCACCAACGGCAAAACGACTACCAAAGAACTCATAGCTCAAGTATTATCGCAAAAATACGATACTCTGTATACCGAGAAAAACTACAACAACCATATAGGAGTGCCTCTGACGCTACTACGGCTCAAAGAAAGCCACCGCTTCGGGGTGGTCGAAATGGGTGCAAACCACAAAGGCGAGATAGCCCAACTATGCAGTATCGTTCAACCCGACTTCGGGCTTGTAACGAACTTCGGACGCGCTCACATCGAAGGATTCGGGTCATTTGAGGGAGTGGTAGAAGCCAAGACCGAACTTTTCGACTATATCAGAGAACACAAAGGCAGAGTTTTCGTAAATATCGGCAACGAACTCATGGTGCGACAGTCGCAGGGAATCGGCAATATCTCATACGCCATCAATAGCGACAAAGCCGACGTAAGCGGATACGTTTCGCAGCAAGACCCTTGTATCACTATTTCGTGGGCATCGCAGCGGTTTTCGGTAACGGCTCAGACGGTGAAGACAAACATCGTAGGTAGCTACAACGCCGAGAATCTACTGGCGGCAATCGTGGTAGGCCTCTTTTTCGAGGTCGACCCACAGAGTATCGATATCGCATTGAGCCAATATATTCCCAAAAATCACCGCTCGCAATATATGAAGACCGACCGCAACGAACTTATAGTCGACGCATACAACGCCAATCCGTCGAGTATGGAGGCAGCTATAAGAAATTTCGCTTCGCTACAATATCCTCACAAGACACTGATACTCGGCGATATGCTCGAACTCGGCGAAAACACACTTGCCGACCACACCAATATAATGCATATCGTCGAAGAGCAAGGGTTCGACAAAGTAATACTCGTCGGAAAAATTTTCGCCAAGACACAGTCGGACTACACAGCTTTCGATAACGTCGACGGACTGATAGAATACCTCACGTCGGCACCGATAAGCGGCTCGGCAATACTACTGAAAGGCTCCAATAGTATCGGACTCGAGCGTTTGATAGAATATTTATAACTTTTCGGAGCGAAAAAACAGTATCGTCCGCACAAACGATGTGTTTCATAATCGTTTAATCGTCGAGGCGTCGGAGTTTTTGTCTCTCGCCTACGATCCATATCAGGTCGTCTTGCAGCAAGACGGTGCTTGCCGAAGGTGAGAGGATACGCTCCTTGCCTCGTTCTATTGCCACTACGATACCGTCGGTATTTTCGCGTATCTTCGAGTTGCGTATGGTAATGCCTATCAGGTGGCTACCGGGATCGATAAAGTGCTTTTGTACCACGATGTCGTCCAGATTCAAGTTTTGGTGGACGGTCTTCTTTTCGTTAAGGAACTCTTTTTTGAACCGCTCTATCACCTCGTCGGTGCCGAATACTCCCACGTGGTCGAGGGGCATTATCTTGGCATCGGGACCGGGCGAGTATATGATACTGTCGCCGCTTTTGATGTAAATGACATTGATGAGGAACTCTTTCCGCCAGTTGAGCTCACCCAGAGTACGCCCTACATATTGTGCATTCTTGGGTACTTCCAAGTCGGTAAGGTGAGCGTCCCAAGCCGATACGTCGTCGATGGAGTTTCGCAGCCTCTGCCGTATGTTCTGTATGGGTTCGTTCTTTTTATTCTCGGCAGCCTCCCTGACATTGAGGTTGGTAACAAATCGGGTCTCGATACGTTTGTAAAACTTCTGCATATATTTCGACAATAAAAATATTGCCACCACCGTTATGGGCAGAAATATAAGTGTCTGCCCGACGCTGAGGAACTTACTTACCAGATATCCTATCAGTATTATACCGATAATCATTCGCGATACGGCGAGTACGGATAGCTGCTTGTTGTTGTATTCGGGGCTGTCCCACAGCTCTCGGAGGGTTATGTAGTTGGGCTTTTTGTACATCAGAGCCCAGATGAAAGGAGCTGCCACAGCCAGAGTACCTATCATTGCAATCCATTCGGATATGTTGCCGTCGAATGTCTTGTGCAGAAAAGGCACTATCAGATACGACGACAGCAGTATGATAAATACGACCACTGTACCGTTGAGCAATATCGTCTGCAGGCTGCCTTTGAGGAGTTGTCGCCACTCGGACTGAGAGCCGAGCACTTGCGAGCTTGCCGAGTAACTGTTGAGTTTCTGCACGAACTTGGCGGGTAATATTTTCTCTATAAACAGATACACTCTGTCGCTGTATTTAATCATATAAGGAGTGGTGAATGTGGTGATGGCTGATGCTCCCACTGCTATGGGGAACAGAAACTCGTCTATTACCCCCAGCGACATACCCAGAGTAGCTACGATGAAAGCAAATTCGCCTATCTGTGCCATACTCATTGCCACCTGTACGGCGTGTTTTAGCGACTGCCCCGAGAGCAAAGCTCCGAGGAGCGTTGCCGAGAATTTACCCACTATGACCAGAAGCACCACCAACAACACGGGTAAGCCGTATTGTACGATGACAGCAGGGTTTATCATCATACCCACCGATACGAAGAATATAGCCCCGAACAGGTCTTTTACGGGTTTGAATATATGCTCTATACGTTCTGCTGCGAGTGTCTCGGCAAGGATAGACCCCATTATGAACGCTCCGAGTTCGGCAGAGAACCCCGCTTGTGTCGCCACTATCACCATACCCAGACAAAGACCTATCGACAGGATAAGATACCCCTCGTCGTCGAGGAGATTTTTTACCCGTTTCAGGAAAGTAGGTATGACGAATATCCCCAGCAGAAACCAGAGTATAAGGAAGAAACCGAGTTTCAGTATGGTGAAAAGCATCTCGCCACCCTCTACGCTCTGAGTAACGGCGACGGTCGAGAGCAACACCATAAGCAAGATGACCACTATATCCTCTACCACCAACACCCCGAAAACGGTCTTTGCGTAGTTTTTGGACTTTATGCCGAGTTCGTCGAAAGCCCTGATAATAATAGTGGTGCTCGACGATGCCAGCATCCCGCCCAGAAAGAGGCAATTCATAGTGCTCCAACCCAATGCCCTGCCCATAAGATAGCCTGCGACGACGATGACCAATATCTCCACTATGGCAGTGATAGAAGCCGAAGCCCCCACACGCATCAGTTTCTTGAAGCTAAACTCGAGCCCAAGGCTGAACAGCAAAAAGATGACACCTATCTCGGCAAGCGTCTCCACATTGTGAATATCGGTAACGGTCGGCACTATATTGATATACGGACTCACCAGAAAACCTGCAATGATGTATCCGAGTACGAGAGGTTGTTTTAGTTTTCTGAATATCAGAGTAACCATTGCGGCTACTATCAATATAAGCCCTAAGTCAGATATGAGAGGCGTAAGAGAGCTTTCCATACGAGTGGTGCGATACTTTATTTTTTTGCAAATATAGAGAAAATAATTATATTTGTGCCTTCGTAATAGGATAAAGCAGATAATAAGATGGCACGAATTTTGGCGATAGATTATGGGACGAAGAGAGTAGGGGTAGCCGTTACCGATCCGTTGGGAATGATTGCAGGGGCACTTGCAACGGTGGAGACCCCCCGCATATTCGATTTCTTGAATGAATATTTGACGGTAAACGATTGCAACAGATTGGTGATAGGTTATCCGCTGACGCTCAGAAACGAGCCGGCAGAGGTAACACGTGAGATAGACCGATTTATAGAACGTTTTGCCTCGCTGTATCCCTATATAGAGGTGATAAAATACGACGAGCGTTTCACCTCGAAGCTTGCCTTCGATACCATTTTGGCGAGTGGTATCGGACGCCGTAAGCGTCGCGACAAAGCCGTAATAGACCGCATCTCGGCAACTATTATCCTGCAGAATTATTTGGAAAGTATTTCCGTTTAGGCGGTTTGCTCTGGAATCTTTTGCATATCTATGTCGGTTACTTTACGGTAAAATGCGATATATGTTGTTAGTTAGGAGCGTTTCCGCCACTACCGCCACCGGATTTGACGTCGTCGTTGGAGATACCTCGTTCCGCTTTTTTGATTTGGGCTTTCATCTCGCCAAATCGCCACGATACGGAGATACTAAACGAACGAGCAGGCGACTTCGATACCGAATTCGACGTATATACGCCCTCTGCCCACGACGTAGAGCGATAGTCTCTGTACTTCTCCAAGAAGTTATATGCCCCAATACTTACCGATAGCTTGTCGCCTTTGAGGAAACTACGCGATAATGAAGTGTAGTAGTAGTACCAGCCGGTGCCCTTGTAACGGTACGAGGTAGAGACGGGATTACCGCCTATGCCTATATGTAATCGCATCTTCCAAGGCAGCTTAATATTGACACCTCCGTACCCGCTGAAAAACGCCCCCTCCGATATACTTGCTCTGTTGGTATAGCGTGAGTAGCCCGTCGAAAGCGACGTCCAGAAGCTAAACCACTTAATAGGATTGTAGTTTATGTAAAAACTACCACCTAAGTTACCGTTGCTACCGATATTGGCATAGGTATGATATCGAATGCCCTTGCTATCGACCGAGTCGTTGCTCTCTATCGAGTTATTGACGATAGAGGAGTATACCGATATGCTGAGGTTTAATTTCTGAGAAAACAGTCCGTAACTCACCGAAAAGTTGTGGCTGCGTTCCGATTTAAGATTAGGGTTGCCGTAAGAGATGCGGTATGGGTCTGTGTCGTCGACGTATGGGTTCAGAAACCAGATACTCGGACGAGAAATACCGTTGTTGTAGCTCACACGCAGGTTCGAGGCGTCTGTGAGTTTAAAGCTTGTAGATACGTATGGTATGAGGTCTAAAAACCGTACCTTGAAGTTCCTCGCTGCCTCGTCTGCAAAACGTACGTCTTGGTACGTTCCCTCCAATCGTCCGCCCAGACGCAGCGAAAACTTTTTCAGTTTGAATGTATATGAGGCGTATGCTCCGACTATGTGTTGATAGTAGTCCATATCGTTCTCTTTGCGTATATTACCTTTGTCGTCCAAGTCGTCTTGGTCGTATTCGCCCGTAATGGGATTATAACGGCGATATTGGTTGTCGGAGGCGTTGTAACGCAATATATACTTTATCCCTGCTTCGACGACGTGCTTATTGCTGTCGAACGGCTCGGTGTAGTCTATCTGTAATGTATGCGAATTGCTTGTTTCCGCCTTGGTGTAGCGGACATCTCGCTCTTTGGTCGCCAAGGTGTTGGGCTGAGTCGTATCGAGTTTCAGTTTGGTGAATGTTTCCGAAATGTCGGGTGGCGACACGCCGAAATTGTACGATACGGTCAGTAGTTGGTCGGGCTTGCGGAACGACCTCTGATAGTCTATATTACCATAATACGATAAGCTTGTGTTATTCGACGACGACAACGTATTATAGGCAGATACGGTGTTACGGTTTTTATCGTAAAACTGCGAATAGCCATCGTTTTGAGAGTTGTAGATACTTCTGTTTGCTCCGAATGAAGCACTTACGAGATTGAGCGTATCGAATTCGTAGCTTATTTCTATGTTGCCCTGATTACCATTATTTTTATAGTCGCTACTACTACCGTTTTCGGAATATTTGTAAGGAGCGGCGTCGCTGTGATTCTCGAAATCGCCTTGGCTGCTGTTGAGGTCGTTATGATACAATCTGTAATTGTAGTTCCCCGATAGCCCGAGTTTCCCTATTTTTGAGGATATGAATGCTCCCGTATTGAAGTAGCTTTTCGTATCTGCCGATACTCTGACGCTTCCCCGATAGCCCTGCAATGCACTCTGTGTAACGATATTGAGTATAGCACCGATACCCTCTGCATCGTATTTTGCTCCCGGGTCGGTGATGACCTCTATCCTCTTTATCGATGTAGCGGGCATACTCTTCAAGGCGTCTTTTGGGCTTTTGGCAACCATATTCGAAGGCTTGCCGTTGACGTACACGGTGAAAGACGATGAGCCTTTTACCTTTATATTCTCGTCTTGGTCGAGCGTAACGAGCGGTACTTTACGCAACATATCCATTACCGTGTTTGTCTTGCTTTCGGGGTCTGCTTCTACATCGTAGTTGATACGGTCTAATGTCTGTGTTACAAGCGGTTTGTATGCTATCACCGATACGCCCGCAAGTTCTTCGCCCTCTTTTAGCACTATCTTGCCTAAGTCTATCAGCTTGTTGTCGTTAAGTACGATTGTCCTGTTGTACGATGTCTTAGCTGCCGCATCGACGGTTATGTATATGGTGTCGGCTGCCGACTTGTACTCTGCCTCGAACCGCCCGTTGCCGTCTCCCGAATAACGTGCCTTGTAATTGTTCGTCGTGCTGTCGGTTCGGATAGATAGTGTGGGGTAGGCGACAGCATTGCCTGCGGAGTCTATGGCAGCTCCTTTTATGGTGTACACTATCTGTTTGCCTGCCTCTTGCGACAGCATTGCACGGGGAATAATACAAACTACGGATAATACGAGTAGTGCTCTGAGGTACTTCATACAGTGATTTTTTTGTTGTTAATGTTTATACTACGGAATTTATTTTGCCCGAAAGTAAGATTTTGACGACGGAAAATATTTTTAGAAAAATACGTTATATATCAATGATTTTTGTTGAGAAAAAATATAAATAGGGTTTCATTATGACACAGCCTATTGATGTTTCGTTGGCAAATCAACGAGCATTTACCTCTGCTAGCAATTTTTCCCAGCAGGCTACGATGTTATCCACGGCAAATCGCTTTACACTCACGAGCGATTCTTGGGCAAATGCCTTCCTCATTGCTTCGTCGCTCATCAGTTTGTCGAGAGCTTCGGCTAACTTGTCGGTATCGGCAGGCGGTACAAGTATGCCCGTTTTACCGTCTTCTACTATCTCGGCAGGTCCCGTATCGCAGTCGAAGCTCACTATCGGCAGCCCTGCCGCCATTGCCTCGATGAGCACGAGCGGCAACCCTTCGTATCGCGACGACATAGCCATAACGGACGCCTGCCGGTACTGTGCCTTTATATCTTTGGTGGCGGGTATTATCTCGACGCTGTCGCCGATACCAAGCTCCGAGATTTGCCTTTCGAGTCGTCGCAGGTGGCTACCCGACCCTACGATACGCAGCTGCCAGCCATTGCGGCGTTCGGTGGTCTTTGCCCACGCATCGAGCATCATATCGAAACCTTTCTGTCCCGCAAGTCGTCCGACGGCAAGCACTCGCTTCTCCGTCAACGGCGATGGCTCTATGTCGTTTATGGTGATGGGGTTGGGTATACAAACGGCGTTGGTAGCACCGAAAAGCCTTTTATAGTTGTCGGCGTCGCGTTGTGTGAGCGTAACTATACGTTGCGATGTACGAACGGCTATCTTACGCGATAGTTTATGCAGCGGATGCCAATTGATGTTGCTATTGAAGTGCTCCCACGTAATCGAGCGTAAGCCTTTCGCTGCGGGGGCGTTCATAAAGAGTCGGTGCGAACCGAGGAAGACTACGACGTCGGGTTTCTCGACTCGGTACAGTTGTCGGAGTCGGCTTATACGAAGGGCTCTGCCTTTTTTCAGGTAATGGAGCTTTACTTCAGACCGTAGTGGGAAGAACGGTTTTCCTTGCTGCAAACAGACGATACCTATTTGGTAACCTCTTTTAGACAACTCACTTGCGATGACCGAAGTAACTCTCTCTATGCCTCCCTGGTCGTGCAATCCACGTATTACGAATAGTATTTTCATTGACGAATATCGATTGTTTTTTTGCAAAGTTAATATTTTTCTCAAGATAAAACTTTATCGGGCAAACGTGTCAGACATAGCTTACATAAACAGCTTCGGTCGACATTCGGATAAAATACAGAAAAATACAAAGAGCAAACCATATTCGGGCTTGCTCTTTTGTCTTTGTCTCTTTTTTATTATCTGTCTCTTACTTCTTTTCGACTATAAATATGGAGTAGGCACCGCCCTTGTCGGCAAGTTCGTAGAGGACTTTACCGTTTTTCCACACCTTCGGAGCGTGATTAGAGCCCTCTTGTTCCACTCCTGCTACATATACATCACCGTCGTGTACTACTATGGATGAGTGTCCGTAGCTATTATCGGCGAGGGTATAAAGTTTATCGCCGTTTTTCCATACTTTAAGCATAGCATTTGAACCTTCTCTCTCATATCCAGACACATATATGTCTCCCCTGTCCACATATACGGAGTGGGCTATGGCACTTTTAGAACCGAAGGTTCTGAAGACCACCTCCTTGTTGTTTTTCCATACCTTAGCAACCACATTCGTGCCATTGCTCTCATAGCCTGCAGTATATACATCTTCGCCCTCCACAAACACGGAGTATGCTTTGGCATAATTAGAACCATCGGTAAGGGTATAAAGTTCGTTGCCGTTTTTCCACACCTTAGCGACCGATTTACTGTTGCTCTCATATCCGGTAACATATCCGGCAGTATATACTTTGCTACCTGCTACAAATACGGAGACGGCGGCAGTACCTTCACCTTCACCTTTAGAAGATCCATTAGCAAGGTCAATGGCAATTTTATTTTTCCAAAGCTTAGCAATGTTGCTTTCGTAACCTACGGTATATACTTTATCATCCGCTACGAATATGGAAAGAGCTTCGGCACTATTAGTGCTGCCATCGTTAAAAGCATAAAGTTCTTTGCCGTTTTTCCACACTTTGGCGACCCAGTTTTTGTTGTTTTTCTCACTTCCCGCTGTATATACATCTCCGTCTATTACGAATACGGAGCCGGCATAGGCTTCTTTAGAACCATCGGTAAGAGCATAGAGTTCGTTGCCGTTTTTCCACACCTTTGCCACAGAAATTGCTCCACTCTCGTCACTGCCTGCCACATAGATGTCTATCTCCTTGGGCGGTTGGGGCGGATTGGACTTGCAGGCAGTGAAGCCTGTTGCTAACATTGCTGCCGTAGCAGCTACCATCAAAAATGCTTTTTTCATGATAAAACATATTTTTTTATTAATATTTTATTTACTTATATCTGGTTATACTGAAAAATCACAGCCATGGCAACCGCTCGGCTGCACAGCTGTGATAAGGTTATAATAGTCGGAATATGGCGTAAAAACGCTACTAATCAGCAATTTATATGGGGGGGGGTAAACTGCTGACAAACAAGCACATATAGGTCATGCCCGAGCTTGTATAGCGACGATAGTATGTTTTTTGCTTTTGTTGCCATAGCTATTTTTTAATTGTGTGGTTATTACCCGAATGCAAAGATAATACATTATTTTTAATTCAAAGAAACCTTTTATGTAATTTTTTTCTTAGAACCATCATTATACTATTAATCAGTCATTTACTATCATAGATACCAATTAAATTTTTATTCGCTTGAATCGTTCGGGCAATCGTACCACCAACTTCCAACGCCCCATACTCGGCTTGTTTAGTGCAAATATCGGACGACAAAGGGTTTGCACCGCTCTTGCTATGGGGAAGTATCTGTCGGCATCTTTGGCTTTTTTGTTTGTAACGAGGTGGATTACCTTCGAGCGTTTTTTCATGTGTCGCTCCCAGCCTGCCGCCATACGGTCTTTGTCCTGAAAACGAGCCTTCACCATTTCGTAGTCGAACACGCCGAAGTGAAGTAGGTAAAGGTTTCGGTCTATTCTGAAATTGTGTCCTTTGACACGATGAAACCCCGCTCCCCACCGCACAGGCTTCGATACCACTACCGGCTTGGTGTACCGCGACGATACCTGTCCGTAGCTACGCTGCGAAAGGAAAGGTTTGCTTCCGTCTATGGTCTGTTCCTCGTTCAAATGTTGCCCTACGTCTACGCCAAGCCCTGACACCGACGGATTTATATCGATTTTACTAAGGTACGATACCAGCGATTCGTCGACGTCGGGGTCCAATACCAGAAATTCGTCGGCGTCGGTGCCTATTACAAGGTCGTATTTTTTGAGCAGTTCGCTTGCCATGTTCGACAAGTGTGTCAGCCGACGTCGTTCGGCAGCTACCACCTGTCCCGGAATACGCTCACAGTGTACGACGGTAGCCTCGCCCGCTGTAGGGGGTATCGGCTGGTCGGTGCCATCGAGGTATATGTATAAGTTCTCTTTTCCCAAAATTGCTCCGTAATATGCAATCCAATGCTCGAGAAAAAAGGCATCGTTGCGAGCCATAGTGATGGCACAAATCTTTTTGGTAGTCGTCATATTTTATGTATTTTATTTATGGCAGCAAAGATAGTAAAAATTTATCACTTGGCAGCAGAAGTCAAAAGCTATCTTACACACACACAACTACCCTCGCTATTTACACGTTGCCAAAGTCTATGAGTTTTTATATTTTTGCACTTTGAAAACAACAACTTTCTACACCGATTTCTTATAATCTATCACCCCCACCGAAAAAAGCAATGAGTATCGAAGAGCGTATCGCCAATTTAAGGCAAGAAATAGAAGAATACAACCGCCAATATTATATCGAAAACAACCCTACGATATCGGACTTCGAGTTCGATATGAAGCTCAAGCAGCTCGAAGAGATGGAGAGGGCATATCCTCAGTTTTTCGACAAAAACTCTCCGACACAACACGTCGGCAGCGACCTTACGAAGACATTCGAGCAAGTCGTACACCGCTACCCTATGCTATCGCTGTCGAACACCTACTCCGAGAGTGAAGTGGAGGAGTTTTATACCCGACTCAGTCGGCAGCTCGGCGAGGAGTTCGAGATTGTATGCGAACTCAAGTTCGACGGCGCCTCCATATCGCTCATATATGAAGACGGAGAGTTATCTAAAGCCGTTACTCGAGGCGACGGTGTCAGAGGCGACAACGTTACTAACAACATACGTGCCATACGCTCCATACCTACCAAATTAGTAGGCAATTATCCTAGTCGGTTCGAGATAAGAGGCGAGATACTTATGCCTTTCGCCGTATTCGAAAGACTCAATGCCGAGAGAGCCGACAGAGGCGAACAACCCTTCGCCAATCCTCGCAATGCCACTTCGGGCACGCTCAAACTACTCGACCCCTCCGAAGTTGCTCACCGAGAACTCGACTCGTATCTCTACTATCTGCTCGGAGAAGAGCTCCCTTTCGGCACTCACTACGACAATATGATGGAGGCTCGCCGATGGGGATTCAAGATATCCGAAGCTATGAAGCGGTGCGGCAGCATAGACGAGATACTCGACTTCATAAGATACTGGGATACGGAGCGTCGGAGGCTGCCGGTAGCTACCGACGGTATAGTGCTAAAAGTAAACGACCTCAGACAACAGCAACGGCTAGGGCTTACCGCCAAATCGCCCCGATGGGCTATTGCTTATAAGTATCAGGCAGAGAAGGCACTCACAAAGCTACTTTCGGTAAGTTACCAGGTCGGACGCACCGGAGCAATCACCCCCATAGCCAACCTCGACCCCGTACTGCTTTCGGGTACTACCGTCAAACGCGCATCGCTACACAATGCCGACAATATAGAGCGGCTCGACCTCCATATAGGCGATATGGTATACGTCGAAAAAGGCGGAGAGATAATACCGAAAATCACTGCCGTCGATACGGAGCAGCGTGCCAAAGACTCGCCGAGAGTAGTATTCCCCTCGCGATGCCCCGAATGCAATACCGAACTCGTACGAAACGACGACGAAGCCATATATTATTGCCCAAACGAAGACAATTGCCCCACACAGAGCAAAGAAAAAATCTCGCACTTCGTATCGCGTAAGGCGATGAACATCGCCGGACTCGGCGACGAGACCATTTCGCTGCTATTCGACAAAGGGCTGCTTAGAGACGTTGCCGACATATACGAGCTACAACAGTCAGATATATCGCTCCTCGAGCGACTCGGAGATAAGTCTGCCCGTAATATCATCGAAGGTATAGCAGGCTCAAAAAATGTGCCCTATGCGAATCTGCTATTTGCTCTCGGCATACGATATGTCGGCGAGACGGTAGCAAAGCGCTTGGCAAAAGCCTATCGCTCCATAGACGATTTGCAGCAGGCTACGGTAGAGGAGCTAATACAGGTCGACGATATCGGAGAGGTTATAGCCGAAAGCATAGTGAAATACTTCGCCAAAGCCGAACACCGACGGCTCATCGAGCGCCTTAGGGCAGCAGGATTACAGATGTCTGACACGAGCAGCAGCGAGCCCACATCCGACAAACTTGCCGAAAAGATTATAGTCATAAGCGGTGTATTTGCCTACCATTCGCGAGACGATTACAAGAGTATGATAGAAGCCCACGGCGGTAAGTGTGTAGGTAGCGTATCGAAAAACACATCTTTCTTACTTGCCGGAGACAACATAGGACCGTCTAAACTACAAAAAGCCGAGCAACTTGGAGTAAAAATCATCTCCGAAGAGGAGTTCCTCGATATGCTTAAATAGAGGGTGTTTTTACTAAAATCAAAACGTTTTTCTACAAAGAAATAAACGATTTTTCTCCCTCTCAAAACTGTACGTTGGACTTTCAAAAACACATGCGCAGCATATTATGGAATCCATTGCCTACAACTTATACCGAACGCCAGGGATTATTGTGTCAAATTCTATCAGATAATATGAAAATACACCGATAAAAGATTATTATCTACTTAAAAAGTAACCTCCAGCGGCATCTTTTGGTCAAAAATATTCATTCTTCTAAGAGTATATGGGTGAAAATTGAGAGGGTGGTCGGTTTTGCAGAGGTCTCAATCCGTCTGTAAACGTATGCCGGGAGTGCAATTTGACAATATATACTATTGTGGGGCACAATATATACTTTCGTGGGGCACGAAATATACTATTGTCAATTACGGAATATACTTCCGTCGTCCGCGGGTCGTATTTTAGTCATTGCGCACGGCCGGTTCGGTTGCAGACAAAAAACACAAAAAATCATGGCATTTTGGAAGAAAATCAAAATGAAAGTCAACGGACTGTGGTATCCGAAATCAGTCCTTGTGGGTTCGCCCGTAACCACGAAACAGATTGCCGAGCGGCTGTCCAAGGAGTCGACGGTGAGCCTGGCCGACACATATGCCGTGCTGCTGGCACTGGGCGGCGTGATGGGCGAATACATGGCCGAGGGACGCTCGGTGAAGCTGGAGGGCATCGGCTCGTTCTACTTCACGGCCACGGCCAACAAGAAAGGCGTTGACAAGGAAGAAAAAGTGTCGGCTAACCAGATTACGGGCGTGCGCGTGCGCTTCCTCCCCGAGACCCGCTATGTGCGCAGTGCCGGCAGTCGGGTGGCCACCCGTGGCCTGACCGACGCGGTCATCGAGTG
>ERZ773035.70-NODE-70-length-85774-cov-42.142897_pt1 | contig 85774 bp, 77 predicted proteins | sample MGYA00511487_ERZ773035 | MGnify/ENA primary metagenome ERZ773035 (study PRJEB29015, sample SAMEA2737985) | human oral metagenome | biome: human oral; feature: human-associated habitat; material: dental | place: China | collected 2024 ... | reverse complement strand
AGAAAAAGCGCGAAACGGTTGACGCCAAAAATCAGTTAGAAAACGCCATCTACCAGGCAAAGAAAATGCCAGATGAGTTCAAAGATAAGATTTCTGACGAGGACAAGAAGGCGATTGACGAAGCAGTCCAGGAAGCAGAAAAGCATAAAGACGCTGACGACAAAGATGAGCTGGAAGCAGCAGCTAAAGCCCTGCAGGATGCCATCATGCCAATTGGCGCCAAGATGTACCAGCAAGCTACTGAGGACAACAAGGCTGATGAATCTAAGGACGATAAAAAATCTGACAAGGACGAGCCAGTCGAAGGCGAGGTGGTTGACGACGACACCAAGAAAAAGGGCAAAAAATAGGCTAATTCTGTCGATATATAAAATAGCCGGGAGTAAACACCGGCTATTTTATATAAATACTAAGTGTTATGTGCTATAATAAATCATGGAGCTACTAAGTAAACAATTACTCCACACATAGATATAGGTAATTAACCATGGTGCAGCATAGGCACCATGTTTTTTATTATCAAAAATCTGCATTCAAAATAGGAAGGAGGTGCATGAAATTATTGGAACAATCAATAGAAATAGCAGAAAAAGCTCATCAGGGTGAGTATAGGCGAGATGGAACATTATATATTGAACACCCTCTACGCGTTATGGGGGCTTTGGCGTCTGCTGGGTTTTCTGAAGAAGTGCAATCAGTTGGCGTTATGCATGATGTGTTTGAAAATTCAAAAGAGTTCACTTTTGATGGGTTACTTCAGGGAGGCTTTCCGGGTGATGTCATTAAGGCCTTGAGCCTATTAACAAAGCCATGTCTCAGCAGCGAGCAAAAAGCCTTACTTACTCCTGAGGAAAAGGCTAGACGCTATCGGTTATATATCCAGAAGCTGATTGAAAGCGCCAATACGCCAGCTGGCCAGCTGGCTATACCAGTAAAAATTAAAGATATTAGAGATAATTATGACAACAAAAAGAAGCAACCGCTATATGCCTGGGCACTACTTCAGCTCGGCACTTGTTCATTGAATAGTAGTTTGCTTTTTGAGTGTAGTGAGCCGGGACTTCTTGTGTCTAGCGCAGTCTAAGTATTAAGGCCTATTGTTTTATTGTTGTCGGCTATCATTATATAGCGTAGTCAGCTTGATGGTTGTGATGATGTCGTCAACTAATTAGCACTCTTGCGCGTCGAGTGCTAAAAGCGTATAATAAACATATATGAGCAAGCGTGATTATTATGAAGTGCTAGGTGTGTCAAAAAGCGCTTCTGAGGATGCGATAAAGAAGGCTTTTCGCAAATTGGCGGTAAAATATCACCCGGATAAACAGGGCGGCGACGAGGCGAAATTCAAAGAGATTAATGAAGCATACGAGGTTCTGAAGGACAAGCAAAAACGCCAGCGCTATGATCAATTTGGCCACGCTGGTGTCGGCGGCGCGTCGGGAGGCGGTTTTTCTGGCAATCCGTTTGAAGGATTTGGCGGATTTGGCGGGCAAAATATTCATTTTGACTTTGGCGACGGCGGCTTGGGAGATATTTTCAGCCAGTTTTTCGGCAGCGCGGCTGGCAGTTCGGGCGGCGGGCGTCCGCGCGGGCGCGATATTGAAACGAACATAACATTAAGTTTTGAAGATGCGGTGTTTGGCGTGGAAAAGAAAATTAGCTTGAATCTGGAGGATGAGTGTGAACACTGTCATGGCAACGGTGCCGAGCCAGGATTTGGCATGAAAACATGTCCGACCTGCAAAGGCGCCGGCCAGCAAACGCGGGTGATGAATTCATTGTTCGGGCAAATCCAGCAGGCGGTTACTTGCGAGACTTGTCGGGGCAAGGGGAAAATTCCGGAAAAAGAATGCTCGGTTTGTCGCGGCAAAGGTACGACTCGCCAGCATCAGGATATTACTGTCAAGATTCCGGCAGGGATTGATGATGGCGCGACCATTCGCTTGCGTGAACGCGGCGAGGCGGCAGCAGGCGGCAGTAAGGGAGATTTATATATCCATATCCGCGTTAAGGCGCATAAAAAGTTCACCCGCGAGGGCGATATTATCCTTTCAGAAGAGCATATTTCCATGGTTGATGCGGCATTGGGGACGGAAATTGACGTGGAGACTGTGGACGGCGTTATTACTATGAAAATTCCAGCTGGCACCCAGTCGGGGACTGATTTCAAGTTATCAGGCCACGGCGTGCCGCATTTGCGCAGTGAATCGCGCGGTCCGCATATTGTGGGCGTAGTGGTTGATACGCCAACCAAATTAACGAAAAAACAGAAAGAACTCTTAGAACAGTTTAAGGGAACGAAGAAGCGCGGTCTGTTTTCGTAGGCACATCGCCTACTATTGCTATAATAAAAGTTATAATGAATAAATCACTGGAGCTGTCAGTTAATACAAATGAATCAAGTAGCACTTCCATAGAAAATCTTTATGCTCAGCTAATGGATTTGTCGCCAAAAATCGTTACGATGTTCACACCGTCAAATCGCGCTGAACAGGAGGAGAAATTTTTGTCTGGTGAGGTCAGGAACCCTCAGTTTGTTTATGAAAAATTGGGTACGGCTGATTTTGAAGCAGTGATAAAAAACATCCAGCAGCTTGGCGATAGCATACTAAACCACCCTGATTTACCGTCAAGACATAGGAAGGTCTATGAAGAATTTATTAAAAACTATCAAAAGCAAACTGAGCTTCTTCTTTGCGCGCAGATGTATCACGTCGTCGGGTCAGAAGATAGGCAGGATATTGCCGAGAGGTATGCGCGTCTGAATGTGGAGAATTATGGCGAACCAGAGGAAGAGGCGTATCGTTCGTTGTTGGGTGAAAAATTGAAAAATATCCATAGTAAAAAATTAACAGGAAAAGCAAGTAAATTGCGTGAAGAATTATTTGGCATGGTTGACTTCGATTCTGATATGGATATTCCAGAAAGGTTTCGTCCATCAGATGAGACGGTGGAATGGATACATGACGTAGCAAGGTCTTTGTATGGAGGTATGTTGAGCCATGTTCCGGTTGATAAATCTGAATTTTGTCCACATGAACTACAGGAAATATTCGTCAATGTTATCCAAAATGAGTTTAATACATATGGAAATTCTGGTGGTGTTAGGTTTTATAATGGTGCAGCAGAAGGCTGGCGGGTTTCTGTAGAGGAGGCTGGTTCTATTAATGTAAGATCTTCTGAGAAAAAGATCGTTATTCCTGATAATGGTATGATGAGGTCTCGTGAAAAAGTTGAAGAGCTGATAGTTCATGAAATTGGCGTTCATATGCTCAGAGCTATTACGGGTGGAGAGACTGACGTTCCTCCTTTGGCAAATGGTTTAAGCGGATACTATGACACAGAAGAGGGTTTGGGCGTGGTGATGGAGCAGGCTCTGAGGGGGAAGTTTGCCGAACGGGGCGTCGATCATTATATAACAGCTGGACTAGCGCATTATGACAAAAAAGATTTTCGTGGGGCATTTGAAGTGAAGTGGAGGTTGTCGCTACTTAATTCCATTAAGGACGGGGATGATATTAGTGATAAAAAAATAGAAAAGGCAAAAAAGACAGCTTTTACTCAGACCTTGCGAAGCTTCCGCGGTACAAATGACATGCCTTTATTTAAGGATTTGAGCTATTATAATGGCTCGGTAGAAGTTTGGAGATATATAGATTCCATGATGGAGACTGTAGATAATCGCGACCTTAAGCTGTTCCTGTTGTTGGCGGGTAAGGCGGGTATCTCAGTGGAGCATAGAGGAATTGTTCTTGATTCTAAAACGAAGTAAGCGCCAACTGTCATGTATTTGATGTATATCGAAAAATATGCCATAATATTTACGCATGAAAGAAAAAACTGTTATTGGATCGACTGAATTCGTGGATTTCGGCAAACGAGCGCAAAAAGTCCCAGCTAAGATTGATACGGGGGCTGATTCAAGTGCAGTGTGGGCGAGCAATATTCGTATTAATAAAGACGGAGTGCTAAAGTTTTCCCTGTTTGGCGAAGGGTCGCCTTATTATAACGGTAAAATATTCAAGAGAACTGATTATACTGTTGCTAGTGTGCGCTCCGCTATGGGGCAAGAGCAAGTTCGTTATCGTACACATTTTTGGGTAAAAATTGGTGGTCGAAAAATTAAAATGTTGATGAATTTATCCGATCGATCAAAAAATGAATTTCCAGTGCTAATTGGAAGACGATCGATTTCTGGAAAATTCATAGTGGACGTATCGAGGAAAAATGTCCGTAGAAAAAAACCGTCCGTAACTATTAGTCTTAATGAAGAAATAAAACAAGACCCATATAAATTTTATAAAAAATATCATCAAAAAGGTGGAGAGAAATAATGCGAATTGCGATCTTATCTAACGGGAATGCTAATTATTCTACACTCCGCCTAAAAGAAGAAGCCGAAAAACGTGGACATCAGGTTAAGGTTATTAAATATAAAAATTGCTATGTTTCAATTGACGAAAAACATCCTACGGTTATTTATAAAGGTAAGGAAATTGGTGAGTTTGATGTGGTGATTCCGAGAATTGCTAGTTACATGACAAAGTACGGTACGGCAGTCCTGCGCCAATTAGAGATGATGTATCCGAAAGCTTTTTTCATGAATCGGTCTATTGCTATTACGCGGGCGCGGGATAAATTGCGTTCAACACAGCTATTGGTTAAGGCGGGTGTGTCAATTCCAAAGACGGTTTTCTCGCGGAATGCGACGGATATCGACTCGTTGATTGAAGAGATTGGCGGCATGCCAGCGATTATCAAATTGGCGCGCGGCACACACGGCAATGGCGTCGTCTTGGCCGAGACAAAAAAGGCAGCCAAGTCGGTTCTTCAGGCGTTTTATTTGACAAATTCTGATGGTACCAACGTGCTACTTCAGGAATTTATTAGAGAATCGGCAGGCGTTGATATTCGAGCATTTGTGGTTGGTAGCCAAGTAGTGGCTAGTATGAAGCGCCAGAGTCTGGACGATGATTTTCGGAGCAATTTGCATAAAGGCGGTCTCGGCGAATCAATCAAGCTTACTGATACTGAGCGAAAAATGTGCGTTAAGGCTGCTAGGGCTATGGGTTTGACGATTGCTGGTGTCGATTTTATGCGCTCGGGTCGCGGCGCGTTGGTGTTGGAGGTCAACGCTAGTCCAGGATTTGGTATTGAGAAAGTAACGCGTCGGAATGTGGCGAGTAGAATAATTGATTATATTGAGCGCAATGCTAAGCGCGGCAATAAAAAAGATAAAATCGGTGCTTAAGCATAAACTTGATATAATAAATATATGAGTGGGCTGCTGCATCCGGCAAGAACTCGGGCTGCTATTAAATGGCTGTTTATTTGTGGCGTGCTGATAGCTATTGGTGTAGCAATTTTTTATGCGTTTCGAGCGGTTACGCCAAAAACAGAGATGCTTTATCTTAATAAAACGATGCTTCGAGTGGAAGTCGCTGACGACGAAGAGTCGCGGCGCAAGGGACTAGGCGGTCGCTTGGGGATGGATGAAAATTATGCGATGCTGTTCGTGTTTGATAATAGCGATCTACACCAAATGTGGATGAAAGATATGAATTTCTCAGTCGATATTATTTGGATTAATGAACGTAAACGTGTTGTTCATGTGCGACATAACGTTAAGCCAGATACTGAGCCTTATGAAAAATATAGCCCAACAGTTCCGGCGAGGTATGTTTTGGAGGTAAAGGCGGGTGTTGCTAAACGGGCAGGCGTGACAGTTGGGTCGCCGGTAAAATTTGATTTGGAGGAGAATAAATGAGCGTAATAATTTTATTTGGGGCAATTTTAGTTGCGGTTTTTATGATTGTGTTTGTGTCATCTCGGCGATTTGGTCCGTTGGCATTGTCGTTGGCGGCGGGATTTTTGTTGTCAGAGTGGTGGGTAAGTTGGCTGACGGGTTTGCTGGATGGATTAAAATTGGCGGTTAGCTGGCTACCTAACGGAGTAATTGCGGCGTTAATCCTAACATTGATTCCGCTATTTACGCTATTGCTGGGCGGACCGAAATATCAACGTAAACACGAAAAAATTATTTCCGCAGTAGCAATTGCGTTTTTAACAGCGTCATTATTGGTGGTGCCATTAGGAAAGTATATATCATTAGATGGCCAAGCGATGGAGCTGTATAAGGTATTTGCAAACAGCTGGCGGTATATTGCGACGGCAGGATTGGTGTTTGGATTGGTAGATTTGTTCTTGCTGTACACGGGTGGACATAAATCTAGCAAGCATTGACCTCATGGGTGGTTTGTGCTAGAATAAAGAAAGCGGATTTTCCGTTTTTGTGGATGGGCCCATAGCTCAGCTGGTTAGAGCACCTGCCTTTTAAGCAGGGTGTCCCGGGTTCAAGCCCCGGTGGGCCCTCCAATTTTGAAATCGACTCCCTATCTGGAGTCTTTTTTCTTACCCATAATCTGGTTATACTTTAACTATGAGTAGCCACTTATTTGAGAAAATTTATATTTCTTGGTTGGTGGCGGCGTGGTGCTTGGGATTGACGGTTGGTGTAATTGCGGTTCATCATTTGCCGCGGTCGGTCGAATTTAATATGCTGGCGTTATTTGGCGGGCTGGTATTGTTTGTGCCGGCGCTGGTCTGGCGGTGGCGGGCGCTGATGATTGTGGCAGTTATTTCTGGCAGTTTGGTGGGGCTGTGGCGCGGCGAAATGGGTCGAACCGGCTTGGAGGTTTATGACTCGCTCATTGGCAAAAGTGCGGTTATTCAGGGCCGCGTTTTGGAAGATCCTGACATTGATAAGAAAGGGCAAACGGTGCTGCGGCTAAGTGATCTGCGGATTAATGGCGAAAAATTGGCAGGACAACTGTGGGTGGTGACGGCTGACAAGCGTCCCATTAAACGCAGCGACATCGTTCAGGCTCAAGGAAAATTGACGGCGGGGTTTGGGGCTTTTTCGGCGAGTATGTATCGGGCGAAAATTGGTAGCGTTGAGCGTCCAGTTCCTGGCGATGTGGCGGTTGGGGCGCGTGATTGGTTTGCCGAGCGGGTACGCAAGCATATTCCAGAGTCTGAGTCGGCGCTAGGTTTGGGGTTTTTATTAGGGCTACGGCGAGCCATGCCGACGGAGCTGAGTGATAATTTGAAGATTGCTGGCCTGACGCACATTGTGGTGGCTAGCGGTTACAATTTGACGATTTTGGTACGCTTGGCGCGACGGTTATTTGCCAAGCGGTCAAAATATCTAGCAATGCTCAGCGCGGCAACGATGATCCTTGGTTTCATGGCGGTAACGGGTCTGAGCCCGAGCATGTCACGGGCTGGGCTGGTGGCGGGCTTGAGTCTGGCAGCCTGGTATTATGGCCGGACAATTCATCCGCTGGTACTGTTACCGGTCTCGGCGGCGATTACGTTGATAATCAATCCGCAATTTGGCTGGGGTGATTTGGGCTGGCAACTGAGCTTCGCATCGTTTACCGGCGTGATCATTCTGGCGCCGCTGCTACACAAATATTTCTTTGGCGGCAAAAATCCCGGCACGTTTCGACAAATTTTGATCGAGACGCTGTCGGCGCAGCTTGCGACACTGCCACTGTTGATGATGAGCTTTGGTGTGGTTAGTAATGTAGCGCTGATCGCTAATATGCTGATTTTGCCGTTCGTACCGCTGGCAATGTTACTGACGTTTGTATCGGGCATGTTGGCGGTGGTGCCGATGATTGGCGCGGCTATTGCCCTGCCGACGACTTGGTTGTTGGGCTATATGATTCAGGCGGCCAACCGGCTGGCGGGTTTGGAGTGGGTGCAGATGGAAGTGAATATCACTTGGTGGCAGTGCGGTTTGATGTATGCGGCGATGATTGGCGCTATGTGGTGGATGAAGAAACAGACGAAATTAGATCTCATTCAGGTGAATATCGTGGAGTAGTGTATAATAGTAACAGATTGAAATAGCAAATAAACGGTAGGAGATAGTATGTCAGGACATAGTAAATGGGCAACGACGCACCGGCAGAAGGCAGTTGTGGACGCCAAACGCGGCGCGATTTTTACGAAATTGGGTAATCAAATTGCGATCGCAGCACGCGGCGGCACCGACCCGGCGCTCAATTCAAGTTTGGCGATGGCCATTGAAAAAGCCAAGGCTGCTAACATGCCGAGCGCTAACATTCAGCGGGCAATTGACCGCGTGGCGGATAAAAATGCGGCGGCACTGGAGGAAATTACCTATGAAGGTTACGGCCCGGGCGGCGTTGGTATCATCATCGAGACGGCGACCGACAATCGTAATCGCACCTTGCCGGAAGTAAAAACCGCATTGGTGAAGAACGGCGGGCGAATCGCTGACGCCGGTAGCGTGGCATTTCAGTTTACCCGCAAGGGTGTAATCACCGTGGAAGGCATGGGCGAGGAATTGCTATTACAAGTGCTGGATGCTGGTGCTGAGGATGCGGTCGAAGAAGACGGCGAGATTATTGTTTACACGGAGTTGAAGGATTTGGCGAGCGTTAGAAATCAGTTGGTTGAGCAGGGTTTGAACGTAAAAGACGCCGAGCCGCGCTACATTGCCAATACGCCAGTTGAGATTGCCGATACGGAAACCGCGCAGAAATTAATGAAGGTGGTTGACGCGCTGGATGATCTGGACGATGTAGTGAATGTGCATACCAACGCGAATATTACCGCAGAATAAAAAATAATGGCAGAAAAAAATCACCTCTTTTACAGTGGTGATTTTTAATTTAGTAAAAAGTACGCTACACTAAGGGTAGTCAAACATAAGCAAGGGGCGAGCATGAAATATTTGCGATACACACTACTTATGATACTAATTACGGCGTTAATTATGCCGTCGTCAGTCTTGGCGGTTGGTGATACGGGATCCAATATGAAATCCGAGGGCGTCGTATCTCAGACTATTGATAAATCAACTGATAATATGTCGTCTAGTAAGGATCTGACTACGGACGCGCCGCCATCTCAATTGAATAATGATCCAAAACAAAATCCTGACAAAGAACGGTCATCGCCAGAAAAACAGCCTGAAGTCAATCCGCCAACTGCTGAGCCGCCAAAGCAGGAATTGCAGACACCCAATCAGGGTAATGATTCATTAGACAACATTTCGCAAATTTTGATATCAAAAGTTAGCCCCGACAAGAAGTATATTGAGATATATAATCCAACAGACAGTAATGTGAAGCTAGCAGGTTGGAAAATTGAACACTATAAGGCTGATGTGAAGACCGGCGGAAAAGAGTTCAAGGATGAGGTGATTCTGGCGAATGATTTTCTGGTGCTGTCAAATGATCTAGCGCTAACAAAAGCAGTGAAGTTTGACAAGGCGCCGAATATGATTCAGGGCGAAGGGTCGGTGGTACTGTCGCGGGCTGATGGATCGACTGCTGATGTTGTTGGTTGGGGCGAGGTAAAGAAATTTTTGGGCGCACCCGCGACTGGTGGTGTCAAAACTGTCTGGCGCTGTTTTGCTGGTAATCTCATCGTTGATTCGAAAAATAATCTGGCTGACTTTTCGTCGAATAAAACAGATAAGAATCAGGAAGTCTCGCCATACGCGCGCCCGCAGTGTAAAGCTCCTGATCCACCAAAACCACTGAACAAATGTGAAGGCTTGAAGCTCAATGAAATTGCTTCTCATGTTGACGAGCCGTTCATCGAACTGGTGAATGTGAGCGACAAGGCTATCACGACAGCTGGCTGTAAGTTGGAGACTAGCAGTAATAATTCACAAGAAGTACTTGGTGATATTAAGCTGAAGCCTGGTGAATTGTGGGCGATTAAAGTGAATCATACGGAATTAAAATTACCAAAAATCAAGGGTAAGGTGTACATCTTGGATGAGGCTGGCGCGGAAATTAATGCTACTGCATATGACAAAATAGCAAAGGGCGCTTCTTGGAGTTTGTTTGATGGTGAATGGATGCAGACGTTTGCGGTGACCGAGAATTCTGCTAATGTGTTTAAGGAATATGCGGATTGTCAGAGTGGGTATGAGCGTAGCGCACTGGGCAAATGTGTGAAGATTTCGGTGCCGCCTGCTGCGTCTGATGTGTTGGCGCTGTGCCCAACTGGTCAATATCGGCACCCTGAAACTCGTCGCTGTCGGAAGATTGAAACTACCAAAACCAAGCCCGTGACGCCGTGTAAAGAGGGCTATTACCGCAGTGAAGCGACGGGTCGCTGTCGCTCAATCGCCTCAGCCGCCGCCAAAACCTTGAAGCCATGCCCTGATGGTCAATTTCGTAATCCAGCGACTGGTCGCTGCAAGAAAATTGCTGCCGCAGATGACATTCTAAAAGACTGCCCGGAAGGATTTGAGCGCAACCCAACCACCCGGCGTTGTCGGAAAATAAAAACTGCCAGTATACCAGTTGTTGGCTCGGCGACAGCGGGCGTTCAACAAGTCGCTGGCGCGACCTGGGGCTGGTGGGTGTTTGGTGGCGTTAGTTTGTTGGCGGCAGGCTACGGCGCATGGCAGTGGCGCTGGGAGCTTTCACAGTTGATACGAAAATTGCGAAGATGAGTTAGTGACTGAGCGGTCAAATCATTGCTATAATACAACACATGAGAATTATTGGTATTGATCCAGGAACGGGGATTTTGGGCTTTGGTGTGATTGATTTTTCGGGCGGTAAGTTTAAGCTGGTGACAGCGGGGGTTGTCAGAACGCCAGCGCACACGCCAATTGATGAGCGGCTGGAGGAGATTTTCGACGGTTTGACAGAGATCATTACTGAGACTAAGCCTGATGTCATGTCGATTGAGAAATTGTTTTTTGCTCGTAACGTTACGACAGCGATTTCCGTGGCAGAAGCGCGTGGTGTAGCGATGCTCACGGGGCGAAAAGCGGGTCTGCCGATAGCTGAGTATACGCCGCTGCAGATCAAACAGACGCTGACGGGCTATGGCAAGGCCGATAAAAAGCAGGTGCAGGAAATGGTTCGCTTGAATTTGGGACTCAAGGACGTGCCGAAGCCAGACGACTGTGCTGATGCTCTGGCGGCGGCAATTACCCATGCGGCGATGAATCGGGTATAATTAGAATATGATTGCACATGTTTTTGGAAAAGTTGCCGAGAAATTTAACGGGTCGTTGGTGATTGATGTTCACGGCGTTGGCTATGAAGTCAGTGTGGCGGCTGGTGATTTTGATGCGGTGATGTTGGATCAGGATGCCAAGTTTTATACTTATCATCATGTGCGCGAGCAGGCGGAAGAGCTATTCGGTTTTTCGAGTCTGGCGGCAAAGAAGCTGTTTGAAATTCTCATCACTGTTCAGGGTGTCGGCCCAAAGGCAGCATTGGCAATTCTCAGCCTTGGCGACGCAGAGCACGTACGCAATGCCATCGCCAACGCTGACAGCGCGTTTGTACAAAAAGCTGCTGGTATTGGCAAAAAAACTGCTGAGCGTGTGGTGGTTGATTTGCGCGATAAGGTTGGCTTGCCAACGCACTACGGTCGAGCGGACACGCCAGTCCAGGTTGAACTGAATACTTCTGATGAGGCACTGGAGGCACTGATGGCGTTAGGCTACACCTTGGCTGACGCTACTAGGGCACTGGAAAATATTGATGCTAATCTGCCGACGGCACAGCGGGTGACCGAGGCGTTGAAAAAGTAGCGGATATAGAAAAGGACGCTAAAAGCATAGCGTCCTCATAATGATAATTAGTTTTCTTACGGCTCAATAATAATTTTCTTATTTGACCAGAATGACGGTTGGTAATGAATTTTGATTTTTGAATCTTTTGCAACCTCAAAAATGACAGAACCCTCTTTTTTACCGTTGACTGCCAGGTCTCCAGATCCCAGACTATCGCTTGCAGTGAAGGCTGTTTCAATAGCGCCGTTTGCATCCTCAATTTTCCAATCGAATGTGTTGAAAGACAATTCGCTATTTGATTTGTTAACGATTGAAACGTTTGCTTTAACATATTCTTTGCCGTCGCTAGCTTTAATGAATTGATTGCCAGAGTTCCAATTGCGATCAATTGACTTGATTGTTACTTCTTTGCCGCCAAAAGCGATAGTTTCGCCAACTTTGAAAGTGGTCTTTTCGGATGGTTTATTCTCCGAAGTAGCGTTATTATTGTTCGAATTAACTACAGTGGCTTTGTTTTGCTGCGATGCGCTGTATGCTCCAATCACAATAATAACAACAATTACCCAAAACCAAGCCTTTTTAAAAACTGGTTTTTTCTCTTTTGCGTTCATTTTATCCCCTCCTATGAGATATGCTGTCTAACAAAAAGGACAGCCGTTAAATTTGGCTGTCTACACCTAGAACGCAAGTTTACGCTCAATAACGGCTGCCCATTATGCACGTAAACAATGCGCTCAAAACGCTTGGTTCTAGATGTAGACACTCCTATTGTACTACAAATGATATAATTAGTTTATGGCAATTCAAAGAATAGTCGATACCAGTCCGCACGATGATGATGCCGAGGAGCAGCGGATTGAAGTTAGCTTGCGTCCGCAGAGTTTTAATGAATATGTTGGCCAGGAGCGATTGAAGCGTAATTTACGTTTGGCGATTGAGGCGGCGAAGAAGCGCGGCGAGCCGCTGGATCATGTGCTGCTCTACGGCCCGCCGGGACTGGGTAAGACCACCATGGCGACGGTGATCGCCAATGAGATGGGGACGAATTTGCGCATTGCTAGCGGCCCGGCCATTGAAAAAGCTGGCGATTTGGCATCGATTTTGACGAATTTGGCGGACGGCGATATTTTGTTCATTGATGAAATTCATCGGCTGGGCCGGGCGGTGGAAGAGATTTTATATTCGGCGATGGAAGATTTCAAGCTGGATATTGTCATCGGCAAGGGGCCGGCAGCTCGGTCGATTCGGCTGGATCTGCCGCGGTTTACGGTGATTGGCGCGACCACGCGGACGGGCAGTTTAGCAGCGCCGCTGCGCGATCGATTCGGGCATATTTACCGCTTGGAATTTTACGAGCCAGAGGATATTGCTAAGATTGTGACGCGGAGCGCGGCCATTTTGGAATCGTCGATTCGGCATGAAGCGGCGAACCTGTTATCAACGCGGGCCCGCCTGACACCGCGTATCGCTAATCGCCTGCTCAAGCGCGTGCGCGACTATGCCGACGTGAACGGCGATGGCATAATTGATGTGAAAACGACAACGAGCGCCTTGGAAATGTTGGAAGTGGATGAGCTGGGATTAGACCCAGCCGACCGCAATTTATTGCAATCGATCTTAGAAAATTACGGTGATAATCCCGTGGGACTAACCACCATTGCTGCGCTGACGGGTGACGAAGCGACGACGATTGAGGATTTTTATGAGCCGTATTTGCTGCAAATCGGCTTCATCGAGCGTACGCCGCGCGGCCGCCGGGTAACGATTAAGGCGAAGCGGCATCTTCAGAAGCAAGATTGTGTTTTGAGGCAGATATAGCTAAGACAATAAAAGTTTGCTATGGATCATGATATAATGTGGTCATGAAGCCACAATCATCAGAAGATCTAACGCAGCCAGTAGCCTACGATGCTGATGGGCGTCCGCTATATCATCATCCACAGCAGACTGGTCAGCCAGCTCCGGTAGTGGCGCAGACTGAGTCTCATGTGACTTCGCGTCCAGAGATAATTGATGGCGAGAATTTTGACCCGCGTTTACGCAGTCAATACGCGAACGAGCCGCAGGTTGTGCATGTTGGTCGTGAACTTGAACGAAAACCGTTTACTATTAGCGACGAGTTAAAACGGAAGCATGAAAGGTCAGTCCAGCAATATCCAAATCTCAACTTGAGTGAAGGGGAGTATGTTATTTTGGATATCAAGCGTCACCCTATTGGTATGCTGATTCCTGCGAGTATTGCAATTTTTTTGGTGTTAATAATTATGGTATTTGTGCTGATGTATCCGTCGCTAGCTCGTGATTCAATTATCTCACCTATGCCATCAGTAACTGATGTGTTTGGCGTCGCGATGTTACTAATTGGTTTGGTAGTTTTGGGCGGCGCGGTAGCACTATGGATTTATTTACAAAATCAATTCTTTTTAACTAATGAAAGTGTTATTCAGGAGATTCAAGAGAGCCTATTTTCTCGGCACGAACAAACCGTAAGTTTAGGTAGTATTGAGGATGCTAGTTTCCGCCAATCGGGTATCATTCAGACAGTCTTCAATTATGGGACCATCCGCCTAAGTACCGAGGGCGAAGAAACTACATATATTTTTCATTTTGTAGCAAGGCCGCGCGAGCAGATTGCGGTGATTAATAACGCTATTGAAGATTTCAAAAACGGACGCCCTGTCTGTGATGATTAGATTATTTGTGACGACTATTTTTAATGTAATCATCTTCGCCAACTAGTGTTGCTACGAGCTTATACGACTTGCATTTTCCATCTTTGCAATTTGTTGATTCGTAACGATAGCTGCTGTCTTTTTCGCCAACTTTCTTACCATTTGGATCTTTCAACAGTTCGGCGTCCATAGTTTTTAGCGTTGTGTCTTCCAGCTTCTCTGGATAATAGCCATTCTTAACGTAGAAACTTTCCTCTAAGCTATAATAAATGGCGTTTATGGCGGTGCGTTTTTTAGTATTGTTTGATTCATTGATTAATTTGGTGTACTGCGAAAAGCCTAAAATTGCAATGGCAATCAAAAAAGTTATGACGACCAATAATTCAATAACAGTAAAACCATTTCGCTTATTCATAGACTAATTATAGCAAATATAGCAACAAATCGGTATAATAAAACTAACAACTAAGGAGGGGAGTGTTATGGCGAAAGCAGACGACAAAAAAGCAGACAAGACAGTGGCGGCTGAGAAAAAAGTTGATGATGGGAAATTAAAAGCGCTGGGTCTGGCCATGGATCAAATCACTAAGCAGTTTGGTGATGGCTCAATCATGAAGCTGGGCGAAGCTCATAAAGTTGATGTTGAAGTGATTCCGTCGGGTTCGCTAAGCCTCGATTTGGCGCTAGGCGGCGGCTATCCAAAGGGTCGCATCATTGAGATTTACGGCCCAGAAAGTTCAGGTAAGACAACTCTGACACTGCACGCCATTGCCGAAATCCAAAAGCAGGGCGGTACGGCAGCGTTCATCGACGCTGAGCATGCGCTTGACCCGAGCTACGCCAAGCGGTTGGGCGTCGACACCGAAAACCTGCTGGTATCGCAGCCAGACAACGGTGAGCAGGCACTGGAAATTACCGAAACCTTGGTGCGTTCAAACGCGGTGGACCTGATTGTGGTGGACTCGGTGGCAGCATTGACCCCGCAAGCGGAAATTGACGGCGACATGGGCGATTCGCACATGGGGCTGCAGGCGCGGCTGATGAGCCAGGCGCTGCGCAAATTGACTGGTATCATCAACAAGTCGAAAGCGACGGTAATTTTCATCAACCAAATTCGCATGAAGATTGGTGTGATGTTTGGCAATCCTGAGACCACAACGGGCGGTAACGCGCTGAAGTTTTACGCTTCGCAGCGGGTGGATATCCGCCGGATTGGGCAGATCAAGGTTGGTGATGATATCCGCGGTAACCGCACCAAGATCAAGGTGGTGAAGAATAAGATTGCGCCGCCATTCCGCATCGCTGAGTTTGACATTATGTATAATGAAGGTATTTCTAAAACTGGCGACATCTTGGATTTGGCGGCTACGCACGGCATTGTCGAAAAATCTGGCGCCTTTTACAAATATAACGGCGAAACTATTGGTCAAGGTCGCGATAAAACCAAATTGTATCTGAAGGAACATCCTGAGGTTTTGGCAGAAATTGATCAGAAAGTTCGCGACAAAGTAAAAGAAGCGGAAGTCTGAGACTAAGTCAAGCCAGAAGCGCATGAAAATCACCAACATCTCTCTTCAGGCTCGCGATAAAAACCGTGTTAATGTGAGTGTTGATGGCAAGTACCGCTTCAGTCTTGATATCTTTCAGGTGGGTGAGCTGGGGATTAAAGTTGGGCGCGAATATACTGACGAAGAACTGACAGCACTGGAGGACGAGAGCCAGTTTGGTAAGTTGTACGCCCGGGCCATGGAGTATTGTTTGACGCGGCCGCGCTCGGTTAAAGAACTGCGCGATTATTTGTGGCGTAAAACCAGGCCGACCAAAAAGCGCTCGCCAAAGACCGGTAAAATTACCGAGCGTCCGGGCGTGAAGCCGGAAATTACCGAGCGGGTGCTCGCACGGCTGATCGAGAAAAAGCACCTCGATGATGAAAAGTTTGCCCGCTTTTGGCTGGAGCATCGGTTCTTGCAAAAAGGCACCAGTGTTAGGCGGCTAAAATTAGAATTAGCGCAAAAGGGAATTGATCGCGAGACGATAGAACAGTTGGTTAGCGAAAATATCCGCTCCGACGACGAGGAGCTACGAAAAATTATCGCTAAAAAACGCTACAAGTATGCTGGAGACCAGCAAAAATTTATGGCCTATCTGGCGAGGCAAGGGTTTTCATACGATGATATTAAGACGGCACTTGAAGAAACTGGAGGCTAATCAATTTTTACGGATTCGGGTTGTGTACGTGGTTGCTTGCGGAACGGATTATCGTAGGAATTTATGCGCGGAGTTGGCATTTTCTTCTCGGTTGCGTGGGAAACTGTTGCTGATTTTACAATAATTTTTTCATCAGTTATTTTAACAATTTGTGAGCGATGAATTAGCAGCTCTGTGTCGCCAAAGCTTTTTAAAAGTGGTCGGCGGATACGTAATTGTTGAATAATAAAACTACCTGCAGCCAACGTGTAACCAATGACCCGACCAATTTTATGTTTCTTTTCATCAATAACCAACTTATCCTTCAAAGTGAAACCGATATCATAAATCTCTTTAAGGCTAATCACGTCATCTACACCAACGATTTCATCAGTTGAGTCAATGATCATGCCCAATGGGCCGATTTCGCGAATATCATCAACGCGCAGCAAACTAGGATGCTGGTCTAAAAGTCGCCCTTCTAGTTCGTAGGCAGCTACGGATAGATTCTTTGGGTTGATGACTTCGCGTGAGGTTCGTGCTAATTCCGAGCCAGTCTGAAGACTCATGACGGGCGTGTTGAGAAATCTATCAGCAGATATAAGCATATTATTAGTATATACGGTTATGGTTTATTCGGCAAACGGATTCGACCGCCCAGCAGGCAGGGCAAATGAGTCTTTGGCGGAAGTTGATGAGTGGAAATTCTCAATTGACTTCATGGTTTTTTTATCAAAACTTGTAGATGAATTTTGTGGTGTTTCTGTAGAGATTGCTAAAAGTCCGCTAAGTAGGAATATTGCGATTGCTACGCCACCGATTACCACCACGCTATAAAGCATAACGTGAAATCGCCACAAGAACTTAGATAGCGGTTTTACGATTGGTTCGAGCTGTTCTGAGATTGATGGTTTCATCGTGTGTACACCTTTACTTCAAGAGCTTGGACTAATAATTCATGATTGTTGGCTCCTCTGGAGATTGAAATTCCAGAGAGCTGCATCCGGGTAACGTTCTTTTCAATCAGGTCAAGGAAGTGTAGGAATCGGACGTAATCAATATTTTCGCCCAATTGGATTGATACGAAGGTGCTTTTCACACCAGCTGGAGTTGCGCCAGTTGGCTTTTTACTAGTGGAGGTCGTTGACTTGGCGGCGGTTGATTCGGTTTGGAAGGTGAATGAGCGAATTGGTATGCCTGCGCGATCAGCATAGGTTGATAAGTCTTGAACAATTTGATTCTGATATTGGTACATCTTTGATTCAGAGACAATATTTTTAGCCTTTTTTGCAATCTCAGAATTCTTATCCAGTTGGGACTTTAGAGCAAGTAAATTCTGGATTTTTGATTCAATGGCTATTGCCTCAGTCTGTAGTTTGCCAACGTCGTCTGAGGTTTTACTGAGAAATGAGTAGGCAACAATTACTGAGCCAACCATTGCTGCCAGAATAACTAGAAGCAGTAGCGCCATGATGATACGCGCAACGCTGGCATTTAGTGTTTTTTTCATCTCTTTAAGACCTCCGGTTTTGGTGTGACGCTGATAGTAATGGTAATTGGGTAATCATTAGATTTTTTATCCGATTTGCCATCACTATACACGATACTTTCTAGGTGGACATCTTTAAATATTTCCGACTCTTCTAGGCTTGTCTTTAACCGAATGGCGTCGCCCTTGTTTTTTCCGAGTGCCACCAGGGATAGTGGATTGTCTAGGGCTGATGTGTCTAAGGTTAGTGACTCTAACACCATCCCATACGGTACGCGCTGGGCGATTTTAGGGATAATTGATGAGTAGTGGGCCTCACCGCTGATTATAGATTTAGCAGCATTTAAATCCTTGGTGAAATCGTTAACATCTTTTTGTACTGACCGGTATTGAGCAAGTTTTTCATTTCCTTCATTAATTTTGTTTTGAGCGGCCGACCGGCTACTCTCTAAGAATAGATAAAAACCGCCAATTGTTAAAAATAACAGTCCAGCGAACATTAACGATACCACGCAGTATCGCCTGAGGATTACGTTGACGCGTCCAGCGCTAATCTGCTTTTTTTCTTGAGGAGGCAGAAGGTTAATCATAGATATCCTCCTGTTTGATGAGTGCTAATCCCGCAACGGGTGACAATTGAGAGCGCAGTTGCTTAGGTGGTTGTTCAAGATTGCCAAAATTCAGGATCTGCCATGGACTTGCTACACGCGCTGGCATCAATAATTCGTTAGTGAAAAATTCTCCAATTCCCGGTAAGTTTCCTCCGCCACCAACGATTAGAACCTGCTCAATTTTTCTATCATTTGGAAAACGATCAGTATAATATCGCATAACACGCTTAACTTCATTGGTCATTTTTTGTAGGCTTGGCTGCAGGGCGCCAGCAATTCGTGCTTGCCTCGGTCCAGGATTAAGTCCGTTTAGTACCTTAAATTGATGGGCGGTTTCGATTGGCACGTTCATCTTTTTCGCTAGACTTAAGGTTAAGGTGTAACCACCGACGTTCAAGCCTCCTGTCACGCGAATATCAGAGTCCAGGATTGCAATATCTGTCGCTGATGTCCCGATGTCAACAATAATTGTCGGTAGCATTCCTTCTTCTGTTCGTTTCAATAGCCTAGCAATTGCGCTGATATTTGGTTCGATTATTGCTACTTCCAGTCCGCACTGTTGGGCAGCACTCAGCATATTGTCAATCATTTTTTTCGGAGCAGCACACATTAGCACGGTTAATTCATCTTTTGTGCGATTGATAATCCGATAATCCATATAGAGTGAATCTAGCGGAGCTGGGATGTATTGTTCGGCTTCCAGGTTCACCGCGCTGCGTACGTTGCTTTCCTCTTTTATTGGCAGTGTGAATGTGCGGGAAAAAGTTCGGTTAGTTGGGATACCAAGTGATACGCGATTACTATCAATCTGTCCAATGATATTTTTCTGCAATAAGTCTTTTATGTTACGAGCCAAATACTCGGTGTTGTCGCCAGAATCGCTGTCGTTTTTTTGAGAATCGAGGTTAACTGAACCGTAACCATGAACCAGCATTCGATTTTTATCAATCGACATAATTTTAATGCTAGTTCGGCTAATTTCTAGTCCGACAATTGGTTTCTTTCTATAAAATATACTTGACACTTTTATTTTCCCACCTATATACGAGTATTATAACATAAGCTTTTTTGAAAAACTACCCCTTAACTTGACCCGCCATACTGGTAATTGGACCCATCACGCTGACTGCCACCAGAGCAATCACGCCACCCATTGCTACGATCATCACTGGTTCAATAATAGAACTGACGCCATCAATTGCGGTATCAACTTCTTCTTCATAAAAATCAGCGACCTTAATAAGCACTTTGTCAGTTTGACCAGTTTCTTCACCAACTGATAACATCTGGGCAACAATTGGCGGATATAGATCGTCGCGCTCGGCGATAATTCTTGATAAAACCTCGCCGTTTTGAACGCGTTTAGTGGCGTCTCTCAGGGAGTCTTCGTAAACAACATTACCGACTGCACGGGAGGTTACGTCTAGAGCCTCGAGCACTGCTACACCTGCACCGATGAGGGCAGAGAAAGTTCGTGTAAAGCGAGCAATTGCCACTTTTCTGACAATCGCTCCAACGGCAGGTACTTTAATGATGACATGGTGGAATTTAATACGCCCCTTTGGGGTTTTAATATAGCGAATTAACGCCCAGATGCCACCGATGAATGCTGGCACAATTAAATACCAAAACGACACCATAAAGTCACTAATACCGAGCATAATTTCGGTTAGTAATGGTAATTTGGCGTCCGGTCCACCCATATCTTTGATGGTTTTACCAATGACTGGAATAATGAAAGTCATGAGGATGAAGAAAGCGATGATGGTAATTACCAGTAGCACAATAGGATAAGTCATAGCGCCTTTAATTTTCTTTTTCATGGATGAATTTTTTTCTTGTTGTAGAGCCAATCTCTTTAGAATATCGTCTAAAATACCACCAGTTTCACCAGCGGCGACCATATTGACGTAGATGTCGTTGAAAGTTTCAGGATGTTTTCCTAGGGCATCGGCAAACGACATACCGCCTTCAATATCTCTTATGACGGAATTAATCGTGTCTCGGAATCCAGCGCTCTCGGCGTGTTTGGACATTGAGTTCAGCGAGCGGAGAATAGGCACGCCAGCTGAGACCATGGCGCTTAATTGGCGAGTAAACATCACCAACTCATCAGTTTTAGCGCCTTTCTTTTTCTTACTAAAGGAAAAGCTGAGTTCTTTTTTGGCATTTTTTTCTTCAATTTTTATCAATTGTCCGTGCGATTTTAAGCTATTGATGGCAGACAATTTATCGGTCGCTTCAATCGTTGAAGCGACAGTCTCTTTCTTTTTATTGACAAGTAGATACTCAAAAACTGGCATTTTATTACTCCCTCGTTGCCCTCAATACTTCCTCAACGGTAGTGATACCGCGTAGAGATTTAATTAATCCATCCATCTGCATGGTTACCATGCCTTCGGAAATTGCTTGATCTTGGATGTCGTTACTGGTGGCGTTGGCGGTAATCATTTTTTGAATCGGAATAGAAATACCCAGAACTTCATAAATGCCAACACGACCCTTAAACCCGTTATGTCCACATTCATCGCAGCCGTCGGGATTTGGCCGCCATAGATGCTCGATAGTGATCTCGGTTGAACCCATCGGTGTATCTCCGCCAATTTTATCATCAAAGGCTTGCTGCTCGAGATTGTGGATTTTTTTAATTGACTCGGTATTTATATTAAACATCTCAGCAACGTATTTTATCTCTTCTTGATTTGGTGTATATTCCTGTCGGCAATTCATACACAATCGCCGCACCAAGCGCTGTCCAATCACCGCCTTAACCGTCGAAGCGATCAAGAAGGGTTCAATTCCCATATCCAATAGACGCGGCAAACAGGTGGCTGCGTTGTTGGTGTGCAGGGTAGAAAACACCAAGTGTCCAGTCAGTGCCGCCTGCACGCCCAGATTGGCAGTCTCGCCGTCGCGAATCTCGCCAACCATGATGATGTTCGGGTCTTGGCGAAGTAGCGCGCGTAGTCCTGAGGCAAAGGTCATGCCGGCTTTGGCATTAGTTTGGGTTTGGTTGACGCCAGGGATTTTATACTCGACTGGGTCTTCAATAGTTGAAATATTCACGTCTGGCGTATTAAGTTCTGACAGCACGCTGAACAGGGAAGTTGACTTTCCCGAACCAGTCGGCCCAGTCACCAAAATCATACCGTTTGGCTGCGCCATGGCGTCTTTTACGGTAGCTAGCGACAACCCCCAGTAGCCAAGTTTGTCGAGCGAAATTGCCTGGTTTGACTCATCCAAAATACGCATCACCACCTTTTCGCCGTCGGCAATTGGCAGGGTCGAGACACGCAGCGCGTATTGCTTGCCGGAAACTTTTATCTTAAAGCGTCCGTCTTGCGGCACGCGGCGTTCGTCAATCTTCAGATTTGATAAAATTTTAATGCGGCTAACCAACGCGCCGTGAACATTGCGCGGCAGCTTGTTGACCTCTTTTAATACGCCGTCGATGCGGTAGCGGACTTGGACGTAATCCTCGCGCGGCTCGATATGAATGTCAGAGGCATTGGATTTGATAGCGTATTCCAGTAGCAAATTAACCGTCTGGGCAATCGGCGAATTTTCCGCGAAGTCGTCTTGGCTAACGTTTTGATCTTCTGCAGAAGCGTCTTTCTGAACTGCAATAACCTCATCTAGCTCGGCGTCAATATTACCACGGTAATTCTCTAAACAGTCCAAGATATTGCTTCTTGTCGCCAGAAAAACCTTAGTGTTGTAGCCGATTTCCTTCTGAATAAAGTTCAGTGCCTGTACATCATCTGGGTCTTCCATCGCCAGCGACAGGCTTTCGTCTTCGTTCTTTTCAAATAGTACAACGTTATATTGTCTGGCAATATGCTCAGGAATTCTCTTTAAGATTTCATCGGGAATATCTTTTGGGTCAATCTTCGCAAAAGGTACGCCAATATAATCGCTGATTAGCTTCGTTAAATCCTCTTCAGAAATGGCTTTTTGCTCAATGGCAGTTTCTTGTAACGTTTGTTTTGATCGTTCAGCAATCACTTTCAAATCAGCAAGCTGCGGTTCATCGACAACCCCACCCTGTTTCAGAATCTTCTCAATTGTTTCGTCTGAAACGCGCATAATACTTATGGTTATTGTACTATTGTCGCTAAAAAAAAGCTAGCATAGTATAATACAAAGTGTGAGAATTGATAACGAAGCAAGAATGAAGCAGCTGGGCGAGGCGATTGGCCGGTCGGTTTCTGGCGGCGAAGTTTTGGAATTGGTCGGCGATATCGGCGCGGGGAAAACCACGTTAACTAAGGGTATTGCGCAGGCGCTAGGGATTAACGAGCCAGTGCAAAGTCCGACTTTCACAATTTCACGCGTGTATGATTCGCCTAAAGGCTTGCGTTTGGCGCACTATGATTTTTATCGTTTGGGGGAGGCGGGTATTATGGGCGATGAGATTCGCGAAGCTATGGACGATAATTCGGTGGTGGTCGTCGAGTGGGCGGGCGCGGTTGATGATGATTTGCCGAAAGATCGCTTGGTGGTAAAAATTACAACAATTAGTGAGGAAGAGCGGCTAGTGGAATTTCATCCCGGCGGTAAAAAGTCGGCTGAACTTTGGCAGAAGATAAAGGAGAATTTGGCGTGATAATTTTATTAGATACTTCAACGGCAACTTGTTTTTTGACGGTGATTGATGATGAGACTTGGCAGGATTTTGAGTGGCAAGCGGGGCGGACATTGGCGCGCGGCTTACTGAAGTTTTTGGAAGAAAAAACCGGCGATTTGCATGATATCAGCGGTATCGGTGTAATGAAAGGGCCGGGCAGTTTTACTGGACTGAGGATTGGACTGACGGTTGCCAATACGTTGGCGGATAGCCTGAATATACCAATTGTCGGTGCAATGGGCGAAGATTGGCGAGAGACGGCTCTTGGCAAGCTGCGCGCTGGTGAGAGTGAGAAAATCGTTATGCCAGAGTATGGCACTGCCGCTCATATTACCGCGCCGCGAAAATGATCATACTTATGCTATAATTTGCAGCATGACAGAGCGCGCCATAAAACCAAAACAGCCCGTAAAACGTAAAAAGAAAGCTATAAAAGCTGCGAAAGTCGATACGCCTCAGCCAAACAGCGCGGCGGAAGCGGCTATTTTTGTTGGCAGTTTGGGGATGGTGTTGTATGCGATTTTTGTATTTGTAATGTCGGTGGTCGCTGTAGCGTTCAACGATACTGGCGCTAAAGGCGTAGAATTAATTAGTTTTGCGATATTCTTGTTTGGGGTTAATATTTTAGCTCAGAGTATTCTTGTCTCCAAAGAGATACGCCGGGTTGATTGTTATGGTCAAAGGATTATTGCTGTATATATGACAATTGCTCCGCTTCTAGTCAGTGTGGTGTTAATGCCGATTGTGTTATTTTATAACTCTAGCGATTGTAAATACGATGAAGCATCAGATGTAGTCTGCGGTATTTTACGCGAGGTGCATTATATAGCGAATATGCAATATGTGTTTGTTATTGTATCGATAGTTGGATCTGCTTACTTATGGTTTTTACTAAAGCGTAAAGACAAATTATTCTGGATATATGACGAGGCCTCAAAAAATAAAATTGCCAGTGAAAAAATAATAGAGCGATCAAAAAGTTTTCGCAGAATTGGCATCATGCTCATGACTATACCAGTGGTGCTTTACGCGACTAAAATAATTGTGACCATATTTGGCGGCTATAACGGCATAGAGGGAAATTTGCTTCAGGCTACTGTGCTCTGGGTGATTGATTATTTCTTTACTTCTATGATTTGGGTGCTGTTTGTTATTGTCGGTCTCATATTTTTCGTAAAAAGCAAGTAGCCGTTCGGTGATTTTTCTGCCAACTTTCCGTGCGAAAACTTCTAAAACCGTGTATAATTAAATTACGGCGGTTTGTAAGTTTTGACTCGCCGGATTAGATAGTTTGAAGTTGATTGGCTGTTGATATATTTCCTTGAGGCGAATACTCCGGGGCAGTCGGTCGGAAAGGAATGACAATGATAGAGATAATTATCGCCGCTGCCATTGGAGCTGGTGTCGGTGTTGGTGGTTTCATGGGTTATCAGCGAACTCGTCAAATTAATGGTAAAAATCAGATTGAGCGTGATTTGGCGGATGCTAAGACGAAGGCTAGTGATATCGTTTTGAAAGCCAAAGACGAGGCGCTGAAAATCGAGAACGAACGCCGACGCGAATGGCAAAAAACCGAGAATCGTTTGGCTGATCGTGAAAAGACGCTTGACAATAAACTAGAGGAATTGGATCGTCGGGCGGAGAAGCTGCGCGCTCATGAGGATGAGGTCGATAGCCTTAAAAATGAGATTCGTGATATTCGTACGCGTCAGCAGGAAAAACTTGAAAAAATTGCTGGGCTAAAAAAGAAAGATGCTGCCGATAAACTCATGCAGATGACTGAGCGTGATATTAAACAAGATTTAGCGGGTCTAGTGTCAAAATTACAACATGACGCAATGGATGACGCTGAAGAGCGGGCGCAAATGATTCTAGTTACCGCCATGGAACGGATGAGTAGTGAAGTGACAGCCGAACGTACAGTTACTGCAGTTAAGCTGACTGACGACGAGATGAAGGGCCGGATTATTGGTAAAGAAGGCCGCAATATTCAGGCATTGCAGCGTGAAACTGGTGTTGATATTTTAGTGGATGACACGCCGGGTATGATTGTGCTCTCGAGCTTCGATCCGATTCGTCGACAGGTGGCTCGCCTAAGCTTGGAAATGCTGATGAAAGACGGTCGTATCCATCCAGCACGTATCGAGGAAGTGGTAGCTAAGGCAAAAAAACAGATTGATAAAGAAGTCAAGCAGGCTGGCGAGGATGCGGCGCGCGAAGTCGGCGTGGTCGGTATTCCTAAGGAAATGCTGCGAATGCTCGGTGAGTTGAAATTCCGTACTAGCTTTGGTCAGAACGTCCTGAAACACTCAACAGAGATGGCGCAAATTGCTGGTATGATTGCTGAGGAAATTGGCGCGGATGTGCGTATTACAAAAATTGCTACACTGTTGCATGACGTTGGTAAGGCGGTGACGCATAAAATTGAAGGCAAGCATCATCATATTGGTGCGGAATTGGCGCGTAAATACGGCATGGACGAGAGAATTGTACATGCAATTGAGGCGCATCATGATGACATCGAGGCAACTACGCCAGAAGCGATTATTGTGCGGGTTTGTGATGCAGCTTCGGCGGCACGTCCAGGTGCGCGTAATGTTTCAGCTGAGAACTTTGCTGAACGAATGCGCGATTTGGAGAATGTGGCGACCAGCTTTGAGGGAATTGATAAGGCATATGCAATATCGGCTGGCCGTGAAGTTCGGGTGATTGTTAAACCGCAAACAATTGATGATTTATCGGCAATTAAATTAGCGCGAGACATTGCTACGAAGATTGAGTCGACTATGCAATATCCTGGCACGATTAAGGTTAATGTCATTCGCGAAACACGAGCAATTGAATTTGCAAAATAATGAAATTTACTGACGAGCAGCGGCGAACTTGGTTGGCTAGTTTAGATAGGCGTTTTTCCAGCGCGGCAGTATTGATAGAAAACGAACAGGGCGAATTATTAATCGTCAAATCAGACTACAAAGACCACTGGTCGCTGCCTGGCGGAATTGTCGATCCCGGAGAATCTCCCTTGAAAGCGGTAGTGCGCGAAGTTGAGGAAGAAGTGGGAATTCGAATTGAGCCCAAAGATTTACGACTTGCCATGGTCGCGTCGCGTCATTCTGATGAGTTTTTGACAAATCAGTTTGTATTTTTTGCGCAATTGGAAAATAACGTCTTGTCTGAAATAAAGCTTCAGGAGTCAGAAATCGTGTCTAGCAAGTTTATTTCTAAGAGTGAAGTTGATTCTGACAATGGATCATTATTATGGGCGATTCGTGCGTGGGCAGTGGATAGATTTGGCTATATGAATACGAAAATAATTGACGATAATGGTATAAAAAATGAGCAAATAGAGTTTTTGTGCCAATGTTTGGAGGGAAATAATGGGAACATTAGTTATCAGTCGACACGGCGAGAGTGAATGGAATCTGCTCGGCAAGTGGACGGGCTGGACTGACGTGGGGCTTACGGAAAAGGGGCGAGCTGACACGGTGCGACTGGGCGCACTATTGAAGGATATCAAGCTTGATGAGGCGTATACGTCGGCGCTGCAGCGGACGCACCAAACGCTGGATGCGCTGCTTGAGGGGCGCGGTATGGGTAGTCTACCGACGACACGGGCGGCCGAACTAAACGAGCGTGATTATGGTGATTTGACCGGTAAAAATAAATGGGAAGTTAAGGCTGAGATTGGCGAGGAGGCGTTCAATGGCATCCGGCGCGGTTGGGATTATCCGGTGCCGGGCGGCGAAACGCTTAAAGACGTCTATGCGCGGGTCGTGCCATACTTTGAGCGAGAAATCCTACCGAAACTACAGGCAGGTGAGAACATTCTATTGGTGGCGCATGGTAATTCTATCCGCGCGCTGATGAAGCGCCTCGACCGCGTACCAGAAGCAGATATGGCACATGTGGAAATGCCTTTTGGCCAGCTACTAGTTTATAAATTTGAGTCAGGTCAGCCGATGCCAGTTCATAAGGAAGTTCGCTCAGTTGAAATTGATAAAGTGAACGCGTAGCTAGCCGCGTAGAATTTCATAGGCGCTCAGTGCTGATAAGAATTGTTGAAATCTAACCGTGTTCTCACCGCGATATGGCCAAGTGGCGTGATTTAACCAAAAGCCGATGAGCTTTAGGTAGTGGTTTACGTTAATCATGTCACGATACGGTGAAATATCGTGGCCGCTTTTATGTAAATCATGTAATATCGCTGCCTGGTTCGCCCGGTCCAGACCAACTCCAATCGACTAACCTGCTGCCATGCTCTGGACGCCATGCAATGTTTGACTGCCTAATGTCGTGATGACAAATACAGTGTCATTATAATTTCAAGATTGATCTAGGCTGAAGTTGCTAGTTTATTATGTACTTATTTCACGATATATGATAGGATAATGAAAGACGGATGATAGTGTCATCTTTCGGGGTGTGGCGCAGTTGGCTAGCGCGCGCGGTTTGGGACCGTGAGGTCGAAGGTTCGAGTCCTTTCACCCCGACCAACTTAATGATCATTCGAAGTATTGAAAATAACTGACGAACCTGTCGGTTATTTTTTATTCTTGTATAGCCCAATAATCAAATCACCCTCATGATATTTCTGTTTTAATTGCCAATGTGACGGCACTTGCTTCTTATACTCATCATAAGTTTTCGTGCGTAGAATTAACCAAACTCGTGGGCTTTTTATTATATTTAATGAAGCTATTTCTGGAGTATTAAGCTTTTTCATTAGACCCCATTCACCAACCCAATCCAACTCCTCTGCCGGTTTTAGTAAAATAATTTCCTTACCAGAGAGGTTATAGTATGAGGTATGAAAATAGGTGTAGATTTCACCAGAAATAATTGTATCGCTGCCTTTGATGTTTTTATTTATATAACTCATGGCGGTATTGGTGTTATTCCAGGACGCTTCTGTAATATTTTTATTGCCGATCTGCCACATATAATGTCCGATGGATAAAATAAGAATAATTGAAGTGCCAAGTTTCCACCATTCTTTATTAGAGAAGTCGCTAGAGAAAATAAGCCCCACGTAAACCGCTAGTAAACTATAAAAAGCTGGTGCTGAGTAAGTAAAATAACGGTCTAGGTAAATCGGTCGTCCTTGACTGAGGAGATAGACGATAACCATTGGCAAGAATGCCCAGGTTGTCAGCAGCCAAATTGCTGCTTGGTGTTTATGAAATTTTCTAGCCAATATGAATGACATAAAGACCATCATCGGCAGTAATAGTAAGCCAAAATATTGAACTAGTCTCTCGTCGTATGTTAAGAACATTGATAAGGTTATTGGTATGGTAAGCTTGGTGACCTCCGGAATCCAAAACCCGCCGCTTACTCGACTGGTTTGAGAAACCATAACGGGTAGCCATGGCAAAAATAGTAAAAAGCAAAACCCTCCGGCGAGCCAGATATTTTTATTTTTGGCAATTTGCACTATCGCCGCTCGAGTTCCTCCAAGTTTTAGCCATAAATATACAAAATGTGCCGGTAGTAGCAATGCTAAAAAATACTGCGTGTAAAAGCCGGCCGCCATTAATAAGCCGTAGAGAAGCCACCAGTATTTTTTATTCTTTTTCTCAATCGCTACAACAAATACATACGTTGCCGCTACAGCTAATAATGCTGCCAATGCGTACATTCGAGCCTCATCGCTATAGCGAATTAGGAATGGTCCTAGCGCTGCTAAAAACGACCCGAATATTGCAATTCTTTTTGAGAAGAGTTTTTGTAGTAGAAAAAACAACAGAGAAATTGTTGCAACACCACAAACCATACTAAACCCTCTGAGTGAAACAGCAGAAACACCAAACACTAATTGCCAGACGTGCATAATAACGTAATATAATGGCGGATGAACGTCGGTGGTGGTGATGGTGACAATGTCATGAAGTGGTTGCTGGATGATTGCGGCAGTATAGCCTTCATCGTGCCAAATATCAGCCTTCGTTAAATATAGCAGGCGAACGTGGGTAGCTAAAAGTAAAATTGGAATTAGCCAAACCCAGCTGGGTATTCTATGAAAAAATAAGTTGAGTTTAATAAGTTGTTTGTCTATGCTTTTCATTATATTATCGGGGCAATCTTAAGGATATATCTCGTGCTTGGCGTGCGAAATTATCGTCAATTTTTTTCACCTGATTTATATCAATTCCGCGCCGCTTTAAAGCTTCATTGATTAGAAAATCAGCAATTTGCGGATTCTTTGGCAGAATTGGTCCGTGAAGATAGGTGGCGATAATATTGTGATAGCGCACTCCCTCATAAGGGTCGCTCATGTTGTTGCCTGCACCTTTTATTACGTCACCGAGCGGTGTGGTTTCTTCATCCAAAAAGGTTTGGCCGCTGTGATTCTCATATCCAACAATCTCACCAAATTCATGACTTTTGATAACAATATTACCAATCATTCGCTCATTGCCAGCAATTGTCTCAATTGGTAAAATATTTGCGCCGATAATTTCTTCGCCTTTGAGTGTACGGAAAAACCGACCGAATAGTTGGTACATTCCGCAAATCATCAACATCGGTACGCCGCTTGTTGCTAGTTGCCTGAGCTCGTCTGCTCGCTTTAGTAGGTCGTTTTGGATAATCGTCTGCCCAGAATCTTGTCCACCTCCACCAGTAAAGATATCAATGTCAGAAAAATTAGTCTTATCGCCTGGATTATGATCAATAATCTCCACCGTAAAGCCACGCCATTCTAGTCGCTTTTTGAGAGTCAGTGTGTTGCCCCAGTCGCCATATAAACTCATATCTCGTGGATAAAGTTGGGCAATTTTTATCTTGGTCATTATATTTCCTCCACGTCAGTTTTTTCACTAAGTAAGCGCCGAATTGTAGTCATAGCGGTATAACTACAGAATATCTGTTTTGGTTCATCGTTGTGTTTATTAATGAAATTATCCAGTGCTTTTGGAATATTAGTGTCGACTTCTTCAATTGAGACCTCATCATATTGTAGGCGTAATGCCATGTCATATGCTCGTGTTCCGCTAATCATTGCGACGTTTTTTAGGGAAGAAAAATCAACATCCCAAAACCAACTGACATCACGCCCGTCAGCATAATTATCATTAACAGCAATCATTGTAGCTGTACCACCTTTAGCGAATGACAAAAGAGCCAGTCGGAATCCGCTCGGATTTTTTACTAATATAAGTTCAATTGGCGTGCCGTCTAGGAAAATAGTTTCACCTCGACCAAAGGCTGGCTTGATATTTTCAAGTGCCGCTAAAATTGTGCTGGTAACTTCTGGGCCAGTGATTTGTCGAACTAAAGCTACGGCTGCTGCTGCGTTAAGTAGATTATAAACACCTGTTAACTGTAGGTCGACATCAACCTTTCTGTTGTCAATTTGCAAAGTTGCTTGCTGGGTATCGATTTTTGTCAAGAGCACATCGGCGGAGGTATTTTTATTAGCGGTAGCGTTGCCATATTTTAAATTATCATCGGTTGGCATTAGCTGTAGCAATTTGCTAGTTGTACCAAAGAATGCTTTTTTTGCTTGAATATGCTTACTGATATTGAAAATTCGTGGATCATCACGGTTAAGAACAGCCGTATCTGTAGTCGCTTCGGCTATTTTTTGGAGCAGCGATGCTGTATTGTCAATTTCTCCAAATCGGTCTAGCTGGTCGCGCATCACGTTTAGTAGCAGCGAGAACCGTGGGTGAACCATTTGTACAAATTTCACCGCCCAAGCCTCGTCGAGCTCCAAGACTGCAATATCAGCCTCTAGTTTACCGCGAAGATTAACCTCATCCAGTAGTGCCGCCGCAACGCCTCGGGAAAAATTGCTACCAGTTCGATTAGTAAAAACTTTCAGGCCAACAGATTCAAGCAACTCCACGACAATTTTTGTTGTCGTTGTTTTTCCATTCGTGCCGCTAATAATCACCACGCCCTGTGGTAAATTTCTCAATGTCCGTTGAATATACTTTGGGTCAATTTTTTCAATCACCAAGCCCGGCAGGGCCGAGCCGCCGCCGCGTAATTTCGCAACTTTCTTTACGCTCTTGCCAATAATAGTACTAATCATTTGTCTTGCCATAGTGTCCATTATACTCTGTCAGGCTAATATGCTACAATATCAATATGTTTTTGGTGGGAATCTTTCAGTGGTGGTATGGTGATGGGTTGCTGCGCTACATTCGACAAAGTTTTCTGGGCGTCTTAAGGACGGCGGATTTTTTCTCAGTTGGATTGTTATTGCAGACACTTTTTAACCCATTTCGACAAATTTCAGCCGCACCAGTCGGCGGGGCTATGTCGGTGCAATTATCCGCCTTTTTCGATAAATTATTCTCGCGGGCGGTCGGTACTGTGGTACGTTCTGGTGTGATAATTGTCGGAATTTTAATGATAGTATTAAGATTTTTGTGGATGGTTCTGGGGGTACTCCTATGGCTAACACTACCGATATTTCCGATTATCAGTATTGTGCTGTGGCAGATGGGGGTTTCATTATGAACATTCAGCCGAAGTTTAACTATGGCAGCTTGCGGGCGCAAAAGGCTCGGTTCTCAGTAAAATTCGGTAACGCTTGGCATGTGGTGACGGTAGTGGCTGCCATTGCATTAACGATATTGGGTGTGTGGGCGCTAATTGAGCATGGAGTGGTTGGCTGGCTGTTGTTGGGCCTTAGCGGCCCGATGGCTATGGTGTCAATTTGGTGGCAGGAGGATCTTAAGACTGCGGAAATTAGCCGAAATCCTCAGACAATTGACGATATAATGGCGGCGGATATTTTAGGCAAGCTGCCGCGCCGACCAACACCGACGGATATTGCAGAGGCAATTACTGGTACTCGAGCAGGACAATTCTTAGCAGTGCGCGTAGGTCTAACTCCAAACTTCTTGCATAATATTTCCATTGATGATCCAGGCCAAACCGAGCAAATTTGGCAGGAGGCGATTGAGATTTGGCAGGACACCAAAAGCCCAAAGATCACCAGTGCAGTTTTGGCGGCAGCAATAGTGAAGCAGCTGCCTCAGCACGATGCTTTATTGGCAAATATGAAAATTGATTTTAATGATATTAAAGAGGCGATTCGGTGGTATGAGCGAATAAAAGAATTGATTGAGCAATACAAAAAAAAGCCGCTACGAACGGGCGGTATTGCTAGAGATTGGTCATTTGGGTATACGCCGCTGCTGAGTCGATTTGCGCAGAATATTAGCGTTCGGGTGTCTGGCGGTGCGATGGCGACCAAGTTAGCAGCACATGAAGAAGCACTGGGACAAATGTTAAAAATATTTGGTTCGGGCGGGCGACAAAATATTACGCTGGTTGGTGCGGATGGCGCAGGAAAAAGTACTGTGGTATCGGCGTTTGCGGAGATGTTGATTGATGGTCATCAGGGTGTGCCTAGATCGCTTCTTTATCAGCAGGTTTTTATGCTTGATGCATCGTCATTAATTAGTGTAGCGGCGGGACGTGGTGAGTTGGAGAATCTGGTCACTATGATCCTGAATGAAGCCTTTTTATCAAAGAATGTGATTTTATGTTTGGATAATGCGCAATTATTCTTTGAAGAGGGGGTTGGTTCGGTTGACTTAAGTAATGTGTTGCTGCCAATTTTGGAGGCGGGCAATCTTCGGATGATTTTAACGATGGACGACCAGCGGTTTTTACAGATTTCTCAGATGAAGCCGCAATTAGCACACGCTTTGAATACCATTGCCATCCAACCATCAACCGAAGCAGAGACTATGAAGATTATGCGTGATCAATTAGTGTTATTTGAGGCCCAACATAAAGTGACTTATATGTACCAAGCTTTGGCGGAAGCTTATCGTGTTGGCGATCGCTACGTTCAGGATTTGGCAATGCCAGGTAAAGCGCTGAAAATTTTAGAGGCGGCAGCGAGTTATGCTAGCGGCAGTTTGGTGACAGCGCAATCGGTGGACGATGCAATTGAAAAAACCTTGGGTATAAAAATATCCACAGCGAATACTGGCGACGAGCGTGAGAAATTGCTTAATTTGGAGACGTTGATTCATCAGCGGATGATTAATCAGTCGCGGGCGGTGACGGTTGTCTCCGATGCTATTCGCCGCGCTCGTACTGGCGTTAGAAACCAAAATCGTCCAATTGGCGCTTTCCTGTTTCTTGGTCCGACTGGCGTTGGTAAAACTGAACTATCCAAAGCGCTGGCGGATGTTTATTTTGGCGGCGAGGGCAGTATGATTCGGTTGGATCTTAACGAGTTTGTTCGCCCAGATGACGTAGCGCGGCTGATTGCTGATGGCGCGCATGATCCAGGCAGTTTGACTGCCCAGGTGCAGAAACGACCGTTTTCTGTTGTGCTGCTGGATGAGATTGAGAAGGCCCATCCGCAAGTTTTAACAACACTGCTGCAGCTGCTGGACGAAGGCGTCCTACGCGATGAAAATAACCGGGAAATTAGTTTTCGCGATACGATTGTCATCGCTACATCGAACGCTGGAGCGGATAGAATTCGCGAATATATTGAACGCGGTTACCAGCTGGAGCAATTTGAACAAACGTTTATCAACGAGCTAATTAACGCCAATCTATTCCGCCCAGAATTTTTGAACCGTTTTGACGAAATTGTCTTATTCCGTCCGCTGGGCAAGGAAGAGCTATTGCAGGTTGTCGATTTAATTTTGGCTGGCGTTAATAAAACTTTGGCGCCGCAAAAAATCCAGGTTGCGGTTGAGGAAGAAGGTAAGAAATTATTGGTTGAAGCCGGTTATGATCCGCGCCTGGGCGCCCGTCCGATGCGCCGCGTTGTCCAGCAAGTAGTTGAGAATACTGTCGCTAAACAGATGCTAGCTGGTACCGTTGCACCTGGATCAACTACGATTATCACTACTGAACAAATTCGTCAAATTCTGAGCAGTCGAACTCCTCAAATTCCAGTGATTCCGCCGGCCAGTTAATTAAGTCTCTCGACAATAGATTTAGCGAACTTTCTGTTAAATGGCGCCACGGCTGCCACAGCTACCGCGCCAACACCCCTTACAAGCGCGCGACCCTTAGCTTTGAAACGTTCTTTGGCTGTCAGATTCGGATTTGAAGTGTCAATCTTTGGTGATTCAGACGAAAATGCCAGCCACATAGCTCTTGCGCCCAGTGCCAGGCTCCTCTTTGTATCGTCAGCCAGTGCTTCAGCGAAGCTGGTGCGAGCAGTAAAGTTAATATCATATTGGTCAATCTTGCTGTTCTTGTTTGTAGTATATTCGCGAGACTCTTCAATGTAGCGCAGACCTTTGCTTAGGTTTTCTGCTGCTCGTTGAGAGTTTTCCTGATTATCATAAGAAGGGTCTGTTGCAATACGCTGCAGCTGCAGGGTTCCGAGCGTCGCGATACTCGCGCCCAGCTCACGCAGTACGCGACGCCTTCTCTTCTTGTCTTTTTCTGTCAAATTTTCCAGACCCTCTTGCTGCTTTATTGCTTCTTCAGCCAAAGCTCTATGCTGCTTTATTGCTTTAGTAACCCATTCTTCTGCCTCATCATACTTGTTCAGATGGCGATAGGCAGCACTTAAATCGCGAGCCGCTCGCGCCTGCTCAGATGGGTCCGGTGCTAAATTATAAGCCAGAGAGGCTAAAATATAGCCGCCTGCTCGAAATCTTTCCCGCGTATTGCTTTTAGGGCAGCCTTCATTGTGCCAGAGAAATCGTTTATAGGTCTTTGTTCGTTAATCTCCATGATATGTCTAACTACATCACTATTTAGCATAAAAGCAAGCAAGTAGCAGCTATAATTAAAACCCGTCACAATAACGGGCTAACCTTGGTACCCCGCACAGGAATCGAACCTGCAACCTTTGGTACCGGAAACCAACGCTCTATCCAGTTGAGCTAACGGGGCATTTGGTGCGCTGATAGGGTAATGTCTGGTAAAAATAGCGCCAATTAATGGTACACCCGGCAAGATTCGAACTTGCGACCCCTTGGTTCGAAGCCAAGTACTCTAATCCGCTGAGCTACGGGTGCGCACGGAGGTATTATAGCATAGATGACTATTGAGCAAAATGTTATACTATATATCTATGGATATCATGACAAATATATCGCTGAAGCAATACACAACAATGAAACTGGGCGGTGAAACGCGCTATATGGCGGCGGCAGATTCTGCTGATGATGTAGTATCTTTATATCGGGATGCTCGGAGAGAAGGCTTACCGGTTTTTGTGTTGGGCGGCGGTAGCAATGTAATTACGCGCGATGAAGTATTTGAGGGGATTGTTCTGCTGAATAAAATCAAAGGATTTGAAATTGTTGCTGATAATGACGATACGACAGATATCAAGATTGGCGCTGGTGAAGTTTGGGATGAAGCGGTTGAGCGAACGGTTGGTATGGGACTGCAAGGAATTGAGGCCATGTCGGGAATCCCGGGAACTGCCGGTGCGGCACCAGTGCAGAATATTGGCGCTTATGGTCAGGAGGTTGCCGATACGTTGGTGAGCCTGGAAGCTTACGATTCTCATGCTGATTCAATTGTAACCATTACGGCGGATGAGTGTGATTTTTCGTATCGTAACAGTATCTTTCGCGGCGCTCAAAGAGGTAGATATTGTATTTTGAATATTACCCTGCGTCTATATAAAGCGGAACCAAAACCGCCGTATTATGCTTCATTACAGCAATATATTGACAATAATGATATTCGTGAAGTTAATCTATCAGTAATTCGGGTAGCAGTACTTAATATCCGTTCAGAAAAATTGCCAGACCCAGCTGAGCTACCTAACGCAGGATCTTTCTTTAAGAATGCTTTGATTGAAAAATGGCAATTAGAGAACTTACAAAAAGAATATCCTGACATACCGAACTACGCCATGTCTGATGGAAAATATAAGATTCCGTCCGGTTGGTTAATTGAACAGTCGGGTCTTAAGGGGATGCGTAGTCATGGCCTGAGAGTGTATGAAAAGAACGCACTGGTGCTGGTGAATGATGCAGCTACAGGCTATGATGATTTGGCGGCAATTCGTGGACAAATCATCCAAACAGTATATGATAAGTTTGGTATAAAAATCGAACAAGAACCGTTAGAACTTTCTTTGTAATAAGCATAGGCTTTTTTGCAAATCTGCGCTACAATATGAAATATGAATCGTGGGATGGGCGGCTATACGCTAATGGAAATGATGGTGATTGTTGTAGTTGTGTCAATTTTGGCAGGTATTGCTTTCGTTGGTGGTGAGCGTTTTTTAAGCCGAACTAGAGATGAACGCCAGCGGGCGAATGTTTCGGTATTGTCATTAAAGTTAGAGCGATATTATAAATACCATAGCGATAATCACATTGGTCATGAATATCCTTCATGTAAGGATTTACTTAAGAATTTTAAGTCAATTATTGGCGACGATTCGTTAAAGAAGGAATTGGTAAAGTGCAATCGCAGTGATTGGGCTGGCGGCAATAAGGGTGAGTTACTTTATGAAACCTCAAATATTGATAATGGCGACTGCACCAAGCCAACACATGGCGTACCGGCTGACATCGTGGCTGCGACATGTGTGAAATATAGCATTATCTACAAAGAGCGTTCAACGGGAATAGAAAAAAAGGTGGATAGTATATGGCGCGATTAGGGGGCGGGAGTGACGGTTTTACCATTGTTGAGGTAGTGGTGACGCTGGTCATTATTGGTATTTTTTCGATTGTTATTTTAAATATGCAGGCCCAAGTCAGCACGATATCTATTTTTGAGGTGCAACACACGAGGGCAAGCTACTTGGCTTATGATAATATGCGGGCCTATGTCAACGACTCGCCGCCATCATGGTTTAAGTGTGATGCGTCGGCTAGTACAGGATATAAGGTTATGACGAAATCGGGTCATGTCGATGGTCTGCCGGGGGTGGTTAAACAAGAGGTGATTGCTTCAGCGCCATATGGCTGTAAGGGGTCTAAGGGTATGCCAATTAAAGTAGAGTCGATCGTGGAATATGGACTGCCAAGTTCTGGCTCGGGTAGCGGAAGAAAGGTGACACATGCAACGTACGCGGCATTCTAGGGAAAATGGTTTTACGCTGGCTGAGTTAGCGGTGGTGATGGTGATTATTGCTATGGTTGTGGGTGTATTTAGCCAAATGTTAATTACCTCAAATCAAAACGCTTCCATCAGTAAGGCTATGGTTGATATTAATCGCAATCTCCATAATTCCATGGACGCGATTGAGGTAGACGTACGCCAGGCGGTTCGCTTTAAGGCTAGTGGCTACGATGGCTATGATACATTTGCCAGTGATAAGAGTATTTCCGGGATAACTCACAAGTGGAGTTATATGAATACTCCGTATGTTAATGGGACGAAAGTCGCTCTCATATTATTACAGTATGCCACTACTACTGGTCGCGGCTCCGATGCTCGGGAGATTGTTTACCTAAGAACGCCGCGGTTTGATTGTGTGGCAAATAAAAGTCAGCAGCCAAAGTATAAAAAAATAGTTGTGTATTTTTTGGTGGACGGGCAGCTACATCGACGTACTGTCTATAACGATTTACTTGACACCTATGGTCATGTATACACTGGTGCTGCGGGGAATTATTTCTGCATGAATCACTCAGAGGCTGATAAGTTTAAGGATCGTGCTATGAAAACTCGCCAAGACTCAATTTTAGCAACTGGCGTATCGGAGTTCAAAGTCGAATATTATGAAGGCAGCAGGCCGGTACAGCACCAATATGATGTTGCTAAAAGCCACCCAAAAATCCTTGACGCTGCTGATAGTATAAAAGTCACTTTAAAGTTGCAGTCACCATCTAAAAATGTTTCTGATTCACAAACATTAACCATACGAAAGATAAATAACTTATGATTCGACAAAAAGACGGCTATTCTCTGGTTTTAATCGTGCTAATGAGTACTTTCATTTTGGCGGTTTTAGCGGGAGCGTTAAGAATTGTTACCCAATCCTATATTTATTCTCAAGAAGAATATTATTATAAATTAGCCCAAGAGGCGGGCGAGGCGGGCACTGCATATGCGAACGCTTGTTTGGATACCAATAATGCGGAGCAATCATGGGGTTCAGCTCCTGGTGGTATCGGTCCTCTGCGGCCAAACACTAATTGTAAGGGAGCATCGGCATTTCATAGCAATAATTATGTACTTGATAATGGTAAAGTACGGACGACGTTTGAGGTTGGCAATCTGGAAGCATCAACGAAGAGCTCGGCATTATCGGCTGCTACCGCCCAGATTTCTGCTACTGGTCGAGTTGAGGTTGTAGGTGGCGGGTCTAAGACTTATGTGGCGGTCGTAAAAAAGTCTGTTACTTGGCCGGCCGACCTTGACGCTACACGGACAGTTAGTGGGACAGGGCGTACCTGTGCTATTTTGTCGAATAATGTATGGTGTTGGGGTGACAATAGCAAGGGTCAATTGGGAGATGGTACAATGACCAGCTCTGAGACGCCAGTAAAAGTACGTTCAATTGGCGACATGATTTATGGAAAAATTATTGATATGTTTGCTGCGCAGCACCACAATTGTGTTTTAACCCAGCTAGGCTCTGCAAAAAAGGTTTACTGCTGGGGTGATAATGAGCATGGTCAATTAGGTAATGGGCGGTCGGGTGCTGGTGAACGCTCCAATATTCCAGTTGAGGTTGGTGGGGCTATTGTTGGCAAAAATGTGACAGCAATCGGTGGCAGCGGCGATGTATCTTGTGCGATTGCGGATGGTAAAATTTATTGCTGGGGAAGGAATGACTATGGTCAGCTAGGCTCTGGCTCTCCTGGTAATCCGGCTCGTTCTGTCACGCCCGTGGAGGTGGCTTCAGGTACTGATCCTACCTGGAGGTTGCCTGCTGGATATACTGCGAAAAAACTCTCAACTAGTGGTTCTCGTGCGCATAGTATGTGTGCGATCATCACCACTGGTAATGCGTATTGTTGGGGCCAGGCTAACTATGGTCAAAATGGTAGTGGCCCAGTGTCTAGTACATACAATTACGGACAGCCGGTTCGTGTTGTTGACATTTCTAACGTAACCGATATATCTCAAGATGGTTACACGTGGGCTAGTTATGAAGCAATTCCATACCTCGTACATGTTTGCGCAGTTGCCTCTGGTAAGGTGTATTGCTGGGGTGGATCTGGTCGCGGACAATCTGGCTCTGGCTCTTATGGAAGTGGTTCGTATCAAAGTTTTGATAAGCCTGTTCAGGTTAAGGATTTGCCTGGCACGGCGTTGCGAGTTGAAGTGGGAATTGCTCATTCTTGTGCTTTGGTGAGTGATGCTGGCAAGAGAAAAATGTATTGCTGGGGGACAAACCAGTGGGGGCAGTTGGGGGTAAATAATTCTGGAGTCAATCACGTCACAAAGCCGCGTCCTGTCTATGTTGGAACGGATGGTCTGCCAGTGACAGAGGAAGTGGTAGACATAGCAGCTGGAGCAAACCGCGGCTGTGCGCTTATGACAAACAAGCGGGCGTATTGCTGGGGATTAAACCACACTGGGCAGATTGGCGACGGGACAAAGGATAATCGATATAACCCGACAGAATCATTGTTCTTGCGCCCGCTCCAAAATCGCTATATCTATTAAAAAATGCTTGCGCTTTTAAAAACGTTGTAGTATTATCAAATTACAAATCAAATTAACACAATTTTAGGGGGCACATTATCGTGACTACAAAAAATATTAAAAATCAAGGTTTTACGCTCGTTGAGCTTTTGATTGTTATCGTTATCATCGCGATTTTGACAGTTGTTTCTTTGGTTGCATACAACGGTTTGCAAAACCAGGCAAAGACTTCAGCTGCACAATCTGCTGCTGACGCTGTTGCTAAGAAAGCTGAGCTTTACAATACATCAAAGAGTAGCTATCCAGACGCATTATCGAAACTGACAAGCAAGACAGTTGGCTCTACTACTGAGTCTCAGACTGGTGAACCATACTATTTGGACGCAAGTACTGTTAAAGAAGGAACTATCGGTACTACTGCTCCTGCAGAAGCCAACACTATTGAGTATACGGCATGTACAGGCAATAAGGGCGCAAAGATAAAGTACTACAACTTCTCGAAGGGTGAAGCTGCAGAGCGACAGATTGGTTCTTGCTAATTTTAGAATCAGCTAGATACTTAATTAAAGCTCCGGTGCTACACCGGAGTTTTAATTATACATTTTAAAATTAAATGTCACGCAGTGTCTGGCAGAAATCCTTAACTTCTCGTCGAAGTTTGGCTAATTCTCCATTGTTACTGCGGTGATGAATTGCTAGCCTCATCCACTCAGCAATCTTTATCATGTCATCCTCTTGGGCTCCACGCGTGGTAATTGCTGGCGTTCCCAGGCGAATACCGCTTGGTCGAAATCGTGGTAATTTATCATTTGGTATAGCATTGGCATTTAATGTCAGACCGGTCTTATCCATGGCGATTTCTGCCTCTTTACCATCAATGCCGAAACTGCTATAAACATCCGCCAAAATTAGGTGGTTGCTAGTCCCGCTTGTAACCAATTTAAAATCTCGCTTTTGTAGCTCTTCTGCTAGCTTTTTTGTATTCTTAACAATCTGCCGAGCATAATTCTTAAATTCTGGTTGTAATGCTTCTCCAAATGCCACTGCCTTAGCGGCGATGGTGTGCATGTGCGGGCCGCCTTGAGTGCCAGGGAAGACTGCCCGGTCAATCAGTGTTGGCAAGTTTTCTAAGGTTTTTTCTGGTCGCTTCAAAGGATTGCCGACCACACCTTTTGACAAAATCAAGCCGCCACGCGGGCCGCGCAAGGTTTTGTGCGTAGTAGTAGTGATAACGTGAAAGCCATAATCAAACGGATTTTTAGCCACGCCGCCAACTATTAATCCAGCGATGTGGCTCATGTCTGCCATCAGCATCGCGCCGACTTCGTTGCCAATCTCGGCAAACTTGGCGTAATTTAGCTCGCGCGGATAGGCCGAAAATCCCGCCAAGATAATTTTTGGCCGATGTTTTAGTGCCAAGCGGCGAATTTCTTCATAGTCAATTTCGCCAGTCTCGACATCCTTGATACCGTAGCGGATGAAATTATATTCGCGGGCCGAACGAGTGACTGGAGCACCGTGTGTCAGATGTCCACCGTGTGCCAAATCCATCGCCAGAATGGTATCGCCAGGCTCACACCACGCATAATACACCGCCTCGTTGGCCTGGGCGCCGGAGTGCGGCTGGACATTGGCGTGATCAGCGCCGAATAGTTTTTTAGCGCGGTCAATCGCCAGCTGCTCAATTTGGTCGGTGTTTTCTTGTCCGCCGTAGTAGCGTCGTCCAGGGTAGCCTTCAGAATATTTGTTGGTGAAGACGCTGCCCAGTGCTTTCAACACGTCTGGTGAGACGTAATTTTCACTCGGAATTAGCTCCAGTCCGTCAGTTTGTCGATTTTTTTCTGCTTTTATGAGTTGCTCAACTTGCTTATCTTTCATAGCTATACCTCCAATATTCTCATTATACCATTGCCTAAATATATCATTAGTGATATAATCCAGGCATGATCAAAGATAGGTATCTCCAAAAAATCGGCAATTTAATTGCAGAAAATCGTCAAAAACAGGGCCTTACGCAGACACAGCTGGCCGAGGCGATTGGTACGTCACAGAGCGCTATTAACCGGATTGAAAACGGGGGTCAGAATATTAGTATTGAAATGGTGGCGCGCATTAGCGAGGTGCTTAATAGTAATATTGTGACGGTCAATCATTCAGGAAAAATGAATTTTAAGGTGCATGGTGGTAAAAAACTGTCTGGTGAGATACGAGTTAAAACAAGTAAGAATGCCGCCGTGGCGCTGCTTTGTGCCAGCTTGCTAAATAAAGGAAAAACCACCTTCAGGAAAGTGGCAAGAATCGAGGAAGTTAATCGTATTATTGAGGTGTTAAATTCTATGGGCGTAAAAACACGTTGGCTGGATGGTAACGATTTGGAGATTATGCCACCAGCCAGATTAAGGCTGGAGGATATGGATATTGAGGCTGCCAAGCGAACGCGTACGGTGATTATGTTTCTTGGTCCGTTACTTTATCAGTATGCCGATTTTAAATTGCCATTTGCAGGTGGCTGTAATCTCGGTAAGCGCACAGTAGAGCCGCATTTGAGTGGTTTGAGGCATTTTGGCATGAATGTTATGGCAGAAACTGACTATTATCATGTAAAAACTAATGCTGATTCTGGTAATCGGACAATTCTTCTAACGGAGCGTGGCGACACAGTAACTGAAAATATTATTATGGCGGCGGCGCTTTCTCCAGATACGACGATTATTCGCAATGCCAGTCCTAACTACATGGTGCAAGATGTTTGCTTTTTCTTGAAAAAGCTGGGCGTAAAAATTGAGGGAATTGGTACAACCACGCTGAAGATTACAGGACGTAAACATATAAATAAAAACCTAGATTACTATCCAAGCGAAGATCCGATCGAGGCGATGAGCTTTATCGCCGCGGCAGCTGTGACCGATTCAGAGATTACGATTCGCCGGGCACCAATTGAATTTTTGGAAATTGAGCTAGCAACACTGGCTGAGATGGGCTTGCAGTACGAGCTGAGCGAGGAATACCCAGCCAACAATGGCCGCACTCGTTTGGTGGACATCGCGCTGAAACACTCCAAGCTGGTTGCGCCAAAAGACAAAATCCACGCCTTGCCATTTCCCGGTATCAACATGGACAATTTGCCGTTCTTGGGGCTCATCGCCACCATGGCTGAGGGTAGAACCTTGGTGCACGACTGGAGCTATGAAAATCGGGCAATTTATTTCACAGAGCTAAGTAAATTAAATGCGCAAATTGAACTGGTTGATCCGCACCGCGTCTATATCACTGGACCTACCAAGTGGAAGCCGGCTGACGTTGTAGCACCGCCCGCCTTAAGACCGTCAGTGGTAGTTTTGTTGGCAATGCTGGCAGCGCCGGGTACATCAATCCTGCGTGACGTGTATTCGATTAACCGTGGCTACGAAGAATTGGCCGCCCGCTTAAATTCCTTGGGTGCTGAAGTTGAAGTGGTTATTGAATAGTAATTTGTTTAGTTTCTGGTAATTTTTTTGGCTGAGTTTGCGACTTTGGAAAGAGGAATTTTAAATAATCTTTCATCATTCGAGCGCCAGAAATTATTGGCAAGTAGCTGCCTAATTGGTGATGAATGTGATGTTCTAATAATTGACCATCTTGCAATATAGTGGCGGCTTTATGCATATTAACGTATAGTGATGAAATTTCTGCCTCGTAGTTTTTCCCCGTCACTTCCAAGCAGGCAATTGGTTGCACGTCTGCTACTCCACCATCACTTGTGGAGATCAGTAGTTTTAAATTGGCAATATCTTTCTCCCATGACGTGCCGCAGGCTTCTAAGCCAATAATCGGCACATTGATGGCAATATCTGAACCGACTGCTAACGCTCGACCTAATTCTTCGTCGTAATCTTGGATATAGTGAACTCGTTCGCGTAGAACAGGGTCTTGATCAATTAATTTTAACACTTCCAGCAGTTTCTGGTACATTGTCGTGTCGCCCTGATGGACTTTTCCCGCTAAGATATAATGCGCGTTATGACTGATAAGGATTTGGCGTAACGTGTCGGGATCCTCAAAAGGCATATAAGGACGCTTATAATTTGCAAAGCGCCGCTTAAAATCAAACAATATTGCATCTTCTGGAATTTGTACAGGCTGATTATATTGATCTTTGCGCTTCGACAAGACTCGGTTAAGTTCCAGGCGCCCATGTTTTTTCAAACTTTTTATATCCGTGCTATGTAGTTTATTTACCTGTTCAGTGAATTTCTCTGTTGGTAAACCAAACTTGTCTATGATGTTGTGTTCACGATACGATTGTAGGATTTCTGGTAGCACCCATGTCTCGAGGTCGATGCCATTGGTGATGGCGTGAAACTTGACCTTGTCGTTGTTACGGTCGCGGAAATTTGCTACGCGGGCGTGTAGTTTACTGACGCCATTTTTGGCTTCGGTCAGCTCAATTGCCAAGAGATTTGGTCGTAAGCGGTCGTTACGAAATTGCTCCATTAGCCAGCAGCGCACAGCATTGCTTTTGAGGTTTGGCAGTACCAATTTTTCAAATTGCGAGCGGTGGAACTCCGGTTCAGCTGCCTGGAGTAGAGTGTGGTTGGTGTAGAGCGTGTGTTTGCGCACGTAAACGATTGCTTCGTACAGATTCATACCGTTGGCACACAGCTCGTCCAATCGAGCCAATGCCGCAAAAATTGTTGCGGTTTCGTTGAGCTGGATGACGGCTGGCTTGATGCCGAGTAATTTCAAAGCTTTATAGCCGCCAAACCCAAGCGCCACTTCTTGGTACAGCCGGTGATCACCCGAGCCTTCTCCTTCATACAACTGCCCAAAGTTTGGCTCTGAGATGGTGACGAATTGTGTTGAGCCGAGTACCTTTTTGAAAATACTTAAACTAGCATCGGGAAAGCCGGCGGAGCTAACCGAAACCTCATCAATATAATGAAAGCCATACTCCTGGGGCGAGACCTTCTCAACGTATTCAGTTTGTGCGAGGTCGGTAATTTTTTGGTGCGATTCACTGCGGTAAAATGGCGTCACCACCACAAATGGTACGTCTAGTTTTTCTGCTACTCGCCGCGTGTCCGCTGCCAGTACACCCAAACCGCCGCCACCTTTGATGCCATTGGCTTGGTCATAAATCTCCATTGTCCAGTAGATGTATGGCCTGGAGTCAGACAACTGATGAGTCAAACTACTACGTTCAATGACGTCATAAAATTCAGAGGCGTCTTCGATGTCGTGTGGTTGGTATTTTGGTTTTTCTGTGTAAAAATATGGATCCATGATGCCCTTTATGGATGTGAATTATCTTAAATTGGTGCGGGTGCGGAGAATCGAACTCCGATCTCAAGTTTGGAAAACTTGCATACTAGCCGCTGTACTACACCCGCAAGCTTGCACTATTGTAGCAGAAAGATGCTATAATGTGAATACGCCCTGATAGCTCAGCTGGATAGAGCAGAGGACTTCTAAGCCTAAGGTCGTAGGTTCGAATCCTACTCGGGGCGCCATTTCATATAACAATAGGGGGTATATGGATGCAAATCGGAAACCGCAGATGACGCGGGAAATGGTGATGAGATTATCTGGTTCCAGGAATGGGTCAGTTGATGGATTTAAATCGTATGGTGCAACAGGTAGAAGTCTAAGCGCAAATCGCCAAGCAAATTCAGACCGGCGGTATATTGAGAATTATCGGACTTCCATGGCGGCAAATAACTCTACGGATATACGACGATTTGGCGCGGAAATGGGAATAGTTGCTCCGGCGAATAATACTGCCGATGGACTGCTACCTAAGAATAATCGACAAATAAACGTCGTAAAACCTTCTAGTAAGAAAAATTCTGCCGCATCATGTAGCCCTCGTCAGTCATTTAATGCTGCCAGTTCGCGACCAGTTTTTCGTGAGCCACCACCACGTCGTTATAATCCATTTGGGTAAAATAAAATCCTCACGGATAGTGAGGTTATTTTTTGGAGGGCCAGGAGGGGCTCGAACCCTCGACACCCTGCTTAAGAGGCAGGTGCTCTAACCAGCTGAGCTACTGGCCCACAACTTAATTATACGACAATCGATAAAAATGTCTATACTTTTGTTATACCACAATTTTCTATAGAAGTAAATTGCAACAAGACTTGGGGCGAATGATGGGGTTCGAACCCACGGCCTCCGGAGCCACAATCCAGCGCTCTAACCAAACTGAGCTACATCCGCCAAGATCCAAGCTCCTTGAATTATAACATACATCCTCTCTGTACTCAAGGCGATAAAGTTGCTATACTTAAGGGCAATGAAAGAACTAAACGGCTCAGAATTGGCTAGTTTTATTAAGGAGCGGCAGGCAAAACAAGTACGTGCCCTACGTCAGGCTTGGCGTATTCAGCCGTGTTTGGCAATTGTGACGGATGTTCAGAATCCAGTTATCGAGACATATATGCGCCTAAAGCAACGGTATGGTGCGGATATTTTAATTGATGTAGAGATTCATCGGGCTGCTGCCGGTCAGGCATTGGGGGTAATTGACGAGTTGAACCATCGGGAAGACGTTCAGGGGATAATTGTACAACTTCCAGTTAGCGATCTTGCACAAACCGAGGAGCTATTGGAGAGCGTTCAAAAAGAGAAGGATGTTGATGGTTTGTGTCAGAAATCGAATTTCCAAGCAGCAACGCCAACGGCGATAAGCTGGCTGCTGGCTGGATATGGTGTTGAGCTTAAAGGGAGAAAAGTAGCAATTGTTGGACGGGGACGTTTAGTGGGTGCTCCTCTGGAACGTATGTGGCTAAAATCTGGCGTTGATGTGACAGTTTTTGAGAAAGGCGATGACCTTATACAATTAACTAACTATGATGTCATAGTATCGGCGACAGGCGTGCCAGGTTTAATTACTAGCCAGATGGTTAAACCAAAAGCAGTAGTTATTGATGCGGGTACAGCGTCGGAAGATGGAAAAATTGTCGGCGACGTAGCCAAGGAAGTGCGTCTGCGTAGGGATGTTGTCATTACGCCAAAAAAGGGGGGCGTTGGTCCGCTGACGGTGTCGGCGTTATTTGATAATGTAATTACGGCCTGTCTGAAAATTGCTAATCAGGTGAAAAATTAAGCAGTTTTTATTGCAGATTTGACCTGTTCGACAACCTGCCGTGGCGTAAGATTTGCTTTAACAATATAGCTATGTACGCCAAGCTCCTTTATCTCGCGTGGCGCTTCTTCCTCGCCGAGGTTAGTTAAAACAATGACCGGAATAGTCTTTCCCCAATCTTTAGATCTAATATGTCGCAGAGCTTCTGTCCCGTTCATCTCTGGCATTTGTAAATCTAGGAGAATGATATCTGGTTGGAATTTTTCAACAACTTCCACGCCAATTTGACCATTGGCTGCTAGCCGCACCTCAAAACCGTCTGATTCAAATTTCATGCGGTACATTTGGCTGATGGTTGGATCGTCTTCAATGATGGCAATTTTTATCATGCTTTAAGTATAGCATACAAATTATGGTATAATTTTTGGCATGGAAAAATACCCAAATAATAAAGAGAAAGAGTTTCTGGGTAGCATCGATCTGGAAGCGAGTCGGAAATTAAATGATGAAATCGCAGAACTTACTAAAGAAGGCTATGATGTTCAGGTCGGTGAAAGAACGGATCCCGCATATAAGAATCCGCAGGGAATAAAAAAGGTATTTAGCTATTTGAAAGATCGGTGTGAGAAATTCAATGAAGAACACCTTAAATTTCTGTATACTCATGCGAGTATGGCAGCATTAGCTAAGTGTCTTGGAAAAATACCTCTGCTGGGACGCTGGACTGTAGATAAATGGAATGAAAGAGTTGAAGAAATCCTGGAGTATCATCGTGGCGACTTATTGTATGATGCTAATGAAACCAACTCAGAGCCGTGGCATAAGCAGCGTGGTTCAGCATCAACTTTTTTGTCAATTGCTGAGGCGTATGCGCTAGCGGTCATCGATGACGATAAATTAGTATTTCCTGGTAAATATCCTACCATGAGCGGTCCGATAGATGAATCTCTCTTCGAAGAAAAGGTGAATGACAAGCCCTTAAGAGAGGCGATGATTGAAGCGCAGATGAACAGGGGGGAGAGTCGGCAGCAAGCTGAGCAGTCGGTAAATGAAAGATTGCAGAGCGTACAAGAATTTATCAACGCGCCAGTAACGCCAAAATTTGCTGAGATTATTAAGTATTGTGCGGATGGAATTGGTATTCGTGAGCGAAAAGACATCGTGAATAGACATATGATCGAGCATCTGAAGAAGACGGCAGAGAGGGATGAAGGCAGGTCAATTAACGATATGCTAATCATGAGCTTTGGCTGTGGAACGGCGCTGCCGACGCTGCAAATGATGAAAGCATTGAAGAAGGAAACTGGCCAAGCGCCAACAGTTATTTTGCTAGACCAAGATCCACTGTCACTGGCGGCAGCTCAGAATTTGGCGCGGCAAATGGGCCTGGAAGAGAATATAGAAGTTCATTGTCAGCGATTGTTTAGTAAGTTAGGCAGACCGTTGGGACTGGAGAAAGTTCTAAAAGGTCGACTGTTGGATATTGCGGAAGATTCTGGTTTACGTGAATATTTGCCGGACGTGGTTTATAGAAAATTAACAAAAGAATCGTGGCGATTCTTGCGAGGCGGTGGCCGGATGGTCACTGGCAATATGAATGAAAACCGTCCACAGAAAGAATTCCTGCACGGCTTAATGGGTTGGCTACCAAGGGTGACTATGCGTAAGATTAAGCGGAGCTTTGAGCTACTTATAGAATCTGGCGTGCCAAGGGAAGCTGTCTCTGCAGAAGTTGCACCGAGTGGTGTTTATACAATTTTTACCGCTGAAAAACCATAGATGATGCTATAATAGCATTAGCATGATGGTTCGAGCGTTAGTACTGGGCTTGATCGCGCTGATGGCGTTGATTTTGGGTATGTTGGTACTCAGAAAATCGAAACGTCGCCAGGGTGTCAAATGGTGGTTCTTTTTGGTTTGTCTGTGTCTGGGAGTATGGTCAGCTGGCCTTGAGCTGTTTTCCTTAGCGGATAATGCGATGGTCTTAGATATTGCTTCAAGGTGGTTTTATGCCGCTTCGGCGATTTTTTGTCCAGCGCTTGCCATTTTTACTGCCAAGTCATTTCTGCCGCCGACCAAATCGGTAAAAAGTTTTATCTATATATCTAGTGCGATGTTCGTTGTTCTTGCGATATACATTGCTTTAGCGCCAGAGTTTATTATTAATACTTCAGAGATTTACACACCAATAGATTTCTCGCAAATTCCAATCAATGCCATTCATTACACAGTTTTTGCTATCTTTTTTATGACATTTTTCTTGATTGCAATGTGGTTTGGTTATAGGGCTTGGAAGAACTCTGATACTATTCGCCGTAAACAAGTTGCAATATACATGGTTGGTTTATTTATATCCAGTATTCCTGGGTTTGTGGTTGATTTACTGCTGCCAGCGCTTGGGGATTATAGATATATATGGATTGGGCCAGTGGCTACGGTTATTTTCCTCTTTGCGATTATGTATAGTATTGTGCGGTATCGTCTGATGGATGTAAAGACGGCGGTAGCTCGGAGCGTTTCGTACATACTGCTATTAATTGCCTTAGCGGCTATTTATACAGTTTCCGCGTACGTTATTTCAATTGTTGTCTTCCAGCGTACTTTAACTGTTGATAGTCATGTCAGTCTGCTAAATATGATTTTGGCGCTGATTTTGGCGTTTTTATATCAGCCAGTCAAGCGGTTTTTTGACAAATTCACTGATAAAATCTTCTATTACGGCGAATATGATACAGATGCTTTTGCCCGCGAAATTAGTAAAATATTAACTTATACTGCGGATTTACAATTATTGACGCGGCGAGTTAGTAATTATATCGCTAGGGCGCTAAAGGCGGAAAAAGTGACATTTTGCATTCCAGAGAAGGGCATTTATGGACGAACAGGGCGTCGGCGCCTGTCGGTTATTGAAGAAGATGTGCGTAGAATTATGGATTATTATCATGAACATTATGATTTTCCAGAGGTGATTTTAGCAAACCAAGTTAAAGACCCGGAATTAAAGAAGATTTTGGATATTCACCGGACAAAAATTATTGTGCCGCTTCTACATCAAAATCAGGAGGTGGGAATCTTATTTCTAGGTGAGCATAAGAGCTTGGGGTATAGTTCACGGGATATTGAAATGTTGGAGTCAATCGCTGGTGAGCTGGCAGTATCGATTCGGAATTCGCTGTCGATGGAGGAAATCAATGAATTGAACAAGAGTCTGCAGCGAAGAATTGATGAATCAACGAAAGAATTGAGGTTTAGTAATCGGCAATTACAGAGGCTGGACGAGGCAAAAAACGAATTTATTTCTATGGCATCACATCAGCTTAGGACGCCTTTGACTAGTATTAAGGGTTATCTGGATATGATTTTGGAGGGCGATTTGGGGAAAATTTCGCCAACACAACGAGCAGTTCTGAGAGAAGCATTCTCCTCAAGTGAGCGTATGGTGCGCTTAATCAACGATTTTCTTAATGTATCACGACTACAGACGGGGCGGTTTGCCATCGATAAGCAAAAAATAGATATTGCGCGCGTTCTTCGTGATGAAATTTCGCTATTGCAGGTTGTGGCAGATCAGCGTTCGGTTGAGCTGAATGTGAAGATTGATAAAAAGATACCACTGGCGACAATAGACTCCGAGAAGATTCGTCAGGTTATGCTAAATATGATTGATAATGCAATCTATTATTCTAACCCGCACACAAAGGTGGCTATTACGTTGAAAAATAGCGATAAAGTAATTGAGTTTACTGTGAAAGACTCAGGAATTGGTGTACCAAAAGCAGAGCAAGCAAGGCTGTTTAGTAAGTTTTTCCGTGGAGTTAATGCCAGAAAAAGACGACCAGACGGAACAGGTGTTGGGCTATTCTTGGCAAAGAAAGTCGTTTTATTACACGATGGCGAGATGATTTTTGAATCAGAAGAAGGAAAGGGTAGTACATTTGGTTTTAAGTTGCCAGTTCGCTAGCGAAAAAGACTGATAATTCCAGAGATGATCAGTGCTAGCGAGATTACTGCTAAAATGACAACTCCGATTGCGCGAAGAAACTTTTTCCGATCAAAAATCCATTGCGATAATTTGGAGCGGTTAGTTGCTGTAATTCGAATTACTTTTGGTCGTTGAGTCGCAGCATCTGCTCCGGTGTATTTTTTATTGCGCCTTTTCTTCTGCTTTATCATGGGGTTATTATACATGAAAACACTCCCTGGGAGTAGGGAGTGTTTTGTCTGAAACTGAGCGCTTCAGATAAGATATGGAGCGGTCAATCTCTATAGTTGTCGCCGGCTAGCAACGTAAGCTAATCCTGCCGTCAGCAGTGCGCCAACTCCTAGTCCGCTCATTAACAGGTCGCTGGAACCAGTTTGTGGCAGGGATGATGGTGCAGCTGACTTTGGATTTGATGGCGTCGTTTCTGGGTTTGTTGGTGTCTGAGTTGAAGGTTTGGTTGGACTACTTGGGCTTGTTGGTGTAGTTGGTTTGGCTGGAGATGACGGATTCGATGGTTTTTCTGGAACAGTGGGATTTGTCGGTTTTGAAGGCTCAGTTGGCTTATTTGGATTACTAGGGTTCGTTGGTGCAGTTGGTTTGCTAATCTCAACAGTAGCGTCATCGCAGGAGTCTGGGGTGTTTGCATTTGGATTTGCGACGCCTGGCGCATCGACGCAAGCGGTATTTTTAATTTTACCATCCTGGACTGTAGGGATTTTTGCGGTAATGGTAAAGCTAATAGATTGGCCGGATTTTAACTCAGCGATAGTGTGCGTCCATTTATTGTCTTTTATAGTGCCAGCGCTTGCCTTTACGAAAGTAACTCCCTTTGGTGCATTATCGGTAGCAGTAATATTTTTCAAGTCAGTTTCACCAGTATTGGTGACTTTAATCTGATAGGTAAATTCGGTATTGAGTTTGACAGATTTGTGCTTCTCGCCATCGACCAGCTTCTCGACTTTTACGCCCGGCTTTTTAGTAGTCGGCTTCTCGCCATCACCGATAACAAAGGCTTTTGTGCAATCCTCGCTGGTGACGGTTTTCTCTGAATCCTTCAAGGCTACAGTAATAAAGGCCTTCACGGTGTATTTACCTGGCTTGAAACCTTCAAACTTGCCGTTATCTGAGCTATAAACTTCATTATTCGCAGAGTCGTAGACTTTATAAGTAACTTTCTTGAAAGTTGCGCCGTTATTGGCAGTGTATTTGACAGAGAACTTAAAACTATCTTGGGAGATTTTGTCAATGGAAAGAGCATTACACTGGTAAACAGGAGTTTTCTCGCAGTTTTTTTCAACTTTTACGCTAGCTTCGGCGTGTTTAGTGCCTTCCTGAATCGCTGCGCCAGCGGTACTTGAGAAAGAAACGCTACTACCGCAGGTCAGATTATCAACAGTAACTTTAGCTTGGTAGGTAATGATGGCGTTGGCGTTTGGCGCGTAGTTGCCAAGGTTAAGAGTTTTATTGAATATATCGCCGCTTAACGTCGTACCTTGAGGATTGTTGCTGTTAGTGAGCTTTGTTGAGCCATCAATATATGTTAGTCCGCTTGGTAATTTATCCTTAACGAGGACATCACGCTGTTCGGCCGTGCTGGTATTTTTATACTCTAGGCGGTATTCAATAGTGTCGCCAGGGTTAACGGTTACGCTTTTTTGCCAAGCAGTGTCACCTTGTTTACGAACTTGCTTGGTAAAAGAAAAATTCGGCTGACCAGTATTGGTGTTGGTTTGGTTTGCCGTGCCCAGTGCGTTCAGCGCCGCTGGTAAGGATATAGCCATAATTGTAGCCATGGCTAATACGTAAAATCGCTTTGGAATGCTCCGCAGCCAATCAAAACTTTTATGCATGCGTTTTCCTCCTCGTTATCTGCCAATTTAAGTTGGCTGATTAAATGCATTGAATGTAGCTATTATATACAAAATATTAAGAAAAGTCAATAATAGATGAGCGGTTTACATACTATAGACATTTTTATGATAATTTGCTATGATACCTGAAGTCGTGGCCTTATCGTCTAACGGTTAGGACACCAGGTTTTCATCCTGGCAATCCGGGTTCGATTCCCGGTAAGGTCACCATTTCAAGGCAAAAATTCAAACCATCGTCTTTCTGGGCGATTTTTTTGATTTAGATTTTAGTTCGTTTGCATTTGCTTGCCTATCGCATCAAAGTAATAGGCTTCACCAATTAAAATTTTGTCTTGGGGGTTTTGCAAGCTTATTTCCCGATAATGATTATTGTCATATTACATTATATCAATCATTTTCCATCACTGTTATTTCGTGGTATAATTTAAAAAATGAGCAGCAATACATTTAAACGAACAAAAATATTAGCAACAATAGGGCCGGCAACGTTTAGCCAGGAGAAGGTTTTTCAACTGCTGGACGCTGGTGTTAACGGCATCCGCATGAATTTTAGTCACGGTGCGAATGAGGAGCGAATTGAACAAATCAACTGGGTGCGTACAGCTAGCAAACAGTTGGGTAAGCCAGTAGCAATCCTCCAGGATTTACAGGGGCCAAAGATTCGTTTGGGTATTCTGAAAGATAATATGCTGAACGTCAAGGTTGGCGACATGTTGACTTTAGATTCAGAAATTGCCGAACATGACGGCAGCTTTAGTTTGCCGGTGCAGTATAATTTGGCAGAAAAGATGAAAGTCGGCGAGCCGCTTTATATGTTTGACGGAAAAATTAAGACGATTGTGCGGGAAATTGTTAGTCCAACAGCGATTCTCGTGGAAGTTCAGAACGATGGATTTTTGATGAGCCGCAAGGGGCTGAATTTACCGGATACGGATTTTGGCGGCGACATTTTGACACCAAAAGATATTGCCGATTTGGAATGGGGTGCTAGCCAGGATTTTGACTATGTGGCGCTGAGTTTTGTGCAGAAGGCCGACGATATTATTGATCTTCGGCAGAGGCTGGTGGAATTGGGTTCAACGGCTGATATTATTGCGAAGATTGAAACAAAATCAGCAGTTGATCCGGAAAATTTGGAAGAAATCGTCAAAGCTAGCGACGGCGTGATGGTGGCGCGCGGCGACTTGGCAGTGGAGGCTGGCGCGGAAATTGTTCCGGTGATGCAGCGGCGGATTATCGCTTTGTGTCGTAAATATTGTAAGTTGGTTATTGTGGCGACACAGATGATGGGTAGTATGGTCGACAATCCTGAGCCAAGCCGCGCTGAAGTGAGCGACGTGGCAAATGCCGTCATTCAGGGTGCCGATGTGGTAATGTTGTCGGATGAGACAGCCAATGGTAAATATCCTATCGAGACAATTCGGGCGATGCGTAAGACTATTATCTATACCCAAGAACATAGCGAAGTGATGATGGTCGATAAGACTGAAATGCGCGAAAAAACTGATGCGATTTTAAGCTACACGGCGGCGCAGCTGGCTAGGAGAATTAAGGCGCGGGCAATTATTGCTGAAACTAATACTGGCGCTACCGCGGTTAATGTCGGTGCGTATCGTCCGAACTTGCCAATTGTTTGCGTGACTGAGAATGTCAAGACGGCGCAAAAATTAGCATTAAGCTATGCTTCTCGCCCATACATTCGTCCGAATGAGCTGAACGCTGCGACGAAGCTGGCCGAGGAATTGAAGCGGGAAGGCTATTTTGGCGAGGATCCAGTTACAGTTGTGCTGGTGAGCGGTCATCATCCTGAGCCGGGTAAAACGGATAATATTCAAATTAAGACGTTGTCATAGGAAAATATTGGGTGGGCAAGCAATTTCCGAAGCAGACGATTCGTGACGTCAATTTACACGGAAAAACTATTCTTCTGCGAGCAGATTATAATGTGCCGCTAACAAAGCGTGGCCAGATTTCCGATGATTTACGAATTCGTGCTTCGCTGCCCACTCTTAATTATCTTTTAGAACAAAATTGTAAAATTGTCATCATGTCTCATCTGGGTCGACCAAGGCGAAAGGAGGCTAGATTCAGTCTGAACATTGTAGCGAAGCATTTAGAGAAGTTGCTCGATCGGCCAGTCAAGTTATTGAATGACTGCGTGGGTGAATCGGTGCGCCAAGCTGTCCGTCGTGCGCCGCTAGGTAGTGTGCTCATGTTAGAAAATCTACGTTTTTATGACGAAGAAGAGGCGGACGATTTGGTTTTCGCCAGATCAATCCAACGGGCAGTTAGGGCAGATTATTTTGTGCAAGATGGGTTTGCGGTAGCGCATCGGGCGCACGCTAGTACGCATGCTATTTCTCTTTGTGTGCCGGGATTGGCGGGATTATTGCTTGAAAAAGAATATACAATAATCACCAAAGCAATGAGTAGGCCAAAGCGTCCACTGGTAGCGATTATTGGTGGCGCAAAGATTAGTGATAAAATCTCCCTGATAGAGCGGCTAGTCAATAAAGCCGATCAAATTCTAATTGGTGGCGCAATGTCAAATACGTTTTTATACTGCCGCGGCGTGAATATTGGTCGTAGTATTTTTGAACCAGGCATGGAGAAAGTTGTAGCGGAAATTTATGAGTTGGCGGCAGCTAAAGTTGGTGTTGAGAATGTTGATAAGTTTTTAGTATTGCCGGTTGATGTGGCGGTAGCGCCGGAGATTTCCAGGGAGTACCCTCGACAGGAAGTTGATGTTAAGAATATAAAAAATCATGATATGGCGCTGGACATTGGCAGCCGAACAATTGATGTATTTACAAATATTTTAGCGGGTGCAAAAACGGTGATTTGGAACGGGCCGCTGGGGTACGCAGAAATTGATAACTTTGCGATTGGCTCAGCACGAGTAGCGCTGGCGATTGCTCAAAATACTGATGTGACTTCAATTGTTGGTGGTGGTGATACAGCAGATTTTATTTTAAAGTGGGACGGGCATGACGGAGCTAGTTTTACGCATGTTTCCACTGGCGGCGGGGCTAGTATGGCCTTGATGGCGGGTAAAAAGTTACCAGGAATTGAAAGTCTACTAGACGCATACGGGCTGAAATGATACACTAAGCATAAGGATTATCCTATGAGAAAAAAGCTAATCATCGGCAACTGGAAAATGAACTTCAATATGCATGAGGCTAGCTTGTATTTGCACAAGCTGATGAGTACATTGCCGTCTCATCGAGATGTTGAAGTAGTCTTGGCACCTACAATTTTGACGCTTCAAAGTTTAAGTTTACAAATCAATCGGCGGATTGCTAAATTGGCAGCCCAAAACTGCTATTGGCGAGATTCTGGTGCTTATACTGGCGAGATTCCAGCGGCGCATCTTCGAGGAATTGCTGATTATGCGCTAATTGGACATTCGGAGCGGCGATATATTTTCATTGAAAGTGAGAAAGATATTCGCTTAAAAGTGCAGGCGGCAATCCGTAATCGAATTTATCCTGTTCTGTGTATTGGCGAGACGATTCAGGAGCGAACACTTGGTGAGACGAAAGATGTTTTAGCAGATCAATTGACAAGTGGTTTGGCAAATGTGACGGCAGAAGAGCTGGATAAGGTGGTGATTGCTTATGAGCCTGTCTGGGCAATTGGTACGGGTGATGCTGCTAAGCCAGTTGATGTAAAAAAAGCAACACAAATGATTCGGCGGCATATTGCTCATTTGTATGGCAAAAAATCAGCAGAGTCGGTACGGATTTTATATGGCGGTAGTGTCACATCCACTAGTGCCGCAGACTATTTGGCAATCGACGGACTTGATGGTTTATTGGTGGGCGCAGCAAGCTTAGATGCATATCAATTTGGGGAGATAATTTCAAAGGCACATAAAGGTTAAAAAATAGGGGGCATATGACAGACATTGATTTTGACGAGCTAGACAGAGCAGTAAATTCTCTAATGAATAAGCAGCAAGAAGCGAAAGCATCAGCAGAGGCGAAGACTGAGACTGAGCCAGATGTTTTGACCAGCGCTCAGCCAGTACAGCCAGATCCACCGGTTAGTGTCGCTAATACCAGCTTTACTCCACCCGTTACCTCTGCTCCTGTAGCTCCTGTTGCTACTCCAGCCCCAACGCCTGCCGCTCCTGCTTCTAAGACTGAGTCGGAGCCATCTCTCACTCCTGTCTCTGCTCCTGCTCCTCATCCCGTAGAAGATTCTCAGCCCGTAGTATCCTCCTCTGTCTTGGCGTCGCCTCCCGAGTCTACTCCTATTATTAGTCGAACCACAGGTCTGGCAGCAAAAGATATCAAATCTTCTCCGGCAATCACTAGGCGGCCAACGGGTCGTTTCATGGATGTAGTTCGCCCATCATCTACTACGGCTAACCCAAAATCATCTACTCCAATGCCATCTCGAACCGGCGTATCGCTTCAGCCTTCAGCTGACCTGGTGGATGTGGTTAATATGAATGGTAAGAGCTTGGCGACTGGGGAAGATTCGCAAGATATAGATACTCAGTCAGACAATTTGGATAATACCCCCGACCTTAAGGATATTGAGCAGAGCGAGTCGGCCTTTGCGGCAATAGAAAATGCACCGATTGAGGAGTTAGCGAATGATTCTGCCGCTGAGGAACACTCATTGACAAATAAAATTGCTCAGTCGCTAGCGGCAAATGATGAATCAGACGTCCCGGTCGCCGCTCCGCTAGAGTCGCCTTTTATTGCTAATGTTGAAGTTGAGAAGCGACCACTTGGTGCTGCTAATCAGATGACAGAAAATTCCGAGACAATTGGTGAGGAAGATGATGTAGAGACAACGGACACAGAAGAGATGAAGCTGGAGCATCAGTATAATACTGGATTGGCTGACTATTCTACGGATAAGGAAATAATAAGCGATGCGCCAGATTCGTTGAATGATCTTAATCCAGAGATTATAGCAATTGAAGAGGCTGGAATTCCTGAGTCGCCAGAGACAGAAAAAGAATCAGGCAATAATAGTTCGGCAAAGACGCCATCTGCTGGTGGCACTTCGTCTGAAGTTCAAGATGTAGGCCCAGAGCCAGCACCGATGTTTGCTGCTGCCTCTATTGAGGTCAAGCCTTCATCTGATAAAGAGAAGAAAAAGTCTGGTGCCTTGACAGCTTTACTGATTGTTTTGTTCTTGGCAATTGGCGTAGCGGGCGGTGCTATTTCTTACTTTTTGCTGATAAAATAGATACATGACTGATTTTACGGATGGTTTGAATGATGAGCAAGCTCGGGCAGTGACGCATGGCGGCGGGCCGCTATTGATTTTGGCGGGCGCTGGTTCTGGAAAAACAAAGACGCTAACGCATAGGATTGCTTATTTGATTGGCGAGTTGAAAGTTTTTCCTAGCCGAATCTTAGCAGTGACATTTACTAATAAAGCCGCCAAGGAAATGCGGCAGCGATTGGCACAGTTGCTGAATGAGGAGGCTGAGAATCGTCAATTTATGCCGTGGATGGGGACATTCCATAGTATTTGTGTACGGATACTAAGGATGGACGGCGCAAGTATTGGGCTGGACAAGCGGTTTTTAATCTACGATACTGACGATCAAGTAAGCTTGATGAAGCAAATTATGAAAGAGCGCGGTCTGACGGATAAAGATATTAAGCCGCGGGCAGTGCTTTCGGTTATCTCAAACGCTAAAAATGAAATGCGCAGCGCGGAAGATTTTTCAATGTCAGCGCGCGGCCCTCGGGAGCAGAAAATTGCTGAATTGTTCTTCGCCTATGAGAAAGCCTTGAAAGAGGCGGCGGCGCTCGATTTCGATGATTTATTGACTAAAACCGTAGAATTATTACAGAATAGTCCAGAGATTCGCCAGAAATGGCAGCGTCAGTTTGAGTATATTCTAATTGATGAGTATCAGGACACAAATGCTGTGCAGTACGCGCTAATTAAACTGCTGGTTAACGAACGGCGTAATTTGTGTGTGGTTGGCGATGATGCGCAGTCGATTTATAGTTTTCGCGGCGCTGATTATACTAATATTCTTAACTTTGAGCGCGATTTTCCGGGGACAACCGTGGTCAAATTGGAGCAAAATTATCGTTCAACTGGCGCGATTTTAGATTTAGCAAATTCACTCATTCAGCATAATATTCATCGGACAGATAAGAATCTATGGACGGCAAATGGCGATGGTATTGATCCAAAGTTATGGCAATTATATAGCGAGTCGGAAGAAGCGCTAGCGATTGCTAATGAGATTCAGGCGCAAATTGCCAATGGCCGCCAGTACGGCGATGTGGCGGTGTTGTATCGGACGAATGCGCAGAGTTATGCAATTGAGCGGGCGCTCAGGCAGAGCTATATTCCGTATAAAATTGTCGGCGGCCTAAGGTTTTTAGACCGGGCGGTTGTTAAAGATGTGCTGGCGTATCTTCGATTGTTGTATCAGCCAAGCGACCGGGTTAGTTTTTTAAGGATTGTCAATGTTCCAAAGCGTGGTATCGGTGCAGTGAGCGTGGCTAAATTTTTGGATTGGAATGATGCGGCGCGGCGGGATATTGTCAGCGGCTTGCTGGCGGTCGAAGAGGCCGATAATTTGACGGCGCGAGCGAAACGACCTTTATTGGAGCTAGGTAAAACTCTGGAGGAACTACAGCAGGAAATAGACGGTTCGCCAGCAGAATTAATTGAAAAAATTATAAAAAGAACTGGCTATGGGGATTTTATCAATGATGGCACACCTCAAGCTGAGGAGCGGATGGAAAATATTGGCGTGTTGCTGGCGGAAGCCAAAGCTTATGTTGACGTGCCGGCGTTTTTGGAAGAAATGGCGTTAATGTCTTCGGCGGACACAGCGGCGGAGCAGCAGGTAACGCTTATGACGCTGCACGCGGCTAAGGGCTTGGAATTTCCGGTAGTATTTTTGGCGGGGCTGGAAGAGGGGATTTTACCGCACGCACGAGTGTTTGATAGCGGTAAGGCTGATGATATTGAGGAAGAACGCCGGTTGTGCTATGTCGGCGTGACGCGCGCCAGGGAGGAGCTGTTTGTTAGTTGCGCCAGTTCCCGGACACAATTTGGGCAAATTGGTTATAATATGCCGTCGCGGTTTTTAGACGAGATGGGGCTGATGGTCGGCGGAATTGATAGGCCGGCTCAGCCGCCAGCGGAAGCCGATTTCTACTCAGAAGAAATTGGACTGGAGGTGGGGGATAGGGTGCGCAGCCCGAGCTTTGGCGCGGGTGAAATTATTGACAGCGAGGGATTGGGTGTGACTGTTAAATTTGACGACGGAAAAATTAAGAAGCTAAACGTTGAGTTCGCTCGGTTGGAAAAAATTTGATATAATAAGGACATTCGCGCTGTAGCGCGTAGCATATGAGCATAAGACTACAAGCACATCATACGAGGAAAATTATGTTCACCGCCGGCATGACATTGATGCTATTTGGCGGGCTATTTTTCGTTAATCGGGCATTAGCTGAAACTGCCAAGCCAGTTGCCAAAGCTGGCGAAAGGCTGGTGACAATTTATGATCGTGGCACAGAACGGACGATTGTTACGAAGGCGCGGACAGTTCGTGAAGCGCTAAAATTGGCAAAGCTTTCAATTGATGAACGTCAAGATGTAGTTGAGCCGGGTTTGGATTCTGAGATGGTGGCAGAGCGGTATAATGTTAATATTTTTCGTGCACGACCAGTGACGATTGTTGATGGCGGTAAGCGCCTGAGAGTAACGACAGCGCAGCAAACGCCAATTTTAATAGCAAAGGCTGCTGGATTAGAAATATTTAACGAAGATAAGACGACGTTAGCGAAGGCTGATAATGTCGCGGTTGATGGTGCGGACATGGTAATGCGGGTCGAGCGAGCATTGTCGGTGAATTTTATACTCTATGGTAAAATGTCAACAATTCGCACTCATGCAAAAACAGTTGGTGAATTATTGAAGGATAAGCATATCACTCTGAAAAAGGATGATACGATATCGGTGGATTTATCGTCAAAAATTGTGCCCGGAATGAAAATCGAACTGTGGCGCAACGGTAAGCAAACGGTGACTGTCGAGGAAGAGGTTAAGTTTGAGACGGAGAAAATTAAGGATGCCAATCGAGAGACGAGTTATCGTGAAGTAAAACAGGCTGGCGAAAATGGTAAAAAGAACGTTACTTATGAAATTGAGATGAAGAATGGGACGGAAGTTAGTCGTAAGGAAATCGCTAGCGTTGTAACAAAGGAGCCTAAAAAGCAGGTTGAGATTGTGGGAACGAAGAATTCAAATACGTTTTCGGGTAGTTTTTCTGAGGCGTTAGCTCGACTAAGGAGTTGTGAGGGTAACTATAAGTCAAATACTGGCAATGGCTATTACGGTGCTTACCAGTTCGATAAGCGAACTTGGGGTAAATATGGCGGCTATGAGGTTGCCTCTGAAGCACCGCCATCAGTGCAGGATGAAAAAGCCTGGGAGACTTATAAAGCTCGCGGCTGGCAACCGTGGCCTACCTGCAAGATAAAGATGGGCCTTCAGGACATCTATAGATAATAATCTCATAATTTGATATAATTCTTTTAATGCACTTTGTGAGTTGCTGATTGAATTATGCGAGCAAAAGGTTTGTTTTTTGGAAAAATTATTGGCTTTGCCATATTGATTGTGGTTGCAATGCCGATGTTATCATTTGCCGAAGGAAAAAATCCCACGGAGCACTTAGTTCGCGTTTATGATCGTGGTGGAGAGAAAACTATTGTGACTAATGCGTTGACGGTGCGGCAAGCCTTGCAGGCTGCTCGGATTTCTATTGATGAAAAGCGCGATATGATTGAGCCAAATATTGATATGGAACTGACGGGTGTGAAATATCAAATCAATATTTTTCGGGCACGACCAGTCACGGTGATGGATGGTGCGAAAGTCCGGCAAATAACAACCGCGCAACAGACACCATCGGGTATCGCTAAAGCAGCGGGCTTGGTGCTGTATCGTGAAGATAAAGTAGATTTCATGAGTTCTGATAATTTACTGGTTGACGGGGCCAGTTTGGTAATGAAAATTGAGCGGGCTAAGCAGCGGACGGTGACGGAAGAGGTTGACATTGACTTTGAAATCGAGCAAGTCAAGGACGATTCTCAGCCAATTGGTTTTAAGAGTATAAAGCAGTTGGGTGAGAAGGGCGTACGAAAAATGACGTACCAAGTTGAGGCTAATAACGGTGTGGAAGTTAGCCGTAAGGAGATATCTGGTGAAATTATCAAGCAGCCCAAAAAGCAAATTGAAGTGATCGGTACCAAGCCAAAAAACCCACTAACGAAGTCGAAGGGTGCGCATATCTTTACTGATTCACGCGGCGTGGCGCACCGCGAAACCTATTATGATTTACCGATGAATATTGTTGCTAACGCCTGCGGCGGCGGTGGCTACACGGTGCGGGCGGACGGCGCTAAGGTGGACAAGGACGGCTATATTTTGGTGGCGGCAAATTATGGTAATTATCCGCGCTGCTCAGTAGTGGAAACTAGTATGGGCCCTGGCAAGGTGTATGATACCGGCGGGTTTGCGGCCCGACATCCACATGGCTTTGACCTAGCGACTGACTGGACGAACGGGGACGGTCGCTAGATGGCGTCAACTCGCGGGCCGAAAAAAGAATTAGGCCAGCATTGGCTGCGTGATCCAGGAATCTTGGCGGAGATTGCTGAGGCGGCGGAGCTGAGCAAAGATGATGTGGTTTTAGAAATTGGGCCGGGACTTGGCACATTGACCAGCCGGTTGTTAGCGCGAGCCGGGCGGGTGGTGGCAGTGGAATTTGACGGGGATTTGGCGCGTAAGTTACCGGGGCAATTTCCTGGCAAAAATCTGGAAGTGATCAATGAAGATATTTTACAATTTGATTTGAATCAGTTGCCGAAGGGCTATAAAGTAGTCGCCAATGTGCCGTACTATATCACCAGCAAAATTGTTGAAAAGCTGATGACGGCGGAAAATAAGCCGAGCTTGGCTGTACTGCTGGTACAAAAAGAAGTTGCCGAGCGCATTGCGGCTGGTCCGGGCGAGATGAGTATTTTAGCGGTTAGCGCGCAGCTGTTTGCTGAGGCGGAACTCGACATTGAAGTGCCGCGGCAATTTTTCACGCCACCGCCAAAAGTTGATTCGCAGGTGGTGGTATTGAGGACTCGTACTGAACCACTAGTCGTCCCTGAAGACCAAAAAGATTTTTTCCGCATCGTCAAAGCTGGTTTTTCAGCTAAGCGCAAGAAACTGCGCTCTAGTCTGAGTGGTGGACTGAATATTAGCAAAGATGTCGCCGAACAGTTGCTGAAAACGGCTGGTATCTCTCCTGATGCTCGTGCCGAAGATTTGGCGATTGAGGATTGGCGACGGCTACTGAGTGAGTGGCGGATGCGATGATCACGGCAGATCAGCCCGCCTGCTTTCCGCCTGATCTGTTAGTTGCGGTCTCGTCGAAAGACGACGGCACCATGCTCAACCGTATTCGCGGTCACCACGTAGCTGAGGTGCTGGACAATCGGCGGCGGTTTTGCGATCAAATTGGTGTTATCTATGACGACGTTGTCTATCACGTGATTTCATACAACCAAGGACAAACGTTTGATAATATCGCCGAAGTTACTGAAACTGACACAGTTAAGCACAGCAACGAGGGGATTTTTGCTGACGCACTCTATACTGAAGCGACTGGCGTGGACTTGTTTTTACCAGTGGCGGACTGTATCGCCACTATTATATACGATCCAAAGCGTCGGGCATTGATGCTGGCACATTTGGGTCGGCATTCGACGGTGGCGCAGTTGATGACAAGGGCAATTCAATATTTTGTCGAGCATGGTAGCCAGGCGAAAGATTTGCAAATTTGGATGTCGCCAAGCATTACGCAGAAAAATTATCGCATGGATTATTTTGATTATCGAGATGACCTAAAATGGCAAGGTTTCTGCTATCAAACGGCCGACGGAATATATCTGGATATGCAAGGATTTAATCATTCGCTGGCCGTCCAAGCGGGCGTTCCTGCTGATAATATTTTTATTTCACCAATTGATACTGCAGATAATCCAAATTACTTTTCGCACTCATCGGGTGATACAGCGGGACGAATTGCGGTGGTAGTGATGATGCGTGGGTGAGCCTTCGGCGAACACATATCGGTGAAAATTGTTCCAGATAATGATACAATGAGTAGCATGACTAAACAACACGCCTACATTACCACTGCTATTCCTTATGTCAACGGTTTGCCGCACATTGGGCACGCCATGGACTATATGTTGGCGGATGTGTGGACGCGCTATCAGCGGCAAAATGGTCGTGAAGTACGTTTCCAGACGGGCGTGGATGAGCATGGCAATAAAATTGCTGCCAAGGCTGCCAGCCAAAATCAGACACCACAAGCTTACGTCGATCAAATGCATGGCAATTTCCAAAACATGATTGCCGAGTTGAATATTTCAGCGACGGATTTTATCCGCACAACTGATCCGCATCACGTTAGTGCGGTGCAGTATATTTGGCAGAAGCTGGCTGCGGCTGGCTATATCTATAAAGGCACTTATGAGGGCTGGTATTGCCAAGGTTGCGAGGCGTTCGTCACTGACAAAGAAGCAGCTGAAAATAATGGCATTTGTCCTGATCATCAAGCGCCGTACCAGCGGCTGAGCGAAGAAAATTATTATTTTAAGACCAGCGCATTTTCGGACAAAATTCGCCAGGCGATTGAATCAAACAAGATGAAAATTGTGCCTGAATTTCGTAAAAAAGAGTTTTTGGAATTGATGAAAGACGGCTTGAAGGACGTGTCGGTTTCGCGTCCGCGCAAAAATCTGAGCTGGGGTGTGCCAGTACCAGGCGATGACACGCAGGTGATGTATGTCTGGTTGGATGCGCTGAGCAATTATATTACGGTCATCGGTTATCCTGATCGAGCTGATGAATGGCAGGCGTTTTGGCCGGCGGATGTACAGGTGATTGGTAAGGATATTCTTCGTTTTCATGCCGGAATTTGGCCGGCGATGCTGATGGCGTTGGATTTGCCGCTACCAAAGGTGTTATTGGTACATGGGTTTATCAACGTTGGCGGCACTAAAATGAGTAAGAGCCTTGGTAATGGTGTTGGTCCGGTTGATATCATCCCGCACTATGGTGTTGAGGCTTTCCGCTATTATTTTCTGCGCCACGTGCCAACTCAGGATGACGGTGACTTTACTTGGGAGAAGTTTGAAGCGGCTTATAACGGCGAGCTGGGTAATGATCTCGGTAATTTGGTGCAGCGCGTTACTAAGATGGTGCAGTCATATCAGGCAGGTGTCATTGGCGATGCGCCACAAGCTGAACACGACATGGGACCGTATCGCCACTCCATGGAAAGCTTTGAATTCAACCAAGCCATGGATGAGATTTGGCAAATTGTCCGCTCATTGAACCAGTACATCGAGCGCGTCCAGCCGTGGCAGGTTGCCAAAAAACGGGCCAAAGATCCAGAGGCGGAAGCACACTTAGGCGAAATTTTGGCGTATGCTTGCGGTACATTACTGCAAGTGTCTGACATGCTCCGTCCATTCATGCCGCAAACCGCTGAGAAGATTCATGAGGTGTTTGCCAGTGGTGTTGTGCCACCAGAGCTGACGCCATTATTCCCGCGCAAATATCTACATACGCCCGATCCGCGCGCGCCAAAAGTAGAAGCCCAAGGAAAATAACCATGAATTCAGCAGCGGAGCATCACACGGCGACGGATTTACGCTTGATCGATTCGCACTGTCATTTGCATGATACCGAATTTTTCGCGGACAATCGCGAGGAGCTGTATCAGCAAACAATCGTGGCGGGTATCGGCATGATTTGTGTTGGTACTGACGAGCGCAGCAGTCGACAAGCAGTAGAGTTTGCCGCGAATCGCGACTACACTTGGGCGGCAGTTGGCGTTCATCCGCACGACAGCAAAGATGGCTGGAATGAGGTGGAGCAACTGCTTAAAAGCAGAGAGGATAATTCGCCGATTGTGGCGATTGGCGAGATTGGGCTTGATTATTATTACAATCACAGCCCGCGCGATGTGCAGATTCAGGCACTGGAGGCGCAGCTGCAGTTGGCAGTGGATTATAATCTGCCAGTTAGTTTTCATGTGCGTGATGGCGCGCCCGACCAGCCGTCGGTGTGGGATGATTTTTGGCCGATTTTTGATAATTTCCATGGCGTGCGCGGCGTACTACACAGTTTTACTGATACGCGCCGCAATTTGGAGAAGGGATTTGCCCGCGGGCTGTATGTTGGCGTGAATGGCATTAGTACGTTCACCAAAGACCAAACGCAGCGAGAATTGTTTGCTTCCATTCCGCTGGAGCGATTATTATTAGAGACTGATGCGCCATTCTTGACACCAAAGCCATTTCGTGGTAAGATGAATAAGCCAGAATATGTGGAGTTGGTGGCAAAGTATTGGGCAGAGCAACGAAATATTGATTTTGATAATCTGACTAAAGTCACCGTTCATAATACCAAGAATCTTTTTGGCATTTAAAAGTGGAGAACAATGAATTCTAGTGAATTTTTAGATAAAAATTCAGTTGGTGTAGCTCGCGGAAAAATCGAGAAAGTTTTTGCTACTGCAGTAGAAAATCAAAAAAACCCTGAAGGTAATTCTGCAAAACAATATCCAGAAATTGGCGGAGCAGCTTTAGCCGGGCGGGCTGATGGGACTGATATTCATAATACCGACACTGCATTTCCCGACTATCGACAAAAGTTTGAGACTGACCCGGTCAAAAACTCTATTGAAACGATTTTAAGTATTGGCAAATCACTTGCATCACTTCGTGAACAAGCAGCTAATAATCCGAGGTCGTAATGGCTCGCCTTCTGAAAAAAGCCCTGAGTTTAGTTCTTGCAGATGACAACGGCGCGGCGTCATTATTAAAACTGCGAAAAAAGGATCGCCCACTGAAGAAGTTTACTGAGCGGGAATTAATTCAGCTAGAAAGTGAAATTGGTGCGACGATTTTTGGTGAGAAGCCAGCGCATGTGACGCGGCGGGAATTCTTTAATTTAGACAAAGATACTTGGATTTGGTATGAAGAAGTCACTGATAAAAATGGTAAAAAACAGGAACTGACGACGCGCTATGAAGTGCAGGCGAAAGGCATTTTAAAGATTCAGCCTAACTACCATTATAGCTACCTAGAGGGCGACGAACTTAATAACTTTGTACTGGCGGTTAAAGAATATTATGAGCGAGTTTCTCGGCGGCTATATAGGCGAGATCCGCAAACTGGTCAGCCTCTCTGATATAATAAAGAAGTGAATAGCGATTATATTTACCTTGATCATGCTGCTGCTACGCCAATGGATCCGCTGGTGGTTGAGGTAATGCTGCCATATTTTTCTGAAAAGTTTTTCAATCCGTCTAGTCCATATGCGCCAGCAGTTTTTGTGAAGCGTGAATATCAACAAGCAAAATCGCGCTTAGCACGATGTTTGGGGGTGATGGCTGACGAATTGGTGATGACAGCGGGTGCAACGGAGTCGGTTAACCTGGCGTTTGGCGCAGCAAATGGTATAAGTCTAATTTCGGCCATTGAACACGATTCGGTTATCAATTCTGCAAAAGCACGTTCGGAAGTGAAGCTAATCCAGCCAATGAAAAATGGACGCATTGATCCGCAATCTGTCAAAAAAATGTTGACGCCAGATGTTGGTTTTGTCAGTATTGCGCTAGTAAATCATGAGCTCGGGTATATCCAGCCAATTGAAGAAATTGCAGAAATCATAAAAAGTGAGCGTCTTAGGCGCCAGGAAAATGGTGAGTCAACGCCGCTAGTTTTTCATACTGACGCTTCGCAGGCTGCGGCTTTAATTGACGTGAAGATTAAGCGGTTGGGTGTCGATTTATTGACGTTGTCTGCGGCAAAAGTTTATGGGCCTAAGCAAGTTGGTTTACTATGGGTGCGGCCAGGTATTACGCTGGCTGCCAATGTTTTGGGTGGCGGGCAGGAGTTGGGCCTGCGTAGCGGCACAGAAAATGTGGCTGGCGTGATGGGGTTTGTGACAGCCTTAGAGTTGGCCCAAAAACGGCGTTCGGCGGAAATTAAACGTTTGCGATATTTGAGGGAAAAACTAGTGAAGGAGTTGTGTCAGGTTTTTCCAGAAATGGTCATATCATCGGATATGAAAAAAAGTCTAGTAAGCTTTCTGAATATCTCATTTCCTGGGTTGGATGCTGAGCGGCTGATTTTCTTATTAGAGAGTCGCGGTGTATTGGTGGCGACGGGCAGCGCTTGTGCGGCCAACTCCGGGACGCGTTCACATGTATTGACGTGTATCGGTTTGAGTGAGGCGGAAATTGACGGTAGTCTGCGGTTGACGCTCGGCAGGTTGAATGATGAAGAAAATATCAATCGAGCTAGTGGGTTGATAATTGAAGCGGTGCGCGCAGAGATGGAGAGAAGTCGACGATGATTCATAAGATAATTGGCCTAGCGATTTTTGCGGCACTACTGGTGTTTGGCATTGGCGTATATTTGTCGCCAAATGATTTGGATAAATGCGAGAGTCCAGGAGAGGAAAGTTGTCGAAAGTCTGATGCGATTGTAGTTGTGAGCGGGGGTGACACTAATGCGCGAACTAATGAAGCCATTAAATTATATAGAGAGGGGTGGGCGCCATTAATTATTGTATCGGGCGCAGCTGCGGACAAATCTGGCCCATCCAATGCAAAGACTATGTATCAGCAAGCAATTGATAATGGGGTGCCAAGGCGTGACATTGTTATGGAAGAGTCTTCTGAAACTACTAAACAGAACGCTACTGAAGTAAAGAAAATTATTAATACACGGAAGATTAAAGATGTTATCCTAGTAACGAGCGCCTATCATATGCGTCGTGCACAATTGGAATTTTCGGCACAGTTTACTGATGTAAAAATTCGAAGTCATCCAGTTATGGCTGATAAACACTGGAGCTCGTGGTGGTGGTTAACGCCGTGGGGTTGGTGGCTAGCGCTAGGTGAACTGGGAAGAATTGGGCTATTTGCCGTGGGGTTGTCAAGATGAGTAAGGTATTTGTTGGCATGTCTGGCGGCGTTGATTCGTCGGTAGCGGCAGCGCTATTGGTTGAACAAGGCCACGAGGTAACTGGCGTGTATATGAAAAACTGGTCGGAAGATTTGCCGGGTATGCATTGTCCGTGGGCAGAAGATGTGGCTGATGCCAAGCGCGTGGCGGTGGGGCTGGGGATTGATTTTCAAGTGTTCGATTTTCAGAAAGAATACAAGCAAACTGTCGTTGACTATATGATCCGCGAATACCAAGCGGGTCGGACGCCAAATCCCGATGTGATGTGTAATCAAGAGGTCAAGTTTAGGTTATTTTTAGAAGCAGCATTGGCAGCGGGTGCGGAGTATATTGCGACGGGGCATTATGCGCGAGTTGAACATGTAATAGACGGTGCAGCATTGGGTAATTCTGGCGCGGTTGTCTCACGCCATGGTGTTCACGCTGATCCATCGCTGTCGCCTGCGGAACTCACTGCGTTCAGACAGTCCTCGGCGATTCAGGACGAATCAACGCTTACACCTGGGCTCGTCAAAGCGCCATCATTACCCAGTGCCGCACGCTTACTCCGGGCTCACGATAACAATAAAGACCAAACCTATTTTCTGTACCGCGTGACGTCCGAGGCGCTGTCAAAAACTATGTTCCCGCTCGGCGATTTTACTAAGGCTGAAGTGCGCCAGATGGCCAAAGAGCGGGGTTTGTGGACAGCTAGTAAAAAGGAATCAATGGGGATTTGCTTTGTCGGGCAAGTGGGGATTCGTGAGTTTTTGTCAGAATATGTCGAGACGAGCCCTGGCGATATCATCGATCAACAAACAGGCGCGGTTGTTGGGCGGCATGACGGGGCGATATTTTATACCCTGGGGCAGCGGCATGGTCTGAATGTTGGCGGCGGCTTGCCGTATTATGTTGTCGGTAAGGATATGGCAAAAAATGAAGTTTACGTGTCGCGCTCGATTGACAATGAAAATCTCTGGCGGAAAGAATTGACGTTGACTGACGTTCACTGGATCAATTATCCGCCCGAGGAAGACAGAACCGTTCAAGTCCGATTGCGCCATCGAGGAGCTTTGATTGATGCGAAAATTGATGGGAATATTATCCATCTTTCGGCTCCGGAACGTGCGGTGGCGCCTGGACAGTCTGCTGTAATATATGACGGTGAGGAATGTTTAGGTGGCGGAATTGTAAAAACAGATTGACGTTATGTAAAAAATAGTGTAAACTGTTCTGAAGTAAGGAATAATAAAACGTAGAGTTAAAGGAAGAATTAATTTTATGCTAGCAATTCGTTTGCAACGGTTGGGTCGCAAAGGTTATCCAGTGTATCGCCTGGCGGTACAAGAGGCGCATCGTCACCCGTCGAGTGGCCGTGTGGTCGCGTATGTCGGTAGTTACAACCCACACACTAAAGAGGTAAATATTCAGGTTGAATTAGCCCAGAAATATCTGGATAATGGCGCTCAACCAACACCGCGAGTTGTCAAATTATTGAAAGAAGCTGGTGTTAAATTGCCAAAATGGGTTAAACAACCGGTCGCCGATAAGAAAAAGTCAATCCGCAACCCAGAAAAGCTGCGCAAGAACCAGCCAAAAGAAGAAGCTCCAATCGAGGAAGCTACTGAAGAATCAGCCGAGTAAAGCTGTGACAGGTTTAGAAAATTGCCCCCTTGGAGGGGTAATTTTTGTGGTATAATTTACAGATATGAAAGCTCAAGATATCCGCAACAAATACCTCGAATTTTACGCTAGGCAGCAGCATGCCATTATCAAGTGCGCGCCGCTGATTCTAACTGACGATCCGACAACGCTATTTACCGGTGCGGGCATGCAGCCAATGATTCCATATCTGCTGGGTGAGCCGCATCCTGAGGGTAAGCGAATCGCTGATTCACAGACGTGCTTGCGGGCCCAAGACATTGATGATATCGGCGATAACCGTCACACGACGTTTTTTGAAATGCTCGGTAACTGGAGCTTGGGCGATTATTTTAAACAAGAGCAGATTGACTGGATATGGACGTTCTTGACTGAAGAGATTGGGCTCGATCCGCAGCGGCTATACGTGACATGTTTCATCGGTGCGCCAGAATATAATATCGCCAAGGACACTGAAGCGGCCAAGTTATGGCAGCAGAAGTTTGCTGAAAAAGGCATCGAGGCTGAACTGGCCGACATTGGCAGCGAGGAGCAGGGCGCAGCGCGTGGCATTCATCCGGGCGAGCGAATTTTCTTTTATGATGGCAGCAAGAACTGGTGGAGCCGTAACGGTGGGCCAGAAACTACGCCGATTGGTGATCCGTGTGGGCCGGATAGCGAGATGTTTTATGAATTTGACTTCATTGAGCACGATCCAAAGTTTGGTGAGCACTGTCATCCGAACTGCGACTGCGGTCGCTTTATGGAGATTGGCAACAATGTCTTTATGGCCTATAAAAAGGTGGCGGACGGTGTGTTTGAGCCGCTAGAAAAGCCAAACATTGATCATGGCTCGGGTCTAGAACGAATTGCGGCGGCCGCTAATAACGACCCTGATGTCTTCAAGATTAGCTTACTATGGCCGATCGTCGAGAAATTGCAGGATTTGAGCGGCAAAAAGTATGATTCACATACCGAAAGTATGCGAGTGATCGCTGACCACCTAAGGGCTGCTACCTTTATGGCGGTCGACGGCTGCGTGCCGAGCAATAAGGAGCAGGGGTATGTGATGCGCCGTTTGCTGCGCCGAGCGATTCGCTATAGCTTTGACCTGGGGATTGAGCAGAATTTTCTGGAGGAGGTCGTGCCGGTAATCGCTGATTTATATGAAGCAGATTTTCCAGAGGTTAAAGAGAATCGCGAGCAGATTATTGCTGTGTTGGTCAAAGAGGAAAAAGCTTTTCGCCAGACACTACGCAAAGGTCTCAGGCAAATGCAGCATTATATCGACGACGGCTTGACTGGCGAAGAGTTATTTACGCTGTATGATACGTTTGGTTTTCCGGTGGAGCTGAGTACCGAGGAGGCCTATAAACAAGGCATCAAGCTTTCTGATGATTGGCGCACCGAATTTGACGCTAAGATGGACGAGCAACGCCAGCGTTCCAAGACAGCGCGCAAAGGGCAATTTAGCGGCGGCTTGGAGGGCCACGATCCGATTCATCTGAAATATCATACGGCGACGCACTTGTTGGGAGCGGCGCTACGCAAGGTTCTGAAGGCGCCGGATTTGCAGCAGCACGGCAGTAATATCACCGCCGAGCGCCTGCGTTTTGATTTCAATCACGATAAATTGACACTAGAGGAAAAACAGGCGGTGGAAGATCAGGTCAATGCTTGGATTGATGCTGATTTGCCGGTTAGTTGCCAGATCTATCCGACTGACGAGGCGCTAAAAATGGGTGCAATCGGCGCTTTTGGCGAGCGCTACGGCGATAAAGTAAAAGTCTATTCCATCGGCGAAGGCGACAACGTCGTTAGTTTCGAAGTTTGCGGCGGCCCGCACGTTGAACACACGGGTGTCTTGGCTGAAGGCGGCAAGCGCTTCAAAATCATCAAGGAAGAGTCCAGCTCGGCGGGAATTCGTCGGATTAAAGCTATTTTGAAATAAATAAAAAAGGAGGCAATTTATTAGTGAAAAAGTCAACAATTGCCTCAAAATCACAAGCGTTATATAATAAACCCTATATGGCATTGAAAGACATGTTGAAGAAGTCTGATAAAGATAGCCGCGAGCTACTAGTCAGCTTGGACATCGGTACAGAGGTTGTTAAGGCACTGATTGCTGAGGTTGGGGACGACGAGCTGAAGATTATCGGTGTTGGGCGCAAGCAACAAGACATGGGTGATATGCATATGGGTGCAATTGCTGATATTGCTGGTGTGGTTGCAAATTGCGAGGAGGCGCTGTCTGAAGCTGAGGATCAGGCTGGCGTTCAGGGTAAGAGAGTTGTGATTGGTATTGCTGGCGAATTGGTTAAAGGTGTTACTAACACTATTCGCTATCGTCGGCCACAGCCAACTAAGCCGTTAGACGTGGCCGAGATGGAGTTTATCATTGAAAAGGTGCAGGAGCGGGCCCAGGGTAGAGCTCAGGCACAAACTGCGCTAGAAACTGGCAATGCAGATGTTGAAGTGAAGCTGGTCAATTCAGCACTGGTGAGTATTCATATTGATGGTTATAAGGTATCAAATCCGATTGGTTTTCAGGGAAAGGACGTAGCGGTACAGATTTATACGGCCTTTGCGCCGATGGTGCATATCGGGGCGCTGGAAAAAGTTGCTGATGAATTGGCGCTGGACCTGGTAGCAGTGGCGGCTGAGCCGTTTGCTGTAAGTCGAAGTGTACTGGGGTCGGATACCGACAGTAATTTTACAGCGATTTTGGCTGATGTTGGTGGTGGTACTACTGATATTGCGGTGGTCAATGACGGCGGCGTTGAGGGAACGAAGATGTTTGGTATTGGCGGTCGGAGTTTCACACGGACAATTGCGGCTGATTTGGACTTGAGTTTTAAGGATGCAGAAAAACTGAAATTAAATATTGATAATGAAAAGTTGAAGCCAACGGTAAAGAAAAAGATCGACGCAGCAATTGATAAAACTATGGAAGTATGGCTGGCTGGTGTTGAATTGGCCCTCGGTGATTTTGACAATGTTGATTATTTGCCAAATCGAATCTTATTGTGCGGTGGCGGTTCAAGCCTGAAGAGAATTACTGAGGCTGTAAAAAACCGCCAGTGGTCTGAGGACCTACCGTTCACTAAAAAACCGGTAGTCCAATATATCAATCCGAGTGATGTGACAGGGATAGTTGATGAGACGGGTGATATTGACGATCATACATTTGTTACCGCCATGGGACTGCTTCGGGTCGGGTATGATACAATTATCGGTAGTCAAGATGGTAATAGTCTGGTTGAAAAAGTAAATAGGTTATTAAAGATTTAAGATGAATAAAGACGTTATTTATATCGACACAGAAGATGATATTACGACGATAATCAGTAAGATTAAGGCGTCAAAGGAACGGATTATTGCGTTGGTACCGCCCAGGCGAATTGGTGTTTTGCAGAGTGCGGTCAATATTCGTCTATTGGCGCGAGCGGCAAACTCAATAGATAAGAGAATAGTACTGATTACAAATGATACGGTTCTAGCGGGGTTGGCAGCTACGGCAAAGATTCCAGTAGCGAAGACATTGCAAAGCAAGCCAGAAATTGCTGAGATTCCAGTGTTAAAGATTGATGATGAAAACGATGTAATTGATGGTGGAAAATTAGCAGTTGGCGATATGGCTGACGCTGCAAAGAAGCCAGCCTCAAAAGGTGGTGCTGCGATAGATAGTGCAATTGCTGCGGCGGATAAGAAAGAGCCGAAGGCAATAAATACACTAAAAAGTATGGTTAAAAAACCAAAAGTGCCTGATTTTAACATGTTTCGGAAAAAGTTTCTGCTTATCGGTGGCGGAGCGCTGCTGTTTATCGTATTTTTAGTCTGGGCAATTTGGTTTGCGCCACATGCAACGGTTGTGATCTCGGCCAAAACTACCAGCACGACAGTCAGCGAAGCGGTTAGCTTAAGTGAGGGTGCCAGCACCGATGCGAAAGCAAAAGTAATTAAGTCAATTAAGAAAGAATTAGCCAAGGAAGTTAGCGTAGAATTCGCCGCCACAGGGAAAAAGAATGTTGGCGAAAAAGCCAAAGGAGTGGTTAACTTTAAGAACTCATCTCCTAGTAGTATAACAATTGCGTCAGGTACGATTCTAAAAAACAGCGGACTATCTTATACGTTGAATTCTTCGGTAACTGTTCCTGGTGCGACGCTGGGCTGGAGTTGCCCTGGGCGTACTTGTGCAGGATCGGCTTCTGGAACTATTACAGCCGCCGAAGGTGGCGCTCAGTATAATGCAGCCACTGGCAGTATGAGTATTTCGGTTGACGATATCTCTGCGTCACTGCGGTCGGCTACTAGTGGCGGCACTGATAAAACAGCAACGGTTGTGACAGCTGGCGATATTGAGGCGGCAAAAAGCAAGTTAGGTGAGCAAAAAGTTGACGGATTAAAGGAAAAACTAGCGTCGTCATTTGGCGGTTCTGCGAAGGTAATTGTAGAAAGCTATGCTGAGAGTCGTTCAAACCCTAACCCAAGCGTGGCGGTTGACGGCGAGGCGACTGGTGCAGTAACTCTCAAAACTACGATTACCGCAAGTATGTCAGCCATCGATAAAAGCGAATTGAAAAATTTCGTGGAAGCAAAATTGAAAGATGAGATTTCTGGGAAAAAATCACAGCGAATCTATGATGATGGTGTTGATAAAGTGACGTTTTCTCAGTTTGCTGTTACGCGGAACGGGCAAACAGTTCGCTTGACTGTCAATGGTAAGGTTGGCCCTGAGATTAAAGAATCAAATGTCAAAGACCAAGCTAAGGGGCGAAGCTACGGCGAGGTTCAGTCGGCTATTGAGGCGATTGACGGTGTCGAAGATGTCGATGTTAAATTCTCTCCATTCTGGGTTAAGTCTGTGCCAAATGACGTCAATAAAATTAATGTTGAATTTAAGTTAAAAGATGTCAAGTAAGAATTTTTTGGCGCTGGATGTTGGTGAGCGGCGAATTGGTTTGGCAATGGCGGATTCTCAGGTAAAAATTGCCGTGCCTTTTGGGTGGTTAGAAAATGACGAACAAATTGTACAAAAAATAACAGAGGTAGTGTTGCGCCATGATATTGATGTAATTGTAGTAGGATATCCGCGCAATCAGTCCGGCGAACCAACAAAACAGACAGAATTTGTGGAAAATTTTGTTCAGCAGTTTACTGATATCGAATTAGACACAGAAATCGTCTTTCAGGATGAGTCATTAACGAGTGTGCAGGCTGAACAGCGGCTGGGTAATAAAATTAAAGATAAGGGCGAGATTGACGCGGAAGCCGCTAGTATAATTTTGCAGGATTTTTTGGAGGAGAAATATGAGAATTCGTAAACGACGCATTGGGTTATTGATATTGTCGATCATTATAGCAATTATGGGAGTAAGTGCTTTAGGTGCAACTCTTTGGTATAAACAGATGCTCTTACCAGCAAATCCGGATAATCAGCAGGCTGTACGGACAAATATTAAGGAGGGTATGAGCTCTAGTGATATTGCGAAATCTCTGGAAGATCAAGGCGTTATTCGGAACTCACTGGCATTTTCAGTTTATGTTAGACTACATAACGCGAGCGGCGGATTTAAGGCTGGCGTCTACTCAGTTAAGCCATCACAATCAGTAAGCGAGATAGTTAGCCATTTGACAAGTGGTAAGTCTGATGAATTTGCCATAACCTTCTATCCTGGCGCAACGTTAGATAAAAAGATAAATAACTCCGACGGTAGGGAAGTCGAGTCTATCTTGCTAAAGGCCGGCTTTTCAAAAGAACAGATAAAAAAGGCGTTTGCTGCTAAATATGATAGTCCAGTTTTTGCTGGACGGCCAGATAATGCTGGGCTTGAAGGCTATATTTATGGTGAAACTTTTTATGTCTCTTCAGACGAGACAGCGCAGCAGATTTTACAGCGTTCAATTAAACAGTTTGAAAAAATAGTTAAAAAGTATAACTTGGAGGAAAAGTTTAAAGCTCGTGGACTGACGCTGTATCAGGGGATTACTTTAGCGTCAATTATTCAGCGTGAGTCAATTGGCTGTGGGTCAGGGGTGGAAATCTGTGAAGATCAGCGAAAAATTGCCAGTGTTTTTTACAACCGCTTGAAGGCAAATATGGAGCTAGGTTCAGATGTTACTTATCAATATGTTGCAGATAAGACAGGAGTAGAGCGCTCGCCGAACCTAAAATCTCCTTATAATACTCGTCTCCAGAAGGGCTTGCCACCAGGGCCAATTGCTATGCCCGGATTAAGTGCTTTAAATGCTGCAGCCGACCCAGCAAATACAAATTATCGTTATTTCTTGAGCGGCGATGACGATGTTACTTATTTTGCAACAAAAAATGAAGAACATGAGGCAAATATTAAGGCTCATTGTCAGAAAAAGTGCCAGATTCCTTGACAAAACTCTGTTTTATAAAATTTATTGACTTTATTGTCAATATTGTGTAAAATAAACAGTAGCTCATTCATCGAGTCGGCTGGTGGAAGTTGATTGTGGTGGGTGGCCTGCCAAAATCGTCGCTACGGATATAGCAAAACTAATGTAGAATATAATTAATCAATTAGGTCGACAACATATCCTGTTCTGTTGCGAGAAGAAAGACGATTTGGTAGAGGTGTCAGTGGTAACACTGGTGCAAGGAGCACGATTATTCGTAATCATTTTAGAACTCTTCGGGGTAAGAAAAGTAAACTGCGTTCATTTGCGGTTTACGGTGGAATATTTTTATTGACTATTTCGTTTTTGGTCTACGGTAGCAACAGCAATAGTGCAGTCGCCGAGAGATCAAAGACTTTGGCGTCTGCAGAGACTTCTAATAGTACTGCGCCAGCAGTGACTGAATCTGCTAAAACTGTCTCAGTTGATAAACTGACGGCTGCTAGTGCAGTAACTAATTTGGCGGAAACGGCTGAACTTCCTTCGGCTGGAGATTTGCGTGAATCAGAAACTTCACTGACTATTAAAAAAGATTTGTCTCAAAACGATACTGAAGTTATCACCAAGCCTGATATTGTTAAGCCTGATACTTCAGCGGCGCGTGGAATTGCTTCATACGTAACAAAAGAAGGCGATACTATGGAGACGATTGCGAAGAAATTTAAGATTTCATCACAAACTCTTCGCTGGGCAAACAATACTAACTCAGATGCAGTTGAACCAAATAAGACGCTAACCGTGCCGCTTGTTGATGGTGTTGTCTATACTGTTAAAGAAGGTGATACAGCTCAATCGTTAGCTGAGAAATATAAGACAAGTGCTGAGCGTGTGGTGCTGTATAATGATATTGATGATGGCGCGAAGCTGGCTTCAGGTGCACGGATTGTGCTTCCTGGAGGTGAACTGCCAGAGACTGAACGACCAGGCTATGTTGCACCGCGAGGTCGATCATACGGCAACCGATATGGATCTTCTTCATCTTCGTATTCAAGCGCGAGCCGAAGTTGGTTGACCGCCTCCGTTGGTAACCGATATGCTGCGGGTAACTGTACATGGTATGCATATGAGCGCCGTTTGCAACTGGGTCGTCCAATCGGTAGTTTCTGGGGTAATGCAAATACCTGGGCGACAAGTGCGCGAGCGGCTGGGCTCTTGGTCAACAATACTCCAGCACCAGGTGCGATATTCCAGACGAGAACTGGATATTACGGCCACGTTGGTATCGTTGAGCGGGTAGAAAATGGCGTGGTTTATGTCAGCGACATGAACTATGCGGGCTATGGTGTTGTTACCCATCGTACCTTAGACTATCCAGGCGGCTATACATATATTCATTAGATAAGCTTACATATTAGCGCCTCCACTATCTCTCGGGGGTGCTTTTTGGTATACTGAAATTATGTTTGTAGATACAGCAAAAGTATTAGTGCGAGCTGGCAAGGGCGGCAACGGCGCAGTCAGTTTTCGGCATGAGAAGTATGTTGATAAAGGCGGTCCTGATGGCGGTGACGGCGGACGCGGCGGTGATGTGGTGTTTTTGGCGACCAAAGACCTGAATACACTTCTCAACTTTCGCTATAAACCAGAGCTAAAAGCAGAGAATGGCGGTGACGGCAGTAAGCGTAACAAGCGCGGTAAAAGCGGTTCGCCGCTGGTCGTCAAAGTGCCGATGGGTACGCTGGTCAAGCGTGACGGCAAGGTGGTGGCAGAGTTGACGGCAGACTGGCAACAAGCGGTCGTTGCCCGGGGCGGTGATGGTGGCTTTGGTAATGCGCACTTTACGTCCAGTACACGCCAAGCACCAAAGATTGCTGAACTTGGTGAGGCGGGTGAAGAATTTGAGGCAGAGCTGGAACTAAAATTGCTGGCCGACGTTGGCTTGGTTGGGTTTCCGAATGCTGGCAAATCGACATTCTTAAGCGTGGTTTCTAACGCTCGCCCGGAGATTGCTAATTACGAGTTTACGACGTTGACACCAAATCTGGGCGTGGCGGATGTTGATGATGGTTCGGTGTTGATTGCCGATATTCCAGGACTGATTGAAGGTGCCTCGGAAGGTAAGGGCTTGGGCGATCAGTTCCTTCGCCATGTTGAGCGGACGGCGGTGTTACTGCACATGATTGATGTGTATAGTGACGACCCGGCGGAAAAATACCAGACCATTCGCCGCGAGCTGGAAAAATATTCTGAAGAATTGACGGCGCGTCCAGAAATCATCGCTTTGACGAAATGTGAAGGATTAGATGATGAAATTATTGCCATGCAATCGACGGCGCTACAAAACGTAGCGAACGGTTCGCCAGTGGTGGCGATTTCCTCGCAAACGCATGCTGGCGTGACTGAGCTGCTGCGTTTGCTACGCCGTGAAGTTACTGAATATCGGGCGCGGGAAGCTGAGTTGATCGAAGAAGAAAGTGATGATTTGCCAGTCATTGCTTTGGATGCGCAAGCAGTATCTGACGCCTGGACAGTAGAGCGGGTGGTCGGTGCCGAGCCTAAAAATGTAGATGATGAAGATGCGGTCAGTTTCATTATCCACGGTGCTAAAATTGAAAAGTTTGCTCGCCGTACTAACTTTGATCAATTTGAATCAGTCAATCGCCTGCGAGATATCATGCGAAAAATGGGCATCACCCAAGAACTAATTCGTCAGGGTGCAGTGGGCGAGACCGTGGTGCAGATTGGCGAATCGACGCCGTTTACGCTGGTTGAGCAGTAGGTTTGGGTGTCATCTCGTAGCTTTGCTATACTATAGGTATGGCACAGACATTTTTCTTCTATGACCTCGAAACCAGCGGATTAAATCCGCGGCAAGACCGCATCATGCAGTTTGCTGGGCAGCGGACGGACATGAATCTCGAACCGATTGGCGAGCCGTATAACCTGCTGGTAACGCTGAATGATGATACGCTGCCGAGCCCCGATGCGCTGATGGTGACTGGCATCACGCCGCAAAAAACGGTCGAGGAAGGCTACACTGAGGCACAGTTTGCACGGATGCTCAGCGAGGAAATTTTTACGCCTGAGACCGTTGCGGTTGGTTTTAATAACATTCGGTTTGACGACGAATTTATTCGCCATTTGTTGTGGCGTAATTTTCATGATCCGTACGAGTGGAGCTGGAAGGATGGCCGCTCGCGTTGGGATTTGCTGGATGTGGTGCGGTTGACGCGGGCGCTCAGGCCGGAAGGAATCAATTGGCCACTTGATGACAAAGGTGAGCCAAGTAACCGCTTGGAATTAATCACCAGCGCCAACGGTATAGCACATGAAAACGCTCACGATGCTTTGGCGGACGTGACGGCGCTGATTGCCGTGACGAAATTGATCAAGCAAAAGCAGCCGCAACTGTATGATTATTTGCTAAAGATGCGTGATAAAAAAGTAGTCCAGCAGCTGGTTAATATGGACGATAAAAAACCATTTGTCTATGCCAGCGGGCGCTACGACAAAGAGTTTGCTAAAACTACGGTGGCCTTTCCGCTGACGACCAGCCGAAATGGCGGCGTGGTTGTCTATGACTTGCGCTATGATCCGACGCCGTTTGTTGAGCTGAGTACTGAAGAATTATCGAAGAAAATCTTTGCTTCGTGGGAAGAGCGGCAGGCTGAGGACTTCGTCAAATTGCCAGTCAAAGAGTTGCAGTACAATCGCTGTCCGGCGGTGGCGCCGCTGGGTGTGTTAGAACAAGGCGATGGCTGGCAGAAGATTTCGCTTGATCTAAAGACAGTGCAGAAACATCAAAATATTTTACTGAATCACCCGGACTTTGCCGAAAAATTACGGACTATTTTTGAAAACAAGCCAGCCTTCAAAAAACTGCCTGATCCAGAAGCGCAATTGTATGACGGCTTTTTGAACGACCGTGATCGTATCCGTGTCGAAGCGGTGCGTAATGCCGATGAGCGTGAACTGGCTGATTTTCACCCAGAATTTCAGGACGAACGGTTAACGCCGCTATTGCTGCACTACAAAGCGCGCAACTTTCCGCGTTCGCTCAGCGAAGATGACCTGGCGCAATGGGAAACCTGGCGAGCTCAGCACTTGCAGGCACAATTGCCGCAATTTATGGCATCTCTGCAGCGGTTAGCGCCGACAGCAACTGACGAGCAGCAGTTTATTTTGCAAGAATTGCAACTGTGGGCGGAGGCGGTGTTGCCAGCTGGCGACTTGTGATAGGACGTGTGCTAGGTTAAAGACGGAGCGAGTTTTTGAGACTCAACTTTAGGATTAGGCTCGTTCGTCCTCATTCTGTATAGAAGGCAAATTGATAGTAAAATAAACTCGCTTTTTTGGTTTGGTGTAAAATAACGGATTGATCTATTGATACGACGTTGAGTAATTTCGCTAGCAACATCCACAAGCTTCCAAACCAATGCTGACAAAGATTTTCTTAAGAAGATGACTAGTGGCACAATTGTTGCCCAAAAAATAATCATTATCGTTGCCGACAGACTAATGTTAGCGAAGGGTATTTTGCCGAAGAGAAGAAAGAAAAATAATTGGTCGATGACAAATGGTGCGAGTACGATCGCTCCAAAGATTACAATTAAACAAACGCCCAACTTTCTCATAGGTCTAACTGTAACAAATAAGAGGTAGTCTTGCAATCATAAGCATAATATGTTGTAATTTAAAGTTGGACTGGCATCGGGACTAGAAAAATTGTTGTAAAGCCTGTATAATATAGCGGTTATGGCAGAGGTGATTCGCGTCAAGGGCGCTCGTGAGCATAATTTAAGAAACGTGGATATTGAGATTCCACGTGATAAATTAGTTGTGATTACGGGTCTAAGTGGATCGGGTAAATCCAGTTTGGCGTTTGATACAATTTACGCCGAGGGCCAGCGCCGCTATATGGAGAGCTTAAATTCGTACGCTCGTCAGTTTTTGGGGACGATGGACAAGCCTGATGTTGACTCGATTGAAGGGTTAAGTCCAGCTATTTCGATTGACCAGAAATCAACTAGCCGAAACCCGCGCTCCACGGTGGCGACGGTGACAGAAATTTATGATTATTTGCGACTATTGTTTGCCAGAATTGGCGTGCCACATTGTCCAGTTTGTGGCAATGAAGTGACGCGGCGCACAGCTGAGACGATTATTGATGAAATTTTACGGCAATTTGTTGATAAGCGAATTTTATTATTGGCGCCAATTGTCAAAAATAAAAAGGGTGAGTTTGCGCATATTCCAGAGCAATATCAAAGGCTTGGTTATGCCAGAGTGCGCGTTGATGGCGTAGTGTATGCGCTAGATGAGTTCCCAGAGTTGCAAAAAAGTTACAAGCATAATATTGAGTTGGTGGTTGATCGATTAGCTCTGAGTGGTGAAATGCGGTCGCGATTAAGTCAGAGTGTTGAGCAGGCGCTGGAACTTGGGCAAGGAGTCCTCGAGGTCTTAGAAGCTGATAGCGGTGATATAAAAACTTTTTCACAGCGATACGCCTGCGTTGACCATCCTGATGTCGAGATTCCAGAATTAGAACCGAGACTATTTAGCTTTAACGCTCCACAAGGTGCTTGTCCGACATGTACTGGGTTGGGGTCGAGGTTGGAGATTGATCCAGAATTGGTTTTTAACAATAATTTAACAATTTCTGAAGGTGCGATTCGGCCGTATAATCGAATGAATTCTGACGCCTGGAATATGAAGCGGTTGGCGTCAGTAGGTGAAGCGCATGGGTTTAGTTTGCGAGTTCCTGTAAGTAAATTGCCTGATGATGTTAAGCAGAAAATTTTATACGGTACTGGTGATCAGAAATATCGCGTGGAGCTAGGTGGTGGGCGACATTATGAAACTACATACGAAGGCGTTATTCCTAATTTGGAGCGGCGCTGGAGGGAGACTGATAGTGATTTTGTGCGGCGGGATATTGAGCGGTTTATGCGCGAGCGGGATTGTTATGCATGTAAGGGTGCGCGCTTAAAGCCGGCAGTTTTGGCGGTAACGGTCCATGATTTGAATATAGTTGATGTGTGCGATCTGAGTGTTGATGATGCATTGGATTTGTTTAATAATAAATTACAATTGACCGAACAGGAAATGATGATTGCTCGGCTAGTCTTAAAAGAGATTAGATCTCGGCTGGGTTTTATGAGCAATGTTGGCTTGAATTATTTGGAGCTAAGTCGGGCGGCCAATACGTTGAGCGGTGGCGAGGCGCAGCGAATTCGGCTAGCAACTCAAATCGGCGCTGGTTTGCAAGGTGTACTTTATGTACTTGACGAGCCGTCGATTGGGTTGCATCAACGTGACAATGATCGGCTGATTGACACGTTAAAGCGTCTACGTGATCTTGGTAATTCCGTCCTGGTAGTCGAGCATGACGAGGATACGATTCGGCAGAGTGATTTCCTGGTTGATATGGGGCCAGGCGCTGGCGTGAACGGTGGCCGAGTGGTGGCCACTGGTACGCCTGAAGCGGTGGCAAAAAACCAAGACAGCATTACGGGTCGTTATTTGTCAGGATCAGAAAAAATTCTTGTGCCAAAAAAGCGACGTAAGATTATGAAGAATAGACAATTAGTCGTTCGGGGCGCGCGCGAAAATAATCTGAAGAATATCGACGTGGCATTTCCGCTGGGTCTGATGACTGTGGTGTCGGGAGTTTCGGGTAGCGGTAAATCGACATTAGTTAACGATATCGTAGCGCGTGAGCTCGCGGCACGACTTAATAGGTCAACTACGGCGCCTGGTCTACATAAAACGATTGATGGCGTTGACCTGCTAGATAAAGCCATTGTTATTGACCAGTCACCAATTGGCCGCACACCGCGTTCTAATCCAGCAACCTACACTGGCATTTTTACGCCAATTCGTGAGCTGTTTGCCAGCACTCCTGAGGCTAATGTTCGTGGTTATAAAGCGGGGCGGTTTAGTTTTAACGTCAAGGGCGGCCGCTGCGAAAATTGTCAAGGCGACGGTATGATCAAGATCGAAATGCATTTCTTGCCGGATGTCTACGTCCAGTGCGACGAATGTCATGGCCAGCGCTATAACCGTGAGGCTTTGGAGATTAAATATAAAGATAAGACAATTGCTGACGTGTTAGATATGACCATTGACCAGGCTGCGAGCTTTTTTGACAGCGTGCCAAACATTGCTCGGAAGTTACAGACGTTGGTGGAAGTTGGCCTTGGCTATATCAAGCTTGGCCAGCCAGCAACCACCTTTTCAGGTGGTGAGGCGCAGCGGATAAAACTAGCGACAGAACTCTCCAAGCGTTCGACGGGCAAGACGATGTATATTTTAGACGAACCGACAACTGGACTGCATTCTGCTGATGTTAAGCGGCTGCTGGGGATTTTGCAGCAGCTGGTTGACGGCGGTAACAGTATGATTATTATTGAGCACAATCTGGATGTTATCAAATCGGCCGACTGGATCATCGATATGGGACCTGAGGGTGGTCTCGGCGGCGGTACGGTAGTAGCGAGCGGCACGCCAGAAGAAGTCGCCAAAGTGCCAGAGTCATTTACCGGCAAATATCTAAAAAATATGCTTTAAGAATTACTTTTTTCGTTTGGCTTTTTTCAGAAGAACTAGCAATTGTTTTCGGAGTAAGGCTCGAGTGTTGGGCTGTTTTAGTGCGTGGATAATCATTGGTAGTACTGATAAGAAAATTATGAGGATTGCGGCAACTTCGATGTTAACACCTGCTTTAGTGAGGAATTCGCCAGCGTAGAACCCTAGGTAGACGAATAGAGATGACCATAGAAATCCGCCAACAATATTAAATGTCAGGAAGGTCTTATAGTGCATTTTACTGGCACCAGCAACAATTGGCGCAAAGGTACGAACGATTGGCACGAATCTAGCCAGAACAATTGTCACCGAGCCGTGCTTGTCGTAAAATTTTTCGGTTTGCTCTAAATACTTTTTCTTGAAAAAGCGAGAATTTTCTTTCTCAAATAATTTCCGCCCAACCTTATGTCCAAAACTGTAGCCGACGCTGTCTCCCAGCACCGCCGCTATAAAAATTAAAAGTGCAAAAATATGAATATCAATATGTAGAATATTCTGTTGTACCATATAGCCGGAAGTAAAAAGTAAACTGTCGCCTGGCAATACAAACCCAATAAGCAATCCCGATTCTGCGAAAACTACTAATAAAATTGCTATTACGCCAAAGCTCGTGATCAGATGAATAAAAGATTCCATGCGTCAATTATAGCATAGTTATCATGTGATGAATCCGACTATTCTTCGATGAATCCGCCGGATTGCCGTGCCCACAACTTAGCGTAAACGCCGCGTTTTTTGGCAAGCAATTGATCGTGCGAACCGTCTTCGACGATACGTCCGTTCTCCAGGACAATGATACGATCGAGCTTAGCGATGGTCGATAAGCGGTGGGCGATGACAATTGATGTTCGGTTTTTCATCAATGTTTCCAGTGACTTTTGGATTAGCGCTTCTGATTCTGAGTCTAATGCTGATGTCGCCTCGTCAAGGACTAGAATTGGCGCATCTTTCAAAATCGCTCTGGCAATGGCAATGCGCTGTCGCTGTCCGCCCGAAAGTTTGACGCCGCGTTCACCAACTAGCGTGTTAAAACCGTCTTGCAGTTTGACGATGAAGTCGTAAGCGCCAGCTTTCTTGGCAGCTTTTTCAATTTCTGTATCAGTCGCGCCAGGCCGGTTGTAGGCGATATTCTCGCGGACGGAGCGGTGAAATAGCAGCGGCTCTTGCGGCACATAGGCGATTTGTTCGCGTAGACTTACCTGGGTAACTTCAGCAATATCTTGCGAGTCGATTGTGATCTTGCCCGAGTCAATATCGGCAAATCGTAGCAATAATTTGGTGAGGGTAGTTTTGCCAGACCCGCTTGATCCGACTAAGCCAATTTTTTCACCTGGCTGAATATTGAGCGAGAAATCATGAAACAAGGTATCGCCTTGGCCTTCGTCGTGCGTAAAGGTTACGTTGTCCATAACAATGCCGCCGCGTTTAATTTTTAGTTTTTTGTCGCTGCGATCAACTAGCGTCGTTGGTGTTTTAAGAATTTCTACCATCTCGTGAGCATCGCCAATAATACGATTGTAACTGCGCATGATGCCATT
>ERZ773035.69-NODE-69-length-85951-cov-7.425247_pt1 | contig 85951 bp, 84 predicted proteins | sample MGYA00511487_ERZ773035 | MGnify/ENA primary metagenome ERZ773035 (study PRJEB29015, sample SAMEA2737985) | human oral metagenome | biome: human oral; feature: human-associated habitat; material: dental | place: China | collected 2024 ... | reverse complement strand
CATATGTGGATTGTATGAGCGCTCGTGCATTCCACATCCCCCAAACTGGTCCTAATTTTTAGATACCAGTTTACCCGTAAAAAGTGAATTAAAAAGACATTTTTATTCTATCAAAATCTCTCCACATAACGTGTTTAACTGCTGTTATGTGGACATATGGCCTGTTTTGTGGAGACGGCACTACACACAACAACCATAACGTCTATACAAGCATGCCAACAAGCTTTCCTAAGGCCGTAGGGTCAACAGTAGTTCCACTTGAACCTTCAACCACAGGAGCCTCGTCGTGCTCAAGATTAGACACGCCAATGGGCTGCACTATCTCTGCAAGCTCTAGAAGCTGGTTAGGCTTCATGTCGGTGATCATAGAGGCCAACAGGCCAGATGCATTGCTTACCAGCGAGCGAGCACCCGAGCCAGAAAGTGCCGAGATCTTCTCCCATACATCATCTGTGGCTATGATAACATGCGTAATCTTAATGTTAGTGATAGATGCCAGCGCACTGACAAAAGCGCTCTGGCCGTCGTCTTTGTAAATATCTGCCAGCGTTTTAGCGTTTGAATCCACCTCTGCATATACATCAGTAGGAATAGACACTATATGGCCGGTGCCCTGCGTGCGATCAATCACCAAAAGTTGCACAGACTGAAGGGTTGACTCCCCTGCCTTGAGCGAATTTGTACTGATAACCGCATAGGTAAGGAAGTCGTCATCGGATTGTGTAGTGCCGTCTGGATTGCCCGAGACGCTCTGACTTTTTACTGCCTTGTTAAGCCCGTGGTCTCCTAAGTGAGACTCAAGCTGTACGCGATCCCAAATAGTTACGACAACCATGCCCACAAGCACGGCAACAATAGCAATTACGGCAAGGCCAATCACGTTGGTATAGGGACTCTCGCGCGGGACATCGCTGCGCTCAAATCTTTCTCTTTTCCTAAACATACTAGCTCCCTGCCTCACTGTGCATCAGTTCTGCAAGAGCTCCTAAAAAGACGCTCTCTTCTATGATGCTATTTCTTTGCAAGGGAAACCACCGCACACAATACAAGTGGTAGAAAAGACTTCGTAAACGGCGCGAGAAGGACGATGAATCCGAATTGCGCACAGAAACTGTGAGGCAATCAAAGAGCCGAAAGTACTACCAGGGTTGCAAAACACCCTCTGGATAGCGAACGTTTACAAACGTGAGTCCCTGAGCTGGTGCACAACTGCCAGCAGCAATTCTGTTCTGAGCAGCTAGAACCTCGTCGATCCACTCAACAGGCCTGTGACCGCGGCCAATCTCAACCAGCGTACCCACAATCGTTCGCACCATGTTATGCAAGAAGGCGTTACCCGTGATATCAACTGCAATGAGTTTCTCGCCAGCCTCTTCAATTTCTTCTACCGTAAGGCGCTCCACAAAACGATGCGTTGGCTTGCCTTCGGCAGAAATTGCCTTGCAGAAGCTCTTGAAGTCGTGCTCTCCCACCAGCGCCTGCGCCGCCTTGTCCATAAGATCTGCGTCCAAGTGGCCGTTGTACCACCACACGTGGTCCCAGCCCAGTACGGGACGAGCGCTACCTGCGCAAATACGATAGCGATACGAACGCGCCTGGGCGTCAAAGCGTGCCGAGAAACCCTGTGGAGCGCGGAAAAATTGTCGGATAGAGATGTCGTCGTCGGTCAGAGCGGTGAGCGAGCGGACGAGTTTCTCGCCAGACAGTGCCAGCTCAGCGCCGTATACGGGAAGGCTCACGTACTGGGCCTGGGCATGTACGCCAGCGTCGGTTCTGCCTGCGCAGGTGAGCTCAACCTCTCTGCGCAAAACGGTCTGAAGCGCGCGGCGAAGGTCTCCTGCCACGGTGCGCTGGGTTGGCTGCTCGGCAAAGCCACAGAAAGCAGCGCCGCGATAACCTAACTTAATGACAAGCGTAGCTTCAGGCTCAGCAGAAGGTTCTTCGCATGCATAAACGTTGCAGTTTGATGCATTGTTCTGTGACGTTTCTGAGTTCATGAAGCTCCCTGAAAAGACTTTTGGCGCAACAAAGTGATTGTATCGTAGGCTCAAAGAAAGCGCACGCTACGCGACAACAAACGCCAGCGTTACAGCGTTGCAAGACCAAAGCACACGGCAGACCAGAGCAGAAGCACAACCCAGTCTACAAGCTGCATTTTTGCGGAGATTCGTGTGCGTTTTGCGGCTCCAAGACAGCGATCCGTCATGGTTTGCGCCATCTGATCGGCTCGTTGAAAGAGCGATACGGTTAGCGGCACCAGAAGCGTAAACCATTTTTTGATTCGCTCAATAATACTGCCTGAGTCAAAATTGAATCCACGCGCCCTCTGAGCTGCTCTAATTCTGTCGAGCTCTTCTAAGGTAAGAGGAATTGCACGCAGCGCAATTGAGAGCGCAATACTCAGGCCGTCAACGTCAACACGGATAAGGCGCAGGGGCATCAACAGTACAGAAAAACCGTCAGCAAGCTGCGTGGGTGTAGTTGTTGACGCTACCGATAAAACCAGTGCTAGGGCAAGCAATACGCGAGCAATAGTTACAGTGCTCCTGTAAAAACCTGCCACAGAAAGTCCAACTGATCCAGAGAAAATGATATCGGGGTGTCCAATAAACACCAGCGTATTAGCCACAAATGAAAGAAGCAAAACAAAAGCCGCAGGCTTTGCCACGCTCAAAAACTCCAAAAAACTTACACGAGCGCTCCAAAGAAGGCTCACGCAAATCAAAGCAAATGCAGCAAAGGCAAGTGGCTGCTGTACACAGAAAAGAGCAACAATTCCCACAAGGATGGCAACGATTTTTGTCTGCGCTGTCAACGAGGCAAGCGAGATACGCTTAAGCAGAGCACAGGGGCACTTAGACATAGCAAGCCTCCAAAAGCTCATGCAGCACGCTTACAAACAGCGGGCAGTCAAGCTGCGCAGCCTCGTATAGCTCTGGGGTTGTCTGTGCTTCTTGTACGTCGACGTCTGCAACAACATGGCCTTTCTCGAGAAACACCACTCTATCGGCAAAAGGAAGCCATTCGCTTACGTCGTGGGTGATTGCAAGAACTGCCTTGCCCTCGTTTGCAAGCTCACGAGCAAGATGTAGCACCTGCGAGCGCGCCTTGCCATCAAGTCCAGATGTTGCCTCGTCAAACACAACCGCGTACGTTGCGCAGGCCAGCGTTCCCGCAAGAGCCGCACGGCGAGCCTGACCACCAGAAAGCGTTAACGGAGACGCACCCAGGACCTGCTGATCCAAACCGACACGTTCTGCCGCATATGCAACAAGCACCTCAATATCATCTGGCGAGAAACCCTTGTTAGTTGGACCAAACGCAATATCTTCAGCAACACTTTGGGCAAAAAGCTGATCCTGGGGACGCTGGAAACACATGCCGACATCTCCAGGACTTACCAGTCGTGCATCAATTGTTGCATGACCAGCATCAGCCTCTATAAGGCCAGCAGCTATTCGGACGCAGGTTGTTTTTCCGGATCCTGAAGCGCCTACCAGAACAACAAGCTCTCCCGTGGAAGAAAGCGTCACGTCATGCAGAACGGGCTTGTCAAACGCATGAGATACACCACACATTGCCAACTCGTGCGCCTCTCCAAGCGCTTGCATTCCGTCATAGTTGTTTGCTCGCACCACCTCAAGGGCTCGCTGATACACAAGGGTATCCAAAGCGTCAAACGCAAGGTTGTTCTGAACAAGAAACGTAACAAACTCTGATACGTTAAGAGGCATGTCAAAGTTATAGCCGGCCTGCGCTGCTAGATGAGCTGTTCCAGTAAACGCATCATCAAATCCGGCATTTGCAATTGCGTTGGCATCTAAGAGAAACTCTGTAGGAGTGCCCATCCAAACCAGCTGGCCTTTCTCCAAAACAAGTACCTGATCAGCCCCAGGTAAAGAGTCAAATGAATGAGAAATCTCAAGCACACCCATCCCGTTAGCCACAAGGTTGTTTACCAGCTTAGAAAGGTGATTTCTAAATCGCGTATCAAGCTGAGCAAATGCCTCATCAAGCACCAGGTAGCACGGACGCAGAGAAAGCGCTGCTGCAATAGAAACAAGCTGCTGTTGACCTCCAGACAGCGTATGTGTTTGGGCGTTGGCCAAGTCAGCAATACCGCAGAGCTCAAGTGTTTGAGTAACGCGAGAAACAATCTCTTCTTTTGGCAGCCCAAGATTAGCGGGACCAAAGGCAACCTCATCGAAGACTGTTGCGCACACAAGCTGCGCGGTTGGATCTTGACGAACCATTCCCACATGCGAAGAAATCTGAGTAGACGGTACTTCGGCAGTTGAGGTGCCGTCTACTAAAACTTCTCCAGTTAACGGAAAGAGTGATGCGTTACAGAGATTTGCAAGCGTTGACTTGCCTGAGCCATTATGGCCAAGTACAACCGTTCTAGAGCCAGGCTGTAGGGTAAATGAAACGTTATCCAGGGTTGGTGCCATCTTTGGCTGAGAAAGGCTCTCAGTGGCTCCCATGGAGTCTTTAAAAGCAGAGTCGGTCATAGATTGTGTAGCAGTTGAAGAACCGTATGCAAATGAAACGCTTTTGAACTCAATCATGACAACCCTCCTTTATTTGAAAAAGAGGTCCCAGCAAAAAAGCCAGGACCTCTTTAGATTCACTTTGACAGAAGTTACTCTGCAGCCTCTTCGGTCTGCTCGGTCTCCTCTGCTGGAGCCTCGGTCTCCTCTTCCTTTACAGGAGCAGGAGCAACCTTGGTTGCCTTAGCCTTCTTGTTAGAAGCCTTTGGCTGAACTGGCTCGGTAACAAGCTCAAGGATAACAACCTCAGAAGCGTCGCCCTTACGAGGACCAAGCTTCATGATACGGGTGTAACCGCCGTTGCGGTCAGCCCACATACCCTGAGCAGCCTTGTCAAATACCTCACGGACAAGCTCTGCGTTACCAACCTTGGCCATAGCAAGACGACGAGCGTGAAGGTCGCCGCGCTTTGCCCAAGTGATGACCTTGTCGACCTCGCCGCGAACTGCCTTAGCGCGGACGTCAAGAGTCTTAATACGATCGTTAGTGAAAAGGGCTTGGATCAGGCTCTTCTTGATGGCCTTGGTGTGGCTAGCATCAGTACCAAGCTTCATGCCCCTCTTCTTATTGTGCCTCATAATTTACATTCTCCTATGCGTGACAAGGCGCGACTAAGCCTTAAGGGACAGGCCCATGCTCTCGAGCTTTTCCTTGACTTCTTCAATAGACTTAACACCAAAGTTTCTGATGTTGAGAAGATCGTTCTCAGAGAAATCAACGAGCTGACGGACAGAGTGGATTCCTGCACGCTTGAGGCAGTTATAAGAACGGACGGAAAGGTCCAAATCCTCAACCTGCTTCTCAAGCTCGGAATCGTCCTCGACGTCTGCCTTAGCAAAAATCGAAGCCTCTTCCTGAGTCTCGTCAAAATCAGTAAGTCCCATGAATGCGCTCATGTGCTGGTTAATGATGTTTGCAGCCTCAACGACAGCCTCGCGAGGGCTGATTGCACCATTGGTCTCAACCTCAAGCACCAGACGATCATAGTCGGTGTGACGGCCAACACGGCAAGGCTCAACAGCCTTAGCGCAGCGGCGAACTGGCGAGAAAATCGAGTCAACGTGAATGAATCCAATTGGATCGCTCTCACGCTCGTTATCCTCACCGGAAACATAACCGCGACCATTACCAAGGCGAAGTCTCATGGAAAGATGAGCTCCCTCAGCAAGAGTGCAAATGTGCTGAGCTGGGTTAACCAGCTCATAGCCCATAGGAACATCAAGATCAGCACCAGTGACTGTGCAAGGACCATCAACAGAGATAGAAGCCTCAGCCTCATCAGAGTTGTTGGTGTTGCGGAAAACTAGGCCCTTAACGTTCAGAACGATGTCAGTAACGTCCTCATAGACGCCTTCAACCGTAGTGAACTCATGCTGAACGCCATCAATCTGGATGGCCTCAACCGCAGCTCCCTCAAGAGAGGAAAGCAGTACGCGGCGGAGGGAGTTGCCAAGCGTGTCACCATAGCCACGCTCAAGCGGCTCTACGCTCACACGAGCGACGTTTGCGCCGATTTCATCTACCGACACATTTGGTCGGATAAATTCGGACATTGCTACCTCCAAAACGGGTCGGGCTTACTTGGAGTAGAGCTCGACGATCAGCTGTGCGTCAATCTCAAGGTCGATCTGATCGCGGGTTGGAAGCTGAAGAACAGTACCCTGCAGCTTCTCAATGTCAACCTCAAGCCATGCAGGAACTGCCATGTGCTCGGAGGAAATGAGAGCTTCCTTGATTGGAAGAAGATCCTTTGCCTTGGAGGCAACAGCGATAACATCGCCGCTCTTTACGCGATAAGAAGGAATGTCAACGCGCTGACCGTTAACGGTGATGTGACCGTGACGGACAGTCTGACGAGCCTCTTTACGTGTACGAGCAAAGCCAAGGCGGAAGATGACATTGTCAAGACGAGTCTCAAGGATGCTCATCAGGTTGTCACCAGTAATGCCTGGGTTCTTCTTAGCCATCTCATAGTAGCCGTGGAACTGGTTCTCAAGGACGCCGTAAATGAACTTAGCCTTCTGCTTCTCACGGAGCTGCATACCGTACTCGCTCTCCTGGCGACGACGGCGACGTGGCTCACGGTTAGAAGTCTTATTGATCCCCATCACAACGGGATCGATGCCAAGCTGACGACATCTTTTAAGGACCGGGGTCCTATCAATTGCCATTTGCTTGTCCTTTCGTGCTAGTTGCGACGGCGCTTTTTAGGACGGCAGCCGTTGTGTGCAATAGGTGTCTTATCCTGAATACCCGAAACCTCAAGGCCTGCTGCCTGAAGAGAACGGATTGCGGTCTCGCGACCAGAGCCTGGGCCCTTAACAAAAACAGCTACCTTGTGGAGACCGTGCTCCATTGCTGCCTTTGCTGCTGCCTCTGCTGCAAGCTGTGCAGCAAAAGGAGTGGACTTACGAGAGCCCTTGAAGCCGACGGTACCACCGGACTGCCAGGAAATTACATTACCCTGGGGATCGGAAATAGAGACAATCGTGTTATTGAATGTGCTCTTGATGTGGGCCTGACCCACTGCAATGTTTTTACGCTCGGAGCGGCGGACGCGTGTAGTGCGAGCGTTCTTTTTCTGTGCCATTAGCTACTCCTCGCCTACTTCTTCTTGCCGCCCACCTGACGCTTCTTACCCTTACGAGTACGAGCGTTAGTGTGGGTACGCTGACCGTGGACAGGGAGGCCCTTGCGGTGACGGAGGCCGCGGTAGCAGCCAATCTCCATCAGGCGGGCAACATTCTGACGCACCTCGCGGCGAAGATCGCCCTCGGTGGTGTAGTTAGCGTCAATAAAGTCACGAATCTTGGTGACTTCTTCCTCTGTGAGGTCCTTGACGCGAGTATTTACATCGATACCAGTCTCGTTGCAAATCTTGGTTGCACGAGTCTGACCAATGCCGTAAAGATAGGTGAGTCCGACCTCAACACGCTTATCGCGTGGCAGGTCGACGCCGTTAATACGGGCCAACTTGGTGCTCCTTCCTTAGCCCTGACGCTGTTTGTGGCGCGGGTTCTCGCAAATCACGTAAACCTTACCGTGGCGACGGATGACTTTGCACTTGTCGCACATCTTCTTTACCGAAGGACGTACCTTCATGTGTCTTCCTTTCGGTTCTGCTGATACGAACTATATACTCGCCCAGCCGCTGGCGTGAAATACCGACTGTACTTGCGTACATATGCCCTTGCGACATGCGCAAAGACACAGATAGCCTCATGCATGGCACAAGGCTGGACATTACTTACTTATAACGGTAAGTAATGCGACCCCTGGTAAGATCGTAAGGAGAAATCTCTACTACAACCTTGTCACCAGGGAGAATTCGAATGTAGTTCATTCGAATCTTACCTGAGATGGTGCAAAGGATGGTCTTGCCGTTCTCTAACTCAACGTTAAACATAGCGTTTGGCAGGGGTTCTAGTACCTTGCCTTCAAGCTCAATCGCGTCTTGTTTAGCCAACTTTCATCCTCTCGACACATCGACAGCGGTTATCAATAATACATAAAAATGTGCCACTCGTCTATCACTTATTTTTTCAACACAATTAGATAGCGAGAAGAACTATGTATTAGTTACTCTATGCCACCTTGCATCTCGCACCATGGACCAACTTCGTCTTCGGAGACGATAACAGGACCATCGGCAGTAATAGCAACGGTGTTCTCATAATGTGCTGATGGCAGGCCATCATCGGTAACAACGGTCCAGCCATTTTCAAGAACGGTGCAATCGTAGGTACCCATAGCAATCATAGGCTCAATTGCGATTACCATTCCCTCACGAAGAACAATGCCGTTACCTGCACGACCATAGTTTCTGACCTCTGGATCCTCGTGGAGATTGCGACCAATACCGTGACCAACAAAATCACGAATGACGCCATAGCCGTTATCCTCAGCAAGCTTCTGAACTGCATGTCCAACATCGCCAAGGCGAGCACCAGGAACTGCAGCTGCAATACCTGCCTTAAGGCAATCGCGGGTAACCTCGCAAAGTGCCTGGGTTTTCTCGTCAACTGTTCCGCAGTAGAACGTCCAAGCGTTATCTCCTGCCCAACCGTTAACGGTAGCACCCGTGTCAATGGTCAAAATATCGCCATCTTGCAAAATGACGTTAGCTGATGGAATACCGTGAACAATCTGCTCGTTAATAGAAGAGCAAACGGATCCAGGGAATCCACCGTAGCCCTTAAAGGTAGGGGTACCGCCGTGAAGCCTAATAAAAGCTTCTACAGCGCGGTCAATCTCGAGCGTTGAAACACCAGGTCTAATCATGGATCCAGCACGGCGAAGAGCTGCCTTAGAAAGGGCGCCCGACACCTTCATTGCCTCGATTTGTTCAGGTGTTTTTATGGTAATCATAGTGCGAGGAGAGTCTTAACGTCGGCGAATACCTCGTCAACAGGACGATCTCCGTTGACCTCCTTCAGAATTCCATGTCCTTTGTAGTACTCAATCAAAGGAGAAGTCTGATTCTCGTAAACATCAAGACGCTTACGAATAGTTTCTGGCTTATCGTCATCACGCTGATACATCTCACCAGAGCAATTTGGGCAAGTCTCTGTACCAGCTGGTGCAGTGTAACCACACTCTTTACAGGTGCGGCGAGAAGAAAGACGCTCAACAATAACCTCTGGCTCAACAGCAACAAGCAGAGCTGCATCAAGCTTGAGGCCCATATTCTGAAGCTCAGAATCAAGGGTTACTGCCTGGGCGGTATTGCGTGGGAAGCCGTCAAGAATAAAGCCTGCTTTTGCGTCATCTGCAGAAAGACGCTCTTTTACCAGGTCAATGACAAGCTGATCTGGAACAAGCTGACCAGCATCCATATACTCTTTAGCCTTAATGCCAAGCTCAGACTGAGCTTTAACAGCAGCACGAAGAAGGTCACCGGTTGAGATGTGAGCAAGTCCATACTCTGCAACGAGCTTCTGAGCCTGTGTACCCTTGCCAGCGCCAGGTGCGCCGAGAAGAACAATGTTCATGCTTCTCCTTCCTTTCAAATAATAAAAGGGGCCTGTTTCCAGGCCCCTTTATGCTACGTACTAAGAACTACTTAAAGAAGCCCTCATAGTTGTGCATCTTAAGGTGGGACTCAATGGAAGAGAGTGTATCCATTGCAACACCGACCATAATCAGAACGGAAGTTCCACCAAACGCCTGTATCAACGAATCTCCCGTGAACCAGAAAATGATGGTTGGGACGATTGCAAGAACTGCCATAAAGATAGCACCGGGGAGGGTGACTCTGTCAATAACAGTCTTGATATACGTTGAAGTAGCAGTACCTGGACGAACGCCAGGGATAAAGCCACCCTGCTTCTTAAGCTGGTCTGCTGTCTCCTCTGGATTAAACACCATTGAGGTGTAGAAGTATGCAAAGAAGACAATGAACATAACTGAGAGAACCCAGTTAACCCAACCAGAAGAAAGTGAAGAAGCAAGATTTTGAATCCACTCTACTCCTGGGAAGAACACAGCAACCTGAGCAGGAAGGTACAGGATTGCAGATGCAAAGATGATTGGTACAACGCCTGCAGTGTTTACCTTAATTGGAAGGTACGTTGACTGACCACCCATCATACGTCGACCAACAACGCGCTTGGCATAGTTGATAGGAATACGACGCTGACCACGCTCAATGTAAACAATGAGCGGAATAATAGCGAGCATAACCACAACAGTAACAACGGTAAGAACAATGTTTCCACGAGTAGCTACTGAAGAAATAAGGGCTGTTGGAAGTCCAGCCATGATGTTTGCAAAGATGATAAGACTCATTCCGTTGCCAACACCCTGCTGAGTAATAACCTCACCGAGCCACATAATAATGATGGCACCAACTAGCATGGTAAAAACTACCAGGAAGTTTTCAAGTGCCTCAGGCACGCCCTCCATAGATGCAAAAGATACACCATAGCTCTTAAACAAGAACAGGTAACCAACTGCATTGAGCAGAGCCAAGCCAACCGTAAGATAACGCGTGTACTGCGTAATCTTACGCTGGCCGCTCTCACCATCTTTAGCAAGCTCGCCAAGAGATGGAATAACGGACTGCATCATCTGGAAGATGATCTGAGCCGTAATGTAAGGCATGATGCCCAGACTGAAAACAGACATGCGAGAAAGAGCGCCACCCGAAAATAGGTTAAGCACGGCCATTGCACCATTCTGAGAAAGACCATTCTGATAAACAGAAAGCATCTGCTGAAATGGAGCACCGGGCACAGGAAGATATGCACCAAAACGGTACAGAAGAAGAATCAGTACCGTAAGGAGAATCTTTCCCCTTAGTTCCGGAACACGAAATGCGTTGGCGATTCCTTTACTCACTACTCGGCCTCAACCTTTCCACCGGCCGCCTCGATCTTAGCCTTTGCGGAGACGGAAACCTTGTCGACCTTAACAGTAAGCTTCTTAGAAAGCTCGCCGTCACCCAGGACCTTGACTGGGATGAAGTTGTACTTGATAACTCCCTTAGCAACCAGAGCCTCTGCGTCTACGGTCTCGCCGTCTGCAAAGAGTGCATTCAGACGAGCAACGTTGACTGGAGCGTACTCGACACGGTTGTGGTTAGTAAAACCAGGAAGCTTAGGAAGACGCATAGCCAGTGGCTGCTGTCCACCCTCGAAGCCAGCGCCCTTACCGCCACCAGAGCGGGAGAGCTGACCATTCATACCGCGGCCGGCAAAAGTACCATTGCCTGAAGAATTACCGCGACCTACGCGCTTACGATTTTTGCGCGAACCCACTGCGGGGCGAAGATCATTGAGCTGCATTATTACTACCTCTAGTTCTCTTCAACCTCGACAAGGTGCTTAACCTTGAAGATCATTCCACGAATGCTTGGGTTGTCAGGCTGCTCGACGGTATCGCCGATCTTGTGGAGGCCGAGGGCCTTCACCGTAGCAGTCTGGTCCTTCTTGACGCCTGCGACAGCGCCACGGACAAGCTTGATGCTAAGGTTCTTAGCCATCGTTAGTTCTCCTTTCCGACGAACATATCGCCGACGGTTAGGCCACGACGCTCAGCTGCTTCTTCTGGGCTGGAAAGCTCCTTCAGACCCTCAGCTGCTGCCTTAATCATGTTCAGAGCGTTGTCGGTACCAAGGGACTTAGAAAGTACGTTGGTAATACCTGCAAGCTCGAAGAGTGGACGAATAGGACCGCCAGCAATAACACCAGTACCCTCGAATGCAGGCTTAATAAGAACAGAACCTGCACCGTAGTGACCAGTGACTGCGTGTGGTACGGAACCAGTCTCGGTCAGTGGGACCTTGAACATATTCCTCTTTGCGTCCTCGACGCCCTTCTGAATTGCCAGAGGTACCTCAGCGGAACGACCCTGACCAATACCAACGTTACCCTTACCGTCGCCAACGACTACCAGAGCAACGAGTGACATACGGCGGCCACCCTTGACGGTCTTGGAAACGCGGTGAATATAAACGACGCGCTCCTGAAGATCCGTATCCTGCTGGCGCTTACGATCACGTGCCATTGAATCCTCCTAGAACTTCAGGCCCGCGTTGCGGGCGCCATCTGCCAAAGCCTTGACGCGGCCGTGATAGAGACGGCCACCACGGTCAAAAGTGACCTCAGTGACGTTCTTCTCGGCAGCGCGCTTACCGATAAGCTCACCTACGAACTCAGCTGCCTCCTTGTTGGAGCCAACCTTGCCAGTAGAACGGAACTCTGGGTCAAGCGTAGAGGCAGAGCAGAGAGTTCTTCCAGAAGCGTCGTCAATAAGCTGTGCATAAATGTTTGCGTTTGTGCGGTGAACTGCAAGACGCGGACGCTCAGGTGTACCAAAGACCTTGGCACGTACGCGGCGCTTGCGGCGTTCAAGACCCGCCTTTTTCGCCTGCTGCTTGTTCATTCCTTCTCCTTAGAGACATGCCATCACCTAACGGGGTGATGGTCTTTTAGCCTAAAAGTAGGGTTGCTTTACTTAGCAGCCTTACCGAGCTTCCTGCGGATGTGCTCACCTTCGTAGTGAATGCCCTTGCCCTTGTAAGGCTCTGGTGGACGCTTCATACGAATCTCAGCTGCAACCTGGCCGACCTTCTCCTTAGAAATACCCTTAACGGTAACGTGAGTGTTATCAGGTACCTCAAAGCTAATGCCCTCAGGTGCAACATAGAGAACTGGGTGAGAATAACCAAGGGAAAGGTCAAGATCCTTGCCCTTAAGTGCTACACGGTAACCAACGCCGGTGAGCTCAAGCTTCTTCTCGAAGCCCTCAGAGACACCAACAACCATGTTGTGGATAAGGGTGCGGACAAGACCCTGCTGAGCATTGGACTCAGAGGACTCGTCAACGCGAGTAACGAGAATCTCCTCGCCCTCCTGAGCAATAGCAACAAGCTCAGAGAAAGTACGAGTCAGCTCGCCCTTAGAACCCTTAACGGTAACGGTGGTGTTATCAACTGTCACAGTGACTCCAGCAGGAATCTGGACAGGCTTCTTACCAATACGAGACACGGCTGTCTCCTTTCATTCCTGTCAGATTTACCAAACGTAAGCGATGACCTCGCCGCCAACGCCAGCCTTGCGAGCGTCGCGGTCGCACATCATGCCCTTAGAAGTGGAAACCACTGCAGTACCAAGACCACCAAGAACGCGTGGAAGCTTCTCAGCGGTGGAGTAAATGCGCAGACCAGGCTTGGAAATGCGACGAATGCCGCGGATAACCTTAGCGCGCTTCTTACCATACTTAAGGGTGATGTGAAGAGTCTTCTGAGGCTTGGTGTCCTCAACGGTGTAACCCTCGACATAGCCCTCTTCGGTGATGACGCGAGCAATCTCAACGAGCACCTTGCTCGATGGCATGGATACGGAATCCTTGCCAGCTGAGTTTGCGTTACGAATACGCGTCAGCATGTCTGAAATGGGATCGGTAATTTTCATTTGATCCTTCTCCTTCGTTAATGATGAAACTGCGTGTCTGGTTCATCTACACCCGTGGCGCAGATGCCTTGACGCCAGAGCCCTGAGTCCTACCAGCTTGCCTTGCGGACACCAGGAAGCTCGCCCTTGCTCGCTAGCTCACGGAAGCACACACGGCACAGACCAAACTTGCGGTAAACGGAGTGGGGACGCCCACAACGCTGGCAACGGTTCTGTGTACGCGTAGAGTACTTCGGCTCACGCGAGGCTTTGACGATCATCGAAGTCTTAGCCACAAATCCTCCTTCAAAATGCAACTTGGCGAACGCCAAGATGACTTCAAACAATAGAGCTGGTGACGTTTGTCACCTGGCACAGGGTGCCTACTGGAAGGCGCTTAACTTAAGCGCACGTAAAAGTTAGTCCTGCTTGAATGGGAAGTGGAAGGCGTCGAGAAGTGCCTTACCCTCCTCGTTGGTGTTAGCAGTGGTGACAATAGTGATGTCCATACCGCGGGTGTGGTCCATCTTGTCAAAGTCAATTTCTGGGAAGATGAGCTGCTCGGTTACGCCCATGGAGAAGTTACCACGGCCATCAAAGCTCTTAGCAGAAATACCACGGAAGTCGCGGATACGAGGAATTGCAACTGCAATCAGACGATCCAGGAACTCCCACATACGATCGCCACGCAGGGTAACTTTAGCGCCAATTGGCATACCCTGACGAAGCTTAAAGGTTGCGATAGACTTGCGAGCGTGTGTAACAAGTGGCTGCTGACCAGTGATGGTACGGAGGTCATTTACAGCGCCGTCAATTGCCTTAGCGTCTGTAGCTGCCTCACCAACACCCATGTTGACAACGATCTTCTCAAACTTAGGAATCTGGTTAACGTTGGTGTAACCAAATTTCTCCTTCAGAGCATCACGCACAGATGCGTAATAAAGCTCTTTAAGGCGAGGGGTGTACTTCTCGTCTGCCATGGTTTCTCCTTAACTCTTGGGGTTTTAAGTGCGGGGATCGCCTCGCACCTCCTAGTTTGGCGAACTAGGAGCCATCTGCATCCTCGAGACATACGTGTCCCATAGAAAGACGCAATGAATAATATTAGACCTTATTGAGCAAAAATGGGGCGAGAATTTAAAGCTAGCTGATATTTTTTCGTGTCATCACACGACTTACACACCACACCGTACTTCTCACCCAAAAAAGAAAACCCCGCTATCTGATGATAACGGGGTTTGAAGTAGCTCTGAGATGTTTCTACAAAGCGAGAAACACGGGTAACTTAGAGCTCAGCGCCTGACTTCTTGGAGACGCGGACCTTAGTGCCGTCCTCCTTGATCAGGTAGCCAACACGGGTTGGCTTGTCGGTCTTAGGGTCGATAAGAGCAACATTGGAAGCGTCGATTGCTACCTCTGCCTCAACGATGCCACCCTGCTGGTTAGCTGCGTTTGGCTTGACATGGCGCTTTGCAATTGCAACGCCCTCAACGACAACCTTGTTCTTCTCTGGATATACGCGAAGTACCTCGCCGCGCTTACCCTTGTCCTTACCAGTGAGGACCTCGACCTTGTCGCCCTTCTTGATCTTCATCTTAGGCATGTCGTTCCTCCTTAAAGGGTCTCAGGTGCAAGTGAGACAATCTTCATGTACTTGTGGTCGCGCAGCTCGCGAGCGACTGGTCCAAAGATACGAGTACCCTTGGGCTCACCCTCTTTGTTAACAAGAACGCATGCGTTCTGGTCAAAGCGGATGTAGCTACCGTCCTTGCGACGGGTGTCCTTAGCGGTACGAACGATGACGCAGCGAACAATGTCGCCCTTCTTCACCGAACCACCTGGAGTAGCCTCCTGGACAGCGCCAATGATGACGTCGGCAAGGCCGGCGTAACGACGCTTGGAGCCACCAAGGACCTTGACGCACTTTACGCGCCTTGCGCCGCTGTTGTCAGCGACGTTGAGAATGGTCTCCATCTGAATCATGTGACGTTCCTCCGGAACCTAATTTCTCAGAGGTGCGCGTATTTGCGCACATGAGAAATAATGATAGATACAAAACTAGGTTGAGCTAAAAGCTGTTTCCTAGGTGCTAATTACTTAGCGCGCTCAACGATCTCTGCGAGACGCCAACGCTTGGTCTTGGAAAGAGGACGAGTCTCCATGACGCGGACGGTATCGCCCAGACCAGCCTCGTTGTTCTCATCGTGAACGTGAAGCTTCTTGCCAATGGTCATCATCTTGCCATACTTAGGGTGGTGCTTACGGTAAGTGATCTCTACCGTAATCGTCTTCTCGCCAGAGATGGAGACGACGAGTCCGGTACGAACCTTACGCGCATTTCTGCTTTCGGTCTCTGCCATAACTTATCTCCTGCGATCTAGTTCTGCTCTGCGGATGCTTCCGCAGCAATTTGACGGGTGCGCATCTCGGTCTGAACGCGAGCAATGTCACGCTTAACAGCCTTGACACGAGCGGTGTTGTCCAGCTGGCTGGTTGCCATCTGGAAACGAAGATTAAAGAGCTCTGCGCGGCCTTCCTCGAGTTTCTTAGCGAGGTCTGCATCGCTCATAGCCTTGATTTCGGTGTACTTCATTAGTTCTCACCGTCCTGATCGGCCTTGGAGACAATCTTGGTCTTAATTGGAAGCTTGTGCTGAGCAAGACGGAGAGCCTCACGAGCAACTTCCTCTGGTACGCCATCAATCTCGAACATGATACGACCAGGCTTAACAACTGCTACCCACTCTTCTGGGTTACCCTTACCGGAACCCATGCGAGTCTCTGCAGGCTTCTTGGTGATTGGCTTATCTGGAAAGATAGTAATCCAAACCTTACCGCCACGCTTCATCTCACGGGTGAGAGCAATACGAGCAGCCTCAATCTGGCGGTTAGTAATCCAGTGAGCCTCCTCTGCACGGATGCCCCAGGTACCAAAATGCAGCTGGGTATTACCCTTTGCCTGGCCCTTCATGGAACCGCGCTGTACCTTACGGTGCAATACACGCTTTGGAGCAAGCATTAACGGCCCCTCCTCTCATTGCGAGCACGACGAGGACGAGCGGAGCCCTCAAGAGCTGGGTTAGGTGTTGGCTGTCCAGGCATCTTCTCGCCGTAATAAATCCAAACCTTGATACCGACAGCGCCCATGGTGGTGCGGCCTGTAGCGGTACCATAGCCGATTGCAGCACGAAGGGTGTGCAGAGGCACGCGACCCTCACGGTACCACTCACGGCGGCCCATCTCAGCACCGTTCAGACGACCAGAGCACTGGATACGAATACCCTTAGCGCCAGCCTTGCGAGCGGACTGAACAGCCTTACGCATAGCGCGACGGAAAGCGACACGCTGCTCAAGCTGCTCTGCGATGGACTGAGCAACGAGGTTTGCGTCAAGCTCAGGACGCTTAACCTCGACAACATCAACGTTGACCTGACCCTTGCCGACCTTAGCAACACGCTCAAGATCTGCACGAAGTCCGTCAATCTCTGCACCCTTCTTGCCAATGACAATACCAGGACGTGCGGAGAAAATAGTTACCTTGACCTTATCGCCAGCGCGCTCGATATCAATACGAGCAACAGCTGCCTTCTCAAGGCGCTTCTCAAGATACTTGCGGATAGCAAGATCGTTGCCGAGCTGCTCGGCGTAGTCCTTATCGGCGTACCAACGAGAACGCCAGCTCTCGGTTACACCAAGACGGAAGCCTGTAGGCTGTACTTTCTGACCCATTCCTACGCCTCCTTTCGAGGTGCAACGACAACGGTAATGTGGCTCATGCGCTTGTTAATGCGGGAAGCCGAACCCTTTGCACGAGGGCGAATACGCTTAAGCGTTGGGCCTTCGTCAACAAAAGCGGTCTTGACTACCAGGTTGTTAGCACGGAGACCATTGTTGTTCTCGGCGTTAGCAACTGCGGAGCGCAAAACCTTAGCAATATCAGTTGCGGCAGCGCGAGTCGAGAACTGAAGAACCTCAAGGGCCTTTTCGACAGACTTACCGCGGACAAGCGCGACAACTGCGCGAGCCTTACGAGGAGCAACGCGAACATACTTAGCTGTTGCGCGAACCTCAATAGAATCGGTGTTCTTAGCCATTTACTACACTCCCCCTATTTGGCCTTGTGACCGCGGAAGGTACGGGATGGGGAGAACTCGCCCAACTTGTGACCAACCATGGACTCGGTGACGTACACAGGTACATGCTTACGACCATCGTGAACAGCGATGGTGTGACCGACCATCTCAGGGAAGATGGTTGAGGAACGTGACCAAGTTTTGATAACGTCCTTCTTGCCAGCCTCGTTCATTGCAGCGACACGCGCAAGGAGGCGAGTCTCCACAAAGGGGCCTTTTTTGAGACTTCTGCTCATTTATCTACTCCTACTCGTGTCTTACTTGGACTTACGACGGCGAATGATCAGGCGGTTAGAAGCCTTCTTCGGGTCGCGGGTCTTATAACCCTTGGTTGGCTTACCCCATGGGGTGACGGAAGGACGACCAGAAGTGTGGTTCTTACCTTCACCACCGCCGTGTGGGTGGTCAACAGGGTTCATGACAGTACCACGGACGGTAGGACGGACGCCTGCCCAACGGGAACGACCAGCCTTACCAACAACAATGTTGGAGTGCTCAGCGTTACCAACCTCGCCGATGGTTGCACGGCAGGTCAGAAGAACTCGACGGAGCTCGGAGGAAGGCATACGCAGAACTGCATAACCGTTGTCCTTACCCATGAGCTGGACGGAAGTACCAGCAGCACGTGCCATTGCAGCACCCTTGCCAGGCTGGAACTCAACTGCGTGAACAAGAGTACCTACTGGAATCTGCTCAAGAGTGGTGCAGTTACCAGGCTTGATGTCGATGTCCTTGGTACCAGAAAGAACGGTGTCACCGACGCTCAGACCCTCTGGGCAAAGGATGTATGCCTTTGCGCCGTCTGCATAGTGCAGAAGAGCAATACGAGCGGAACGGTTAGGATCGTACTCAACAGTAGCGACCTTAGCTGGGATGTCATCCTTGCGACGCTTGAAGTCGATACGACGGTACTGGCGCTTGTGGCCACCACCCTGATGACGGGTAGTGATGCGGCCATTGTTGTTGCGGCCAGCCTTCTTTGGCAGAGGCTCGAGAAGGGACTTCTCGGGCTTATCAGTTGTAATCTCAGCAAAGTCTGAGATTGTCTGGAAGCGCCTGCCTGCGCTTGTTGGCTTTAGATGCCTAACTGCCATAAACAGTATCCCTTTCTTCTCCGTTGGCTAGCCCGCTTAAGGGAAAGTCGAGCTAACACCGGATTACCACGGTACCGCGCGTATCTACTATGCGCGGCATACGAACCCGTACCTCAAAAGAGGCACGGGAGAAAAACCTTACTCAGCAGAGTTATTACCGAAGATCTCGATAGTCTCACCAGCAGCGAGGGCAACAATAGCCTTCTTCCACTGGCGGGTCTTGCCTGCCTGCTGATAACGTACACGCTTGTTCTTTGGCTTAACAGAAAGTGTGTTTACCTTGGTGACGTGTACAGAGAAGAGCTTCTCTACAGCTGCAGCGATCTCTTCTTTACCTGCGTTACGAGCAACCTCAAAAGTGTACTTGCCCTGCTCCATCAGATCGAAAGCACGCTCTGAAACGATAGGACGAATGATGACCTCATAAGGAGAGTTCATTATGCGAGCACCTCCCCAAGCTGCTTAGCGACATCAGCGGACATAACAAGTGCGCCGTTGTCGATCAGGAAACGAGTAGTAACCTCAGAAACGCCGAAAATCGAAACCTTAGGAAGGTTGCGGAAAGAGAGGTAAGTGTTGACGTCGTCGTCTGGGACGATGACGGTAACGCGCTTACCCTCAATACCGAGGTTCTGAAGTACAGCCTTTGCCTGCTTGGTGGAAGGCTGAGCAAACTCGAGAGAGTCAACGAGGACAAGCTCAGAATCTGCAACCTTGGCGGAGAGGACGGACCTCATAGCAAGCTTGACCATCTTGTTGTTAATACGACGTGCGTGGGAACGAGGGGTAGGTCCAAAGATGACGCCACCACCAGTCCACTGACCAGCACGAATAGAACCCTGGCGAGCACGACCAGTACCCTTCTGACGGTAAGGCTTAACGCCACCGCCGGATACCTCGTGACAGTTCTTTGTAGAATGGGTACCCTGACGTGCGGATGCGTCCTGGCAGACTACAACCTGGTGCACAACAGGGATGTTTGGCTCAATGCCATAGACGTCAGAGGAGAGCTCGGCGTCGCCGACCTTCTTTCCCTCTACGTTCTTAATCTCATACTTGGACATGTTGTCTCCTTGTTAGCCTAAGTGTTTGCCTAAAGGCCCTTAGGCCATGCGGACCTGGACGAGGGCATTCTTGCCGCCAGGAACAGCACCCTTGATAAGCATGAGGTTCTGCTCAGCATCAACGCGGACAAGCTTAAGGTTCTTGACCGTAACGCGCTCTGCGCCCATGTGACCATACATGTGAAGGCCCTTACGAACGCGTGCAGGGTATGCGCACTGACCAATGGAACCTGGACGACGCTGGTTACGAGAACCGTGAGTCATTGGACCGCGAGAGAAGTTCCAGCGCTTAACGGTACCCTGGAAACCCTTACCCTTAGAAGTGCCTGTTACGTCAACAGCGGTGACCTCAGAAAAGTCAGCAACTGTGACAACATCGCCGGTCTTGTGCTCAGAAGCATCCTCAACGCGGACCTCGCGGAGGTAACGCATTGGCTCGACGCCCTGTGCCTTGAAATGACCAGCCATTGGCTTGTTGACATGCTTCTCGGAGATGTCGCCGAAGCCAATCTGTACGGCATTGTAGCCGTCCGTCTCAACAGTCTTTACCTGTGAAACGGTGCAGGGGCCAGCAAGAACGACGGTAACAGGAACGACGTTGTCGTTCTCGTCCCATACCTGGGTCATGCCCAGCTTGCGGCCGAGGATGGTATTAACCATGCTCTTTCCTAACCTTCGGTGGTCATGGGACCTTGAGAGCACATCGGGTACTCTTCCCCAGCGGACCACGTCCTGTACATACTGCTTTTAGACATAATTGTCCTGTTTGAACAGCCCGTCTACTTTACACTCATTTTTGACAAGAAACAAGCCTAAAATCTTTAAAAGATGAACGCTTTGTGAAGAGCGTTTGATACCTTCTAGCTGCGAAATCTTTCTTCTCGCCTATTTTGCGAGGTCAAACCGCTGATCCGGGCGTATCCATTGGCGAGAAACCCAAGGAATTTTGAAAAGTTTTTTTCAAAAAATTTTGCCAAAACAATCCGCGATAATAACTTTGTCAAAATCAGACTGCCAAGAATACTTTGCCAAAAGTTTCTTCAACAATGCTTCGCAACCCTCAGTAACATCGCATTCGTCTCGATCGCACGATGATCCACCATTACATTGACTGCATGAGCTACAACCTCGTCTAACTCGCATTTGACGGGGTTTCAGCCCGTCACCCTTCGGGGTTTACCGCCGCTTACTCCATGCCTTCGAAATTACTTCATACGCAATGCTTAGTCGCTTGACGCACATTGCGGTCACGAATAAAAAATGAATAGAAAGCGCCGACGAAACAGCCAACAGTAATGCAGAAATAACCGATCCGAGCGCAATCAAACCAGAAGTAATAACAAGTAGCAGTGCACACGATAGCCCTACAACAACATCCCAAAGAACGTCATTGAACAAATGGTCAATGAGTGAGTATTCGCGAGTGCGTGCCTTGAAACAATCATCCGTTGAGAGCTGAACGCGAAGCTGAAATACAAGAACTGCCAATGCACACATTAATCCCGAAATAATCGACACCGCAGAGATGGCATTCCCGACAACAGCCTTGATATCAGAGATATCTCCGGGGGAAAAGATGAAGAACAGGCAAATCAAGATCCCTAAAACGAGAGGAATACCGAACTGGATTGCCAAATCACGAAAGTGTAATTTAGCATTTATCTTCAACCCTTCGATATACCTGCTAAACACTCTAGATAAATTGATTTTGTCCATGAGATCAATCCAATTTCGTTCCAATACGACTTGCGGCAGAGTCGCATCGAGATTCGCATTCGCTGATAAATCGCTCATCCGTGAAAGGCTTTTCGCCGTCGTGATTGAGAACTTCTCGAATCTTAACCCCTAAAGGATCAGAAATAATGAAAGTCCTTTTTACGCCAGACCTATGCTTGAGAGTAACTGAGACCTCGGTGCTTTCTTCATCAAAGGCGCGTTCATCAATGCCAAGAAGAGTCGCGGCAGCCTTTCCTTTTGTGTCAACGAGCTTCCTGTACAGATCCACAGGAAACGACCGACCTCGTTTGTGCGTAAGCTTCGTAATTCTAGTAGCCGCTTCCGAAACGAGCAGATCCATCTGATCCCCTGCTTCGAGATATTCTTTGATCTCAACATTTTCAACGCTAATGAAGTTCTCTAAAACCTCGGGCTCAATCAACGGTTCAAACTTAACAACCGCCTTAGGGGCCTTATCCCTTAGAAAGCTTCTAAATGGGTCGAACAGAGACGTATCTCCTGCACCATTTCGTGTGTGCTCTACACAAAGAAAAGCGTAGCTCGTTCCGAATAATTGAGAAACAAGGCAGCGAGAATCAATCATTGCAGCTTTATCGGTTCCATATGTGTATTCCGTATCTCCAGAATCGACGTCGACAACGTCAACGTTTTCTCCAGACGAACCGGAAGTCACCTTAATCAGAGCCGTGTCTTCAACCTGCTCACATGCTGAAATCTTAATGAACTTATTTCCACCGCGCAGCGAGATAAGCTCATCTTTTTTAGCATCAACAAATTGGTAGAATAATTCAACGCAGGACAACCCATCAATGTCATGAATCGGAAGTACCTCATCGGGGCTATTGCGCTCATTGAAAGTAACTTTATACAGAACCATTGACCGCTCTGAATACATATTGTCTTTTTCTTTTTTCACTATTTCACCTCATATCTGTTCGCGGTTATTTTCAGTCTTTGTACTTCTGTACGAACATCTCAGAAAGCGCATTCATAATCGCCTGATACTTTTGAGCATCCGCAAACATCGACTCAAAAGCTTCCATGTTCTCCTTGAAGGCTTGGCGGGCAACCTCGCCAAAAATCTTTGGGAACACGTTGTTCTTGAAGATAGTGGAACCATCATGGCCAACGGAGTTCTTTACGGCGCTGTCTGCCTCAAGCCGCTCAGCAAGTTGACGAAGGACAACCTGGTCCTCGTCTGTGAAGTCACCAACATACTGTTCGTTGATGCGGTCGATGACAACCTGCAGAGGATCTGTCTTCTTGTCGATAACCTTGTCTCCCGAAGGAGCAATCGGATCGAGCGGCTCGTTTGTCGCCTCGAGCTCGATGCTTCCGTCAAAGCTTTTCTCCAGCTTGTAAAAACGCATCTCGACCTTGTCATCGACGCTGTCTACCGGGATCTTCTGGACCTCAAGAAGGTGCTGAAGATACAATAAATAGGTATACTCTTTGTGTAAGTCCTTGTCGAACATACGCGTGATTTGCGTAATGTAGGCATACCACTTGCAGAAGCTCCTAACCTTGCGCCTAAATTGATAACGGACGTCGTCGTCAAGCGCGTCGTACTTGATTATAGCGGGCTTTAGGGCACTCGAGAGCTTACCTTGTGCGTTACGGTTATCGCCCATTCCAAAGGTTACAAGAGACGTCGCTTCAATGTCTTCATCATAGTAGATTCCGAAACCCCTCAACTCGGTCTGGGTCTTGTAGATAAGGTCGACGTTGATGTGACGCGATAATGATGCATCCGAGTAATATCTCTCGAAAGCCTCTTTGATCTTGTCAGGGTCGTTCACAAAGTCGAGGATGAAGGTATCGTGCTTATCCGGGTGGATTCGGTTCACGCGGCAAAGAGTCTGTACCGCCTTGACATCTTTGAGCTTCTTGTCGATGACCATAGTGTGTAGCAGAGGCTCATCGAAGCCCGTCTGGTACTTTTCGGCCACGATGAGGACGTCACCGTAAAAGCGGAATTCCTTCTTGGTCTGCGCTTCAGCAACCCGCTCTCCGTCATGCCCCACGTTCATTGATGGCTCAGTGTATTCAATTCCATCGGGGTCGACCGGTTCGACGACGGAACCTGAGAACGCCACCAATACCTCGATATCGTCGTAGCCCTTCTCCTGCATGTAGCGCTTCACCTCGTGGTAATAGCGTACGGTGGCGAGACGGGATGCGGTGACGACCATCATCTTTCCTTTACCCTTGATGGCCTTCGAGGTGATATCGCGGAACGTCTCCACGATGATTGCAGCCTTCTGGCCAATCACGTAGGGATGGAGCTCCTTGTACTTGCGAAGCAACTTCATGGTCGGAGATGTGGGAACGTCAGGGTTGTCCGGAACGGTCTTAGCAATCTCGACCGCCTCCTTATACGCCACGTAATGATCCAGCGGGTTCAATATAAAACCCTCCTGAATCGCTTGGCGCATCGAATAGACGTGGAACGGCCTGAATGAACCGTCCGACATCTCATCGCCAAACATTTCAAGAGTTTTATTCTTCGGGGTCGCCGTGAACGCGCAGAAAGTCAGGTTCTTGTGCCTTCCATGCGCCGCCATCTCGTTGACGAGCTCATCCTCGCCATCGCCGCGAGCCTCTTCGTCTGCAGCCTCTATCTCGGCGTATTCGCGCAACGGATCAGTGAGGTCTGCTAGGGCAGTCTTAAGCTTTTGGGCGCTACGGCCAGTCTGGCTAGAGTGGGCCTCGTCGATCACCACAGCAAAGTGCTTGCCCGTGCTCTCAACCTCCTCGAAGATCACGGGAAACTTCTGAAGCGTCGAGACTATCAATCTCTTTCCGTCATTGAGTGCATCACGCAGATCAGACGCGTGCATGTCTTTATTGATGACGCAGACGCTACCTATCTGATGGTCGAAGCCTGAGATGGTCTCCTGAAGCTGGGCGTCAAGAACGCGTCTGTCAGTCACCACGATAACTGAGTCAAAGATTGGGTTGTTCCTCTCGTCAAACAAAGAAGCCAATCGGTAAGCAACCCAGGCGATGCTGTTTGATTTGCCCGATCCGGCGGAGTGCTGGATGAGGTAGTTCTTTCCCGTCCCATTCGCCTTCACGTCGGAAACGAGCTTGCGCACCGCGTCGAGCTGGTGATATCGCGGAAAGATAATCCGCTCCTTGGTTACCGTCTTCTCGTTGCCGTAATTGTCGAGAACGATGTCGTCCTTCTTCTCCAAATGAAGGAACTTGTTGATAATATCGACGAGGCTGTCCTTTTGCAGAATGGTCTTCCAGAGGTGTTCGACCGGGTAGTCAACCCCAGGAGGATTACCCTTCTCTCCGTCGAAGCCAGCACCACTAGTGCCCTGGTTGATGGGTAAGAAATAGGTTGAGTCTCCCTTGAGCTCTGTCGCCATAGTCGCATAGTTCGTATCTACCGCGAAGAAGGCGAACATGCGATTCTTGAACTTGAAGCAGGACTCTCGAGCATCGCGGCGCTTCCATTGGGCCTCAGCGTTCTCGTAAGTCTGGTTCGTAAACTGATCCTTAAGCTCGATGCCCACGACGGGGATGCCATTAAGGTCAAGCATTATGTCAATGGTCTGATTTCCCATGGCGGAGAAATGAAACTGCCTAATACAACGACAAACGTTCTGACGATAGCGAACAGCAGAAGTCTCGTTTAGTGAGTTCTCCGGAGCGAAGTAGAGCACCTTGAAGGTGATGCCGCGATGTTTGAAACCATGTTTGAGTATTCTCACGATACCATCGCGATCAACAGCATCCTGGAATACATTAGCGAACCTTTTCAGCGGATCCGATTCGCAGGTCTTCTCGAAGCGCTCCCAAGCTTTGGGCTGGGTGGTTTGAATGAAGTTGACTAGGGTGATTATGTCCACACCCTTGCCCGGCAAGGTTCGGTAACCACCGTCAACCTGTTGCCACGAGCAGCCCTCTTCTTTGCCTAAATCTTCGATGAATGCTAGCGAATGCTTGTCATCACATTTCAGATAGCCGCCTTCAGGAGAGGCCAAATAGGCTTCTATATCCTCTTCGAAGTGCTTTTCTTTGGTTTTTACAGGCATGGCACTTCTCTCTTTCCCGTAACGGTTTCCCAGATGAGTGATTTCTTGTAAGCTTTTAATTCCTCGATGATTTGAGACTTTGTCTGAATCGCTATGTCAAGATTTGATCGTACTTGCTCTAGATATCTTGAAATTTCAATTTGTTCTTCTATCGGTGGAATCCATGCAAGTGCGGACCCTATATTTCGTGCATTAATGCTGTAAACCTTAACTCCACCAACACGCTTCTGAATTTGATAACGAAACGGAAGAGAGTCGAAAAGAAAGGCAAGAAACAAACTGTCAAATTGGTCCGGAAAGATATTTCTAGCGACAACGGAATGATATCCAGCGAAAACAGGCTTTTTACCTGTATTGAAGGTAAAATCTCCTGATCCAGCAATATCTTCTGAAGTATCAGCGAAAATAAAGTCGCCTGTATAGACAATTGATTTTTCGCCACCAACAGTAAAGCGCAACGGTGCTCGACGGATATAATCTCTGTCTGCGTCGAATGAAAAAGCCAGTCTTCCGTGGGCCTCTCCATATGTCACACACGGCTCTCCCTCATCGCAAAGATCAGTCTTTAGGATGTTTATTCCCTTCGAAAAGCTCATTAGCGATTTCACCGGACGCACGGCCCAGTGGGCTGGAATACTATCAAGATGCTCGATGCCGCTGTCCTTCATAGGTACGTTATGATTGAGACCCTTTGTGACTGCCTGGAAGATGACCGACTTCTTGTAGAGCTTATACTCCTCGATAGATACCTCGGCCGCCTCGATTGCCTTGTCAATCTCGGCACACCTGACATCAAGATAGTCTGCGATCGCCTTTTGTATTGCTGGCGTGGGAACTGGAATCATCATGTTGTTGAACTGATCTGCGGGAAGCCTCCATCGCCCCATGCCGGAAACACCACGTCCAAAGCCGTAGAAGATGCGTAGGTTATAGCAGCTCTGGAAGAAATACAGGAAGTAGCGCTTATCGAACTCATCTCTATCAATCTTAAAAACCCTATAATCAGGGCTCGTTACTCCAAGCTGCTCCGAGCAATCGATCCAGCCCGTCAAAAGATCCATGTGATTCATGGCAAAATCGCCGGGCTCTACAATCTGGTATTTCGAATAATCACTCGAAAGCTGGCCCTTAAAGTCGGTGATGTCCCTGACCCTTAGGCCGCGTTGTGTAATGGAGAGCACATCGTAGCCGAGTTCACCTGCGATCCTCTTGCTGATACGAAAGCAACGTTTGAGAGGTAGGTAGTTCCACTCGTCTGGAATTCGTTCAAGGTATGCAGCATTCCCGTACTTACTCATGCTATTCACCACCACGCTTGAACAGTGTCTCAAGACTGGACTCAAGCGTCTTCTCATGCTGAAGAATTCGCTCGGCAATAACATCAGCAGGCTCAAGTTCCTGATAGCGGTAGAAGATCTTTGTGAAGGGGATCTGGTAACCGGTTTTCATGGACTTCTTATCAACCCAGACGTCCGGGTTATATGGCTTCACCATACGCTCGATAAAGGCATCAATATCCTGGTTGAGTGGGATATCCTCCTCGTCAGTCTTCGACTTGTCGACCACGGGCTGGCCCTTCTTGTTGCGGACAATGTTTCCGGATTCGTCGTATTCCGGCGTCATCACCTTCACGCGGTTGAAACCAAACTCGACTGTCTCGATCAGAGCGCTCTCTACTCGAATCTGCTTTCCGTTCGAAAGCGTATCGGAATACTCCGCCTTGCCTTCCGCATATTTGCCGTATGCCTTGAGGATAAGGTCACGGCACTGTTTGGTGATGTCGTTCTTCTTGTCGCCAATGCCCTTGCGGCGCTTCTCGAAGCACTGGGACGCGTCAATGAGAAGAACCTTGTCCTTACGCTCCGGTGCTTTTTTCTTGCTGAGCACCCACAGGTACGTAGAGATGCCGGTGTTGTAGAAAGCGTCGGTAGAGAGCTGGACGATGCAGTCGAGCCAATCGTTCTCCAGGATGTAGCGGCGGATCTTGTCCTCACCGCTCTCGGGGCATCCTTTATATAAGGGCGAGGCGTCCTGAACGATCACCATAACGCCGTCATCCTTAAGTTTGGCAAGACCATTGAGCACGAACAGCATCTGCCCGTCGCCTTTGGCGGGAAGGCCCGGCGCAAACCTGCCAGATGCACCCTTCTTGTGTTCAGCAGTAACGGCATCCACCTGGGGATTCCATGAATCGCCAAAGGGCGGGTTCGAGATACAGTAGTCGAACATGTAGCCCGAGAACTTGTCACTCGAGAGTGTATCGCCAAACTGCATGTTCGCCTCATCGTTTCCCCTGATGAGGGCGTTGGCCTTGGCGATGCCGTAGGTGAACGGGTTGAACTCCTGGCCAAATGTGGTCACGCGGGCGTCCTCGTCCATCTGGTGTAGGCGCTCCTCGGTGCAGCTGAGCATCTGCGAGGTGCCCATGGTCTGGTCATAGACGGTCTTTGAAATGTGGTCGCCATCGAACACGTGTGGATCTGCCGCAACAAGAAGGTCGGTCATGAGGTACACAATGTCTCGTGACGTGAAGTGCGCTCCTGCATCCTCGTTGTACGATTCGGAAAAGCGCTGTGTCAGGTTCTCGAAGATGTAGCCCATATCGACGGGTTTGATCTTCTCGGGCGACATGTCGGCGTTCTCTTTGCAGAAATCACAGATGACCTGATACAACAGCGGGGCATCGGGGTCGGCCAGCCTGTCTACCATGGCATCGAAATTCATACGGGAAAGAATGTCCTGGACGTTCTCCGAAAAACCGTTCAGGTAGTCCCTGAAGTTGTCCTCGATATTGGCAGGGTCGGCCTTCAGGGTCTCGAAGGTGAAAGCGGACTGATTGTAGAACGGGTAACCAGATGCGTCTTTCAGGAAGCCCTCGCGAAGCTCCAGCGCGATGTTGGCATATTTCTTCTTCGCATCCTGCACCTTGTCGTGGGTAGGAAGGAGGCAGTCATGAAAACGCTTGATTACTGTCATTGGCAATATGACAAGTCCGTACTCATGCGGCTTGAACGGACCACGAAGAGTGTCGGCAACCGACCAAATAAGGCTGGACTTTTCCTGAATGTTTGCTCCAACTGCGGCGATGAGCTCGTCACTGTTTTGAATTTCGGCCATGTCTATTTCTTGTCCTTAGTCAGTTCATCTACCAAGCACTCGCGCAACAATGAGCTAAAGGTCGTCCCTCTCAGCTCTGCTTCTTTCTTTACAGAATCACGTAAGTTTCTTGGGATTCGAATAGTTACTGCAACATTGTCGCCATCAGCAAGAAACGCGCGCATATCCGTAGCACCAACCTCTTGCTTTACTAGATCTATGTATTCCATCTTGAAGTCTCCTGCATTCAAATACAGTTGCAATACATAGTATTTTATCTCAACACAAATAAAGCTCTCCGAACATCGTCGAAGAGGCTTGTTTACGAGCTGAAGCGCATCGCCATTCAAAATCTAGGTATCGCGCCGGGACTCAAGTGGAGTAAAAATGGCGTAAATCTCATTTAGAAAGGTCACTGAAACCTATATCCACCTGGACTTTTCCTAAAACCTGCAAATGTTACCGTGACACACAAAGAGAATCTTAGTCATATGACCCTTATTTGAGCAATTAACTTTGAGCTGGTCATAAGCGTTCATTTGGCTATCCTTCATCTCTTCTCCTGTAATCTGTGAGAGTATTCGCTTCCCTATTCTAGGAGTTTCTCACCAGACACGTCTTTACTTAATAACCACTATGCTCTGTTTTAAATAAACTAAAAAGTGCGTCATGTCTGAGCATAACTATCCGAACGTTTCAAAAAAATCAGATTCGCATCAAAAGGACGCTTAACACAAAACCCTCCCGCGCGAAGATGCGCAGGAGGGTTTGCAAGTTGGATTAAGCCGTATGCTTAGAGCTTGATCTCGATATCGACACCAGCTGGAAGGTCGAGACGCATAAGCGAATCAACGGTAGAAGCGCTTGGGTCGAGAATATCGATGAGACGCTTGTGAGTACGCATCTCAAACTGATCACGGGAATCCTTATCCTTGTGTGGGGAGCGGATAACCGTGTAAAGGTTACGCTCGGTTGGCAGAGGGATAGGACCGGAAACACGCGCACCTGTCTTCTGTGCGGTGTCAACAATCAGCTTAGCGGACTGATCAATGACCTCGTGATCATAGCCCTTGAGGCGAATCCTGATCTTCTGGCTTGACACTTTGGGTACCTCCATACATGAGCTAGAGCTCGTGGTCGTTTACTTAGGATGCAGAGCCGCCGTTTTTGGCGACAATCTCTTCGCGTACAGCGTTAGGAACGGGCTCGTAAGAATCGAACTGCATGGTGTAGCTCGCACGGCCCTGGGTCTGGGAACGAAGGTCGGTTGCATAACCGAACATCTCACCAAGAGGCACCTTAGCGCGGATGACCTTGGCGTCCATACGATCGTCCATACCCTCAATCTTGCCACGACGGGAAGAAAGGTTGCCCATAACGTCGCCCATGTACTGCTCAGGTGTCTCAACCTCAACAGACTCAACAGGCTCGAGAAGGACTGGGTTGGACTTCTTGAGAGCATCCTTAATTGCCATAGAACCAGCAATCTTGAATGCTGCCTCAGAAGAGTCAACCTCGTGGTAAGAACCGTCAACAAGAGTGACCTTGATGTCGACTACTGGGTAACCAGCAATGACGCCGTTCTCAAGAGCCTCACGAATGCCCTTATCGATAGATGGGATGTACTCCTTAGGAATAACACCACCGACGATAGCGTTGACAAACTCGTAACCCTTGCCCTCTTCCTGTGGCTCAAGGTCGATGACTGCGTGGCCATACTGACCCTTACCACCGGACTGACGGACAAACTTGCCCTCAGCGTGGCTTACTGCCTTACCAGCAGTCTCGCGGTAAGCAACCTGTGGCTTACCAACGTTGCAGTCGACCTTAAACTCACGACGGAGACGGTCAACAATAATCTCAAGGTGAAGCTCGCCCATACCAGCAATGATGGTCTGGCCGGTCTCATGATCAGTGTGAACCTGGAAGGTTGGATCCTCTTCAGCCAGCTTAGAAAGACCGATGGACATCTTCTCCTGCTCAGCCTTGGTCTTAGGCTCAACAGCAACGTCAATAACAGGATCTGCGAAGCTGATGGACTCAAGGATGATTGGGTTCTTCTCGTCACAAAGGGTGTCACCAGTAGTGGTGTTCTTCAGACCAACGCATGCAACGATGTCGCCTGCGGAGCACTCTTCACGGTCAACACGATCGTTTGCATTCATCTCAAGGATGCGGCCAAAGCGTTCACGGTTGTCCTTAACGGAGTTGTAGACGTAAGAACCCGCCTCTGCCTGACCAGAGTAAACACGAATGTAGGTAAGCTTACCAACATAAGGGTCAGTCATGATCTTGAATGCAAGAGCGGAGAATGGCTCCTTAACGTCTGCGTGACGGACAGCCTCGTCACCCTTAGGAGTGACGCCATCAATCTCTGGAACATCCAGAGGGCTTGGAAGGAAGTCAATAACTGCGTCCAGAAGCTCCTGGATACCCTTGTTCTTGTAAGCGGAACCAACAAAGACAGGGTTAATCTGACCAGCAAGAACACCAGCACGAAGAGCACCCTTAAGGGTCTCAACGTCAACCTCTTCACCCTCGAGAACAGCCATCATGAGCTCCTCAGAGAAATCAGAAGCTGCCTCAAGAAGCTCTTCACGCTTCTCAGCTGCAATCTCTACAAACTCTGCAGGAATCTCGTCGAGTGGCTCAGGGTAAATCATGCCCTTAGCATCCTCTTTGAAGTCCCATGCAGTGTTGGTAACAAGGTCGATAAGACCCCAGAAGTTGGACTCAGCGCCCATTGGGACCTGAGCTGCAATTGCGTTTGCGCCAAGGCGGTCACGCATGGTCTGGATTGCACGGAAGAAGTCTGCTCCTACGCGGTCAAACTTGTTGATGAACGCAATACGAGGTACGCCGTACTTGGTTGCCTGACGCCAAACGGTCTCTGACTGTGGCTGAACGCCTGCAACTGCGTCGAAGACTGCAACTGCGCCGTCCAGAACACGAAGAGAACGCTCAACCTCAGCGGTAAAGTCAACGTGGCCTGGGGTATCGATAATCTGGATGACGTGGTCTTTCCAGAAGCAAGTGGTAGCTGCGGAAGTAATGGTTACGCCGCGCTCCTGCTCCTGAACCATCCAGTCCATGGTTGCTGCACCGTCGTGAACCTCACCAATCTTGTGGGTCTTACCGGTGTAGTAAAGAATACGCTCCGTAGTGGTGGTCTTACCAGCATCGATGTGAGCCATGATGCCGATGTTGCGGAGGTCTTTAAGATTGTACTTAGTCTTAGCCATTTGTTTGCTACTCCTGAATTCCGACTAGAAGCGGTAGTGGGAGAAGGCGCGGTTGGCCTCAGCCATCTTGTACAGGTCCTCGCGGCGTTTAACGGATGCACCTACGCCGTTAGTTGCGTCGATGATCTCGTTTGCAAGACGCTCTGCCATGGTCTTCTCTTTACGGCTACGGCTGAAAGTGACCATCCAGCGGATAGCAAGAGTAGTTGCACGACGGGAGTTAACCTCCATTGGGACCTGGTAAGTAGCGCCACCAACACGCTTAGGCTTAACCTCAAGTGTTGGGCGAATGTTATCCATAGCCTTCTTAAAGACAGTGAGGGCATCCTCGCCAGTCTTCTCTGCGACGATGTCAAATGCACCGTAGACAATGCGCTCTGCGGTTGCTTTCTTGCCGTCGAGAAGGACCTTGTTAATGAGCTGGGTTACCAGACGATTGTTGTAGACGGCGTCAGGCATAACCTCACGACGTACTGCTGCTGCGCGACGCGGCATATTAATCTCCTAAGAACTAGTTCGAGTAGTGGACGTGATTACTTAGCACGCTTAGTGCCGTAACGAGAACGGCCCTGAGCACGATTCTGAACTGCTGCGCAGTCGAATGCACCGCGAACAACCTTATAACGAACACCAGGAAGGTCACGGACACGGCCGCCACGAACCAGAACAATGGAGTGCTCCTGGAGGTTGTGACCCTCACCAGGAATGTAAGCGGTTACCTCAATGCCATTAACAAGACGAACACGAGCAACCTTACGGAGTGCTGAGTTAGGCTTCTTTGGCGTAGTGGTGAAAACGCGGGTGCAAACACCACGCTTCTGTGGGTTGTGCTGAAGAGCGGCGTTCTTAGACTTTGACTTGACGCTCACGCGGCCCTTACGTACGAGCTGGTTAATAGTAGGCAAGATCTTCTCCTTCTTATACCTATCTACCTGCAGTTTTACATATTCGAAAGGCGACACAGCACTGTCCCCTTGGAATTACGCAGGGAAGTACTTTACGCTGATGAAAGCCACATGTCAACAAGCCACTGTGCCGGGCGTATCCATACTTCATAGAAATCACACGAGTAATATATGTAGTATTTCTTTAACAAAAAGATTTTTATTGTCAGAAATTATAGTCTTAACGAAAAATACCTTGAATCAAGCACTTCTTTAAGCACATGTAGCTAACTTCAAAACAGCAATCAATTCTTCGCCGTCCTTCTCGCCCGTCTCAACGAATCCAAACGAACGATAGAGATCCCGAGCAGCTTTATTTTCAGGCTCATAAGAAAGCCAACAATACTCTGCTCTTCCACAAGGAAAAGTGCGTATAAACTCCAACGCAAGGTTGAGTGCTTCTTTACCGTATCCCCTACCTTGGTACTTTAAATCAATCATCAAGCGTCGGAGATCATAGTTATTTTGAGCTATTGCTGGAGCGTCATCCCAGCTGCTGTCTGTACCAAAACCAATCATTAAAAAACCTACCGGCACATCATCTTTGTATATACCAAAGGGAAAGATCTGTCCGTTTTCTGTCTTAGAAATATAGGCTTCGATAAGACTTATATCATTGCCAGCAACATAACTTTGCTGCTCTTTGGACACCTTAAGCTTAAGGATGTCCCATACGTTTCTTCCATCTATGTGCTGAAGACTTAGCATACAGTATCAATCAAAAAATTCATTGCTCGTTGAAAATACAAGGCACCAAAAACTTCTAATGTTTTAGTGCTGATGTGCAGCGTGAGCAAGACCAACACTAATAAGTGTAATGACATGATTGTCAGCAAGAGAATAAATGACGCGACGACCATCTCTTTTTGCGGTTACCAGACCACGATCACGCAGGAGACGGAGCTGGTGAGAAGTAGCAGACTGAGAAACAGAGAGAAGCTCCTGCAGTTCAGTTACGCTCTTCTCGCCCAATAGAAGAGCTCCCAAAATCTGAAAACGTGTAAAGTCAGAAAGCGCGTCATAAATTTGAGTGGCGTCGTAGATGATATCGTCATTAGTGAGAAACTCGTGTAGTTGTTCTTCAGAAACGCACTCGCAAATATTGTTTGTATGCTCACACTCGTGAGAATGATTAGTCATGATACTTCCTACTCTTTATAACTCAAAGCTCTGAGTACACAGGGCTTCTCACTAAATATTGCTTGTAATGCATCTTAGTATATACCGACTCTATCCCGTTAGAACAAATAAAAAGAGGACTCCAGCTAACAGCAGAAGTCCTCTTATGTATCGGAGATAATCTCCGAAAAAATTTGATGTATTAGGCGAAACTATTTACTCGTCGTCCCCTGCCTCAGCATCCATACGAACAACCTGGTTGAGAAGATCGTCCAGAGAACCAAGGTCCTCGTTAATTACATCGGGGCTAACCTCATCAGAAGAAGAACCAATAAGTGTCTCGGTGTAATCAGAGTGAGCAGATGGAGCTGCAGAGCCCAACATCAGGCCACCGTCGCCTTCTGGCGAGAAGACCATGTTGAGCAGCTGAGAAAGATCCTCAGAATCTGCCTCATCCTCTTCTGGCTCAAGGATATAGAGGAGGTTACGAGCCTCAAGGCCATCGCGGAGCTCCTCGATTGCCTTTGCACCAATACCATCGATGCGAAGCAGGTCTTCCTCGGTCTTACCAATAAGATCGCCTACGGTCTCAATGCCAACCTCACTGAACTTGTTGGTCCAACGCTGTGACACACCAAGATCATCAAAGAGATACAGCTTTGCGTCCTCGCTAGAAAGCGTGCGACCATTCTTGGAGTAAACGCCACCGTTGTAGTCCTCATTGACCCAATCAAGCTGCTTAGGAAGCTGCTCCTCGATGTCCTTAAGCTCTGCTGGTGCCCAGTCTGGAAGAGACTTAGCAAGAGAAGAGGTTGGGCCGTCAATCTTGGTGCCATGGTACGTAAGCTCAACATCGCTGTATGCAGAGAGGCCTGTACCTGCAGGAATCTGCTTACCAACAATAACGTTGGACTTGAGATCAAGCAGGTGGTCAACATCGCCTTCGATAGCTGCAGAGGTGAGAACACCTGCAGTACGGATGAACGATGCGCTGGAGAGCCAAGAATCAATAGAACTTGCAACCTTCAGAGTACCAAGGATTGCTGGCTCTGCCTCTGGTGGAGTACCACCAGCAAGAGCAATGTTCTGGACAGTCTCTGCAAAGACATAGCGGTCCACATACTGACCAAGCAGGTACGAAGAGTCACCTGGGTTGGTAACCTGAACACGGCGAAGCATCTGACGTGCGATAACCTCAATGTGCTTATCGTTGAGTTCTACACCCTGAGAGGTATAGACGTCCTTAACAGACTCAACGAAGGTGTGCATGGTGGACTCAATGTCAGTGAGTCGACGGAGCATACGGAAGTTGACGAAGCCGCGGGTAATCTGATCACCAGCACGGACAACAGCGCCATCCTCAATGCCAGGCATGAAGCGAACGGATGCAGGTACACGCCACTCCTCGATAATGCGAGAAGCATCGTCTGCATCAACAATACGCAGCAGGTACTCGGTGGTCTCTGGGGTGATGTGAAGAACACCAGAAACGGGAGCCAGGTCAGCCTCGCGGCCAAGAATCTTCTCGTTGACGTTGCCGACGACGTCGAACATACGAGCAACGGTAGGAAGACCCTGCGTAATATCGTCTGCGCCTGCAACACCACCGGAGTGAATGGTACGCATGGTCAGCTGAGTACCAGGCTCACCAATGGACTGAGCTGCGATAATACCAACTGCAGTACCAATGTTGACAGGACGACGGGTGGAAAGATCCCAGCCGTAGCACTTCTGGCAGACGCCGTACTTAGACTTACAGGTCAGAAGCGCGCGGAGCTGAACCTTAGCAAGGCCATGCTCAACAAGACGCTCAAGATCCTGCTTGGACTCAACATAGCCACCAGCAGGGATAAGAACCTCACCAGTATTTGGATCGCAGACATCCTCAAGGGTGCAGCGGCCAATCAGGTCAGTATCAACAGAAGTCTGACCAGGCTTAATCAGAGGATAAGTGACTGCCTCATCAGTACCGCAGTCCTCCTCGCGGACAATGACGTCCTGCGCAACGTCGACAAGACGACGAGTCAGGTAACCAGAGTCAGAGGTGTGGGATGCGGTATCTACCAGACCCTTACGAGCACCGTAGGTAGAAATGAAGTACTCAAGAGGCTCAAGACCCTCGCGGAAGTTTGCCTTAATTGGAAGGTCAATGGTCTCACCGGACATATCCGCCATCAGGCCTCGCATACCAGCAAGCTGGCGAAGCTGTGTCTTAGAACCACGAGCTCCAGAATCAGCCATCATGTAAATTGGGTTGTCCTCTGCAAAGCCTGCAAGCATCTCAGAGCCGAGAAGATCGGTGCACTCGGTCCATGCGTTAACAACCTCAACGTGACGCTCTCGCTCGGAAAGGAAGCCATCCTCGTAGTACTCGTTGATCTGGTCAACGCGGTCCTGTGCCTCCTGAAGCAGCTGTGGCTTGTGTGGAGGAATGACAGCATCCCAAACGGAAACAGTCAGACCAGCAAGGGTTGCGTAGTGGAAACCAGTCTTCTTGATGTTGTCCAGAATTGGCTCAACATCAGCCATTGGGTAACGGTCGCAGCAATCGTTGACCAGAACACCAATGTCGGACTTAACCATCTTGTAGTTGATGTATGGGTAATCCTCTGGCAGGCACTGACGGTTGAAGATAATGCGACCAACAGTGGTCTCAAAACGCTTAGTACCCTTAGTAACGTCCAGGTCCTCATACTGACCGCGACCAGTCATAACGCGGAAGATAGCACGATCGCTATCAGCAACGTTTGCATCCTTGGAGCTTACGCGAACAACAACCTTTGCCTGGATATCAAGGTCACGGTTGGCCTCAATAGCCAGAAGAGCGTCCTCAAAGCTTGCAAAGGTAAGAGTCTTAGCGTCTTCACCGGTCTTCTCGGAAGTGAGGTAGTAGACACCAAAGACCATATCCTGAGAAGGAACGGTCAGAACCTTACCAGAAGCAGGGCTTCTGAGGTTGTTGCTAGAGAGCATCAGAATGCGAGCCTCTGTCTGTGCCTGAGTAGAAAGTGGCACGTGGACAGACATCTGGTCGCCGTCGAAGTCTGCGTTGAATGGTGCGCAGACCAGTGGGTGCAGGTGGATTGCCTTACCCTCGATAAGGACTGGCTCAAATGCCTGAATGGACAGACGGTGAAGGGTAGGTGCGCGATTGAGAAGAACGAGGCGGTCCTGAATAACCTCATCCAGAACGTCCCAAACAACTGGAGTACCACGGTCAATAGCGCGCTTTGCGCCCTTAATGTTTTCAACCTTGCGAAGCTCAACCAAACGACGCATGACAAATGGCTTGAAGAGCTCAAGTGCCATAGCGGATGGAAGACCGCACTGGTGCAGCTTCAGGTGTGGGTCAACAACAATGACGGAACGGCCAGAGTAGTCAACACGCTTACCCAGAAGGTTCTGACGGAAGCGACCCTGCTTACCCTTAAGGGCCTCAGCAAGAGACTTCAGAGGACGTCCACCACGGCCAGTGACGGGACGGCCACGGCGACCGTTGTCAAACAGAGCGTCAACGGACTCCTGAAGCATGCGCTTCTCGTTGTTAACAATGATGGAAGGTGCGTCAAGGTCAAGCAGGCGCTTAAGACGATTGTTACGGTTAATAACACGACGATACAAATCGTTTAAGTCGGAAGCTGCAAAACGACCACCATCAAGCTGAACCATTGGACGAAGATCAGGTGGAATAACTGGTACAACGTCAAGAATCATGTTAGCTGGATCGTTGCCACCCTTAAGGAAAGCGTCAACAATCTCAAGGCGCTTAATGGCCTTCTCGCGCTTCTGCTTCTGAGCATCTTCATTGGCGATAATAGCGCGGAGCTCTTTGGCCTCTTTCTCAAGGTCAATGTTGGAAAGAAGGTCGCGGACTGCCTCAGCACCCATGCCACCCTTGAAGTAGATGCCATAGTAGCGCTTAAGCTCGGAGAACAGACCCTCATCGGAGATGAGCTCTCTGGTCTCAAGCTGCATGAACTTCTCGAAAGCCTCACGACGAAGCGTCTTCTCTTCCTCGTACTCTTCCTCAAGATCAGCAACGCCTGCACGAATCTCATCCTCAGAAAGAGGCTCAAAATCGCCAAACTCGTCATCCTGTGGCTGGCCCTGCTCGCGAAGGCGTGCGATCTGATCGTCGCGCTCTGCGTCAAGCTCTTCGAGGTCTGCAGCAAGCTCCTCACGAAGATCGTCTACGTCAGCCTCACGTGCCTCAGTGTCAACACTGGTGATTACGTAAGATGCAAAGTAGAGGACTTTCTCGAGGTCCTTGCTCTTGATGTCAAGAAGACGTGCCAGAGGGAAGCTGGTTGGGCTCTTGAAGTACCAGATGTGGCTTACAGGAGCAGCAAGCTCAATGTGGCCCATGCGGTCACGACGAACCTTGGCGGTGGTTACTTCAACACCGCAGCGCTCGCAGGTAATGCCCTTGAAGCGAATGCCTTTGTACTTACCGCAGGCGCACTCCCAGTCCCTTACAGGTCCAAAGATCTTTTCGCAGAAAAGACCGTCCTTTTCTGGCTTAAGAGTACGGTAGTTGATGGTCTCAGGCTTCTTTACCTCGCCATAGGACCAACCGCGGATATCATCAGCAGACGCTAGAGAAATTTTAATAGCGTCAAATTCAGTGGAATCAAAATCTGCCACAGTCGCTACTCCTTATCGGTGGTCGCGTCGCCTACAAGTGCGGATGCACCCTCAGCGTCTTGGGACAGGTCGGAAGCGGTTACCTCAGTGAAGCCAAGGTCGTTGAGGATCTCAACAGCGTTCTTCTCCTCAGGATCTGTGACCTTTGCGGTATTTGCACGCTTACGATAGGAGATTGGCTCAATGTCAAGTGCCAGGGAGCGAATCTCTTTAACCAGAACCTTGAAGGACTCAGGAATTCCTGCAGTAGGAATGTTCTCGCCCTTAACAATGGACTCATAGGTCTTAACACGGCCGTTGGTATCGTCAGACTTAACGGTGAGGATCTCCTGGAGGACGTTAGCAGCACCGTATGCATACAGTGCCCAAACTTCCATCTCACCAAAGCGCTGACCGCCGAACTGTGCCTTACCACCCAGAGGCTGCTGGGTAACAAGAGAGTAAGGACCAGTTGAACGTGCGTGGATCTTATCGTCAACCATGTGACCGAGCTTCAAGATATAAGAAACACCAACGGTAATTGGGCTCTTGAAAGCCTCACCGGTACGACCATCGTAGAGGGTAGTCTTACCACGCTCGTTGAGCTGTGGAACAAACTCCTCACGCATGTCCTCGCCGTACTCCTTAAGAGCCTTGTTAATCATGTTGATGTTGGTGCGGCGAACAATCTCTGCAACGGACTCATCAGTAGCACCGTCAAAGAGTGGTGTTGCAACAGGAATTGGACCCTCAACGTAACGCTTGGAATCTGCGTCATCGTCATCCCAACCATGTGCAGCGCCCCAGCCAAGGTGGCACTCAAGCAGCTGACCAACGTTCATACGGGAAGGAACGCCCAGTGGGTCGAGAATAACGTCTACTGGGGTACCGTCTGCCATGTAAGGCATGTCCTCAACAGGAAGAACTTTACAAATAACACCCTTGTTACCGTGACGACCAGCGATCTTATCGCCCTGCTGAATCTTTCTGCGCTGAGCAACAAAAACGCGGACCAGATCGTTTACTCCTGGAGGCAGGTCATCTCCAGCCTCACGGCTGAAGCGAACAACGTCAACAACGCGGCCGTAGGAGCCGTGTGGCATCTTGAGGGAAGTATCGCGAACGTCATGTGCCTTAGCACCGAAGATTGCGCGAAGCAGGCGCTCTTCTGCGGTCAGAGCAGTCTCACCCTTAGGAGTGACCTTACCAACCAGAATATCGCCAGGACCAACCTCAGCGCCGATGCGAATGATACCGTCATCGTCGAGGTTTGCGAGCATGTCCTCACCAAGGTTTGGAATCTCGCGGGTAATCTCCTCAGCACCAAGCTTGGTATCACGAGCATCAATCTCGTGGCGGGAGATGTTAACGGAGGTCAGGAGGTCTTCCTGAACAACACGCTCGGAGACGATAATACCGTCCTCGTAGTTGTAGCCTTCCCATGGCATGTAAGCAACGGTAAGGTTTGCACCAAGTGCCAGCTCAGAGTGGTCAACAGATGGACCGTCTGCAATTGGCTGGCCCTTCTCGACCTTCTGTCCAACTGTGACGATTGGACAGTGGTTGATGCAAGTGGACTGGTTAGAGCGCTCGTACTTAGGAAGATCGTAGCGCTGAGAACCGTGCTCATCGGAGTAGATGACAACGTGAGCTGCGTCTACCTCGGTGACCTCGCCTGCAAACTCTGCGCAAATAAGCTCACCAGAGTCCTGAGCTGCGCGACCCTCCATGCCAGTTCCAACAAATGGAGCGTGGGACTGAATCAGAGGCACTGCCTGACGCTGCATATTTGCACCCATGAGGGTACGCTTTGCATCGTCGTGCTCAAGGAATGGAATGAGGTTAGCTGCGACGGAGAGAAGCTGACGTGGAGAAACATCCATGTAGTCAACGTCCTCAACAGGAACCTGTGCAGGTGCACCGAAGGAACCGTCGAAGTCGCGGGTACGTGCAATAACGCGGTCTGCATCAACAATCTTGCCGTCTGCGTCAACCTCAACAAACTTCTTAGACTTAGGGTCAATTGGGGTGTTAGCAGGAGCAATGATGTGATTCTCCTCCTCGTCTGCAGTCATCCACACGATGTCGTCAGAAACAACGCCGTCTGTGACCTTACGATAAGGAGCCTCAATAAAGCCGTACTCATTTACGTGAGCGTACAGTGCCAAAGAGCCGATAAGACCAATGTTTGGTCCCTCAGGAGTCTCAATTGGGCACATACGGGAGTAGTGCGAATTGTGAACGTCGCGGACTGCGGTAGGAACGTTGGTACGACGGCTAGAGCCGGACTTGTGTCCTGCAAGACCGCCAGGTCCCAGAGCAGAAAGACGACGCTTGTGGGTCAAACCAGCAAGTGGGTTTGCCTGGTCCATGAACTGCGAAAGCTGAGAAGAACCGAAGAACTCCTTAATTGCAGCAACAATTGGACGGATGTTGATTAAAGACTGTGGAGTGATGTCGTCTGCGTCCTGAGATGCCATACGTTCACGAACAACGCGCTCCATGCGGCTCATACCAATGCGGAACTGGTTCTGGACCAGCTCACCAACGGTACGGACGCGGCGGTTGCCAAAGTGGTCAATGTCATCAAGGTGCTTAGACTCATCACCTGCGTGCACTGCAAGAAGGTACTGAAGAGCTGCAACGATGTCCTCTTTGGTAAGAACGCGAACGTCTGCAGGAATCTCTTCGTCAAGCTTCTTGTTGATCTTGTAACGACCAACGCGTGCAAGGTCATAGCGCTGCTCGTTGAAGAAGAGGCCGTCAAGCAGAGAACGGGCAGAGTCAACAGTTGGTGGCTCGCCTGGACGCTGACGACGATAAATCTCGATAAGTGCATCCTCACGTGTGGTTGCAACATCACGCTCAAGTGTGTTGCGAACAACATCGGAATCGCCAAGGAGCGAGAGAATCTCGTCATCGGTAACAGCGATGCCAAGTGCACGGAGGAAGACAGTAGCGCTCTGGCGACGCTTGCGGTCAATGGAGACGACCAGGTGGCCGCGCTTATCAACCTCAAACTCAAGCCATGCACCACGTGCAGGAATGAACTGAGATTTGTGGACCAGAACACCGTTGTCCATCTCTGACGAAAAGTACACGCCAGGTGAACGAACGAGCTGGGAAACCACAACACGCTCAGAACCGTTGATGATGAAGGTACCGCGCTCAGTCATCAGTGGGAAATCACCCATGAAGACAAGCTGCTCCTTCATCTCACCAGTCTCTTTGTTGACAAAACGGACGTCAACAAAAAGAGGTGCTTGATATGAAATGTCTTTTGCACGACACTCAGCCATTGAATTGGCAGGGTCGCCGAACTGATGGTCACCAAAGGTGACCTGCATGGTTCCAGCGCTGTTCTCAATTGGCGAGAACTCAGCGAAGGACTCTGCAAGGCCCTCTCCCATAAAGCGCTCAAATGATTCCTTCTGTACAGAAATCAGATTTGGCAGCTGCATAGCTGCGGGAATCTTACTGAACGTCCTGCGTCCAGTATGCGCCTGAGGCGTGGTGAGGGAAGTTTTTTTAGCGGTAGACACCAGGTTGTCCTCCTTCAAAAGGGTGGAAGGTGGCAATTGTCGCAACCTAGTAATTTAGTCAAGATTTTAATGCGCGTCAACAGAAAAACACTTGATTTTTTAAGACGTTTTGACTATATTATCGCGTTTATGTTTTTCAACTGCACAAACGTTATATTGCAGGTAAATCCTTAACTAACTCGTCTTTTCTAGATATGAAGATTTTGTGGAGAAGGTTCACGAAGGCAGAAATAGCTTTCGGTGAGCGGCACTCCCCTGCTGGGTTGCTCCGTACAGCGCTCCAAACGCACCGAACGCACGGGTTTCTCGCCAGGTGTACCGGCCTTTTACTGCGTGCGCCTGAAAAGTGCAAAGAATCTGTGTTTGCGTCACCGATTCTTTAGCAAAATCAGGCAAATCCACAGTTTCTTTTACGTTTTTAGGCAAAATCCACCGATTCTTTGCAGAAATCAGGCGCGAGAAAAACTAGGGCATGTCACCCTGTATTCATGAGCAATTACGCTGGATTTATGAGCCTGAAAAGCCCACTATGTCTGAGTAAATTTACTCAGACATAGTGAGAAAAACAGGCAAATCGCTCAGACATGGCGAGAAAATCAGTCAAATCGCTCAGACTTGATGCACTTTTCAGGCTGAAGCGAAAGCACCCCAGCTTGATGCACTTTTCAGGCTGCAGCAAAAGGCGCATGGGTTTCTCGCCAGGCAAACAAAAAAGAGGCCAGACCGAAGTCTGACCTCTCCAGTAAGCTATGTAGGATGGACTTACTTAAGGGTGACGGTAGCGCCAGCCTCCTCGAGCTGAGCCTTAGCAGCCTCAGCGTCCTCCTTCTTAGCGCCCTCGAGGACAGCCTTAGGAGCACCCTCGACGACCTCCTTTGCCTCCTTGAGGCCAAGGTTGGTAAGAGCACGAACAACCTTGATGACGCCAATCTTGTTGTCGCCGAAGCCCTCGAGAATAACGTCAAAGTTGGTCTTCTCCTCTGCCTCCTCAGCAGCGCCACCAGCTGCAGGAGCAGCAGCGACAGCTACAGGAGCAGCAGCGGAAACGCCAAAGACGTCCTCAAGCTCGTGAACGAGCTCAGAAAGCTCGAGTGCTGGCATCTCTTTAAGGGCCTCAATGATCTCATCTTTAGTGACAGCCATGTCAATTCTCCTTTTTAAACGATGCAGCCTTTGTACTGCATCTGGGCAAAAGCCCGGCTTGTATGTGTGCGTTTAAGTGCGTCTACACTCTCACGCGGTTTGCGCCAATGCGCGGGTACAACAAAACGTTGCTTATGCAGCGTTCTTCTGATCTGCGACTGCAGAAAGAGCGGTTGCGAGTCCACGAGCTGGACCAGCGCAAACCTGTGCAATACCGGTAAGTGGGCTTGCAACAACGAAGACAAGCTTTGCAATGAGCTCCTCGCGAGAAGGAAGATCTGCGTAAGCCTTTGCCTCGTCAGCAGTAAGTGCCTGACCATCAGCGATGCCACCAATGAACTCAACTTTCTTGAGCTTCTTGGCCTGATCCTTGATGACCTTAGCGGCCTCGACAGGATCGTTCTCATAGAACACGTATGCACAGGTACCAGCGAGCATCTCGTCAATCTCTGGCATACCAGCGTTCTTAAGAGCAATCTTGACGATGTTGTTCTTATAAACCTTCATGTGAGCACCTGCTGCGGTAAGTGCGCGGCGAAGCTCCTGAGTCTCCTTTACGGAGAGACCACGATAGTCGATAACAAACAGGCCCTTGGAGTTGTCGAGAGAAGCGGAAACCTTCTCGAGCAAATCAAGTTTAGACTGAGCTGGCATGTAGTACACCTCCTTTATCATGTCTCGGGCACGAGCGCCAACAGGTGCGGCCCTCACATGAAAAGACCCCACTTTGGCAACCAAAGCGGGGTCTGGATGTACTAATCTCAAGACCACCTCGGCAGGCGGGAATTCCCATTAAGCCTTGGATTCAAGGCGCCGGCTGTCTTTGGCAGCGAACGTGCAACTACAAGACGTCTGTCTTGCGTTGGATATTGTGCAGCAAAAAACTATCCAAGTCAAGGTTGAGTGCACAATTTCTTTCTCTTCACAAAAATTTGACGAGAAGAACGGATAAGCTGCTACGCACAACTCAGCCGCATGCACGCTGTAAACCGAGTTCACGCATACGCCGCATGCACGCTTCAAGAAAAATCCGGTACCTGCAAGCAGATACCGGATTAAACGTGCTAGGTACTTCTAAGCGTTTAGCTTAGTCCTCCATGAGGTTACGAACCTTGGTTGGATCAACCTTGATGCCAGGGCCCATAGTAGAGGAAATAGCAACGGTCTTGACGTACTTACCCTTTGCGCTGGATGGCTTGACGCGGATAATCTCGGAAATCAGTGCGCCATAGTTCTCAACAAGCTGCTGGACCTCAAAAGAAGCCTTGCCGATTGCAACGTGGCAGATACCAAAACGGTCTGCACGATACTCAACACGACCAGCCTTGAGCTCGTTAACCATCTTTGCAACATCCATGGTAACGGTACCGAGCTTAGGGTTAGGCATAAGGCCACGAGGACCAAGAACACGACCAAGACGGCCAACCTTGCCCATCATCTGAGGGGTTGCGATTGCTGCGTCAAAGTCAAGCATGCCCTTCTCGACCTCTGCGATGAGCTCGTCGCCACCGACGATGTCAGCGCCAGCTGCCTCAGCCTCGCGGGCCTTCTCGCCCTCTGCGAAGACTGCAACGCGAACGGACTTACCAGTACCGTGAGGCAGAGAGATGGAGCCGCGAACGTTCTGGTCAGCCTTACGAGTATCGACACCAAGGCGAATTGCTACCTCAATGGTCTCGTCAAACTTAGCAGTTGCAAGCTCCTTAGAAAGGGTTACTGCCTCTTTTGGGCTGTAGAGGTTTGCACCGTCTACCTTGGCAACTGCATTCTTGTAGTTCTTTCCGTGCTTAGGCATTATGTACCTCCTGTGGTTAGCGGGCGTCTGCCCTCCCACTCCTGCATCTTCCGTCCATAGTTACGCTCTCCTGGTGAGAAACCCAACTACGTGCACTAACGTCGGATGCTCTGACAAAAACAACCGTCAGCCACGCAAATGGCTGACGGGAGTAAACACTACTCGGTGATGGTTACACCCATGGAACGAGCGGTACCAGCGACGATCTTCTTTGCAGCCTCAATGTCGTTTGCGTTGAGGTCAGGCATCTTGATCTCAGCAATCTTGGTGAGCTGCTCCTGGGAGAGCTGGCCAACCTTATCGCGCTGAGGAACACCAGAACCACCCTTGAGATGAAGCTCCTTCTTGATGAGCTGAGCTGCTGGAGGAGTCTTGGTTACGAAGTCAAAGGAACGATCCTCGTAAACAGAAATCTCGACTGGGATGATGTCGCCAGCCTTGTCCTGAGTTGCAGCGTTGAATGCCTGGCAGAACTGCATAATGTTGACCTGTGCAGCACCCAGAGCTGGTCCTACTGGAGGAGCTGGGTTTGCCTGGCCTGCAGGAATCTGCAGTTTAATAAAGTTAACAACCTTCTTTGCGGGCATGTTAAGCCTCCTGTTTGAATACGTTTGAGTCTATTCTCGCGCACTCCCGAGAAGCAATCCACAAGGGACGAGAAGTGCGGGATAAGCCGTTAGTTACTAGTCTATCAGGGAAATCTGATCCATGGTGAGCTCAACTGGAGTCTCGCGACCAAAGATGGTGAGCATAACCTTGATCTTGCCGGACTCTGCGTTGACCTCAGAAACAGTTCCGTCAAAGTCAGCGAGAGGACCAGAAAGAACGTGAATTGCCTGACCGACCTCAATATTGGTTGCTGTACGCTTAGGTACAGGGCTACCCGTCTTCATACCGCCACGACGCATGATCTTATCGAACTCATCACGACGCAGAGGAACTGGCTTGCCGTCAATACCAACAAAACCAGTTACGCCTGGGGTGTTACGAACAACAGCCCAAGTATTGTCATCCAGCTCCATGCGAACAAGAACGTAACCTGGGAAAACCTTGGACTCTTTGGTCTCGCGCTTACCGCCGTCCTTGACCTCAGTAACTTCCTCAGTAGGAATCTGAATATCAACAACAGCACGCTCAAGGCCATAGGTCTCAATACGGTGCTCAAGGTCAGTCTTTACCTTGTTCTCATAACCTGAATAGGTGTGAACTACATACCAGCGCTTAGCCATTGATTATCCCCTCAGTCCAGTAAAGGCGACGAGACCAGCAACAATGCCAGTATCAACCAGCCAAGTTACCAAGCCAAAGAAAATGATTGTTGCAATTACGGCTACAGAGAAACCAGCAAGCTCAGAGCTTGAAGGCCACACAACGCGGTGCATTTCTGTACGAACGCCTGCAAAATAAGCACCCAGGCGGCCAAAGAAGCCAGGGTTAGCATTACGCTGAATGGACTTCTCCTGCTTCTTTGCCTCGGCCTTAGTGACCTTAGCAGAAGCTTCAGGAGTAGCTTCAGCCTGAAGGGCCTCACGCTGGGCGCGCTCTTCTGCGCGAGCCTTACGTGCGCTCCTCTTATTGCGCTCCTTATTTGCCATCCTACGCTCCCTTGGATGTTATACCTACATACAAACCGGCCAACCCTTATGGGAAGGCCGGTGAAGTTATCTGGCAGGCCAGGAAGGACTCGAACCCTCAACAAACGGTTTTGGAGACCGCCGCTCTACCATTGGAGCTACTGGCCTAGAACGAACCCACCTAGCCTAGCGGGTCTCGCGATGTACCGTGTGCTTGTGGCACCATGGGCAGTACTTCTTCAACTCCATACGATCTGGGTTGTTGGACTTATTCTTGTCCGTAGTGTAATTACGACGCTTGCACTCAGTGCAGGCGAGAGTAACGAGTGTACGCATTGATCCTCCTGAACACGGTCACGAGATGTATTCTCGAAATGTGACGCGGTTGCTTAGGTTAGCACCCACTACCCAGAGATGTCAATACTTTTCTCTAATTACTCTAGGCGTTCACATATTTTTTCTCGACAAAAAACCCGGCGCGCAAAAAGCACGCCGGGCAAGTTAGCAACTTTAAAAGAAGTTACTCGATGACGGTGGAAACACGGCCATCGCCGACGGTGTGGCCACCCTCGCGGATAGCGAACTTCAGACCCTGCTCAAGAGCGATTGGGTGAATGAGCTCGCAGCCAACGGTGATGTGGTCACCAGGCATAGCCATCTCTACCTTGCCACCGTTTGCATCGGTGAGCTCGTAGATGTCGCCGGTTACGTCAGTTGTACGGAAGTAGAACTGTGGACGGTAACCAGAGAAGAATGGGGTGTGACGGCCGCCCTCTTCCTTAGTAAGAACGTAAACCTCACCGGTGAACTTCTTGTGTGGAGTAACTGTACCAGGCTTGCAGAGAACCTGACCGCGCTCGATGTCCTCGCGCTTAACACCACGAAGAAGAATACCAACGTTGTCGCCAGCCTCGCAGAAGTCCATGGTCTTACGGAACATCTCAATGCCGGTAGCAACAGAGTTCTGAGTTGGCTTAATACCAACGATCTCGACTGGATCGTTGAGCTTGAGCTCACCACGCTCAACACGGCCAGTAGCAACGGTACCACGACCAGAAATGGTCATGACGTCCTCGATTGCCATCAGGAATGGCTTCTCGTTGTCACGAGCTGGTGTTGGGATGTAGGAGTCAACGGTGTGCATGAGCTCACGGATGGACTCAACCCACTTCTCCTCGCCGTTAAGAGCGCCGAGAGCGGAACCACGGATGATTGGAAGGTCATCGCCTGGGAAGTCGTACTCGGAGAGAAGGTCACGGGTCTCCATCTCGACGAGGTCGATGAGCTCGTCATCGTCGACCATGTCGCACTTGTTCAGGAAGACGACGATGTAAGGAACGCCGACCTGACGTGCAAGAAGAATGTGCTCACGAGTCTGAGCCATAGGACCGTCGGTTGCAGCAATAACGAGGATTGCGCCGTCCATCTGAGCTGCACCAGAAATCATGTTCTTGATGTAGTCTGCGTGGCCAGGGCAGTCGACGTGAGCGTAATGGCGCTCCCAAGTCTCGTACTCAACGTGAGCAACGGAAATGGTAATACCACGCTGACGCTCCTCTGGAGCCTTATCGATGTTCTCGAAGGCGGTATAGTCTGCCTTGCAGCCCTCGGTCTCAGAGAGGACCTTGGTGATTGCTGCGGTAAGGGTAGTCTTACCGTGGTCGACGTGACCAATGGTACCGATGTTTACGTGTGGCTTTGTGCGGTCAAACTTTTCCTTGGCCATTGCCAATCCTCCTTCTGGAACTAACCCTCGGGCTAGACCGTGGTGAAAAAACGTCTGTTTATACTCAACGGCGCAAATGTCTAGGACATGTACGCCGTAAAGAGTCTGGTACCGGCGACTGGATTCGAACCAGTGACGTCACGGGTATGAGCCGTGTGCTCTAACCAGCTGAGCTACGCCGGCATAAATGCCGCTTGAAAAATGGAGCCCGCGACCGGATTTGAACCGGTGACCTCTTCGTTACCAACGAAGTGCTCTACCTACTGAGCTACACGGGCGTGGTGGGGATACTTGGACTCGAACCAAGGAACCCAGAGGGAGCGGATTTACAGTCCGCCGCAGTTGCCGCTGTGCCATATCCCCAAATGCCGTTTTCAAGCACTCTTGAAGTAATTAGTACGCTGTATCTTGCGGTTTAACGTACGCAGAAAGTCTAGTTGAACTTCTGTATTACCTCGTAAGCGGGAAAATATTACGATTGAATAAAAATCTTGTCAACGTAATCCACCCAACCGGGCGTATCTTATCAAATATTTTCCACAATTCCAAGCAATTTTCTCGCCACGATTCCATGCGGTTTTCTCACCACAACCTCAAGCGATTTTCTTGTCGCAAGCCCATTCGATTTTCTCGCCAAACGGATATGGGCTTTCGCATCGGCCTGAAGTGGCCTTTGTTTCCGTTAATGGCAATTTGTCTTCGCAATTTCTGTCGCCATACATATATTTACACGAGTTTCTACCCGAGCAATTCCTCGAGTGTCCCAAAATTCGCACGAAAAAAGCCAGGCGATGCCTGGCTGAAAAATCAAGTGGTGCCGCCACCAGGCTTCGAACCCGGGACCTACTGATTACAAGTCAGTTGCTCTACCAGCTGAGCTATAGCGGCATCAAGTGCAGAGGATATTCTATAGACTTTTCCGGCTTTGGTCTAGTCTCAATTTTTGAGAAATTTTTCTTCACAAACTGGCCGATGCGGCTTTCGGGAGCACTTCCCTTCTGTGAGATGAACTTAGTGCAGATGCGCTGTCTGATCAAGTATGGTCAGCCTGAAAACTGCATCATGTCTGAGTAAAACAACTCAGACATGGTGAGAAAAACCGGCAAATAACTCAGACTTGGTGCACTTTTCAGGCAAATCATTCAGACATGGCGAGAAAATCAGGCTCGATGAAAGCACCCATGAAAACCACCCACCATCATCCCGGATTCAAGGCCACGCCCCGAGAATTCTGCCTGAAAAGTGCAAAGAATCTGTATTTGAGTCACCGATTCTTTAACAAAATCAGGCAAATCCACCGATTCTTTGATGTTTTTAGGCAAAAGTTACAGATTCTTTGCAGAAATCAGGCGCGTCAATCAAATCAGATGCGCTAATTGCGCCCAGGCGCGCCCCGAACGCATTGGTGAGGTCAGGCACGTTGGGTGCGGTCAGACACATTGACGCGTCGGGCGCGGGAGACGCACACCCAGTCGTTTATCTGCCCAGAAGCTTCCAGAGTTTCTCGCGCTGTTCTGGAGAAATACGGTCTTCAAGCGTCATGCGCGTGCTGACCTGATCGCGACGCATCTCTTCGACAACGTTATCTGCCTGGGAAATCTCGTGGACCAGAGATGCGCTTGCAATGCGCGTGACCTCGCCGGGCCCAAAGCCAGTCGTGGCGCGGATGTCCCGGTCCGACGTGACCAGAAATACCTTGCGACCAGCCTCTCGCGCGTCCGTGACCAGGCGCTCGATGACGCTATCTGCAGACTCCCCCGTTTCGGAGAAAACCAGCTGCACGCCAGCATGGCTACGCTCCGGGCGCTCGTCGTTTACATTTCCCTTGCCGTCGAACACAATAACGGCCTCGTAGGTGCTCTGCGCAAACGTGGCAACGTCAGAAATGAGCGCCAAACGGGCGCGATAAAACGGATCAGTGTTGAGGTGATAAGCCCTCTCAGCAGCGGTTTCTTGCATAGACGAGCCCTGCTCATCCAGCAGCGCCTCATAGCGAGGAGTTGCCAACATGACGTTATAGCCATCGACTACAAGCAGCGATTTTTTCTGAGCCATACCTTACGCTTCCTGGGCTTACTCGTCCTGGGCTTATGCCTCCAGGGCTTACGCGTCCTGGGTCCTGCGGAGCCACTCGTAGCACATGACCGTTGTTGCCTGAGCAACGTTCAATGACTCTACCTGGCCAAACTGAGGAAGTTTGCACGTAAAATCACACTTCTCGAGCATAAGGCGAGAAATTCCTGAGCCTTCAGAGCCCATGACAAGTGCAAGGCGGCCTCCCATAGGAGCCTCCCACACGGACTGGGTTGCATGCTCGGTAGAGCCACATGTCCAAAAACCTGCGGCTTTGAGCTCTTCAAGAGCGCGTGGCAGATTAGAAACCTGAGCGATTGGCAGGTGAAGCACAGCTCCTGCGGATGTCTTGTAAGCTCCAACGCCAACTCGGGCGGCGCGAGCGTTTGCAATAACAACGCCGGCTGCGCCAACTACCTCGGCGCTTCGGATGATTGCACCAAAGTTTCCCTCGTCAGTAACGTGGTCCAAGACCACAACTAGAGCGTTTTCGGAACCAGCGCGCTGAATGATTTCAGAGAGATCAGCATAGGCAAAAGGCTGTGTACGGACAATAACGCCCTGGTGAGCGCCGTGGCTTGAAAGCGAGTCAAGCACTGGCTTTGCAACACGCTCGACAGGAATACCCTCCTGCTCAAGCTGACGTGCAAGCGCCTCAATCTCCTGGTCCTTCTGTCCACTTGCAGCCTGTACCAGCGCATTCTTCAATGGAATGCCCACGGTCAGCGCCTCTGCTACTGCGCGACGACCCTCGATAAGATTGGTTGCAGGCTTCTTGTTACCGGGACGTCCAGCACCGGCACCTCGCTGTCCACCAGCACCTTTCTGTCCGCGAGTGCCTTGAGCTGCACGTGTGCCTTGTGCGGAGCGACTGCCCTTTGAGCTCTGGCCATTCTTGGCGCCAAAATAACCGCCCCAGTCGGCAGCCTTCTTGGAGCCGCGACCTGCGCTGCCACGACCAGCAGCTCCGTCGCGACCCGCGCCGCCGCGTCCGGCTGCACTGCGACCTACAGCACCACCGCGTCCGGCTGCGCCGCGACCAGCAGCACCCTCGGAGCGCGTGTTTTTAGAGGTAGAACGCTGATTTCTTGCCATAGTTAGTCTGCCTTACGCTTAAGTCGAGCGCCAGTGGCGGTATCTTCAATCAAAAGTCCAAGCTCAGCAATGCCGTCTCTAATTTGATCAGCAACTGCCCAGTTCTTCTGGGAGCGAGCCTCCTGACGAGCAGCAAGCAAAGCCTCTGCAGCCTCATCGGCTGACGTGCCCTCATAACCTGCTACCTGGGATGCAAGCGTCACAAGTTCCTCTGGTAAATCAGAGGTAGATGCTGCCTGAGTCAAATCGATTCCCAAAGCTCCTGTGAGCTCGCACAACATATCTGATGCACGGAGAACAGGACTTGCACCAACGTTCTGGCCAACCTCTGCAAGATAGGTATTTGCAGCAGTTACCAGAGCAAAAATAGCAGCAAGTGCTCCAGCAGTATTGAAATCATCATCCATCTGAGCGTCAAACTCGCTCTGAGCTGTATTAATTGCCTCAGCAAGCGTGCGATCAGCATCTGAAAGTTCATGCTGAGCAGACGACTGCTTGTAAGCCCAACGAAGATTCGCAACGCAGGTCTTCATACGCTCAAGCGTACCAACGGTGCCCTCAAGTCGCTCAAACGAGAAATCAAGTGGTGCACGATAGTGAGTCTGAAGCATCAAAAGTCTTACTGCATCTGCAGGATACTTATCCAAAACTTCCTTGAGTGTGTAGAAGTTACCCAAAGACTTAGACATCTTCTCGCCATCAACGCGAAGCATTCCGGTGTGCATCCAATAATTGGCGAGAGGAGCGTGCCAAGCGCAAGATGCCTGCGCAGTCTCGTTCTCATGGTGAGGGAATACCAGGTCAGAACCACCACCGTGAATGTCAATTGGAGTGCCCAGGTAGCGATGAATCATGGCGCAGCACTCACTGTGCCAACCTGGACGACCTTCTCCCCAAGGGCTTGGCCAGCTAGGCTCACCAGGCTTTGCAGCCTTCCAGAGTGCAAAGTCAAATGGATCGCGTTTCTCGTCATTAACCTCAACACGCTCACCTGCGCGAAGTTGATCAAGATCGCGGCCAGAAAGCACACCATAGCCGTGGTCAGAACGGACCGAGAAGTACACGTCACCCGAAGGAACTGCGTAAGCGTGACCCTGCTCAATCAAAGATTGAATCATCTGGAGCATAGCTTCAATCTCATGCGTTGCGCGCGGACGAATATCCGGATCTAGAATATTGAAACGGTGCATCTGCTCAATAAACGCCTGAGAAAACTCTTCAGAAACCTCTTGAGCAGTCCTTCCCTGCTCAATGGCGCGCTGAATAATCTTGTCGTCAACGTCAGTTAGGTTCTGAGCAAAGGTGACCTCATAACCCTTGTGCATCAGATAACGTCGAATAACGTCAAACGAGAGGAAGGTACGGGCGTTTCCGATGTGAATCTGATCGTAAACCGTAGGGCCGCACACGTACATGCGGATTTTGCCCTCGTCGATTGGCTTGAACTCTTCTTTTTTATGCGTCTGAGTGTTATAGACAAGCATGCATACTCCTCGCAACCATTGTGTATTGGTGTAAGTATAAACGGTTTGTGGAAAACCTTTAAGTTCCATACCTTACTAATCAAGATTCAATTTTGTTACCGTTTACGGATTAGTACTGGATTGTTTTTTGTTTTATTAAACTTGCGAATAAAAATTTAAGAATTTATATTTGAATCAAAACTGCAAAGAACTAAAAGATAGAAGAAATCTTGCTCTTACCAACTTCAGAAGGTGATTCGAATGAGTAAGTTTTTTAACATTATCCGCTACTGTATATCTACCATTCTGGATAAAGGCAGCCTTGCGATTTTTCTCTTTCTGTCATTCTTTGCCACAGCACTTATTGTGATTCAACCACTTCTTGTTGGATTTGTAATTAATCTTTTTATTTCAGGAATAACTTGGAGCGAGATACTTTTCTATTGCGCTGTAGTTGCCGCACTAGGAATCCTTATTGCTGGCTGTTCCTATCTTGCTAAAACACGCTATTGTCAGTTACAGATTGATTCCGCGTTTACTATTGAGCGACAGCTGATTGACAAGATTCAACATGCAGATTCATCGTTTTTCTCGTCATATGATTCTGGACATTACCGCCAGACAGTAAATAATGATGCTAATGACGTTTCAATTTTTATACTTACACAATGTGTGAGCTTTGCAACAACTATGGTCTCCGTCTTAGGCACACTTGCGATTATTTTATATTTGAACCCATTAACCGCTCTTGTAACAGTTGTTCTGTTGTTGGTGAGTTTTATTATCTATAAGCAAATCCAAGCTTCAGCTTATAAAAGATACAGAGAGTCCAAAGAACTGAAATCACAGTATGGATCTATTGAGCTCTCCCAATTCACAGATGTAGATTTTATCAGGCGTCATTCCCTCTTTGAACGTTTCTTTAATCAGCATTATGCCGTCAATCAAAAGCTTCGTAGTGCTATTCATGAGCAGTACAAACTGGAATTTGGCGTACAAGAATTAAACAATGCTGTAATTGCCGTATTCCAAGCCATTGTCTTTATTACTTGTGCATATCAAATTTTCCTTGGAGCACTCCAGCCTGGCTATATTGCAACCATTTCAAGCTATTTTGTATCGCTCTTAGGTTCTATTACGCTTCTTATGGAATTTGGCATGGCTTATCAGAGCATTACGGTAAGTCTTAATCGAATTGAGCAGATTCTTGATTTACCTCAAGAATCCGTTGGTAACATCATTCCATCAGAGAACGTTAATCAAATTACCTGCACAAATGTATCTTTCTCTTATCCACATACAAATAAAGTGCTGATGAACAACTTGTCTTGCAGTTTTGCAAAAGGAAATGTATACGCCATTACCGGTGGAAACGGTACCGGTAAATCAACATTTCTGAAGCTCATAAACGGAGAGTGGTCTTCTCACCTATCAGGCAATATTGCCATTGATGAGGATTTGCTCACTCAAATTAATCAGTATGAACTTCGAAAAAATACGCTTGGATTTACTGAACAAGAGCCAAGTATTGTTGACGATACGGTAAGAAATAATCTGACCCTACTCTGCAAAAAGCAACCAACAGATGAAGAGATAATCAGCTATATCAAGCTATTCAATCTGGAAAAATTGCTGCTTGGTGATGATCAAAATCTTGATGTTCACCTGGGTGAACGAAGCTCTGCTATCTCTGGTGGAGAAAAGCAAAAGATTGCAATTATCCGCATGATGCTTATGAATCCAAGTGTTATGTTGCTTGACGAGCCAACTTCTGCATTAGATCAGAACAGTGTTGATGTCCTTCTTAATCTTCTAAAGAAGGTCAAGCAGGACCACATAATACTTCTCATATCTCATGACCCTAAAGTGGTGGAAGCAGCCGACCATATCGTAGAGCTGTAATTTATTGTGCGCTACGTCCCAGCAGTACAACTGCCCAGGCAGCAATGCCTTCTTGAGTGCCCACAAAGCCAAGGCCTTCGGTAGTGGTTGCTTTAACGCCAACTTTATCTGGCGAAACACCCATGACCTCTGCCATGCGGTTTCTCATAGCATCGCGATGAGGGAGCAGCTTAGGTGCCTGAGCTGCAACGGTGCAATCACAATCCAGAAGCCCAAAGCCCTTATCGCGAACAAGCTGCATAACATGAGACAGAAGCATCATAGAATCAGCACCCTCATATGCAGGGTCTGTATCAGGGAAAAGTTGGCCAATGTCACCAGCGCGCATAGCTCCTAGCAGGGCATCCATAAGTGCATGAGTCAAAACATCAGCATCGGAGTGGCCGAGAAGACCTTTGGTGTGCTCAATTTTGATGCCACCTAAGATAAGATCTCTGCCCTCTACCAGGCGATGAACATCGTATCCGTGGCCAATTTTAAGCTCTGGCATGCTCACTCTACAGCCCCACTTCCGGTTGCGCCTTCTACCAGGCGTCGGCTGAGCGTTGCTTCAACAATTGCAAGGTCAGACGGGTACGTGACCTTCACGTTTTCTCGTTGCGACTCAACGCACAACACCGTAAGACCCAGTCGCTCAACTAACGACGAGTCATCGGTTCCCTGGTAGCCCTCCTGACGAGCCACTTCATGAGCTTCAAGGAGCGTGCGCGTCTTGAACACCTGAGGAGTCTGAGCAGCCCAAAAAGTTGAGCGGTCAGGTGTATCTACGATGGTTGCGCCGTCTACGCGCTTCAATGTATCAGTTGCTCGGTGAGCCAAAATTGCTCCCGCAATCTTAGGCGACTTTTTAACCATGCCAATGACCTGCTCAATTGTCTCCACCTCAATGAGCGGACGAACCGCATCATGAACAGAAACAAAATCATATCCAGCGGGCACTACCTGGAGCGCGTTGTAAACAGATTCCTGCCTGGTAGCACCAGACGTTGCAAAATGAACGGGTTTGTGGAGTACAAGCTTGCCCAAAACACCCTCTTGAACTGCAGTGCGTTTCTCGTCAGAGCAAGCAATCACAATGTGAGCCACGCTTGGAGCGTGATCAAACGCAAGAATTGACCAGCTCATCAACGGAAGACCGCAGACAGAAATAAACTGCTTGCCGTCGGGATAACCAAAGCGCTCGCCAATGCCGCCAGCCACAATTACGGCAACGGTATCGGCTTTTGCTCCATGTGTTGAAAAGCGAGAAGGACGTGGCTTTGACACAACCTTTGCGCAGGTGCTGCTTACAGCCATTATTCTGACTTACCCCACATTCTGCGGAGACTGTTAGCAAGTGCACCGGGGTTCTCGACACCCAGAGATTTGAGGCTAGACGTATCGTTTTCTGCAACGTGAAGCAACTGCTGCAGGTTATCGTAGGCGTCAACAATTCTGGCCGCGATCTCATCGTTGACTACGTGAACGCGAGAAAGCGTGCGCAAGCCCAGAGGTTCCATGGACGCGTCTTCTCCACGACCATCGGAATAGCCAAGAATCTGACCAACGCTTTCTGCAGAACGAAGCTCAGTGTTAGCCGTCTCATGAAAACGACGGCGGATCGCACGCGCCTCTTCAGCAGAAGAGTCTACGGCGTAGTCGCGAATCATCAGGTTATAAGCCTCGTCGATGCCACCCAAATATTCCTCGCGCTGCATAGCGGTAGTTTTGCCCTCGCTACCCAGCTCCAAAAGACAGGCATCAAGTTGATCAGCTGCACTCATAAGAACCTCAAAGAGGTAGAAAATACCTGCTACATCTCCCAAAGTGACATAGTTATCAAGCTCAAGCGCAGTCAGGCGCAAAAGCGCACGATCAAGCTGCTGACGCGTATTTTGCATAGCAACCGAAAGCTGATTGACGGTGGACATAATGGCTGGTACAGACTTCAGCGGAATAACGTGACCATCAACGTAAACTGAAATCAACGAACGGCGAGAAGACACAGCAATAACAATTGACTTGGTGAGCAAGCTCATGCGAGCAGCAGTACGGTGACGAGTACCTGTTTCTGCCGTTGGAAGGGTTGCATCAGGATTAAGATGGAAGTTGGCGCGAAGAATTCTAGTGAGGTCTTTGTCCACTACAACGGCGCCATCCATCTTACAGAGCTCAAACAGTCGGTTTGCCGTAAAAGAAACATCAAGTTTGAAACCATCTCCGCCCGCAGCAAGGACGTTTTCTGTATCTCCCACACAAATGAGAGCACCAAGACGACCCGCAATAATCATATCCAGTGCAACGCGGAGCGCCGTGCCAGGGGCGGTCATCTTTAGAGCTGTGGCAATGCGGTCCTCGTTTTCTGTTGCGCTTGGATCAAGTTGCGTTGGCTCCATGGCTCTCCCTCAATTACTTGCAGATTACAGGCTGCGTTTTGCATTCTGGTACGTTTATAGTTCAATTTATTTCAACGTTTCAAGTATACGGTTTTGTTGCCGGCGCGTGTAGTGACGGTTTTGAGAAGACGGGTTTCTCAACGGGTGGATAGGCAGCCTGTTCGATGGGTGCCTGGGCGCTCTGCTCGACGGGTTTCTCGCCAAAAGAACTACGCGATTTAGCCACGATACAAAAAAGACCCGAGGCACAACCTCGGGTCAGAACTAACTTACTCAGCGGAAGACATCAAATCAGACGAGCCGCCTGCGCAACCCTGTGGCAGCGAGGATGGTCCCATGCTGACATCCATCTGGTCAAGCTGCGCCATTGTCTCTTTCTTGCGAGGCTCAGGGATAACACCCATGGTCTTGGTGAACACAAGCTTTTTGCCCTCAGCGTCAACATCAACAGCAACAATGTTTCCTGCAGCCCACTGACCAGAGAGAAGCTCTTCAGACAGCGGATCTTCAATCATCGACTGAATGGTGCGACGCAATGGACGAGCGCCGTAAACAGGATCGGTACCGTCTTTGACAATCAGATCCTTTGCAGCCTCGGTGAGCTCAATAGACATGCCATTGGCAATCAGGCGGTCGCGCAGCTCAAGAACCATGAGATCAACAATGCCTCGAAGTTGCTCTGCAGAGAGCGACTTAAAGACAACAACCTCGTCCACACGGTTCAAGAACTCTGGGCGGAATCCACGCTTGAGCTCAGACATAACGCGGCTAGTAATCTCTTTGTCGGAAAGTCCCTTAGAACCCTCTGACGAGAAGCCCATAGTGTTGGTGCGGGCAATCTCGCGAGCGCCAATGTTAGATGTCATGATGACAACGGTGTTGGAGAAGTCCACGTGACGGCCTTGACCGTCAGTCAAGCGACCCTCGTCCAGAATCTGGAGCAAGATGTTGAAGACGTCTGGATGTGCCTTCTCAATCTCGTCGAAGAGCAGGACAGAATACGGACGCCTACGAACGGCCTTGGTAAGCTCGCCACCCTCATCGTAGCCCACATATCCTGGAGGTGCACCAACCAGCTTAGCTACGGTATGACGCTCCATGTATTCAGACATATCGTAAGAAAGCAGGGCGTCTTCGGAGCCAAACAGAAACTCTGCCAGGGCTTTTGCAAGCTCAGTCTTACCTACGCCGGAAGGGCCCAGGAAGATGAAAGAGCCGCCAGGACGCTTTGGGTCTTTAAGAGGACTGCGGCTTCTGCGGATTGCCTTTGCAACCTTAACAACAGCCTCGTCCTGACCAACAACGCGCTGGTGAAGGATATCTTCTGTACGAAGCAGCCTTGAAGCCTCAGTCTCGGTGAGGTTAGAAACAGGAACACCGGTGATGCCAGAGACAACCTTTGCAATGTCGTCCTCGTCAACGGTAACGATGTTCTTGTCTAGCTGCTCACGCCATTCAGTCTCCAAGCGATCCCTCTCTGCTACCAAGGATTTCTCCTGGTCACGCAGACGAGCTGCCTGCTCAAACTCCTGAGCACTAGCTGCCTCAGACTTCTGGGTACGAACGCGGAGAAGGTCTGCGTCTACCTGGGCAATCTCTGGTGGAAGGCTCATCTTGTGGATACGTGCGCGAGCGCCAGCCTCATCAAGAACGTCAATAGCCTTGTCTGGCAAGAAACGATCCTGGATGTAGCGGCTAGAAAGCGCAACGGCGGCCTTGATAGCGGCTTCAGTGTAGTGAACGTGGTGGTGTTTCTCGTAACGGTCCTGAAGACCGTGGATGATAGAAATGGTGTCGTCATTGTTTGGCTCGCCAATGTTGACAGGCTGGAAACGCCTTTCAAATGCAGCGTCCTTCTCGACATGTTTACGGTACTCTTCTGCCGTAGTTGCACCAATGACCTGGATTTCTCCACGAGACAGTGGTGGCTTAAGAATGGAAGCGGCATCGATAGAGCCCTCTGCAGAGCCTGCGCCAATGACGGTGTGAATCTCATCGATGAAGAGGATGTCGTTCTTGGATTTCTCCAGCTCAGCAACAACTTTCTTCATACGGTCCTCGAACTCACCGCGATATTTAGAGCCAGCTACCAGGCTTGCCAAATCAAGCGTCCAAACCTGCTTTCCACGCAGAATATCAGGAACGTTACCAGAAGCAATAAGCTGAGCCAAGCCCTCAACAATGGCAGTCTTGCCAACGCCAGGATCGCCCAGGATAAGTGGGTTGTTCTTCTGGCGACGTGCAAGAACCTGCATAACACGCTCGATCTCGCGGTCACGACCAATGACGGGGTCAAGCTTTTTATCTGCGGCAAGCTTGGTAAGATTGCGGCCAAACTGCTCCAGCATAGAAGCGTCATCGTTTGCGTTAGGACGCATCTGACCAGCGCCTACAGGCATGCCAAAGATGCCGCCCTCAATGCGAGGCTCTGCCATACGAGGACCAGCAGGTGCATCATCTGGAGTCTGGGCAACCAGCTCATCAACGGCATTTCTTACCGCATCACCCGAAACACCCATGGTACGCAGGGCATCCATAGCGCGACCATTACCCTCGGACACAATACCCAAGAGCAGGTGCTCTGTTGCGATATAACTTTGACCGTGGGTCATAGTTTCTCTGTACGCGTCCTCAAGCACACGTTTTGCGCGAGGAGTAAACGGAATGTGGCCGCCAGGAATAGGATCTCCTGCGCCCGTGGTGAGCTCTTTTACAGTTGCTAGGGCCTCATCATACGAGACCTCCAGCTTAACCAGAGCCTGAGCAGCAATACCCTCCCCCTCTTTAATGAGAGCAAGTAGCAGGTGCTCGGTACCAACATACATCTGGCCAAGACCGCGAGCCTCGTCCTGAGCCAAGCTCATGACTTTACGCGCTCTGTCAGTGAATTTATCAAACATGTGCTGAAACCTCTCAAAACTCTCTATATATTTTTGATTTATACCCATCAGAAGGCTCTGCAAACATACGACTCGCGTTGGATTTTTCTCCTCTGTACGAACCACACAAAAGCCCGGTACCTGCAACGAGCGGATACCGGGCTGATACGTTTGTGTGCTGCGCTGGGGCAGCTAAGCTTCCAAGCTCTTAGCGTTTCTCGGGCTTGAGCTGTGGGAAGAGAAGGACGTCGCGGATAGAAGGCTGATCGCAGAAGAGCATCATCATGCGGTCGATGCCGTAGCCGATGCCGCCCGCTGGTGGCATACCGTACTCAAGCGCGCGAATGAAGTCGTAATCGTACTCCATAGCCTCTTCGTCACCCTGGCGCTTAGCTTCCATCTGGGCAGCAAAGCGCCCCTCCTGGTCAACAGGATCGTTGAGCTCAGAGTATGCGTTTGCGTACTCGGCGCCGCAGATAATGAGCTCAAAGCGGTCGGTTAGACGAGGATCGTCTGCCTTGCGCTTGGTGAGCGGAGAAACCTCTGCAGGATAATCGCAGACAAAGGTTGGGTTTACGATGCTCTTCTCGCCAAGCTCGTCGTAGATCTCAAACAGCAGCTTGCCGACCTGCCACTCTGGGTTCCACTCAATCTCGTAGCAGTCCAGGACTGCACGGAGTTTCTCGACAGGGGTGTCAATGGAGAGCTCCTCGCCGGTGACCTCGGACGCAATCTCCGCCAGGGATGCGACGCGCCAATTGCCGGAAAGGTCAACCTCGGTACCCTGGTAAGTGATGACCTCGTAGCCCTCCTCGCAACCGCAGGCCTTGCGAGCAATCTCCTGGAAGAGGTTCTGGGACAGCTCACGCATGCCGGCCAGGTCAGAGTAGGCGGCGTATGCCTCCATGGAAGTAAACTCTGGATTGTGCGTGAGGTCGGTGCCCTCGTTTCTGAACTGGCGACCAAGCTCGTAGACGCGCTCAAGTCCGCCGACAAGCAGGCGCTTCAGCGGGAGCTCGGTTGCAATGCGCAGGTAGTTCTCGGTGTTCAGAGCGTTGTAGTGCGTGATAAATGGCTTTGCGTTTGCGCCGCCAAGGATCTCCTGGAGAACAGGGGTCTCAACCTCCATATAGCCGTCCGCCTCCATGAACTGGCGGATGATGGAGATGATCTGTGAGCGCTTGCGGAATACGTCGCGGACCTCGGGGTTCATGATCAGGTCAACGTAGCGCTGGCGATAACGAACCTCGCGGTCGGTGAGGCCGTGGAACTTCTCCGGCAGAGGACGCAGCGACTTGGAGAGGACCTCCAGCGAAGTCACTGCCAGGGAAAGCTGGCCGCGGCGCGTACGCATGATAGCGCCGGTTGCGCCAATGATGTCGCCAAGGTCGAGAAGACCCAGGAGCTCCCAGTTCTTCTCGTCAAGGTTGTTGATGCGGCAGAAGAGCTGAATCTGGCCGGTATAGTCCTCTACCACGACAAACGCGATCTTGCCCTGGTTGCGGATGGCGCGGACGCGGCCGGCCACGGAATAGACTTCCTCGCCAGTCTGGCCATCCTCGAGGTCAGCGTAGCGCTCCTCCAGCTCAGCGACGTGAGCGGTGACGATAGACTTGATTGGGTATGGGTCAATGCCGGCGTCAAGCAATGCCTGGCGACGGGCCTTGCGCTGGGCGCGCTCGTCGTTGATGGAAGCCTCTGGGGTGGCCTCGGTTGCGTCGGCGGCGGTTGCAGCAGCATTCTCTGCGCCGGTTGCAGCAGCACCCTCAGCGGCAGACGAGCTGCCAGCGATGTTGTTCTCTACTTCGGACATGTATCCTCCACGTAAAAACGCCCCGCGCCAGACAGACACGGGGCGACCAAAAATCTTTTGTGCCAGTCTAGCGAGTAATAGAGGTAATGGTGTACTTCTTCACCTTGCCGTTTGGCGTGGTGAACTCAACCTCGTCGCCCTTCTTGTGACCAATAAGAGCCTCGCCAGCTGGGGACTCGTTAGAGATCTTGTGCTCAAGGGAGTTAGTCTCAGTAGTACCAACAATTACATACTTAGTTGTCTTGCCTTTTGCATCTGCAAGCTCAACGGTTGTACCAATTGCAACGGTCACATTGCGCTTGCTGCCGCCCTCGACAACCTTTGCGACAGAGAGAATCTGACGAATCTCGTTGATGCGGGACTCGTTGTGAGACTGCTCTTCTTTTGCTGCGTCATACTCGGAGTTCTCGGAAAGGTCACCAAAACCACGAGCCTCTTTGATGCGCTCAACAATCTCGTCGTGCTTCTCGCCCTCACGATAAGCCAGCTCATCGACAAGCTTCTGACGGCCTTCTGGGGTAAGTACAATCTCTTTAGTAGTGTCCATCGTGTTCTTTCTGTTGATGGGTCAGTCGGTCTATACGCGTGAGATGGGGCTACTCAGCCTTTTTGGAATCTGCGTCCTCAACGAGCTCAGCCTCTGGCTCCTTGGACTCTTCCTTGGTCTCAGACTCCATGCCCTCACGAACGTTCTTAACGGTCTCGCCGACAGCCTTACCAAGCTTTGGAAGGTTCTTAGGTCCAAAGATGACCATAACAGCGACAACAATAATCAGAAGCTCAGGAATACCAAGTCCTAAAATCATATAAACCCCCAGAAAATCTTTTCCTGTAAAAGCGTTCAGAAAAAACGCCGTATCGGCTAGTATAACCGAGGGAAACCTTACTAACAAGGAATTAACATGGTCTTACATGATTTTTGGACATTTTTTATCTGGTCAACCGTTGCGGGACTTGTCGTTATTGGCATTTACCAGCTACTTCTGTTAATTCTGCGTGCGCGTGGCGTTTTTGTGACGCGTACAAAATTTGGTCTCACGATGATCTTTGACTCCGAAGACGCTGACGGGACGCCCATTAGGTTGCTCAACGTTAACGGAACGTTCCAGTCCGTAAGCTACGTTGAACCTGAACTGCGCTTTGAACTTTGCGTTCACTATCACCGCATGATGGCGCAGCTTATCCAGCAGGTGGCCCCACAGGGTCGCGTTGTGATCCTGGGCGGAGGAGGTTTCTCGCTGCCAAAGTACCTGGCCACGCACATGCGCGGAGCTACCGTTGAGGCAATTGAGATTGATCCGAAGATTGTTTCGCTTGCACGCGAGCATTTCTTTTTGGACGAAGCGCTGGCTGTGGCTTCAAGTGAGCTGCGTGTCATCGAGGACGATGCATGGAAGGTTCTGCAGAATGCAGAGGCCCGCAGCATAGATGTACTGGTGAACGAAGTATTTGCTGGTCGCAAATCGCTTGGACCTCTGGGAACAGCAGCCGGCGCACAAGTGGTCAAAGAAAAGCTTGCAGATGGCGGAGTATATCTGGCCGATGTTCGCTGCCCGCTGGAAGGTCGCGGATCTGCGCTACTTTCCCAGGTTGCGGACGTGTTTGTGCGCGAGTTTGTGCACGTTGCGTACGTGCCCGAGTGGCCCGATACTCCCAAAACGCCAGGTAACAATCTCCTAATTGCAACCGACGCGGATATTTCGCTACCCGAAGGCGCCGTTGTAGTGAAATAACAGCGAACTGTAGAGAAATTGGCGCCCTGAGCAATCTGTTGACCGAGCAACATCCAATCACCCGAAGAAATTGCATATTCCGCCTTGTTTATGCGGAGTTTTGTATCAAGATTTCAGCCCACCAAATCTGATCCTCTCTTTTGGGTAAAAAATCCGTTTAGTTGGGGATCAAATCACGATTGTGGAATTTTCTGCCTGGAATTTGCGCAGGTGGAAAAAAGTGTCCAGATTTCACTATTTTTGTCCAACGAAAAACCGCAGGTAAACGGCTTGCATAAAAATCAACTGCTACTGTATACCCCAACTAAACGCATTTTTTACCACTTGCACCCCGAGCGCGCAGCAAAACCGCAGTTGGCTACAATTTGTATTGCCCCAGTGAAGTTTTGTCCCGCAATACGTACGGTCCCAGTGTTGTTTTGGCTTGTAATTTCAGGCCGTTTACCTTTGCTGAGATGTAAATTCCTCAATTTCCCAAGAAAACATAACGTGAAATGATTATTGTTATTTCTAAAAAGCTACGAGGGCACCATTAATGTCGCGCTTAAACGCGCTTTACATCAGCCAATGTACCTGGGAATACAATGCACTTGGGAGTTGTTATGAAGACAGGTTTTGAACTACTGAATGATCCGTTTTTGAACAAGGGAACCGCTTTTACACAGGAGGAGCGCCAGAAATATGGCCTGATAGGCCTTCTTCCTCCTAACATTCAGACCATCGAGGAGCAGGCTGAGCAGGCATACGTGCTCTTCCAGCAGTACCCTGACCTCGAGACTAAGCGTCACTATCTCATGAGGCTTTTCTCCGAAAACCGCACGCTGTTCTATAACCTGTTCTCAAAGCACATCGAAGAGTTCATGCCTATCGTCTACGATCCAACCATCGCGCCTGACATTGAGCAGTACTCCCAGCGCTACATTGACTCGCAGTACGCATGCTTCCTGTCCGCCGATCACCCTGAGGACCTTGAGACCTCGCTGAAAAACGCAGCCGCAGGTAGAGACATTGACCTGATTGTTGTTACCGACGCAGAAGCCATTTTAGGCATCGGCGACTGGGGCACTAACGGCGTTGAGATTTCTGTCGGCAAGCTCATGGTTTACACCGCTGCAGCTGGCGTTGATCCAAACCGCATCATGCCTGTTGTCATCGACGCCGGCACCAACCGCCAGGAGCTGCTCGATGACCCACTGTACCTGGGCGAGCGCCACAAGCGTGTCGACGAGGACCGCTACAACACCTTCATTGACAACTTCGTAACCACCGTCGAGAAGCTCTTCCCTAACCTCTACCTGCACTTCGAGGACTTCGGCCGCTCGCATGCCGCTGCAATCCTGGACCGCTACAAGAACACCTACCCCGTCTTTAACGATGACGTCGAGGGCACTGGCATTGTCACCCTCGCAGGCATCCTCGGTGGCCTCAACATTTCTGACGAGAAACTCGTCGACCAGGTATATCTCTGCTTTGGTGCAGGAACTGCTGGTTGTGGCATTGCTGAGCGTGTGCTGCAGGAATTTGTGGACCAGGGAATGGATCGTGAGGAGGCTCGCAAGCGCTTCTACCTGGTAGATCGCCAGGGCCTGCTCTTCGACGACATGGACAACCTCACTCCACAGCAAAAGCCTTTTGCTCGAAAGCGCTCTGAGTTTGCAAACGCTGATGAGCTCACTAGCCTAGCAGCAGTCGTGAAGGCGGTACACCCAACAATCATGGTTGGTACCTCTACTGTTCACGGTGCCTTCACCAAGGAGATTATCCGAGAAATGGCAGCTCATTGTGAGCGTCCAATGGTCTTCCCTCTGTCCAACCCAACTAAGCTTGCGGAAGCTTCTGCAAAAGACCTGCTTACCTGGACCGACGGTCGTGCTCTCGTGGCCTGCGGCGTTCCATCCGATGACGTGGAATTGAACGGTGTAACCTACCAGATTGGCCAGGCCAACAACGCTCTGATCTACCCTGGTCTTGGCCTAGGTGTTCTTGCATCAAAGGCTCGCCTACTCACAGACCAGATGATTTCCCTGGCAGCCCACTCGCTTGGCGGAATTGTCGACACCACAAAGCCTGGAGCTGCAATTCTTCCTCCTGTCTCCAAGATTACCGAGTTCTCCGAGCGTATTGCCGTCGGAGTTGCAGAGGAAGCAATCAAGCAGGGCTTGAACCGCGAGCCAATCGCCGATGCAAAAGAGGCAGTTGACGCCCTCAAGTGGTTCCCTGTCTACAAAGAGCTCTAAAACTCAACGCGGGATTTTACCCGACGCGGAACTCCGCTACGTGCGAAACTTTGCCGGCGCGGAATTTGGCGAGAAGGTGAATTTAACAGCACTTTTACGTATAACAAAGCCTCTTCTCAATGGCGAGAAGAGGCTTTTTTTCTTGTGAGTTTTTGCAGCACCCTACCCCGGCGGCAAGCTGGTCCAGCAGCACACTGCCCTAGCAGCGCCCTAGTCCAGCAGCACGCCTTCAATTGCAGGAGCGGAGCCGTCGAGGACGTTGCACTTTTGGATTTGGTGAACAAACCAAGTGCGAAATGCCTTTTGGTCAACGCCTACGCATACAGTTGCGTTGGGTTTCTCGCCAAGATATCCGACCAGGTCAACAACGGTACAACCGCTTGTCAGAGTGCCAGCGCACTCGACGTCCACAAACACGTCTTTGGTCTCGAACATCTGAGGCGCCAGCAGGTAGGCCACGGCCGTTGGGTCGTACATGCTGAAGCCCTCCTCCTGGTAGTGGACGCGATAGTTGAGCAGCAGCTTGACCAGCATGTCGCCACTCTTACCGGAGTTCTGGATGTTCTCGATGTCCTCAGGCATCACGCGAGCGGCGTCACCCACCTCAAGGCCAACCATGGCCACGTGAACGCCGGATGCAAAGACAATCTTTGCCGCCTCGGGATCAACGCCCACGTTGAACTCGGACATAACGCCAAGGTTTCCGCGGGTCAGGGCGCCGCCCATCATAACAATGCGGTCGATATTCTCCTTGACCTGTGGATATACTTTCAGCAGCAGCGCAATATTGGTCAGGGGGCCAAGCGTCACAAGCGTGGTTTTCTCGCCAACGGAAGCGCCCTCCATAATGACGCGATGCTGTGCCTCAAGTGCGGTTTCTTCAAGAAGACAGTCCGTCTGAATGCCATCGAACTCGTAGCCTCTCATACCGGACGCACCGTGAACATCGCTTGCGTCCATTGTTTTTCTGAGCAGCGGCTCGGCGGCACCTCGTGCAACAGGCACGTGCTGGTTCCAGAATTTGAGCAGCTTGAGGGCATTGTTGGTAACGTTCTCGATGCCAACATTTCCGCTGACAGTAGTAATAAGCTTGATATCCAGCGCCTTTGCGGCCAAGGCAAAACCCAGCGCGATGGCGTCGTCGATGCCAGGATCGGTGTCAATGATGACGCGCGTCTTAGTTGAAAGCGTTGTCATAAGTCTCCTTTGTACGTTTGAGCTGCGTGTATGCTGCGTGTGAACTGCGTTTAGGCTTGGTTGGAGCCGTTTTCTGCGTGTGAACTGCGAGTTATGAAGCAACAATCACTGCAATTTTAACCTAAAACTCAACTACCTGCTGATACGTTGGAATTGATTGCTGGGCACCAACCTTAGTGGTAGCAAGCGCTGCAGCCTTTGCAGCCACGTCGAGCGCCTGCTTGATGTCGTGGCCCTCCAGCTGCCCCGATGCCTGGAACGCGGCGAGTGTGCCCATAAACGTATCTCCCGCGCAGGTAGTGTCCACGGTGTCCACGCGATAGCATTCCTGCTGGTGGACGCCGTGTGCGTCGGCAGCGATCGAGCCTTTGGACCCCAGCGTCAACACCGCAGTAGCCACGCCGCTTTCAAGCACCTTCTGCACCGCAACCTCGGGCTCTGCCAGCGGGCTAATCTTGCCCTCGCCAAACAGGTCCGCAAACTCCATCTCGTTCAGGCAGAGCAAGTCCACGCTGGCGAGAAGACCGGTAGTCATGGTAGCCGCGGGCGATGGGTTCACCATCGTATAGAGCCCCAGCTCATGCGCGTACCTGATAAGCTCAAACGTGGTCGACAACTCGCACTCAAACTGCGTCAAGAACACGTCACCTGGCTCCACAATGCGGTCAAGCACCGCTTTTACATCGTCAACTATGCGCGCGTGATTAGCGCCGTGGTCCAAAATGATGCGATTATCGCCGCCAACGCGCACGATTACGGCAACACCAGTGGAGACTCCAGACAGCTCGTCTACCTGCTCCGCATTGACACCATAGTCAATAAGCGACTGCTTGAGGTTCTGTCCGAACGAGTCAGCACCAACAGCACCAATCATATGGACATCTGCGCCCATTCGAGCTGCGGCAACTGCTTGGTTGGCGCCCTTTCCACCTGGGCTGGTGACAAGATTTTTGCCGCCGATGGTCTCGCCCTGCTGAGGCATCTTATCTGCCTCGATAGAGATGTCCATGTTCAGGCTTCCAAATACAATCACTTTGCCCATGTGAGACTCCTTCTTTGCAAGAGTACCGTGCTCGACGTTGCTGCTGCTCGACGTTCTTCTCGCCAGTGCAACTGAAAAATGTCCTGTTTATAGGGTATATAGTAATAGCTTGACCAATCGCGTCAACCCAACTACTCTTAGAGTGCTTGAGTGGACGGGCGTTCAATTTTTCAGTTGGCGCCGCTCTTGCAAAACACCTATTTCAAGGAGGTGCTTTATATGCCTAGTCGAAGTAGCAGCTTACGTCTGACAGCAGATGCTGACCCTGTTCATTTATGTGTGACGGATATAAAGAAACCTCTTATTCAAAAGTTTTAAGTACTTGAGCCTAACAAAATTACAGTTAGATAGCTTATAGACTTATATGTTTACAGATTTACCTGCTCGTTTATAACCAGCTCGATTCTGTAGATATATGAATCTATGTGGCAGGTTTCAATATTGTCCGGTTTCAAATCCCACACATAACAGAACGCTTTCAGTTTGCGTCATACACCAACCAGTTAGTCACTTATTTCCACTAATCATCGGAGGTGCACATGGCAATCATGAAGCGCACAACCCAAACAAAGACAGCTCAGACCACCTCGGGAGAGCTTGGACAGTCCTTGACCTTTGCCGCAACTCACTCGGTAAAGAGCGTCTGTAGAAAGTTCCATACCACCCCGAACGGCCTTGCCATTGACATTGCGCAGGCAAAATACGACCTCGACGGCCCAAACGTTATCACCAGTGCCGCTGAGGAGACCTTCATCATCCGCCTGCTCAAAAGCTTTGCAAGCCCCTTCACCTTCATTTTGATTGCGCTCGCAGGCATTTCTTACGTCACTAACGTGGCCCTTGCCGCAGATGGCGAGAAGGACCCGTCAACCGTCGTCATCATTACCGCAATGGTGCTTATCTCCGGCATTATCGACTTTGTCCAGAGCTCCAAAGGAGCCTCGGCGGCGGCTGCGCTCTCCAAGATGGTGACCTCAACCACAAGGGTCATCCGTCGTCCCATCGACTTTGACGACACGGATGCGGATCAGGTCGTCAACCAGGACGTTGACCAGGGATCGGATGACGCCGCAAATGCCGCTGTGGACTTCGGGGATGAATACGTCGCAGATGAAGCCGCCGACTACGCCGAAGACCCCGCCGACGAGGCCGAAGCTCCTGAAGAGCCAAAACTCGCTTCCGCGCTGGGAGAAGAAATCCCCTTTGAACAGGTAGTTATTGGCGACATCATCCGCTTAGCCTCAGGCGACATGATTCCCGCGGACTGCCGCGTTCTGGACGCCAAGGACCTCTTTGTCAACGAAACCGCGCTCACCGGAGAATCAGAGCCTGTCGAGAAAACCGCTGGTGTAGTCCACGCTCGCCGTCGCGCAGATGGTACGCGCTATCCCCTCTCGCTCTCTGAGTGTACAAACCTGCTGTTCGCCGGCACCACCGTTCAATCAGGAAGTGCAACGGTAGTGGTAGTTGCAACCGGCAACAAATCCTACGTGGGCACCATGTCCGAGCTGCTCCAACAGCCCGCTGGTGAAACCAGCTTTGACGAGGGCCTCAAGTCCGTCTCCAAGGTTCTTGTCTCGTTCATGCTGATTATGTGCCCCATCGTGTTCTTTGCAAACGGATTCCTCAAAGGTGACTGGTTTGACGCGTTGCTCTTCAGCGTCTCTGTTGCCGTTGGCATTACCCCTCAGATGCTGCCCGTTATTGTGACCACTTGCCTTTCTCGCGGTGGAACGCAAATGGCTAAGCAGGACGTTATTGTTAAGAATCCGGCCGCTATCCAGAACCTGGGCGCCATGGACATCCTATGCACCGACAAAACCGGCACCATCACCGCAGACGAGGTTGTGCTTGAGCGCCACCTCAACATTCTGGGTGAAGAGGATCCTCGCGTGCTCCGTCACGCGTATCTGAACAGCTACTTCCAGACCGGCCTTAGAAACCTTATTGACAAGGCAATTATCAAGACTTCAAACGATGAACTGCCCACTAACCTGCTGAGCATTGAGTACGAGAAGATCGACGAGGTCCCGTTTGACTTTGAGCGTCGCCGCATGAGCGTTGTGGTGCGAAACACAAAAACTGACAAGACACAGATGATCACCAAGGGCGCCGTCGAGGAAGTTCTGAACGCATGCTCCTTTGTTGACCTGGACTCCGAGATTAAGCCGCTGACTCCCGCCCAGCGCAAGAGCGTTATGGACCGCGTTTACCAGCTCAATCAGGAGGGTATGCGCGTGGTTGGTGTTGCTCAGAAGAGCGACCCTCGCGGCGTCGGCGAGTTTGGCGTAGACGATGAGCGCGACATGGTGCTTATTGGCTACCTGGCCTTCTTGGATCCACCAAAAAAGAGCGCTCGCGAGGCAATTGCCAAGCTCAACCAGAGAGGCGTGCAGGTCAAGGTACTCACCGGTGACAACGAGGGCGTCGCTGCTGCCGTCTGCAAGAAGGTGGGCATCCACGTTGACGAGCTCCTACTTGGAAGCGACGTAGAGAATCTTAACGACGAGCAGCTCAAAGAGCGTGTCGAGAAGACCCAGCTCTTTGCAAAGCTTTCTCCTATGCAAAAGGCTCGCGTTGTCTCTGCGCTCAGGTCCAACAACCATGTGGTCGGCTTCATGGGCGACGGCATTAACGACGCAGCCGCCATGCGCTCTTCCGACGTAGGAATTTCAGTTGACACTGCCGTTGACGTGGCAAAAGAGTCTGCAGACATCATCTTACTGCAGAAGGATCTGCTGGTACTTGAGCACGGTGTTGAAGAAGGCCGCAGAACCTACGGCAACACCATCAAGTACATTAAGGCAACCGCAAGCTCTAACTTTGGTAACGTACTATCCGTTTTGGTGGCCAGTTTCTTCCTGCCGTTCTTGCCTATGAGTGCCCTCCAACTGCTTCTGTTGGGACTGGCATATACCGTTACCTGCATCGCGATTCCGTGGGACAACGTTGACGATTCGTTCCTTTCAAGCCCTCGCTCTTGGGACGCTCATTCGATTACAAACTTTATGCTTTGGATTGGACCAGTCAGTTCAATCTTTGATGTACTGACCTTTGCGCTTATGTTCTTTATAGTCTCCCCTGCGCTTGCCGGAGGAACCTGGGCAGAACTTACCGCAGCTGGAAACACCGCAGCTCAGGCGCTCTTTATTCTGTCTTTCCAGACAGGCTGGTTTATCGAATCCATGTGGACCCAGACCTTTGTTCTCCACGCACTCAGAACTAACAAGATCCCGTTTGTTCAGAGCATGCCTTCTACCTCACTGTTTGCCCTCACAACCGCAGGAATCATTGTGGTCAGCGCTCTTCCATATCTGCCCATGTTTGCCCAGCCTTTGAGCCTTGTTGCTCTGCCTTTGTCATTCTTTGGGTGGTTAGTGGCGCTCATGAGCGGGTATATGGTTCTTATCACCATAATCAAGAGCCTCTACGTTAAGCGATTTGGCTCTCTGCTCTAACCTTGCTCCAGGAAGGACCGAGATGGACGTAAAAGAAGCCATGGACCAGCGCATTTCCCTGCGCGCCGCCTACGACCAAAAGCCTATTGAGCAAGAGAAACTCTCTCAGCTCCAGGAAGCCATTGACGTCGCAAATACCCAGATGGCAGAGGTTGCACCCGATCACCCCGCAATCCTTACCATCGAAGGTCCTCACCTCGAGGACGGAACCTCCGTCCACATGAAGAACAGGTCTATTGTCGGCCCCATTTACCACTACGTAGCAGGTTATTGTGAAGACGCCATTGCCCGTGAGCTCATCGGTTACTATGGCGAGAAGATCGTTCTTCTCGCCACACAGCTGGGCATTGGTTCATGCTGGATTGCCGAGACCATGGACTGGAAAACCCTGGCTCGCGACGAGTACAACGGCCTTAAGCTGGGCATTATTATCTCCATCGGATACGCTCCGGAAAAGATTCCGCTTAAGCAGGAAGGCATTCGTACCGCAATTCGTCTGCGTACCAAGAAGCCTGCGCAGATTATGACCGCAAACGGCGAGCCAACTGAGCCAGAGAAGATGCCCGAGTGGTTTAACCGCGGCATTAATGCGGTTTTGGCATGCCCGACCGCCATCAACAAGCTTCCAGTTGTGTTTGACCTGACAGATGGCGTGGTAAGCGCGTCTATGCCAAACCAGCGCCACCTTGTTCAAGACTACGACCTGGGCATCTCCAAGCTGCACTTTGAGCTTGCTGCTGACCTCAAGGGCACGTGGGAGCTTGGACAGCCTGGTTGCTTTATCGTTTCTGAATAGCGCACTCACAAACGCCTCACTCCCCCCACCGCCTTCCTGAGCGGCGCTTTTCCGAGTAGCGGCTCTCCGAGCAACGCACTCTCCGAGCAACACGTTCTCCGAATAACGACTCAGCTCACCGCACCTCCCAGCTCATTGCCGCACCACCAACAAGAAAGGACCACGTATGGCCTGTTCCGCACAACACGTTGCAAACAAAGTTCTCTCGTCTTACCAGTGGAGACTTGCAACCAAAAAGTATGACCCAACCAAGAACGTCTCTGACGAGGACCTTGACGCAATTCTTGAGGCTGCTCGTCTGACACCAAGCTCCTACGGCCTGGAGCCTTGGCGCTTCCTGGTTGTTAATCTACGAGAGGATCAGGCCTCTGAGCAGTCACTTCGCCTTAAAGAGAAGCTTTACGAGCCATGCTATGGTGCTCGTGCATCCCTTAACGGTGCTCACTACCTGGTTATTCTTCTTGCTCGCAAAGACGTCAACGCAGAGTCCGCTTACGTCAAGCACATGATGCACGACATCAAGCAGCTTCCTGCAGACTTTGAGCCAACCTATGCCGCTGCTTTCAAAAACTTCCAGGAGAACATGTTTAACCTGGTAGACAACGAGCGTGCGACTTTTGACTGGGCTTGCAAGCAGACCTACATTGCGCTTTCAAACATGCTTACCATGGCCGCTATGATTGGTGTCGATAGCTGCCCAATCGAGGGCTTTAACCGCGAAGCTGTCGATAAGATTTTGGAAGAAGAAGGTCTTCTCGACGGCGGCCAGTACAACGACTTTGGCGTTTCCTGCATGCTTAGCCTGGGCTATCGTGACATGGATCCTGTCCAGAAGCGTCGCCAACCAGCCGAGGATGTTATCGTCAAGCTGTAAAGCTTTATTACATTAACTTTTGAGCTGCCTCCTATTTCTCAACACCGAGGAATAGGAGGCAGTCTTTTTTAGCAGGCAACTTTCTGCTGAGCGGGAAAGACTTTGCTTTGGAGAAAGCTTATCGCCCGCGCGAAACTCAGTCACACATAGCTTGATCGCACACCATTTTGTCGCCAACTGGTCTTTTGTGGCGCGAAGTGACTTATTCTGATCCAAAAATGGCTTATTTCGGTGCGAAGTGGTAAAAAATGCGTTTAGTTGGGGTATGCAGGATTGGCTAATTTCTATGCAAGCAATTTACCAGCGCTTTTAATTGGACAAATTTTTTGTGCACATTCACACTATTTCTGAACTGCTTAAACGTGAATGCCAAAATGACAAAACCAAAAAATTATCCCCAACTAAACGGGTTTTTTACCCAAAACAGCACCCTTTGAATGACATATCAATTTCTTGATTAGTTTTTGTGCATATTAGGCAGTCTTTATGCACGCGAGGTACATTCGTACGTTTTCAAGTGCCCTGTACGCCTCGCGCGCTTTGGCGTACCACACGCGTCGTGTAATTACGACGTGTATGGTGCGCTCGCGCGACCAGTCCAACCAGCAGAAAACCGCTTGCTACCTGCGGATAAACCTAAAGCCGCGGCCGGAGTGAATGTACGGCAAGAAAGCGCGATCTTCTTCGCAGATACTTCCTGCAACGTTGTCGCGAGCATCAAGCTCCAAAAGACCTCGAGCAATCGAAAGCTCGCCCGCATAACGGCCATATGCCTTGCTGCTTACCAAGATGGCGCCAGTAGCAACAGTTTCCCAGGTAGAAGGCTTTGCGTCGTAAACGGGTGCATCTTTCCACAGCCTGGACTCCTGCGAGCGAATAATATACGAGCTGGAATCAGGTCGATCGGTCTGAAGTCGATCGTAGAGATACTCAAATTCAGGCTTGAGCTCCGTCTTTAGCTCAATGCAGTTTTGCTCAAGCTGGCCGATGCGCTTCCACGTAGAATCAGTAACATCTGGGTCGCCAATAAGCACCACGTCAGAGTGAGCGTCGTAGAGAGCAAGCATCGCCTGAATAAGCGCATCGCCCGAAAGTCCACGGTGTTCCTCGACAGTTGGCAGCCCCTCATAGAGAGGACCGCGGAAAATCTCTCCAGGAACAAACGAGAAAATCTGGAATCCAAGCGCCGAAAGGCGTACGTTAATCTGTGTGACGCGCTCCAACGAAAGACCCGTGTAGCTCTTGGGATAGTAATTGTGGCAGGCGGTAAAACGAGTGAAGTCAGCACCAGCTGCGCGCCACGCAGAGATATCGTCCTTAGTAATGGTTGAAGCATTAAAAACCACATGAAACTTATGAGAAAGCTCTACGGTCTCTTTCGCATCAAATCCAAAGTCAAGACGCACGTACGTAATGCCAAGCTCTGCAAGTTTGTCAAACTTCTGAACGCCAAGTTTTGAAAGAGTAACGGGAGAAATATCAGCAATAAGATTAATCTCAGCTTTTCTGCAAAGCTCTAAGAGCTTGCGAGCCTCAGTGCGATAATCAATCCCCTCTTCTTCAGGGATGTGTAATGAGGTAAATGCATAGTGACATCCGGCTGCCTGCGCTTTTGCTACAACCTCAGCATTAGCTTCATATCCACTGGCAAAATACAGTGAAATTCCGGTGCGCATAAATCCTCCAAGTAAATTACAAAACGCTTTCTAGAAGACGGGTTTCTCGCCAGTCGGGCGACAGTCAGGGCGCCGGGCGGGTGCCGGGCGAGAAGACCGACGGACGGCCAGGCGGGGTGCCGGGCAACCAGTCAGGGTACCGGGCGAGAAGAAAAATCCCTCTTCCTAGGATACCTAAGAAGAGGGATAAACGTTTCTAGAACGTACGGTTTTTACTCGCCAAAGACGTCGTTAATACGATCCTCGTCAACGCCGAAGAACCAAGTAAGAGCGAAGCCTGTAGCGTAAGCAAGAAGCATTGCAAGCAGGTAGAAGACCTGGTTACCAGGCTGGACAATCAGCAGACCAAAGAGGCCGGAGACGCCCTGGGAAACGGTACCAAGGTGGAAGAGATAAGCAATTACGGAGCCAACACCGGAGCCAAGGCATGCGGTGATAAATGGCTTACCAAGAGGCAGGGTAACTGCGTACATAAGAGGCTCGCCAATGCCGAGCATACCAACTGGGATGGACTCGGTGAGGTATTTCTTGACGCGCTTGTTCTTAGTCTTGAAAAGGATTGCAAGACCAGCGCCAACCTGGCCGCCGCCTGCCATCATCAGCAGAGGAAGCAGGTAGTTGATACCCTGAGTTGGACCCTCTGGGTTGTTAAGCATAACGTGGATTGGGGTAAGTGCCTGGTGAAGACCAACGGAAACCAGTGGCAAGAAGGTAGAACCAAGCAGGTAAGCGCCAAAGACGCCAAGCTTGTCATAGAAGAACTGAAGGACAAAGAAGATTGCCTGAGTAAGCCATGCGCCTGCAGGCTGAAGAATCAGGACAGAACCAATAACACCGATGATGACGGTGCAAAGTGGAGTCAGGAAGGTGTCAAGAACGCTTGGCATAACCTTGTGCAGGTTCTTCTCCAGGAATGCGAAGAAGATTGCGCAGATGATTGCACCAATCATGCCGCCTGCTGCTGCGTTGAACAGGTCAGAGGAAGCAACAATAAATGCGCCCTCCTTGAAAGCAACAGTTGGAAGGCTGAATGGAAGGTGAACCAGACGAGTTGCAACGCCGTCAACAGTCTTGGAAGCAAGAAGAGGCATACCAGCGTTAGCAATGGAGAGTGCACCAGCCATAGCACCAAGAACGCGAGAACCGCCAAACTCCTTGGCAGCGTTCTCGCCAGCAAGAACTGGCAGGTAAGCGAAAAGTGCCCAACCCATGGTCCAGATAGCTGCGAACCACCACTCGTTGGCATAAGCCTTACTAGTGGAGAAGTTGATAACGTTGATGATACCGTTAATCAGACCTGCAGAAATGATGCCAGGAAGCAGTGGAACAAAGATGTTAGCAATCTTCTTGAGGAAGCGCTGAACAGGCTTGTTCTCATACTTAGCCTTCTGAGCTGCCTTGTTGTCCTTAGCTGCGGAAACAACGTCGTCCTCAGATGCGTCACCAGCAGCAACGCCGGTAAGCTTAGAGAACTCAACAATGACCTTGTTGACAACGCCAGGACCAAGAACAACCTCAAGGTACTCTGCATCCTCGACCAGACCCATAACGCCATCAATAGCCTTGATAGCCTCAGAGTCAACCTTTGCAGGATCTGCAGTCTTAATGCGGAGCCTGGTCATGCAGACCATGTTGCTCTGAACATTTTCTTTGCCACCGACGGCAGCAAGAATCTGTTCTGAAAGCTTGGTGTAATCCATACTTTCCTTCTTTCTCTCGTTGCGATGTTGCAACAAATACCTATCAAGAATACATAAAAAATGAACTTGGCGGTACAACAATCCATACCTGTGGTTCATTGTTTCATGTTTTGACCTAATTTGAATGCTCTATTACTGCAGGTAAATTGAGCGTTTTTCAAAACTTACCGTACGCTTGCACGTCACGCTAATACCACTGACCGATGCGGCTGGAACAAAATGCTCACGCTTGTGTCATTTGTTCCGACAGTAGTTACTACAGAGTGACCCTGACATGACCATGAGCAGCCTCAAGCTTGGCTTTTGCCTCTTCTACAGGCATCTGAGTAAGCAGCATAACAATAGCAAGCTTTGCATTACCATCAGCCCGTTCAAGCGCCTGAGCTGCCTCTTCACGAGTGCAACCAGTTGCTGCCATAGTAATGTTCTGTGCGCGAACTACCAGCTTTTTGTTGGTCTGCTGCACGTCAACCATGAGGTTCTGATACGCCTTGCCCACGCCAACCATAGAACCGGTAGAAATCATGTTCAGAACCATCTTCTGAGCGGTACCGGATTTAAGGCGCGTAGATCCTGTGAGCACCTCAGGTCCACAAGAAGGCTCAATGGCAAGCTCTGCCTCTTTACCCACTTCAGAGCCCTTATTGCAAGCAATCGCAACGGTCTTGCAGCCCAAAGAGCGAGCGTAGCGCAGGCCACCAATAACGTAAGGAGTACGGCCACTAGCTGCAATTCCAATAGCAATATCGTTCTTGTTCAGACCAATTTTCTTGAGCTCCTCTTCACAAAGCTCAAGAGAGTCTTCTGCGCCCTCAACTGCGCGTACAAAGGCCTTCTCGCCACCGGCGATAAGACCAACAACCACGTCAGGAGAAACACCAAAGGTAGGTGGACACTCAACCGCGTCCAAAACGCCCAGGCGACCAGAAGTTCCGGCGCCAAAGTAGACGATTCTGCCGCCGGCCTCAAGCGAGGAAACCGCCCACTCGATTGCCTGTGCTACCTGAGGAAGGACCTCTTTTACACCAGCTACCACGTTGAGGTCTTCTTGGTTCATAACGCTGACCAGCTCAAGCGGGGTCATCTGATCCAGGTCCATGGTGTTGGGGTTTCTTGTCTCGGTGACAAGCTTTGTTAAATCAATCACATTTTCACCTTCTGTGTTGTGATTTTTACGCAATTACGTCGTTGGCTATACCAGGCAAATCTTGGTCAGATGAAAGCGTGGCTACACGCTCAGCCGAATCTACCTTGCCAATATAGTTTGTCGAGAAACGCTTAACGCTCTTCTCGTAATTTCTATTTACATAGGCTGCAAAGAGCGCGTCTACTACGTTAAGCTGGGCAATTCTTGAAGACATAGCGCCGCTTCTCATGATGTGCTCGGTCTCTGCCACGCCCAAAACAAAGTCGGAGCAGTGAATGAGCTCTGAATCAATACCGCCTCGGGTGATGGAAACCACCTTGGCACCATTTGCTTTTGCAATCCAGGCACACTCAATGGCTTCTCGCGTAAGGCCTGAGTAGCTGACCACAATAGCAAGATCTTCTCGCCCCATGTTTTTGGCGTAGAGCATCTGAGAGTGGTAATCGTCGCTCAAATTGCAGTTGATGTTAAGGCGCATAAGCTTGAGCTGCAGATCTCTTGCAACCAGCAGCGAAGCTCCCATGCCAAAAAGGCAGATGGAATGAGCTTGCATCATGAGTGAAACAACCGAGTCAACAACCTGAGCGTCAAGCAACTGCCTGGTAAGCTCCAGCGAAGAAATGTTCTTTGCGGTAACTTTTTCGATGATCACATCAGTGGTGTCACCTGCGATAACGCCGCCAATAGCATTATCGTTGCTTTTGTTACTTACGGCCAGCTCGTAAATGAGCGCCTGCTGGAACTCTTTATAGCCACCGCAGCCAAGCTTCTTGCAAAGCCTGACAACCGTTGATGCAGATGTATACGTTTGAGCTGCTAGTTTATGGATTGACTGACCAACTGCTGCCTCTGGGTCAGACAGAATATAGTCGACAATATCGCGTTCAGCTGAACTAGCATTCTTGCGATACTCTTCCAGACGTAGACGAACACCTCTCACGCAATCACCTCCGGTCGTCCGGTTGACTAAAACGTTTGACTATATTGTTTCACGTTGCCATAAAAATTTCATCTGTAAAGTAGGCAGTGCCGTAAACGGTAGTATTGCATGTGTAAGCGTGAATGCATTCTGTTTATGTTGTATGCGCGACCGCTCATGTTTTCCCAGAGTAATACAGGGACAATTGTCGTAAAACCTTACTTTATGTTAGGTACGTAAATACCACTTCATAAAAACTTTTACTATCAAGTAGACATTTGACTACGTAATACCTGATTAAAATATTTCATTATTTGCCTAAAAATCCAAATTTAGATACCATTGACAGCTTTTTTGATACCACTCGCAGTACGTTAACGTACCCATTATTTCATCTTGGACAAACTAGCTGCAATTTTGATGAAACGCACGTCATCATAAGCGCAAATTATCTCAGCCAATTGAGATAGCTGGTGTTTCACCTAAGGCAAAACCGAAGGAGACAATATGCGCACCAACGAAGATTTGCACCAGAATCAAAACGCTCATTCTGAGCACGCATCTAACGCAGGCTCCCCTGTTGGACAGACCGGAAGGCAATTTCTGAGCAGAAGTGCTCTTGGACTAGCTGCTCTTACAGGTCTTGGCCTTACCGCCTGCCAAACAAAGGGTGGCGCAACTGCTGCTAAGGGAACCGCAAAGAAGGTTGACTCTGTAGACGGAACCTTCCAGTACGAGAAAGTCTTCCCTGTTCTCAACGACAACGAGGCTTTTGACGACTCTCTTGTTACCAACCAGTTCAACAGCTTTGTTTGCTTTGCTGGTCAGGGAACCGTCTATGTAAAGAGCTCCGAGCCTCAGAGCTTTGCGCTCTTTGTAAACGGTCACCAGGTTCCAACCGACAAGCTTGACGGCTCTTCCTGGAACCAGATTGACATCTCTGACGTAACCGTCAACGGCGATAACCGCCTGCAGGTCAGCACCGTCAAAGAGACTCAGGCAACCTTTGAGGTCAAGATTGGCTACCCAACCCTTATTGACGGCACCAAGGACTACGCCGACAACGACAACTTCAAGCTGATTGACCAGATTATCAACGCAGAGATTGCCAACGGCTTTACCTCTGCTCAGCTGGTAGTTACCAGGTACGGCAAGATTATCAAGAAGACCAACTACGGCAACGTCAATTCTTACAACAAGGACGGCTCTCGTATCAAAGATGGCAAGGCCGTTGACGACAATACCCTCTATGACCTGACCTCCAACACAAAGATGTATGCCACTAACCTAGCAATTGAGAAGCTGGTCACCGATGGTCAGCTGGACGTCTCCAAGAAGGTTCAGGAGTACATATCAGACTTTAAGGACCAGGAGGGCGATAAGATCCTGGGCAAGAATGACCTTACTGTTCGCGAGATTCTTGAGCACCAGGCTGGATTCCCACCAGATCCTCAGTACCACAACCGCAACTACAACCCAGAGAAACCCGACGACTTGCAGCCAAACGCAAACCAGAAGCTGTACTCTCAAAATCGCGATGAGATTCTGCAGAAAATCATTGAGACACCTCTGCAGTATGTCCCAGGTACTAAGACTGCCTATTCCGACGTAGACTATATGCTTCTTAGTTTTATCATCGAGAAGATCACCAATAAGCGCCTTGACCAGTACGTTAAGGAAGCTCTCTACGAGCCACTGGGACTCAAGAACGTCACGTTTAACCCACTGGACAACGGCTTTAAGGCTGACGGAATCGCAGCTACCGAGCTCAACGGCAACACCCGCGACGGCTTGATTACCTTTGACAACATGCGTACCGACACCATTCAGGGCACCGTCCATGACGAGAAGGCCTACTACGCCATGGGCGGCATCTCTGGTCACGCTGGTCTGTTTGCAAACGCTTCCGACCTGGCTGTTCTTGTCCAGACCGTTATGAACCGTGGTGGCTACGGCAACACCATGCTCTTCAGCGAGGACGTTCACGACCAGTTCATCAAGCCAAAGGACACCAGCGTCACCTACGGTTTAGGCTGGAGGCGTAAAAATCACATTGGCTACCAGTGGGCCTTCTCGCCAATTGCAAACGCTGAGGGCAACAATGCCAAGCTCATGGACATGGTCATTTCCAAGTACAAGCTCATTCAGGCAGAAGCAGATTATCAAACTGACCCCGATAAGGCTTCCCTGAAGGCACTGCTTGAGGTCTGTGACCAGAGGAAAGACTCCAAGGTTATCAAAGATTTCCAGGCAAGCGACTTGTACAAGACCATCTCAGAGTTTGTTGGTAAGTAAAACTCGTGTAAACAAGCTACGAAGCGGGAATAAACACAGTACACGAACAAGGTACGATACACATCTTGTCTAGCAACGGCCCTCTCCTCCGTCTAGACACACCAAAGCCTGGATGCTATTGCGCGGCATCCAGGCTCTTTTTGTGTGCACATGTGCGGTGGCCCTGTGAGCTGCGCGGGTGCATGAGTTTCTCGCCAGGTGCGCCATGCAAGCGCGGGTTTCTCGCCAGGTGCGCCATGCAAGCCTGAAAAGTGCAAAGAATCTGTATTTGGAGCACCGATTCTTTGACAAAAACAGGCAAATCCACAGATTCTTTACTGTTTTTAGGCAAAATCCACCGATTCTTTGCAGAAATCAGGCGCACTAGCAACCTTATACAGGCGCATTGGCAACCGGTGGCGGTGCATCATGCAATCGTGAGTTCGTCGGACGAGCTTGCGGACGCGCGGGTCGTACGAGCTCGCCAGGCACGCCTTACAGAGCGGCAAGAAAATCCTCTGCTTGCTGGGCAATTGCCTCGTGAATCTCGGGATCGGGCTCCCAAGTTCCCTCAGTCCAGGCGGTAACAGGAAGCGAGAAGCCATTAAACGGCTCAACCGGCTTGGTGCGCAGGGCCAGGAACTGCTGCTTTACCACGGCGAGCGATCCCGCAACCTTGTTTCGGCCGCCAACGCCACTTGCGGTGACAACCTTGCCAGCAATTGCAGTCTCGGACTTCTTCTCATAATCGGAAGTGAGCGGACGGCTTAGCCAATCCAAAATGTTCTTAACGGTACCGGGGATGCTGTAGTTGTACTCTGGGGTGAAGAGCCACACGCCATCGGCGGCCATGACGGCGTCTCTGACCTTCTGGACACCTTCAGGAGCTGGGAATTCTTCGTCCTGATTGAGCAAAGGGACGTCCAAAACGTCGACAACCTCAATCTCTGCCTTGCCCTCTAGCGCCTTTGCGGCAACCTGGCTCAGCGTTTTGTTGAACGAGTTCTTACGACCGGAACCGATGATAAATACAATTTTCTTCATGAGCAGACCTCTCCGTGAATGCTGCGTGGATATAAAAATCATGCACGAGCAAACTCGCCCGTACATGATTCGTGTACCCAAATGTTAGTTCTCTAGTCGTATTTAGCGGCGGCCAGACGTATTTAACAGAATTCCAAGTTGCATGTAATAAAAGTCCAAGTCGTTTTTAGCAAAAGTCCGAGAAATCCACACAGTTCTCAAGCGCTTTTACCACCTGCTCAAGACCTGCGAGGTCCCCTTGGGTAAATCGTGCCACGCTAGGACTATCAATGTCCAGCACACCAACTACCTGGTCACCCTCAAAGATGGGAACAACCACCTCGGAGTTAGATGCTGAGTCGCACGCAATGTGTCCTGGGAACTGGTGCACATCCTCTACCAGCTGACTTGTCTTCGTTGCCGCGGCTGTACCGCACACTCCCCGACCAAACGAAATGCGCACGCAGGCAACTTTGCCCTGGAACGGCCCCAGGCGCAGCTCGGGAGTGCGCGGCTCGGGAGCGCTCAGGGCCACGCCCAGCTCCGCGCCCTCGCCCGCCACCGTCACGGGATCTACCAGGTAGAAGCCCGCCCAGTTGATGTCGTCCAGAGCGTCCCACAGAAGAGCAGCGGCGTTGGACAACACCGGCAGACAGTGAGCATCAACCTCGGCAAGCGAGACAATCTGTTTTGCAAGTAAACCGTAGTCTGTCATGGTTACTTCTCTGGCAAAATCTCAATCCAGCAGCCATCAGGGTCTGCAATAAAGTAGAGGCCCATTCTTGGGTTCTCTTTAACGATGCAGCCCATCTCCTCGTGAAGTGCATGGAACGCATCAAAATCGTCAACGCGGAAAGCAATGTGCGTGTCTTTTCCGCCGTTATCGTAAGGCTCTACCCAACCGCGGTTCCAGGTGAGCTCCAGCTCAAACGGAGACCAATCATTTACCAAAAACGTATTGGTCCAAGAGCCGTCCTCTGGTCCCTTAACACGATCAACACGAAATCCCAAAGCCTTCTTGTAGAACTCGACGGTCTTCTCATTATCCAAAACATGAGTGCAGCGATGAACAAAACGTGCCTGCATAAATCCTCCTTTGTTGCGCGCTCGTTCGCGTGCTTGACTGCGCGCCTAATTGAGCGCTTGGTCGTGGCTAATTAAGCGCTTGGTCGTGACTAGTTGAGCTCCTGCTCAAGCTGGTCGACAAGCTCGCCGAAATACTTGAGCGCAGCGTTAACAGGGTCTGGAGTGGCCATGTCAACGCCAGCGCCGCGGAGCAGCTCGATTGGGGTCTTGGAGCAGCCGCCGGACAGGTAGCCAATGTAGTCCTTGACCGCAGGCTCACCCTTAGAAAGGATGCGCTGGGACAGAGCAATAGCTGCCGAGAAACCAATGCAGTACTGGTAAACATAGAAGTTGTAGTAGAAGTGAGGGATGCGCGACCACTCCAACTTGATCTCTTCGTCCAGCTCAATGCCAGGTCCAAAGTACTCGGCGCAGAGTTTGCCATAGCGCTCGGAAAGAACTTCAGCGTTCAGAGCAACGCCGTCAGCGTTCATCTGGCTGATGTCGCGCTCAAACTCGGCAAACATGCACTGACGATAGATGGTGCCACGGAAGCCCTCTAGGAAGTGGTTGAGGATGTACGCATGGCGCGCAGGATCGGTCTCGTGCTCAAGCAGGTAGTGCGAGAGCAGCGCCTCGTTGCAGGTAGATGCAACCTCTGCAACAAAAATAGAGTAATCGGAGTAGGTAATCTCCTGGTTGTGGGACGAGAAGTACGTGTGCAGGGAGTGTCCCATCTCGTGGATGAGGGTGTAAACGTCGTCGAGACCACCCTGGAAGTTGAGGAGCATGACGGGGTTCATACCCTTGCCACCTGCGGAATAAGCACCAGAGCGCTTACCTGGGGTTTCGTACACGTCAACCCAACGGCTCTCCAGACCCTTTTTGACCAGGTTAACGTACTCCTCTCCCATGGGTGCCAGCGCCTTAACAATAAGATTGCAAGCCTCCTCGTAGGTGAACTTCATGTCAACATCGTCAACAAGAGGAGTGTAAACGTCCCAGAAGTGCAGCTCGTCCAAGCCCATGACGCGCTTGCGCAGGTCAACGTACTTATAGAACGCTGGAAAATTCTGGTGAACAGCGTCAATCAGGTTGTTGTAAACCTCAACAGGAATCTCGTTCTCTGCAAGAGCGGCCTCAAGGGAGCTTGCATATTTTCTAGATGACGAGAAGAACTGCAGATTCTTAACCTGGCTGGTCAGAATTGCAGCGGAAGTGTTGCGGAACTCACCAAAACGGCTGTAAAGCTGCTTGAATGCGGACTCGCGCAGGACGCGGTCAGCATTCATCAGCAGAGGAACAAATGAACCGCTGGTCAGCTTATGAGTCTTGCCCTCGGAGTCAACGGCGTCGTCAAAGGTGAGGTCTGCATCATCAAACATGGAGAAGATGTTGGTTGGCTGAACAGCAAGCTCTTCAGCACGTGCCAAAAGAGCCTCTTCCTCAGCAGAAAGGGTGTGCTCACGCTGGTTCAAGATCTTGTTGAGCTTACGACGATAAAACTCAAGAGCTGGAACCTCTGCATAGAACTTCTCGACAGATTCTGCCGGAATTGCAAGAAGCTCTGCGGCAAACCAAGAAGTTGCCTCGCCAACCTGCGTATATGCGCTGGTAGCGTTTGCGACGTATGCCTGGTACTTAGCAACGCGAGTGTCCTCGTCGCTCTTACGCTCAGCGTAGTTGATAATCTTGTAGAGTAGAAGGGTCATCTTGTCCTCAAGCTGCAGATACTCCAGAAGAGCCTGAGTGGAGGTGGAAATCTTACCCTTGAACGCAAGCAACTTTGGACAATAAGCCTTGAGCTCCTCGAGCCCAGCCTCAAATGCCTCATCGCTGGGGAACATTGAGGACAGGTCCCACTTATATTTGCTGTCAATTTCTTCGCGAGACTCGTATGCCATGAGCCTTCCTTTCTTGACTGGTCAGTATGTGCTGCTATTTAGTGTCCCACATACGCGCCAATTTCATGCTGATAACAGCAAAAAATGAACCCATTTGATACAAATCGTCAAATGGGCTCATCGATTTCAAAAAATGAAAAACTTTATTACAGTTCTTCTCCGTTGGTTCTAATTACCTGCTGATACCAAGAGAAACTATCCTTTTTGATGCGACGACCTATTCCGTTTCCTAGGTCATCCTGATCAACATAGATGAAGCCGTACCTCTTGCTCATCTCCGAAGAAGAGCAGCTCACAATATCTATTGGCGCCCATGCATAATAGCCGCGCAAATCTACACCATCACTAAGCGCTTCAAGCATCTGTTCAACATGTGCTCTGAAATATTCAACGCGATACGGATCATGGATTGTTCCATCGTCCTCAAGCTTGTCAAAAGCACCAATGCCATTTTCTGTGATGTAAATTGGACACTGATAGCGGTCGTAGAAGACATTAAGGGTGTAACGCAGCCCAAGAGGATCAATAGACCAGCCCCAAGGGTTTGCAGGAAGATTAGGATTAGAGAAATCTTTATTTCCATCTGCAAAGCTCTGAGCACTGCAAACGCTTGAATAGTAATACGAGAAACTCATGAAGTCGGCGGTATTTGTTAAATCTTCAAGGTCATTCTCGCCAAATTGAATGTCAAAGCCATTCTCTTCAAAGAAGCGCAAAGCATATCCTGGATACTGACCTCTGAGCAATACATCAGAGTAGTAGAACTCCATTTGATTATGCCTATAGCAGGCAAGAACGTCCTCAGGATTACTTGACGATGGATAGTCTGGTCCACCGCATAGCATCATACCTATCTGGAGCTCAGGATAATTTTCATGTGCATAACGAGTGGCGCGAGCACAAGCTACCATCTCGTTGTGAACTCCCTGGTACTTAGCTTCTGCAAGGTTATCTACCTTATCAGCACAAATTCCAAGGTGGTTGA